>JAAUXT010076232.1_pt1 | contig 11368 bp, 12 predicted proteins | sample 7278171 | NCBI WGS metagenome assembly JAAUXT01 (sample SAMN14350112, study PRJNA611818) | marine sediment metagenome | isolation source: surface marine sediment (1.8m) | place: French Polynesia: Moorea | collected 2018-08 | reverse complement strand
TTCCGGCCTCGTCCACGCCCTGCTTGACCGCCTCGGCCAAATGGTTGAGGTGCATGTTGCAGGGATTGCCTTCATACCAGACACTGCTGATGCCCACCTGGGCTTTGGCCATGTCGTCGTCTTCGAGACCGACCGCGTAGAGCATGGCCTGGGAGGCCCCCTGGGACTTGGGTTGGGTGATGCGCGAACTGTAGCGATTCAGTTTGAATGGCATGGGGTTTTCCTTTCGGCCTATTTTAAGAAACCTTACCGGGCGGGCGACCGCCGCCAGCGGTCCCAGGCGCAGTCAAATCTTAGATTTTAAGCATAACGCCGATAAGCGAGGGATCAATACGCCCGTTCCTGCCGCAAGGAAGGTTCAAAACCGATACGGCCGCCGCCGAATGTAAAATCCATGGACGCATGGACCGTTTGCGTGCAAAGGTGGTTGACGCTATGACCCCTTCGCGTGATGCAGATTCCCCGGGAATAAATGTCAAGCGCAAGGTTTTCTCAACGCCTACAGCCGCATTCGCGATGGTGGTGGCCATGGAAACATATTTGGCACGATTAATGCTTTTATTGCGATTAATGACAGCGGTTCATATTTTGTTCCATCCGTGATAGTAGAGGTCAACAATGAAGACGAAATACCGAAATACCAGCCGCGATGACGACCGCCGGAACGCCAGTCGGATGCCCTATCCGACGGCCATGCGCTACCGCAGCGGAACTGATGCGGGCCTGGTAAAGGTCGTCGATATCAGCTCCCATGGCATGTATTTCGAGACACCAACGCCTTTGACGACCGGCGACCGGCTCTGTATCGACTTTCGTTTCCGCAACAGTCATGCGGCCATGGAAATATGTGGTGAAATAGCCCGCACGACGCCTTCCGGCGCCGGTGTGCGCTTTCTGTGGTAATCTCGTCCGTGTCCGCACGCCCTGCCTATCCCTCCGCCTGATAGCGGAACGCCCCGCACACCTGCGATCGCCCGAGCCCGCGACGGAACAGCCTGATGACCTTGAACGTTTCTGCTATCGTTGGTGTTGTATGGGTATCACTTGCCGATCGTGGAATGCACGCCCGGATGCTGCCGGCGTGAAGGGGTGATATTGCCGATGCGACCGTTAGCCCTGCGTCAGCCAGACCACGGCCTTGTCGTAGTCGGTGAAGACTTCGTAGTGAAACCCCATGATGACGAGGCAGGCCTTCATTTTGTTGGCGACCTCCAAGCGCTTATCGTCCGGCGGTATGACGGTGGCCACCCGGTTGGTGAAGAAATATTGAAACGATTTGATCTCCGCTGATATTTTCATGATATCGACCATGGACTTGTCGGTGGCCGTTGTTTCGCGGTAGTCGATAAGAATGTTGCGATTCGGGTAGCTGGCGGCATCCACGGCCAGTTCCCGGACAAGACGCATGACCCGGTCACGATCCAATTCACCTTCGATTTTTTTAATGATGATATCGTCCACGTCGATCTTCCATCGGAAAACATTGACATCCCGCCGCCCAAGGCCTTAAATGCCCCTTCCCGATATCAGTTAAAGCCGCCGGTGTCAAAAAAAGGCGCCGCCCGCATTTTCCGCGATTGAAAGGAATGACCATGGAGTTGTTGGAAGCCATCCATACCCGCCGCAGCATCCGCCAGTACAAGGACCAACCGATTCCGGAAGCAGTGGTGCGCACCGTTCTGGAGGCGGCCATGATGGCCCCCAGCGCCGGGAATGTTCAGCCCTGGCAGTTCGTCGTCGTGGACGACCGGGAAAAAATGGCCCAGGTGAAAGACGTCCATCCCTATGTCGGCATGGCCCAACAGGCCCCGCTGGGGATTCTGGTCTGCGGCGATCGGCGCCTGGAGAAGTTCGCGGGATTCTGGGTTCAGGACTGCTCCGCCGCCATGCAGAATCTGTTGCTGGCCGCACACGACCAGGGGCTGGGTGCCGTCTGGACCGGTGTTCACCCGGTCGAGGAGCGCGTCATCCGCTTCCGCGCCATTTTCAACCTGCCCGAACCGGTCGTTCCACTGGGCTTTGCTGTCATCGGGTGGCCGCTCAAACCGGGAAAAAGCAAGACACGCTACAAGCCCGAACGGGTCCATCGCAATTGCTGGCAGGATTGATCCGCCCGCCGATACGCCGCGCCGCGCTTACAACACCAGGTCGTAGAACTCGGCCGCATTTTGCCACAAGAGCTTGTCGAGTGCCGAGCGGGTAAGCCCCGACCCGCGAAGGCACTTCAACTCCCGATCCCAGGCATAGGGAATATTGGGAAAGTCGGAGCCGTACATGATGCGGTCCGGGCGGTAGTCACGCAGGTCGACAGCTTCGCCCAGCGGAAAATAGTCGGTCAGCACCATGGTGGTGTCCAGCCAGAGGTTGTCGTACGCTGCCGCCAATTGGCGATATGGCTTCAGTTCGTCGAACCCCAGATGCGGAACGCAGATTCTGAGATGCGGGTAGGCCGACAGGATTTGCTCGAGGCGATCAGCGCTGCAAATGGCATGGGGGTCGCAGAGATAGGCCGGGCTCTTGGGTTCGCGCCCCACGTGCATGAGAAGCGGTTTGTGCTCTGCCTGGCAGAGGGCATAGATGGGTTTCATCTCATCGGCGAGCATGTCGAAGCACTGGACATGGGCATGCAGTTTTACCCCTCCCAAGCCCTGATCGAAAGCGCGGCGCAGAATTTCCACCGCATGGTCCTCTCCTGGAAACACGGTGGCCATGCCGGTAACCCTGCCCTTGTAGCCCCTGCATTCATCGGCCAGATACTGATTGAGCCATTCGGCAATCCCGGGACGATGGGCGTATTGAAGAGCCACAACGTGCCGCAGGCCACGGCCTAACAGAAAGTCGAAAACCTCCCGGGTTTGCATGCGATAGCGAATGTGCCAGGCGTTTTCGTCGAACCACTGCCAAACGGCGCTGAAAAGGTTTCGTGGGAAAACGTGCACATGCGCGTCTATGGCCATGGGCAGTCCGGCAGGCAGGTGTTCGCCCTCCGTGTCGTCTATCGCTGGCAAGTTCGGATTCAGCATGGTGCCAACCTAGTGCCTTTAGCTCCGGGTTGCAAACGCACCCCTTCCCGCCGTCAGCCCTGGCGGCACGATCAGGGCCGGGGCGCGTGCCATGGGCGGGATCATGAAACGCCTCGCCCCCATGGAACGATATCGAGACCCGCGCGGCAGCACACGGTGAGAATCAATTTTCAGCGGGGAACGACCAACAGGATGACCACGAAGGGCGTAATACAGAACAGCACCAGCATGACCGCGATGGGGAACGCCCTGGTCTTCAAATCATCAATTCGGGCTTCAATCACCCGGGCCGCTGCGATGCTCGGCCCCCGGCGGTTTTGGATGCGTGCTTTCTGAACCCAACCGGCAAGCGCGAGTACCGCGGCGACGCCCGAGTAGAGGATCACCAGAATAAAGAAAAAGATGATCAGGCTGTAAAACGCTGCCATATGCCACCTGTCCCCGATGGCGGAAATCCCTGCACTGAATCTCAAGCGAAGGCGGCGCTTGTCCGGCGAAGCCTACGGACTTTCAGCAACGAAAACCGTCATCGGGCTGCAAACCCCATCATTCACCCGTGATGTTGATGATCGTGCGTCCTTTGTGCTTGCCCTGAAGCATCAAATCGATCTTGGCATCCAGTTCGGAAAGAGGTGCCTCCGTCGTCAGTTTTTCGAGCCAGTCGGTCTTCCAGTCCGAAGCGATTTTCTCCCATATTTGGGTGCGTATCGGCATGGGGCAGTTCTGGGAGTCGATACCGACCAAAGTGACGCCCCGCAGGATAAAGGGAAAGACATTCAGCGGCAGGTCCGGCGAGGCGACATTCCCGCAGCAAGTTACCGTGCCGTTCGGGTTGACGGTTTTGATCGTGGTGGCCAGGATCTCTCCGCCGACCGTGTCGATGGCGCCGGCCCAGCGGCTCCTGAGCATCGGCCGCCCGCTGGTGTCCGTGGCGTCTTCGATGCTGATGACTTCCTTGGCCCCGATTTCCTTCAGGTAGTCGGATTCGTCCACGACCCCGTTGACCGCCACGACGTCGTAACCGCCCTTGGCCAGAATTGAGACCGCAATACTACCGACACCGCCCGTGGCACCGGAAACGAGAACATCGCCGTGTTCGGGCTGAACGCCGTTGTCGATCATCCGCCAGACGGACAGGGCGGCGGTAAATCCGGCGGTTCCGTAAATCATGGCTTCACGCAGGCTTAGATTCTGCGGCAGGGGGACCACCCATCCTTCCGGAACGCGGATATACTCCCCATAGCCACCGGGCGTGTTCATTCCCAGATCATAGGAAGTGACGATGACTTCGTCGCCGGGCTTGAACGCCGGCGCTGTACTTTCAGCCACAACACCGGAAGCGTCGATGCCCGGCGTATGAGGATATTTGCGCGTCACACCGCGGTTGCCAGTGGCCGATAATACATCCTTGTAGTTCAGCGAGGAGTAGTGAACCTTCACGGTGACCTCACCGTCCGGAAGGTCAGCCAGGGTACGGGTCTCAACGCCGCGCACGAAAGTCTTTTCCTCTGTTTCGTTGACAACGAGAGCTTTAAACGCCTTTGATTCTGTCATCTTCGTTCTCCCATGGGCATCCGCAGCAGCGGGATGCGGTTTTGGGGTTCAATCCTCCAGGTCGCTATCACCTGCCGCAATTGGCGATCAAATCGCTGCCTGTACCGTAAATGCACGCTTTGGCGGCACGGGGTGGCGATCGCGAAGGCTACATTCCTCGTTCAGCGTTGGCCTGCGGCGCGCTGCTGGGCTTTCGACTTTCAGATTCATCCGCCCCGCTGCGTTAAAAATGTCTGCAAAGGCTCGGGGGCGGGGGCATTCCCAGCATGCTTCCGGGTGCCTGAATCTGGCATGACGGGATAGATCTGTCAACGCAGGCTTTAGGCGTCGGTCGCGTTTGCGTCCCGGGCCTTTCAGACGAACATGTCTCGCAATCCGCAAAGATATGGGTTATAGGGGATGAGCGTCAGCAAGGGCCAATCCTGTTCTGTGGAAAAGCCATGCCCCGAATCGAATAATGCCGCCTTCAATCACACCGCCTGGAATCATATGCGCACCGCATCAAAAAACCGCAAGGCACTGAAGATCGTCAGCCTCGGCCTCGTGACGGTCATCCTGCAGGCTGTCATGGCTTTTTCGGCGGCGGCCGAGGAGAAACCGCGCTTGAGCGAGGAGGAAATCGAGCAGCGCCTGATGTTCATCGAACAGCGTCTGAACGCAGGGCGCACCAGCGCGCGCTACTGGCAGTACGGTTGGAGTGGTTTTTTTGCCGCCAGCGCTGCCTTCCAGGGCTACATGGTCATTGAGTCGAATGACGGCGACAACCAGACAAAATACGCCGTGGGTGCTGCAAAATCGGCTGCCGCTTTGGCCCTGATGCTCCTGCGGCCTCTTCCGGCCGTAAAGGGTGCCGCCCCCCTGCAGGCGATGCCGGACGGCACACCGGATGAAAAAGCGGCACGCTTGGAAGCCGCCGAAGACCTGCTGAAAACGAATGCCCGCCGTGCCCGGGAACGAAAATCGTGGTCACGCCATTTAGGGGCTGTCGCCGTCCACCTGATCGGAAGCGGTACGATTGCCGCCGTCGGCGATTTCAAAGACGCCGTCCTTTCGAATGTCACCGGCATCGCTTTGAGCCAGATTCATATCTGGAGCCAGCCCCGTCGTGCCATTGACGATCTGGCCGACTATGAGCGCGACTTTCCGGCCTCACCCTCCCCCGAGGAACTCTCCTGGGAATTGACGCCCATTCGAGGCGGCCTGGGCGTCACCATCCACTTTTAGTGGGCGTAGCCACTGCCGATGGCCGCAAAAGGCAGATCCAGATCCAGTTCCGGCACCTGGCGGGCCACCCAGGCCACAAAGGTATTGCTGTTGGGGCCGGGAAAAGCCTTGTAGGTGTTTTTCCAGGGGTAATCGCGGGCCGCACGATCGACGGCCGTAATCAGTCGATCGACCCCTACGCCCTGGTGCGCCCGGAGGAGCCGGGGCTTGGCGCCGTACCAGTGTCGGTCGGGCAAGTCCTGATAAATACGCATGACCGAACCACCGCCGTACCCGCGCCAGCCAACCACATCGTAAATCGTGTACTCTGGTTCGCCGGTGCGTTTGACCGCAATCCAAGTGTGGATGGCGAACCAGCCCCGCCAACCCCAGGCATCCGCTCCGTAAACGTGTATCACTGCATCGCGGGTCAGCGCCGGATCCGGGGCAATCCCCGCCGACTCACGGCTCGCTGTGCGCCAGTCCTTGCCCGATGTGCAACTGGATAGGGCGATAAATACCGCCAGGGTACCAAGCAGGATTCTTTGGGGACGGGAGCCTATGTGCCGCATTGCAGGCCAGCTGGATTTCAAGTTCTTCAAATCGCCACCAACATCACGAAGAGATGCAAGCAAAACAAACCAATGCCATAATAATCACAATCGGCGGGTTGGCCAGTGGCGACCGCTTTTGATCGGAAGGAACCGGATGTAAGGGGCGCTTGAGAAGCCCGGCCGCAGGTGAGCGCAGCTAAGATTGACCCTGATCGGCGGACGCTTCGGCACATGGAACGCAGAGGCCGGTTTCGGGCACAATCAACAGCCGCGCAAAAGGAATCGGCTCCTCGCACGCCGCGCACAGGCCGAATTCGGGATGGTCGAGCCGGGGCAGGACGCGCTCGAGCCGGGCAAGGGTTTGGCGGGCTGTGGACAGGGCCGCAACATTGATGCTCTGGGCATTGATCGCCTCCATGCGCGTCAGCCGCCCGATGGCGTTGTCCGGCGAAACGGGCCGGGCAAGGGCTTTGAAAGCCTCGATATCCTTACGCAGAGACTGCATCTTGTCTTCAATGGCCGCTCGAAGTTGCCGCCGCTTATCTTCATCCATTAGATTCGATCCTTTTCATGGGGCCCTACTGCGGAATGTTCAGGGTGGCGCCGTCGTCCGGCACGATGACTTTAACCTCGAGGCCGCGCGCGGCCAGTTCACGCTTGAGATCCGACCGACGCGTCGGGCAGTGGTTCAGCGCCTCGAGGTGGTTGGCCAGCACGCTGCCGGGGGCGTTGCGGACGAACGTCAGGACCTCTTCGAGGGGCATCAGAATCGGTCCGCCCGCATCCAGACTGGCACTGCCGGCCGCCACCACGGAGACGGCCGGTTTCAGCTCCGCGAGGGTTTGGGCGACTTCGGGCGTGTAGACGGTGTCGCCGCTGATATAAATCGACGGTTCGTTCGGCAATCGGATGAAATAACCGACACCGTTGGCCATCAAACGGTGAACCCATCCATGGCCATGCCGTGCGGGAACGGCCCGGATTTCACCTCCAAGAAAGCGCTGCGGGGCGCCGCAATCCAGGGCCACCGCGACATTCAGTCCGTAGCGGCGCAGATAGGCGGCATCCTTTCGAGGGCAGACCACGGGCGTGCGCCGTTCACGCAGGAAGCGCTCTCCGGCCGGATCGAGATGATCGGTGTGCTGCAGCGCCCTGATGCCGAAGGTTCGACTGTGCGTGATCAGGCAGTGGGTCACCTTTTCCAGGACGGCACCGGCGCCGTCCGGCAGATCGACCGTCGGGTTGCGGCGCGGCGCGTGGCGGAAACGGGCAAAGGCCGGGAGCGTACCCCGCGCCCCCAGCATGGGGTCGATCAGGAGATGATAATCTCCGCTTTCGATGACAAACGTCGCATTGCGCAGGTGATGAATCTTCACGCTGGTTTCCCAGGGGGGGGTTCCCGGTTTGTCTTCGCCGCGCCGTGCCCGCCGCGAAGGGCGATCCGCAAGGGGGCCGCGTCGCACGCCGCGATCGGAAGCGCTGCCGGACCTTGGCCCGGCTATCCGCCGACCGCGTTGGGGGGCTCTTTGCCCGACGCCTGCGGATCCGCCCAGCCCTTGGGCGGCAGCATCTCCTTGAGTTTATACGGCGGAATCACCGATGTCCCGCTGATGGTCCCGCGGGCCCAGCAGGCGGGTGCGAATTCAAATATCCGTTCCCTCCCGGGAGCGTTCAGCCAGACATAGGGCTGGCTTATATCGCGTGCCAGGGAATTCGGGCAGCGTTTCCGCAGTTCGCGGAACTGGGCCGCGGTGAGAACGATGGAGGCATCGATGCGGCACTCCGTCGGACCGGCAACCTGATCGCGCCATCGGACAAAGGCGTCCTGCCGGGTCAACGGAGGCGCAAAGTCGAGTTCACCCAGGGCGTTGCGGAAGGCGATCGCGCCGGTGCGGAAGAAGACGTAATCGCGATGGCCGTCGTCGTCGATGTCGAGAACGGCTTTAAACGGATCGGCCGGGTGTGGGCACTCGACGATGCGGAACACGGCGGTTTCATCACCGCTGCTCAGCGGACTGTAGGGAAAACCGGCGACACGTCGGCCCTCCCGGTCCAAGGCGCTGTAAACCCGTGCATTGGCTGCCAGACTCAAGAGATTCACGACCCTGATCCTTCCGCGGTGGCGGACATCGGCGTTGCCATAGGGCAGGATGACGGGCACGTTGAACCGCCCCAGGGCCTCGATATAGGCAAACTTGCGGGCGTCGTTGCGCAGTTTGACCGAATTGACGTCGATGGTCTCGAGCCATTCGACCGACGGAAAGCCTTTGAAGGCAATGTCGCGCAGCAGCTGGCGCAGCTCGCTGCGGTGGTCGAGGATGTTCTCCGGCCCGATAATGCGCCGGTATTCGAAGAGGCTGCTGATCTGGTCGTAGGTGTAGTTCGAGCCGGGGATGGCCGAAACCACCGCATCGACACACCCACCGTTGGCCAGGTCGTTCACCACCTGGGCCAGGCCTTTGCTCAGCGACGTGTTCAGCACGCGAATATCGAAGTCCTCGCGTCCCGCTCGCAGCAAACGGACCAGCATCTCGCCGTGGGAGGTCGCGATTTCAGGCACGAGGCGGATGCTCTGCTCGAAATTATCGATCAGGTAGATGCGGTAGGTTTTCCGGTCGCGGCAGCGACGGTCGGTCTGACGGATGTGAAACTGATCCGAAGCGATCATTTTCCAGGCTGATTTTTCGTCGACGCCGCCCTGCCCTTGCGCCCGTACCGCGCTGGCGAAACCCATCAACACCAGGAGACAGCCTATCGCAGCGCCTTGGGCAAGCATCAGACTTATGGGGCGGTCGGGTTTGCACATGGCCAGATTATGCCCCAGGAACGACGGGTTTTCAAATCGATTTTAATATCAGCAGCCGACGGCGCCACGCCCGGATGTCGGATGCGCGCTAGGGGAAAGGTCCGCTGGATAGCGTGATCAGCGCTCGTCCTCGTTCGTAATCTATCCCCAATACATGAAAGCCTTTATGCGATTCTTTGGATTCAAGGGACTCTCCTTGGCGGCGCTTTATTCGATACGAATAAACTCTACCCGGCGATTCATCGCGCGTCCGTGTTCATCGGTATTGGGCTTGATTGGCTTTTTTTCTCCGTATCCCTGACACGAAAGGCGGTCGGGGGCGATGGCATGCTTGCTAATCAAATAATGCCTTACCGTCTCTGCCCTTCTAAGTGACAGCCTGTCGTTGTATGCACCGCTACCGGTCGCATCGGTATGCCCGGCAATAACCACGACCGCGTCTTTGAGATCTTCCTGCAGCGCTTGGCCGTATTCGTCCAATAAGGGTCTTGAAGCCGGTTCGATTTCAAACGAATCAAATGAAAAATTGATGAGCGCCTTGGCCCTTGGCAAAACGGCCGCCGCCGATACAATATTCAGCCCCCGCAAACGATACTGCTTGCCGCCGATGATTTTATATACGCGTCCCGCACTGATTTCATAGCCGTTGCCCGCGCGGACAACCTTTTTATCCTCAAAGGAAAGCGCATGAACAATATCTTCTCTGTTTCGGGGAAATTCGATTTCATCCGCCCTGTTGGTTGCAGGGTGCAGCATAACGGAACCCAAAGTTAGAATGAGAAGCAGTTTGTTCATTTTAGTCATGGGTTTCCGATCCGATCTTGCCTGGCATGGTTTTTAGAACCTATCTCAAAATAAAGATTAGGGTTCCTGGCAAGGCGTGAATCGGCGAGAAAGCGGAGCATACATGCAGTATGTGAGCATTTTAAGCCGGTTCACGATGCACTGAATTATAAAAAAACAGATGCTGAATCCCGCAATGCGGGGAACACCGCCAGGGGCACTTAGATTTTTTTTGAGATAGGTTCTAGTTTACCTGCACCAGCGGCAGGTCGCCGAACAGTTCCTTGCGGGAAATCCAGGGCGTTTGCTGACCGCCGGACAAGTCATCGACATAGTGCGTGACGTAACTTGCCAATTCCAGGAACTCGATGTAACCGTTGCGATTCCTGTCGACCTTCCCCGCCTCTGCCCCCATGGCCGTTAGAATGGCGTAGGTGAACAGGCCGTGACCACCGCCGATATCATGGCTTTCCAGAGAGTACTGGCGCCCTTTGGATGCGGAGAACACCAGGACACCGCTGCGACCCTCGGTGAAAAACTGATGCGCCAGTTCGTTGTTGGGCACCACGGTCTCGGTGACCAGTGCACCCGAATGGCAGGCATCCAGAAAGACGATGACACGGCCCCTGATGTTCGCCAGGCGATCTTGCATGAAAGACCAGTTCAGACTGTTTTGCGCCGGGTTATGGAGGGTGCCGTCGCTCGTCAAAAAATGGAAATTTCCGGCATCGTCGCGAATACCATGCCCTGCCAGGAAGATGATGACGAGGTCATTTCGGGAGACCCGGGTGCAGGCTTCCAGCGCGGCGGAGATCCTGGCGACAGTCGCATGACGGTTGATCAGCAGGGTGGTGTATACCTGGTTATAGCTCTTGTTCTCAAACTGGTGGGCAGTGGCCGCGAGTGCCCTGGCATCGGTGTGAGCGAACTCCAGCTGCCACGCCTCGGGCAGTCCAGGATAGTCGCTCACGCCGATGGCAACCACGTGCAGGTCTGGTTTGCGCAATTCGTCCTGTTCGCAAAGCACGTCGAGGTATTGGGGCGTACTGGAAAATCCCCGCCCGTCATAAGCAATGGCCGTAATCCGGTTGGCGCCCGGGAAAAGCGGTATATCGATCACCTGCCGGCTACGATCTTTTGAGCTGGTGATATCGATCTCGGGCTTGCCATTGACGAAAATCCGCAGGTTGCGGATACGATGATCAGCCAGATCGATTTCAAGGGGAAAGCGGTCCGCGGTTGTCCGGACGATTGACCGGTGTCCGGAAAGGATAAGTACCGGCGGGCGGGAGAGTTTGGCGGCCGGCTTGCCGCTTTTCGTGCGGCCCTGGAAACGTGCTTTGACGACCTCCGGCTTGTTGAATACCGATTCGAACTGTTCGTAGGAATAGGTTTCGAGCCGGCCGTGCATGACCCAATGCACCAGGTGGTTGCCTTCCGGGCTA
>JAAUXT010021301.1_pt1 | contig 11369 bp, 9 predicted proteins | sample 7278171 | NCBI WGS metagenome assembly JAAUXT01 (sample SAMN14350112, study PRJNA611818) | marine sediment metagenome | isolation source: surface marine sediment (1.8m) | place: French Polynesia: Moorea | collected 2018-08 | reverse complement strand
CAGAGGCGATGTGTGACACAAATTGAATTGCAGTGGCGTGGATTGCAATACAATTCGGGGTGATACGAGGTTCTATCAACTCAAAGTGTCTCTTACCATGGTTTGCGTGCTGCTCGCGGTCATCACGGCAAACCATGGTAAGAGACACTTTGAGTTGATAGAACCTCGTATCACCCCGAATTGTATTGCAATCCACGCCACTGCAATTCAATTTGTGTCACACATCGCCTCTGCTTCGGCGAGTGCGTAAAACAGGCTCGCGCCTGTGCAATGGTATTTTGACCAAAGTTTTGAACGATGTTCGATATTGCAGTATATACCTTGAACACATTTCCTGCAAAATATGAGGCGTCACCAGTTGGAAACAGCTGCTGATACATGGCAACGAAGTCGTCCTTGGTGATCACTCCACTTGGGTAGTCTTCGTGAAACCGCTGATGCCACTCTCGGATTTCAGATCCTGAGAATTCTGTTTTCTCCTTCAATTTTTCCACCTCTCGGTTCTTTATCCCACTTTCCGATTGCGAGTTTCCCATGTTGAAGATATCTGGTTCGACGCTGCAATGGATTCAATGAGACTCAATCATTGGACGTGCATGCTGAAATGATGATTCGGTCAGTTTGGTGCGTTTAACACTGATGACTCTGGGTTGTCGCCAAAGCAGACTGATCGTTCTCTTCCTGTTCGATAATTTTTCAATCTCTTCGCAGTTCCCAGTGACTGGTCGACACGAAAGGATTTCCACAATCGTGTTTGACAGCAACAAAATCCGCCTCCACTGTGAACAGTTGGTATTTACTTACCCAATGTCCTTTCTGCGGCGTCGCTGAAACTGAATGCTTGTGGAAATGCTGAATAAGCACACGATTTTCGTCACAAGTTTCCCTGGTTGTTCTGACTAAAGTTTTCCTCTCACGCGGTTGTTTTTGCGCACGACTCGACTTTTGACGTGGTTCGCGGATTTTCCACGCCCACCAGAAACTTATAACTGGAACACTGACACACAGAACACCATCCAGATTGATCTGTCACTTTTTTATAACCAATTTTGTAGCTTGAGATGGCACAATTTATTTCCTGCCGGTAGATTTCAATTTTTATTAAATTCAATCCCGAACTAAAACATTTGTTGAAGGCAGAAAACCGGAAGTGGAAGGCTCAACTAACCAAGTGTTGGAAGATTTTCTCGTATTTCCATTTGTCATTTTGAGGTATTCACTCAATAGATAACAATCAGAAAGGCCTTTCATACAGATAACAAGAGCTTTACTAGACAAGGAAATGGTGGGACAACTTACAAGTCACCTTGTGTTCGGATGATGTCATCGTGCACTGCCATGCTGTGAACAATGAATATTTTTGTTGTGACTTCTCTGTTGTGATCTATTTGGGGGCTTGTCGAGAGAATTGAGAAACATGGGCCTTGGTGGACAGTTCCGAAGTTCAGTATGGGACCCGTCGATGATCTGTGCCCAGATCGTCACCATGCAGTCCATCTACTATGTGGCACTGGGCTTCTGGCTGCTGCTGGTGGATTACATTGCCGGAGCAGACCGATCCTTGGATCAAATGTTCAGCTATGAGGTTCGTGAGTAGACTACTCTGTTGCAACAAAATGTTTGAATTGGTAAATTTCGTTCAGTGCGAGAGGAAACATTTCTTCTGTGACCATGCTGACTTGTTTCGTGATGCAGCCTCCACTCATAGTTTGTCTTCTGTGTTTTCAGGTTGTGTCGTTCAAAGAGTTTCACGGAAGACTCGTTGTCACTGCAATTGTGCTGAATGCTTTGACAGGGTAATTCCTCTGTCTTCATGTGGCCACAGTCGAGTTTCTGTTCTTTCGAGAGCGCTACTCAACACGTTTTCACTGTCGCTGTCTTCGTCTTTTTGCAGAGCTTTAGGATTGTGGTACATCGTCAGACGGACAAAACAGTGTTTGGACTTTACAGCGACAGTTCATTTCTTCCACTTCATTATATGTTGGTGTGTCAACGGATACTTTCCAAACACGGTCTCTTGGTGGCTCGTCACAACCATTGCCATAATCATAATGACAGTTTTGGGTGAATTTCTGTGCATGCGCACTGAACTGAAGGCGATTCCATTGTCCATGGCACCCAAAGTAGACTTGTAGCGATGGCTGCAACGCACAAACGTGAACACAGGTGTTTCTTGATTGAAGGGGATGGAAATAACGTTCGCCAACAAGCTAGTATCGAAGTCTCGGAAGAAACGTCTTTTTGCAGACTGTTTGCTGCAGATGAATGTGCCGGATTGTTTGCTTGATCGTGGAAAGCAAAGCGACAGGAAACGCCCAAGTTGGAAGTGCAAGGAAATGACAAGAGAATCGGCGCAAGCCTTGGTTCGTCTTTGTTGGTGTTCCAGGAAGTCGCGCCTTTCGTTTTCCTGGTCATGCAGCGTTCACCATTGACTGTTTCGAACAATAAATTTTTGTATTACGTGCAGCGTGATTGTTTTTGAACAGAAGCAACTACGAAACAACGTTTCGTTCTTGCACTGGGCTCTCCGTGAATTTCCCATTTCCCGGCAGAATGTGTTCGGAGGTTTGGAAGCAAGTGGACCCTTCTTTTTTGGGTTGGTTTGGCAATAGAACACTCGGCAGGATGGACACGCGCCGAGCCATCAACCTGGCCTTCGTGGATACACAACTGCTTGACGTCCATCCAGCAAAGGATATTTCCGAACTGGGGGGGGGGGAGGAATTGCTCGTTCCTGACTGAGAATTTGAGATGTGTAATCCCGCGCCGTCAAGATTTTGCAGTTTTATTTCGGGTCAGGGGAGAAGTTGCTCCCAACTTTGTGAGACTCATGTTTTGTAAGGTTTAGCAGTTCACTTCCAAAGGAGGGGGTGGGACTGACACTCCAGATTTTGGCCAGTTTGAGTTTCACTGCGCGGGGGGGGGAGCACTTGACAGTTCAGAGAAGCCAAGCAGCAAAAAAGTCTGCACACGCGTGTGTAAAAAGGAGAAAGAGAGTCATTCATGGCCGACGAAATTTGTTCAAAATTTTTGTTTTACAATTCCCAAAATACGACTAGAAGCCTTGCACAAAAACACTCAGCAGATACAGTATCGACAGGAGTCAACAGACACCTGAACCCCAATTTGCAGATCAGGTTCGACTGGCAACGGATCACCACAAACCGATGCAGTGTGTTCAAAGCAATCAGTTTGACCTCCCGTTCTTTGTTTTAGCTCAGAACCATCCCAGTCAGTACGTCCAGGCAGAAAAACAATCGGGACAACTTTTGAAATTTCTTTGTGAGGCCGTCATTTGGAATGCTTCAACCACGACAGTTCGTTGTGCACAAGACGAATTGATCTACATCAGCAACAATAACTGCAAAACTTTAGTGACGTGTTCAGAGCACCAAGCCTTCGTAGGAGGGACCATCGGCTTCAGAAGATTCCTGTCTCATCCGTAAATGTTCAATCGTGTTCTGGAAATGCTTGTTGATTTGTTCCGTTTCTTCATTGGCTTCCAGGTTTGGCAAATCCTCTCTGATCTTCCCGATCAACTGATTCAAGACTTGAATAGTCACCTGAAATATAATTTGAACAGACAGTTGTCAGATTCGACATTACAAAATTCAGCTTGGTTTGCATTTGTTTGTTGATTGTGTGGACTGCTCGTCAATACCTGATCATTGCCCTTCTCGTAGAAGTAGATGTAATGGTTGAGCACTTCGACGAACAATTGAACCTGTACGGAGTTATCCATGCACTGGTTGGCAGTTCGCAGAGCTTTCTTCAGACATTCCGCCACACGTTGGCCGTTGTGCATCTGATTGGAACAACATGGACACATGAACATGCAAGCACAACAAAACATGTACAAAGAATGAAATTGCTCAAAAATAGGCTTACGCGATCACCCACACACCTCTTGTCCTTCTGTTTCAGTTGATTTGCCAGACCAAAACAGGTGAGAACAGGTGGCTACGGCTCGGCTCTGGTCCGGTTTTTTCAGGAGCTTGGAGGCAGCCAGAGCGCACTGACTGCGCAGTGGAGCGTGGCTCTCTTCTGAGAAACATTTCATCTTCTCGAAGGTTCCGATGATCAAGGTGATTGCTGCCAGCTGTGCCTTGCTGTCACTGATTTCATCTTCATACAGGCTGAACGCCTAGAAAACGAAAAACGAGCAACTTTTGTTCGTTCTTGTTCCATGTCGCCTTGAAGACCACGTTCAACAGGTTCTGAGATCATCGCACAGTCGCCCTTCTGAAACCGAACAACATATTTACCTGCGACATGAACTCGTACGCCACTGTCTCGAAGTTTTCAAAACCGATTTGTCCCGCAGACAATGCTCCTTGCAGATACAACCGCAAGGGCAGTTCTGCCATTTCCGCCTTGATCAAAGCCGCCAAGGTTTGGTGACAAAATTGAAATATCTTTTGGCATTTCTTCTGCCACAGCTCATCCTGAAGGGGAAAAAAGACGGAATGAAAAACGGAAAGTTAACTTGTCACAGTTGTGAAGTTGACAAAATTCTGCTTTCTTTGCTGTGTTCCTGAAGACAAATCTTAGCTACGTACCTCAGCTTGAACTTCTTTGTATCTGAAGGCCAACTTGTACGCTGCGAACACAATGGGTGGCAACGTGAAACGTATTCGCTTGTTCCCTCCATTACCGAAGTGCTTTCGCGCTGAATTTAGTATCTGAAAGGAAAATACAGGCTCTACGATTCTGTACAAAAATCAGTTTTCTCTCGCATGGTGTTCCAGTGTGTGTTGTTCAATTGGCTGAAAAACATGGACTGCAACATGTTCAAAACATCACTGACAGTGGACAATCAAAATGTAGATTCTAACTACTCGCTCACCAAATACTGCTGGTCTGCGTCTTCTGCTTGTAAAAGCTGCACAATTCTACCCATCATCCCCTGCTCGTCCGCGAAGTCTTCCGGATCCTCCTCTTCCGCCGGCTGATCATTTTGATCAGACACCAGCGGTGAAACCAGGGTCAACACGCGATCGACCTGTCAATCAGAGAACAATCGTGAGATACGCAGTGGTTTTGCTGTCTGTTGGTGCAAGTGGCAAAGAGCATCCGTGTCGCTTCAACAAGAACAAGCGAACAGACGTTCATCATTTGAACCTGAGCAGCGAAGTGTCGTTTCCCGGAACCTCGACAAAGATTATCCTTTTCCTTGAAACACTCTGGCCAGAATTTGGTTTGGGGGCAACAAACCTTTTCCTGCATCGGAATCAGCGTCTCGTTTTCCAGCGCGTTGTTCACAATGTAAATGCTCATGTTCTTTCTCGCGATGTAGTCGAAATACTCGAACATTGGGCCGTAGTGCTCGAGTTGAAGCAGCGTCAACACGTTGTTGTAGTTGTCCACAGGAATCTTCATCAACTTCATCAGTTCTTTGGACACTGCACTGTTGTGTTCCAAGCTGAATTGTAAAAAGAATCCCTGTGAGCGAAATTGTGAGCAGAGAGAGACACACACACACACAGACACACAGACACACACACACACAGAGGAAGAAAGGTTCACATTGTCTCGACTCACGGACAGACCGCTGTGTACAGCAGCTGCTTTCGAATCTTTGTTTTGCATGATGTGCTGACAAACTGCAACTTACTGATCCAAGTTGAGTCGATTGAATATCTCCTCGGTTGTCTCAAGGACTTTGTCCACGTAGTCTATGCGTTCTGGGTAACACTTCAGTGCCAAATTGACCAGTGCAACTTGCAGAGCAACAATATCTTCAGGAGGCATATCTTCTCGGTTCTGAAAGTGGATACTCGACGACAATGGCAAGAACTGGAAAGAAAAAGCTTTTTGCAGTCGTGCAGCAAGTTAAAGTCAAAGTTCATAACAGTACCTGAATAATCTGAGCAATTTGCTCTGAGAAGATGTCAAATAGCTGGATTTCAGTTGGAATTCCACTCCCCTCATCCTTTTTAGCAAACTGAGCCAATCTGCATTCGTGAAAATGGTTTTCCTTTTGGTGCATATCAAGCAAACGAGGTCATGTCAGACGTTGAGATACACTTCATGGTGGACACCTTACCTGTCAATGAGGGAAATGATGATGTTTTTCACGTTCACCTCCGCGTGCAAATCTCCACAAGCACGCAAGAAGTTGCTCAACGTTTGCAGGTGGTAGTCGTCTGGGAAAACCTAAAACGGAAAAGACAGGTGTTCAACTAACCAATTCACAAACAACACAAGACTAAAGAAAATACCATTTTCTTCACCTGAATGATGCATTCCATGAGGTATTCTTGTGCGATTGCGTCCCTGCAACTGACGACTTGCTCCAGAATTCCTGGCAAAACTGCCTGAAATCGAAAGCATTCAAGTTTCTCACGAAAGCGTCTCGGATACAAAACTCTCCGTATATCCATCAAAGTGCGCAACTTGCAGAAATAAATAAGCTGCCGGTCCAAACCTTCTTGTATGTTTCAATATCGCAACATTCCAGCTGACTGAGTCGAACGAGGTTCGTTCCAACAAGAATCCTCAGTTCTCTTCTTTCTTGCTCGCGCTTTTCCTTGTCTCTGGAGTGACCCTGGTGCTGCATCCGAACCCACAACTTGTTCATCTCGGCGAAGTTTAGGTGTATGAAATCAATGGAATCTTTCACAGTTCCGGTGTCTGTTTCACTGAAAAAAAGAAAGTCTCTGGTGCATCGCCTGACTTTGTAGAACATCAGCGGTTCAAGTTTGTAGCATTTTGCGGCTACTTGATTCTTTATTTTTCGTCACACCTGGCAGCTTCCTCTTGGGCATCGGGCAGAACGTTCTTGGTGCACTGCAGCAAATAGTTTCTCAAAAACAGCCCTCTGAGAGGGTGCTGAACTCCACGACACATTTCGACGAGATCTTTGAGAATATCTTTCCGTGACAGTTCGTTGGACTTTATGTAAACGACTCCAACGGTGATCAGGAGGTACCTGAAACAAGTTGAAAAGTAAACTTTCAAAAACCTCCATTTTGTCTTGCGTTCAAAGGCATTTATGAGGGTTGTGAATTGAAACAAATGAAGAGCAGAGAGCGGCAACGAAACTTGCAATCTGGGAACAATGTTTCCGGCGTACTGCACCAGCTCGTACAGATCTGCAACTTTCCGCCCCTTTTGAAATTCGTCGACCAAATACAACTCCAGATGCCGCAATTCGTCTGAGATTGCCATGTCTAAATTTGGTCACGGAACACATGACACACAAAATCAGCAGTTGAACTCGAGTTTGCTGGTTTGGAGTTGCCTCAGACTCGCCCCATCACCGTGTTTTTTCAGTCTCCAGAGTATATTGATGGCGATTGCCTTCTTGACGAAACTTGGTTCATAATCTAAAGGATACACAACTCGTAGTAACTCTTCGGTGAGAGCATGGAAGTTCGCAGCTCATTCAACATGTTGGACGCGTGTTTCAGTCCGTCCATCAACTTCCCCTTGTCCTGAAAATAATGCAAGTCCACCCATTCACAACAAGGACAAAGGGTCCCAAAGACGTTTGTGGTCACAGAACCTGCGCTCACCAAACATCGTTTCATCTGGAAGGACTGAACTTTGACAACGCCCAAAGCTTCGTCCAACAGCTTCTCCTGTTCGTCCTGAGGGGACATATTCGGAGATGCAGGCTGAAAGAAAATAAGAGCTGGCAGTGTATTGAGTGAAAAATTTCTCGACAGCAATCATTCTTTGCACAGAAATTCGTTCCTGCTGGCCAACTGTAGCTTTCAAACAAAAAAGCAGTGCAGTTCTCTGTCCCGAGAATGCTCGGCCAGCCGACATTCTCGACCAAGAATCAGACAGTGCTGCACATTCTCAAATTCTTTGACCCAATCTTGGGTCTGATTGAAAAAACAAAACAAAAGTTGTTCCATTTCGAGAACTTCTCGGATGCAACAGAACAGAATTGATTCAGGTGCCCCTCCCCCTTCTTTGAAGAAAAACACATACACAAAACAAACAGAAAATAAAACAACAAAACAAACACGTCAAATGTTGTCAGTTTGGTCTGAATTTGAGCAATTTCCAAGCCTCTTGTGAGATCGTGCTGTGTGCTTGCAAATGTTTTGGAACGACAGCGAGCGGTGAAACGAAAGAGTGACAGCAGGCCATGACTCGGCTTTGGCCTTGGACTAGATCTACAAGTCTGGTTTCGCCAGTGTCTGCTGACACGCAACTATCGATTTGACGAAACAAATGCCACTGATCAACCCAAAGGTGTTGATTGATCAGGTGACGAAGCACCACAAGGATACAAGGAACAAGTGCACATTAGAAATCAAACCTTCACCATTTTGTGTGTCACGTGATGAGATTTGCGGTGTGCGCGGATTTCACATTTTACGGATTTTCTTCTTTATCCGGAACTACGGCGAAGTCGCTGTGCGCATGCGTCAAATAGGACTTTGCCCAAGGAGTTGCAAGTAGACCAGTCGAAGAAATAAGCTTGATATTTGAAAGGTTTGCTGGAAAATGGCCTCAGAAACATCAATCACACGTGAAGAACTAAAGAAACACAAAGATGGGAAATCGTGCTGGGTTGCAATACATGACAAAGTTTACGATGTGACAAAGTTCTTGGAAGAGGTAAGTTTCTAGATCTAGATCTACATCTTGCCAAATCTAGAATCTAAATCCACTTTTGGACTTTTCTAGAACTGACAGTGGGTAGTCAATTCTTGTGTAGAAATAGGGTGTGCCGGTGATCACCGGAGTGGACCTGGATGACCTGATCAACATCACTCACTCAGTCGGCTGGGGAATGCCGGTTGATCAAGATCTTGATTGAACATCACTTGTACCGGACGTTTACAAACTTTTTGAACTTGCAGCATCCAGGTGGAGAAGAAGTGTTGCTTGAACAGGCAGGTACGTGTTGCGGAAGCCACTTTGACACAATAGGGGCAGCAGAATTGAGCGAGATAGCAGGCCCATCGATCACCCCTGATCACCACACGAGGGTGTTGTCACCACCAAAATGTTCAGTGGTGCTCAGCACCAATCACGACCAGGACCACCCCACCCCCACCCCAGCAAACTGGCAGTCACCAGCAGTGACAGGATCTCTGCTCCAGACATACTTGTGGTACTGGTCATCCCGCTCCTGCCAACCCAGTGGTAATCGGGTGACCACACTGAAAGTGACTGGTGATCAGACTGAAGAGGCGATTGCGCTTGCGGCGCGTTATGTTCAAAGCTCTCTTGTCTTGTTTGAGACACCAGCCGTCAGTTTGCTGTGCATGATCGAGACAGACATTTCTGTGAATTTACAGGAGGGTTCGCGACAGAAGCATTTGAAGATGTAGGACATTCCACAGACGCCAGAGAACTCATGAAAGATTACTACAAAGGCGAAATAGCTTTGGTAAGCGTGAATTTGTGGTGCTCTTTCTAAACAACACGTCAAAAGAAGCAGGCCTTTTCTCCAGCAATCGGGAATCGATTTCCAGATTTTCGGAAATGTGAATTTTGGGGCAAGAACCTTTGAAGATTTCGGTTGTTTTTTGGTTTGGTGAGAAGAAATAAACGGGAACGCCTTGCGCGGAATACAAGGCCCGAAAGAGGGGCACGCCAGCTTTGTCCACTTGTCCATGCCAAGGATTGTGAATTATCGATAACGGTAGTGGTGTGGGCTGGCGTCAGGCTAGCTTTGGTTGCTTGGTTCTTCACAGGTGTGTGTAGGTTTGCCCAGGTGTGTTCTGGTTTCCACTTTGTCCGCAGTGCTCGCACGAAGTGCTTTTAAAAAGCACAGGTGCTCTTTTGTGCTTTTATTCCTCGAAAATTGCTGTTCGAGCACTGTATACGATGACCCTTCCACCTCCACCCACCCCCTGTCAGGACGAAATTGACACAGGGAACTCAAGAACAAGGACTTCATAAAATTATCAGTCCTGGTGACCCCAACCAAATTGGAAGTGCGTTTGCAGCGTGGCGGAACGCTGCTGGTTGAGAGGCGGCTCCACGATTTGCGAGTGCGAAGCTTAAGTTTGACCTCCTTGAAAACTTCTGGTGCTGTCTGAGGAGTACATGGTTCAGCAAAAATACATATGTAGTTGACGAGACTTTCTTTTGTGTCGTTTTGTGTCATGCCATTCATTGTCCCTTGCAGGAAGACCGTGAAACGAAGAAATTCGCAGTGAGTACAATTCGGAACAAACAAAAGAAGTGTATTGGAATCGTCAACATTTTCGAGCGCAAATTTTGCTTTACCTTTTCCACAAACCTCTGATTTTTTTTTTCGACAGGAGAAGAAGAATCCATACTTGACAGAACAAAGTGAAAGGTAGGACGCAGTTTTCCTTCACTCTTTTGTTTGGGCGAGTACTGGCTTTCATCCCTACCACGACATGTGATGACTGTTGATTTTGACGTGTTGTGAGGGCAAAATGTGGAGCATTTGGCGAGATTGTGTGTTCCGACATGTATTGGTGTTCTGTGCCGCACGAAGCACAATTTGGCACGCTCTCCATTTGAGTGCCAAAATATTTGACACATTCAAAAGTCTGTTTCAATCGGTTGCGTGTCCGCCAGATCACTCCAACCCCCAAGCCCCTGTTGAAAATGCGAATTTCGTTGCCAAAATGCAGGGACTCTGCACCCACCGTTCTTGACCGCACTGTGACAACTTTCGCGAAATAATGGCCAGACTCTTCTTCCCACCCCTGCACATAGAAGTGCGAAAATTGACCAAGGGACAGTGTGTTTGGGCCTGAAGACCTGGCGCGTGTCATGACACACCTTGTCGTTTAGACTTGTTTGCTGTGCCATAGCGAGTTGAGCACATCAACACTCCTTTGTGTTCTTTTTCATCGCTCTAGTTCTAGCATTTTGTGATGCTTTGAAATCCTCAATGTACCAAAAAAAAAATGCGAGTGTTCCCAATTCTTTTGTAGCAAAGACAAAAAAGAGTGCCAATTACAATGAAGTAGAAGCCCAAGCTTTCGCATTGGTTCGTCTCTTCGTTTTGAAGAAATTTCACGCGGTGAGAAAGGAAAATCTTGAAACAGAGTGAAAGTTCACTTGAAATTTGACTTGTCACCGGTGGCTCTGTTGTGTCTGCACTCTGTTTCCAAAGCAAGGGCAGCCTATCAGTGAAACCAATGAAGTGCTTGTGGAGGTGTCGGCTCCTTCGTCTGCATGTACGTCGAGCGTCATTGCCAGTTTCAGGCTCTTGGTTTTGCAGCAATTCCGTCTTGTGGAGAACAGCTGCTGAGTTCAGGGGAGGGTGTCTGCGTGTTTGTTTGTCTTGATGGGAAGCTCAGTCCTCGCGATTTTTAGGTGATTTGAGGAGCTTGGTCCGATTTGTGAGCTTTTGGAAAAAGCGAGCGAAATCGGAGTGAGCGAAATCAAATCACCTATAGGCAGCCTCTTCCAAAAGT
>JAAUXT010001643.1_pt1 | contig 11369 bp, 13 predicted proteins | sample 7278171 | NCBI WGS metagenome assembly JAAUXT01 (sample SAMN14350112, study PRJNA611818) | marine sediment metagenome | isolation source: surface marine sediment (1.8m) | place: French Polynesia: Moorea | collected 2018-08 | reverse complement strand
TTTTTATATTTAATTATTATATACATTATACAGTAAATAGATGCACAACAATATCAAAATTCTGCTATTTTGCTGGAAATTACCCAGCATCCCTCCCCCCCAGGGCTGATCACGTGACCCCTTGTGGTTTTGGGTGCTCTTTCTGGAAAATGGCGGTGGCAGTACCTCGTCTGATTACGTTAGAAGAAACAGAATTGCTGTCATTCTTGCATCAGAATGTGCTTCGAAAACTCGCTGAAGAAGCAGAGACAAGGTCTCTCTGAGAGACACCCTCGGGTGGTGCAGGTGGTGGTTGCCTACTTTAGCCTGGGGCCGCTGCCCCACAACATTTTCAACCGACTGGTGTGGCGCCTGGCCCATGAATTTTGATGGTAAGTACAACCCATGTCACTCCACACACGCTTCGGGCAGATCGTCTTGGTTGATTGAACGCTGCCAGCGCTTTGATCAGTTTTCGTGACTTGTATAAAATTGTTCCAGGCTGACCGAGTCTGGACTGTCAATTACCAAATGGAATCCGATCACTGGCGTTGTATTTCCCTACAACCAGGCCATGTGGGAAGAAGAGTTCGAGAAGTACAAACAGTACCCGGAGTACAAATAGTGAGCTTGCCTTTTCTGCATTGCTGTCTCGTTCGCAAATGCTTGTAATCTTCGTGTTCAAATGGACAGAAGGAAGTGTCTGCACTGTCAAGTGTTCTTTTTGTGTCGTTTTAGCTTGGAGAGAGAACTCACGTTGTCAGATTTCAAGTTTATCTACTTTATGGAGTGGTTCCACCGAATATGGGGCAGATGTGTCGGTGTTGTGTTTGCCGGGCCTGCCTTGGTATTTTGGCAAAAGGGTTGGATTGCAAAACAAATGAAATCGCGAGTGCTGCTGCTTGGTGCACTGATAGGCCTTGAGGTGAGTTGGCAGAAACAAGAGCGAAGCTGCAGTGCAACTTCCAACTGTGGGGTTGACTGATTGATTGTGGCGAGCCTTTTTTTGTTGGTGTGTATTTTGACGGAAATTACCGGTGCCGGCATCGAAAACGTTGCTCTTACTCCTTACAAAACTTCCAGGCATGCCTCGGCATATTCATGGTGCACAGTGGTTTGGAAGAGAAACCTGATTCCACCGAAGTTCCAAGAGTCAGCCAGTACAGGTTTGCTTCATCGCATATAAGAACCACAACAAAATTGTGAAGACGCAGCAAGAGAATCTTGTCGCGATGACATTTCTCCGCGAACTTTGCAGGCTCGCTGCGCACCTGGGAACAGCACTGCTGCTTTACACAGGGTTTCTGTGGACTGGATTCAATCATCTACTGCCGTACAACAAAGTAAGTGTTTTGGTTTACGGGTGTTGAAGCGGCCATTGCCTGTGTACACAGGACGTGGACTTCCGCGCGTATTTGCAGTCATTTCGAATTGCGAGAAAACAGTTGGCCAGATTCACATCCTTCCGTTATTTGTTAACTTTCCTGCGTTTTGCAGATCACTCGAACTGGAAGGTTTCGAGGTGTGCGGATGTTTGCTCATATGTCCAAAGGGTTTGCATTCCTCGCAGCCTTGTCAGGTACAGTATCAGTCCGACGCTCAGGGATTTCTGTCGGGCTTTTCTTTTTGTCGACGTGACCGTTTTGACACACGCGACTTGTCGTCTGGCACAGGTGCTAGTACCACTCGTTTCCGATTTGATTTTCAGGTGCCTTTGTCGCTGGACTCGACGCAGGCCTCGTCTACAACACGTATCCGCGCTTCGCCGACAGGTGGATTCCAACCGACCTCTGGGCTCTCACTCCAAAGTGGAAAAACTTGTTTGAGAACCACACGACTGTTCAATTCAATCACAGACAGCTGGTAAATACGCTCTGGAATTCGCACTTCGGCAACCTGTTGGAACAACGAACAGCAGGACGATCTGGCGTCAATCTGTTTCCACTTCCAGGGCGAAATAACCGGAGTTTTGATTTTGACGACGTGGGTGTTGGCACGACGAGTTCAGTTGCCTCCCAGAGCAAGAATGGCGCTCAACTGCATGACAGCCATGGGAATTCTGCAGGCGAGTTCGCATGCTCGTTTTTCGCATTGCTCTGCTGTTGGTTGATAGGACACGTTGTCAGCAGTACTATGACACCATTTTGTGAGGGAAGGTAGCAACTCACACACGGGCGAACTGACAACACTGTCCGGGAAATCACGTTGGGGTTCACAGCACTATGCATACGTTCGATCTCATCACATTCATTTTCACGTGTTTTCAGATCTCGCTGGGCATCGCGACGCTGCTGACTTTCGTCCCGACGCACCTGGCGGCGTCGCACCAGGGCGGCGCCCTCGCGCTCCTCGGCTTCGCCTTCTGGCTGACGCACGAACTGAGGCGACTCCCCAAGTGACGGGTTGGTGCACAGAAAACGAATACTCAGGCTTTGTGGGCACGTCATGGCGAAGACTTCCAAACCGCCAACTTACTGTCGCCACGATGAAAAAGTGGTGCTTCAAACATCTTTAGCGACTCTGTCCGGATACAGTAACAATTTATTGCTGCCACAATAAAACGCAAACACTTCTCCAACGAGACATCGCGTTTTGTCCTGGGGAGAGGGGAGATCATAATTCGCTGCGACAGTCCTCACAAGTCTTCTCATCATGATCTGACGGTTCCACAAACACTGGTCTCCGCTGAGGCTTCGGGAATTCGATGTCAAGTTCAACCGTTTTGGTGAGGAATTCGTGGCTGCAGTTGAGGACATCTCTCTCGTACAGCCAGTTTCCTTCATCGTCGGACGACTCGCTGTCTCCGGACTGTGGCGCATCTTGAGATTGTTCGAACATGTTGTATTTTATGTCGACAACACCGTACTGCAGAATTATCAACTCGTCCTGAAATGAACCAGTCTTACTGGCTGCAAGAAACTCGATGTCAAGACCGCTGGAAATCGAAAACTTGACGTTTTCTCACCTCTTCTCCCGTGAAGAAAAGTTCCCTGACTTTGTCCAAGCTCAGACTGTCGTGCACCAAGGTTGTGTCGACAAATATGTAAACCTGAAGGTACGAATGAGTCTGTTAAACACGTCCAAGCAAGTCTGACAACTGCACGATGCATGTCGCAGAGACGAAGCAGACGATGTTCAGTTTACCTCGGCATCTGTTCTGTAACCGAAGTCCAGCTTCTTTTTCACAAGATTTCGAATTTGACCAACCGTGATCTCTGAAGACACCCTCAAGAAGTTTTTCTCAATTGGCTGAAAAAAAAAGTCGCAAAGTTACAGCACAACAAATGTGCGGTGCGATGACGAATTTGTGCGGGAACTTGTGTTGAGAATTGACACTCGCCTCAAAGTCGCCCAGTCCGTCTGAGACCCCTGCGTACTGCAGCAGCACCGACGTCCAGTCGGGCGGATCCGAAACTGACTCCTCGGACTCGTCCGAGTCTGCGGACGTGTCCGACGCGTTGTCCGACAGCTCTGCCTCAACCGCCGGCGGCGTCCCTGCCTGGTCGACTGTTGGGGAAAATAGTGACCGGTTTGAACAAGCCTTTGAACAAAAGTTAGCCCTAGTGCAATTGACACACAAGGGTGTTCAGTCCAAGATGACCAGTTGTGGTTTCTAAGTCTGCATGACACTGGATCAACGAACTAGGTAAGAGGATGGAGTGATTCGGACTGCACCGGTTTTCTCACAGGAAGACGATCTGCCCATATTCACGGAACTGGACGTTTTTGAAGATAATTGTGGTCACATCTACCACCGATACCGTTGGACACATTGAAGTGAGCAAGAGCTTACTCTTTGGAGGATATGGCAAGCCTCTGGATACATAAAATTCCTCTTCAGTTTTCTTTTCCTCTGAAACAATGCAAAGAGAATCATGGGTGATTTCCCATTTTTCTCCGACACCGAAATCGCGAAACAGTCGCGCATCAGCACAGATCCACATTCAGACGCAGCCATGAGGACAAGGTGCTCTCCACTGTTGGACGCACGGAGTTACAAGAGGTCTGTCTTCCATTGGTTTCTCCCCACACAACTTTGTACTTACCTTCACGCACTTCAGGTAAGATCTTGTACAGAATGTCTTGAACTGTGTGGTCAACTCTGAAACGCAAGAACACTATTGTCACAAGAGACCGATCTCTCAGCGGAAGCAGTGAATCGGTGGAATCAGGCCTGTTTGGGGACCCTCCCCCGAAAGAATCTCACCTGATGTTGAGGTACGGATTGGACGGATGTATCAACAGCTTACACGTGGGACAATGCAAATTTTTGACCACGTATCTCAAGAGGCAGGCTTTGCAAACTGAAAGCAAAATTATTGGATGATCAGCGACACGAAGAAGTGCAATCGTTTCACCATACGTTGAATCATATTTTCATGCTCACATGAATGCAGGCATTCTGTCAGTGTAGTTGCGTTGTACAGATAACCTTTGCACAAAGTGCAAGTCAACATGAATTTGAGTTCTGACAAAGGCAGTCTGATGTCGGGAGGCCCTCGTGAATGCGGACTGTCTGGAATCTGCAAGCACGAGACGTTTATTTGAAGTGTCCTTGAACACTTTACGCAACAAAGCAACGCGATTCTTCACAATTGACAGTCTGTCGACAGCATCCTCGAAAGTCCAAACCTTGGGCAACGGCATCATCCGAGGAGGGGTTCTGTTCTTCCGCCTCGGGCCCCGCGGGTATCGAAACTTCAGCTGTTTCGTCTTCCGTGTCCGCGTGACGGGTGTCGCCGCCGGCGCCGCAGTTTCAACTGCAGTGGCGGTCGAGGTGGACCCGTTCTGTTCCACTGGACTGGATAATGTTGGCGAGGCTCCGTCGTCAGACCTGTTGAGTTGTCGCAAAAGGTTCCGATGGCATTGGTTCCATCAACATGCCTGGTGATCACAGAGACGCTGTGAAGCGACAAAATTTGACTTTCAAATGGAGAATCAGCCGCGCGCCGCGTACATCGGTCCGCAGTGCAGTACTCTTCTCAGAGGTGATGTCCAAGTGGGACAATGTCCAAGTTGAAAATTCTGTGGCAGGGGAGGGGGGTAACCCAGACAATGTCCTGTCAGGACAATGTCCAACCAGGACAATGACCAAGCTAAACATTTCTGTGGGCAGGGGGGCAGTAACCCTAACAAATGAGCGGCAACAGGACACACGGACACAGATACAGGGGCAAACCAACATCAGCCGCGGCTGATAACAAGAACGTTCGCTTCTAGTTGAACACCTTGACAGAGAAAAGTGCAACCTACTTAGCTGCTTCGTCCTTCGCCTTTTTCGTGGTCTGCTTCTTGGCTTTCACTCGTCTGTTGCTGAACCACACCTGCAGTAGAGAAAACAAATTTGAACCCTTCCAAGATTTGGTCACGGGTGACACAAAACAGATTCTTCCAACAGATGTCGGATGCAAACGTTTCAGGCGCGAATGTCTACTTCAGTGCCACTTCATTCATGAAACGCCTGACATTACCATGATAGACCTTTGACTTCCAATGCCCGAGCGCTCCATCAGCTCCTGACAGCGCGCTTTGCACAGGCTGGGCGACTCTTGAAAAGCCTCCTCCAGGATCCTCTTTTGTTCCTTTGCGAACGTGTGACGAGGTCGTCTGGAGGATTTCTTCGCGTCTTCGCCTGAAGTAAATGACACGACTTGTTTTCACTTTTGCTCGTACAGTTTGTGTCCTTCGGGAAAATGCCAACACTATGGGCGGGAAACTAGTCTTGTGTACAAGCGCCAAAGCGCAGGAGATCTGAGCTGGTCATATCTGGAAACAGCCCCCTCTTGAAATCAACTTGCGAGGGGCTTTCAACTTCTGCATTCCGAAATGTTGTCATGATACCATTGAAATCAAATGGCATCATGACCATTTTACGGAAGGCCCCACGTATGCATGTTTCCTTCCCTCTCAGCAAACATGACCCGCAAAAACGTGTGGCCGAAAAAGCATCTCCAACAAGCCATGTTGGTTGGACACTTGTGATTATAATTTCAATTTTCACACGCTTTAGTAGTGTTTCACTGATGTCACTTGTATTTTGACGCAAGTGCCATTTCTTTCTGAAGCAAATTTTCCACAAGCGATGAAACTTGTTGCCAAGAACGCCACGCACTGCTCCGGCGGGCTCAGCCAAACCAACCCCGCCATCACACACACACACACACACACACACTGAGTTTTGCGCTGCTGGCAATTTGTATGAAAACATGAATGTTTCAAGAATGGAGAACTTTCAGGCCCGCCCGGTTTTTCTCCTCTCCACCGCCCCCCGCCCCCGAACCTCAATCCTGGATCCGCTGGAGGTTTTTGAACACAAGTGGTTGTTGAAATGCGACCGTCGTGTCAAAACTGCGTGTTGACTCTGTTTTCAAGGAACGTGTACGACAGAATGTTTTGATCTTGAAAACAAAATCGCGACAATGACCACACTGCGAAGGCTCCAACCAGCGATCCTCATTGTGACACAACAGTCAAGTGGAAAAACTTTTTCCAGAAAATGAGAAACACAGCCGAGAGGTCCTGTTTGATGATGCAGCTCCAACTGACCGGTTTCGCCAGCAGCATTGCTGACGCCTGTTTTGTCGTAGCTTCCCTCGCGATCGTCTTCCATCTCTGTCGTACTGCAAAGTAATGACAACAATCAACCAGGGTTCCGTGTTCTCGCATGCCAGCAAAATATACAAGTCTGAATCAATTTTTACAGTCATTCATTCACACGTCGACAGAAACACTTCAGCAAAAACACATTCCATGTTTTCGTTCGATAGTTAGAATTCAATCGTGTCGGCTTTTGACTGTTGGCGGCAACAGTAAACTTTGAAGCACCAAATTTCATGCGTCTTGCGTGCAAATTTTGTGCACGCGAATCTGAACAAGTTTTGCTTCACTCACAAGACTGGAAAATCCTTCTCTAATGACTTCCAAGTGCAAAGCAACCAAGTCGTTGGGTTTGCCAACTTCTGTCACGGACTTCCTACCAACAATCAACCACGTGCCCACCACAGAATGGTGCACCACCTTGCTTCTGGTTTCTCACAAATCTCACCGCGACTCTTCAGACTGCCTTCTGCAGCTGACAGGGAAACGAAGTCGAGTTTTTCAAGAATATGGCAAAGTCAACAGACGGTTGTTCATTGAAACAAAACAAAACACAGAACAAACATTTGTATGCAAATTAGCGTTGCACCAACTTTCGTTCTGCCGCCCACCAAAAAGTTTCACTGCGCGGTCTTTTGGTTACTGGCACAAAACGAGGAAACATTTCGTGCATTGTTGCCAAATTTGAGAAACTAGGACACAGATTAGAACAAAGTATGAATATTAATATATACTGAAATGCAATCGTGTTACATATTGGAAATATGATGCTCTGGTTTGATGTATACTAAGACTCAAAATTGCTCAGCGGGCTTGCGAAACATCATCTCCAACGGAACTATATTCTGTAGCTGTTCGTGCACCGAAATGTCTACGGTTATTCTTCAATGAAACACGTCGACAACAAAAGTAATCTGAAGTAAAACAAAGTTAAAGGTGTCAAGTGACTGCAAGTGTGGTGCAAGTTGTTGTGGGTTCTTTCTGATCTGCAAATCATTTGTTCAACCAGACAAGGATAGAGATTTAGGGCAAGGACAACTAACCAACTACAGTCATGGCAGTAAGTACAACACGTGTTGCGCACAAATATTTATTTATTCTTCTTAGAATATGTCAAATCGGGACATTTCCGAATTGGATAGCACGAACATAAACATTTTAGGCAACTAGAGAGTGTGTGTTTTGACTGTCAAGCATCTAGGAGAAAAGTTCATGGGCCTTTTGCACGCGCCAAAAGTTCATTATCGCCCGTCTCGCGAGTGTACGAGTATCTTCCTTTCGTGTGCAATTGAACAGTTCAATCAGTGTGGCATTGTTCGTTGCATTAGTGCGACTCGAATCTCCACAAAAATGTAGATCTGGTTGTGTCATTCTCGCTTTCATGAAAGGTTTTTGTTTTGCAGCCACAGTTGATGCACGTCCTATTTGAGCATGCAGTCGGATACGCCTTGTTCAAAGTCAAGGAGTTCGAAGAAATTGGTCTGTTGCAACCAGAAGTGGAAGCCAGTGTCACCGATCTCAGCAGATTCAATACTATTGTGAAGCTGGTCGCTTTCTCGGCCTTCAAATCCGGTGCAGACTCGTTGCACAACATGAACAGCATTTCTGAAGGTACGAGTACTGACACACACTTTCTCGCTGGAGTTTAAAAGTGGATTTTCCTGTGCGTCTGCTGGTGCTGTGTTTGGAGGTTCCAAGATTTCAAGGTGTGCTTGTTGCAGGTATTATTCACGACGATCTGCGTTTGTTTCTGGAGACCAACTGCCCAAAATCAACCAAAAAGCAGAAATCAATATTGGGTGTTGGAGATGCGAAGATCGCTGGCACGATCACAGAGGAGATGGGCATCAACTGTATGCACACCGATGTTGTTCCAGAAATCATCAGGGGTAAGTTATTTTTGGGCTGAAATAAGTGTGCTTGGATCGTACAACTTCCAGTTTTGACACGTTCACTGTGGAGTGACCGGAGAACCACTTACCGGCTATTGGCCGTGGGCCACGGCCCAGACAAGCCTGTTGAAAGCACCATGCGATGTTGGGCCCAAATTAAAGTGGGCCCTGACTGCTTGCAACACCTGTGGGTGGGTCTGCAGCAACCCTTGCTTGTGGGCCTCCCAGGCCAACTTTTGGGCCACGTTTTGATGCAAGAAACTGAGAATATCACGTTCTTCCTGGCTTAACTGAGGAGCGCGGGCACCACCGGTAGCCATGACAGTCAAAGAGAGAGCCAGAACCACAAAGGGTCATGTGATCACCCCGTGGGGGGGAGGGATGCTGGGTAATTTCCAGCAAAATAGAATTTTGATATTATGCATCTATTCCCTGTCTAATATATATATTTATTGTAAAAATATTTAGAATATTTAAAATTGGTTGTAAAGGCCAACAAGGCCAGCACCCCCTGGTGGGGGAGTGTGGTGTGACACACCAGCCATGATTTAGAACCACTGCTCGACAGATGGCACCACTGTGTACTCAATAAATACGGAGTTTCCCGCCATCGGGGGCAGTCTCTCCTGAGATACCAACCAGTGTGTTTGTGATATCACTACACACAGCGCTTGTTCTGGTGCAGGTATTCGGGCTCACTTTCACAAGCTGATCAAAGGGCTGACGGAACAGAGCACCGGTTTGGCACAACTGGGACTGGGTCACAGTTACTCCAGAGCAAAGGTCAAGTTCAACGTGAACAGAGTGGACAACATGATCATTCAAAGCATCAGTTTGCTGGACAACTTGGACAAGAACATCAACCAGTTCTCCATGAGGTTGAGGTCAGTTGCCTGCCGGTATGTTTGCGATTGATCAAAGATATCGTGGGTCAATCCGCCAGTTCAATGTCGTTTGTATTTTTGCAGAGAATGGTATGGATATCACTTTCCGGAATTGGTCAAAATTGTCAACGAGAACTACTTGTACGCTAAAGTGGTGAAGCTCATAAAGAACAGAAAAGAATTCGATTCATCTCGAGTGGAAGAGTTGGAAGAAATCGTGATGGACTCTGCAAAGGCGCAGGCGATCTGCGATGCCAGCAGGATGTCGATGGGTGAGTTTGTGGCAGCTGTGGTTTTCAGGATGTGACACGCCTTTCGTGTGGACCTCCAGTTTTTGCTGCCTTTTCAGCTGTTCAAATTGTTTTCTTTTGCGGTGTTTTCAGGCATGGATATTTCCCCGTTAGACCTGGTTAACATTGAGCTGTTTGCCGACAGAGTGATCTCTTTGGCGGAGTACAGAAAGTCACTGCAAGAATACAATCGTGACAAAATGCACGACGTCGCGCCAAACTTGTCGGCACTAATTGGAGAACAGGTAGAAAATCGCTGAGTCTCGATCGTGTCGGTCTTGGGTGCGGTTGACGACATTTTTGGCTGCAAACAGCGATGTACGGTATTGTGTTTTTCCAGGTCGGTGCTCGATTGATTTCACACGCTGGCAGTTTGACAAATCTGGCGAAGTATCCTGCGTCGACGGTACAGATCCTGGGCGCCGAGAAAGCTTTGTTCAGGTTCATCTGCTGATCTGTCTTGGCTAAATTGGACTTTTAATTCGGCATGGTGGTTCGTACTGAAAATGTGAAGTGTGAATTTCCATGTCCTGGATCGTTTTTCAGAGCATTGAAGACGAGAGGAAACACTCCGAAATACGGCCTCATTTTCCATTCCACGTTCATTGGAAGAGCTGGTGCCAAGAACAAGGGACGAATTTCTCGTTACTTGGCCAACAAATGTTCGATTGCATCTCGAATTGATTGTTTCTCTGGTGAGTAAACAGACGTCAGTCAACAAATCCGTGCACATTCAGTGGCAACCACCCACCACCTGACACAACCCATACCCCAATGACCTTTGGCTTTCATCCTTCAGAGAACCCGGTGGACATATTTGGGTCGCGCTTGAAAGACCAAGTTGAGGAACGATTAAAGTTTTACGAAACTGGTGAAACGCCAAGAAAAAATGCCGAGGTCATGAAAGAAGCCCTTGAAGAGGTTTGTGCTTCTCCGCTGTTTTCCCGAGTGACAGTTGTACCCGCGTGACTTTGGTGGCTGGTGTTTTCACAAAGGCTGTACGCCTTGCAGGTTGGCGAACTCCAAGCTAAGCTGGCCAAGAAGGAAAAGAAGAAGAAAAAGAAGTCAAAGAAGCGAAAGTTGGACGAGGACGAAAATGGAAACGTCAACGGTGACTCCACTTTGGGTGAGATAAAGCATTCTGCAGCTGTGCGACGGACATTCAGGAAGTCGTCGCGAAAACTCGCGCGAAGACTTTTCAGTCCCATGGCCTGTTGATGCATCTGATCGTTGTTTTTGTGTGATGGGAGAATCTCTTCATTTGGCTTCTCCGAGCTGACAGTCTTTTTTTGTTCGGACAGATGAATCTGGACTCGCCAACAACACACTGGGCAACAGCACGCTTGACTCGACTGCGGTCGAGGCGGAAGACGACACAGACGAGCCAGTGGCCAAGAAGACGAAGAAAAAGAAGAAGAAGAAGGCCAAAGAAACTGATGAGTAGTGTCCACAAAACACAATTGAAGCAAACTTTCTCACGCCACGCTGACAAATTTCACCTTCATGTACATTTGTGCTGCGAATTCCCATTGCTTTCGAAATTGAGACCTGGTTATTATCAGCCGCGGTAGCGGTCTGATATTGATTTGCCCTTGTATCCGCGTCCGTCCGTCTTGAGCAGACAAAACCTCCGTTTTACCCCTGTTCCAGTGATCACAGACTGGAATCACAGTGGGTGCAGACACCCTTTGGGGTGCTTTACATGTTGCATATGGTATCATTTTGTT
>JAAUXT010076995.1_pt1 | contig 11370 bp, 10 predicted proteins | sample 7278171 | NCBI WGS metagenome assembly JAAUXT01 (sample SAMN14350112, study PRJNA611818) | marine sediment metagenome | isolation source: surface marine sediment (1.8m) | place: French Polynesia: Moorea | collected 2018-08 | reverse complement strand
TGGGGCAAATGGCCTTTTGACCAATCAGAAGGCTGTATTTTGAATTCTAGACCAATCAGAAGCCTTCCCGCCCTCATTAGCGCTGCCCCATAGTGGGGGGCTCTTCTCTAATGGTTCCTGCCAGTAGCAGCGTTGACTGCAGCAAAAAATGTTACGAACAATAAATTTACCCGCCCCCACTAAACCAACAGCGCACGCACACACACACACACACACACACACACACCACCGCGATCGCACTGAGCCTACGGCTCGACGGAATGCCGCGGGCATAAGAACTGCACAACAATGTGTGCATTTTTCCAAAGCTGCCAAACAACAACATCGCCACTGCAAAAACAGACTGAGGTCGATACAAAGGTGAGTTCGAAGGCACTCACAAATCTGGAAGAATTGTTGTTGCGTTTCGTCTTTGCATTGCCAAACGCCTCCAACACCGGGTTGGCCTGAATGATCTGGTCTTCCAAGTTTCCAACCTGCAGATACAGCGATCCGGAGTGAGTGACCTTGGGGAAACTACAGACACGGCTGTGTTGGTGAGGGAAAGGACTTCTTTGCTTTGTAAAAGTACATTTCAGACTTCAAAGATTCTTGTTGGGTCGAAGAAACATTTTGGTTTGCTCAAAGACAGTGGACATTTTGTGTGCGCTGAGAGGATGGGGTAAGAAGAGCAGGGCGAGGTGCGTGAAATGAAGCTTGAGATGTTCTGTTTTGTCGTTGCCTCATTGTAACAAAAAGTTACCTGCGCGTCTGGGGCACCAGGTTTCTTCGCGACATTTCCTGCCACATGAGCGAAGTATGAGATCACTTTTTTCGTGTTTTCTGTTTTCCCAGCACCCGACTCTCCTCTGTGGCCAACAAATTCTCACAGTATTTGTGACAGAAAAAGCGAACTCATCAAAAATCAATCAAAGGATTGATTGGTACAATTGGGAACTCGAGAAGCCGCTATCACAAAGCCTTGTGAATCAAACGTGTTTCGTGAAAACCATGTTGGTACGAGGAATGAGACGGGGTCCTTCACCAAATCATCTGCAGCAGTACAATCTGCGAAAAATCACACGCACACCCCACAGGTGAGTTCCCGACACCTCAACAAAAAGCAGTGGTGTGCGAAAAATACCGGCAGCACCTGAAAACTAACGATTTTCGAGTAATTTGAGGAAGAATTAAGAATCAGTACTGAGATCCTGTGAATTCTAAATGAGTGTGGACACAGACGGACACCAAACACGGGCCGTGAGCTCCCTCTGATGACACCCTCCACCCGTTACACCTGGGTATTTCTGGAATCACAAGGGTCAGACACGACCAGTATCCCAGACTCACGTTGGTCTTGGACGACCTGTCTTTGGCAGCAGTGTGAGCGAAGTATTGAATCACTTTTTTGGTGTTCTCCGTTTTTCCTGCTCCCGACTCACCCCTGAAACACGCACGCACGCACAAAACTGAAGCATAAACGAGAAACTTCTATAGATTGTGCCCTGGAAAACCGAATCTCAAGCCGTAGAAGTCGCATCTGCCAGCAGATCTTGTCCAATTCAACATTCACCAAAATTTTCTCTCTGAAACTTTGAGACACACCAAATAAACACAAGTGAATCTTTGTCCCGCTGTTGTTTTCTTTGTTCTCAGCCCATGCAGTCCTTCCTGATGCTTGTTACTGGTGAGATCCATCTTTTACACTCAGCGAGCTTGAGTTCCTCTGGAAGATCAGGGCGCAGTGTGAAGTTACGACAAGGTCTACTCACGTGATGAGGATGGACTGGTTTTCTCGATCTGAAACAAGAAAGAGAAAGAGCGGAAATTGGTGTATTTTGAAAACTGTGGCAATTTGATCAAGAATGCAAAATCAAAATTGAAATTAAGATGGTTGTTTTTCTCGGAAATGGCACCCAGGCTTGTAACCAAGAGCGAAGCATGGAAGTGTCCAGTTTCTTTTCGCTGGGGACAAACACACCCGTCACTTTTGCACCTCAGGCGCATTTGAGATGAATGTGGCGTCTAAAGAGTCCGCCTCAAACTTCTGATTTTGGAAATCAACTTGTTCACTGTGCCTTGGAGCATGTTGTGGTAGGAATTGTCTGCTATGGAGAAGAGATGAGGCGGCATCTCGTTTCGCCGCTTCCCTCTGTACTTGGATATCACGTTCTGAGTGTAGATTGGAAGACGTTTGTACGGGTTGATCGCCACGCAGAACAGCCCCGAATAGGTCTACAGAACAAAACAAGAAGACCACGTCCAGATAGCCCACCGTTCCACCACGCCAACTGAACAAATTTTGGCCAAACTGGGCAGGGAAAGGGGAGGCGGCAGCACCACTTGTGTGAGACTTCACCTTGTGCCACTGCCTCACCCAAGGGGGAGGGGTCCATCAGCACTGCCAGGTTACGTCCACAGCATGACTTGGACCCATGGTTGGCAGCCGCGCGTCCAAAACGAACCGAATTTTCAACGCTTCTCCGAAAACACGGAAAGAGATCTGGTTCAACCGCCAATTTTTTTGTTATCTCGCCTGCACTTTATCATCAATTAAGCAAATATGCGAGCATGTTTTGGCACGTTTTCTGTGCCTCACAAAACTGTGCACATAATTGCGACGTGGCTTGTTTCACTCTGAGTTTTTTTGCGTGCGAATGTTTTGTCTTTCTGTCGGTCTGCTACGATTGTCTGATTTGGACGACGTATACTCGGAGAAAAGAGAAATTCTGTTGGCAAATCTCACATCTTTGAAGGACCCTGATCAACAGTTTCAATGGTCTGCATGAATGTGTCCACAGGGTATGAGACGGACACAGGTTGTTTCCAATGTTCATGCAGCAAAATGTGGACGACCAGTTCATACGGCCACCGTCTTTTCCCCAGAACAAGGGAAACACTTGTAATTGTTCTCTTTGGTCACATTGTAGACCACCAATACTTTGCCAAACAATAAAATGTTTGGTCACAGGTGCAAAAGGCCTTAGTTCGAAACAAAGACCAGTCCAGTGGCATCTCATTTGCGTAAAGAGAGACGGGGCTGATAAAGAACACAAACAAGACAATCCAAAGAAGACTCCATTGAGAGATGGCGTTCATTGATGGACGGGCAGGTTTCACTCACGTAGATGAGACCGGACGTGTAGCGGGCCCTCAGGTTGTAGAGAACGGACGCCTCGTTCAGGTAGGTCAGGTTCGCCATGTCCGCGACCTGCTCGAACTTGGGTGGGTTCATCTGCTGAATCTCGTCCTTCTTTATCGTCTTCTCCTGAAAACAAGTTTCGAGAGGAAAATGTCTGGGTCTCAAGTTGCAGTCCCCAACTTTTAACAACTTCGAACCAACAGGAGGAATCAAGAGTGTTTGTTTACTCAGCCCGCCAAAGGCTCCTCAAGTTGCCCCATTTCACACACCTCCATGTGTTCGGTGACGACCGTCACGTCTTCCCCCTTTGCGCCTTGGATCTCCGCCTTGACATAGCCGAGCTTGTCGTCCGGAACCCAGCAGTTCTTCTTTCCGTCGAAAGGCTTTGTCTGCTCGGCGAGGAGCTTCTTGCGGTCGACGCACAAGAAGCGGAAGTCCTGGTCGTCGGCCAGCGAGTCGAGCGAGCCCACCCGCGCCATCCTGTGTCAGTTTGGAAGAGAAGAGGACAAGGAATCAACGTGCGCCCACACTTACGTAATGATCCCCAATGAAGCATTTTAAGAATGGTTGAAGCACAAGAACCAACCGGTCGGTCACCTGTTGCAGGTCATCAAGGCAACCTGTCTGATGTGGACCGCGATCTGAGGTCCATCATCCTGAATGCCAAGAGATTCGCTTTGCTGGTGGTTTATCCTGCAGCAAACTTCTGAATGTCACCTCCCAACATGTGTCAGGTCAAACCAGGAAGCTCACTTATTTCTAATCAGGACTGACCTGCCGATTTCGAGAAATCAACACCAGTGGGCCAGGACGTATTGGCCGGCATGGAGATGAAATGTTGGTGTGGACTCAGTGTGTGAAAGGTTGATTTGACTTGGCCAGCAAAGACGACCCATTCCGGAACAACTGCTTTCAATGCGGTGCAATGTTACTGCTTGAACCAACACAACACTGCATGCAGCAGTCGAAGAGGCTTCCACAACAGTCAAAAGGCATGAATAATGTCCTGTGGGCGGATTGTTTCATTCAAACCGCCAAAGTGTTGCTGATTCTACGGTATTTGTAAACGAGATCACAGAACGAACGCGAAGACAGCTGAATCAGACATGGACAGTTTTCTTCGGAGCGAAAACAGAACCACGTCTGAATCGCATGCACGGTCTGCATTGTTTCGCGGAAAGTTCGTGGTGTTTCAGAAGCCCAGCTGTTACTCCAGCGGACGCTCGAGTCTCCAAGGACCTCCAGGCCAACTGTTTTCAAACGTTTCAGGTTCATTGATGAACAAATCTTTGCAAATGTGGGAAAAGTCCCCAAAAGTGAACAGAGTTCTCACAACTCATCTAAATCCTCTGAGCAATGAGGCCTGCAAATGTTATGCAGCTGTCATTATACTGTCAGCAAAATTCACTGCTCAGTCGTTCAGCAACTGGTCCTTGTGTGTGAATTTCAGTGGGATTCACTGCATTTTCTTGGAACTCAAGCTTTGCGGGACGAGAACTGGAAAACAGCGGGTTGGTCCCCAGCCTGATGGCCCCAACGTTCCCCCCCCCCCTGATTCACGAACAATTTTTCGAAACAAAAGTTTGAGCTCAGGTTCTCTTGATTGTTGTCATTCAGGTTCCCGGCGGTGCTTTGAACAACCCCGATGCCTTTCTGGCCTGGCGTGATATTCGAGGCTAACCACCTTGGCAAACAAAGTAACATCCTTTGACGCCTGCAAGGTTTATGAGGTGCAAATGGCTGCGCATACGTTTGCCCAAAACGATCATGCATTTCCTCCATGCAATGAGAATGCGCTTCTTGTGGTCGATGGGCACATTTGCGTGTGGGATGAGTCTTCACATCGATGGTCGATTCAACAAGGCAACAGAGGGTCCGCGCGAAGCTCCAGATGCTTCAAACCTTTCACCTGAAGACTGATGTTTCTCTCGCAGGTACCAGCAGAACGCTGGTAGATCTCAGGTGGGGGCTACAGACACTCTCAAACATAGTGCGTTTGACAAGAAGGACAAGAGAAACATTGTGGCAAGAAGGAAAGAACCCCTTTGAATCGTTAACATTTGATCCGGAAGCGCGTTTCCTTGATCAGTTCGCAGTTGCCTTCACAAGAACAACCACACATCAATGCGAATCCCTCTTCTGCAAATCCATTTTTTGCACAGCGTCCCTCAGCTGTGGGAGGTTTGAAACAAGATAACAGTTGTATTGGAAATGGGAATGCTTCCATCTACATGTTTCTAAACACCAACAATTGCTGTGAGAACAAACACCCCCTCTCAGAAAAGTGTGTGGACTGGTGGAATGCTGGCACCACTTTGTCATGCATGCTAATTTGAGAGCCATGAAAGGAACGTGCGTCGAATATGTGAGGAGTGGATCCAAGATTTGTTCGAATGGGACCTTGTTTTGGTAGAATATTTGGCCAACGACACTCTTCGTTGATTTGACCAAAAAAATTGCAACTTTTTGTCAGACAAAAATCCTGTGAAATCTCAGTTTGCTTAGTTTCTCAAATGTTTCTCAGTGCTTTCAGTTATGTTTGCATCAGACACCATCATCAGAAGAAAGAATGACGAATCTTGGGCCACCACAAAGCGTGCTTGGTGTTTCAGAGTGCGCATCAGACAGGCTCCAGCCAGCGCCATGAAGTTTGACCCGATGGGGCCAGAATGTTTCAGCAACAACAACATGCAGTTGCAGGGGTGGATCGAAGAAGTTTCGGTTGGGAGAGTCTCCAAACCTTCAACATAAAAATGAACACTTGATACGTTCACCCGATTGGGTCAATTTGTGAGTATTTCGAACCAACCAATATCTGTTGTCTGAGTCCCGTTGCCAGCTTGCTCCGGAGACTGGATTATTTTTGCAGCTTGTTCAGTCAACACTCTTTCAATTGGTCCGAAGGAACTTCCCGCATCAAGCTGACATCATTCGCAGCAAGTACAAAAACGCCAAGGGGCCAGATGCCCTGGGAGCCAAAGGCAAGAAGCCAGGACCCTGCAAAAGACGGAAGAGCGCTTCACCTCAACCCTCGTTACTGCCCAAATCCTCAGGAATTCGGAAGGTACAAACTTCAGACGTGTGGGTCTCCTTGTTTGTTGTTGTTGTTGTTGTTGTTGTTTTTTGTCGGTTTTGTTTTTGTTTGCAGAGAATAAATATGTCTTGTGATCGTTACTTTACTTACTTTTTCCTTTCCCTTGCTTTTTAATTCTCTCTCACACACACTCTCTTTCTCTTTCTTTCTTGCTCTCACTCTCTTTATATTTCTCATTTTCTGTCTTTCTCTGTCTTTCTCTGTCTTTCTCTGTCTTTCTCTGTCTTTCTCTGTCTTTCTCTGTCTTTCTCTGTCTTTCTCTGTCTTTCTCTGTCTGTCTGTCTGTCTGTCTGTCTGTCTGTCTCTCTCTCTCTCTCTTTCTCTCTCTCTCTCTCTCTCTGGGGGCCTCGCGCAATCCCGATCACCGATGAGCATTCCCGAGTATGTTCCGTAAACATCAGAGAAGCGGCACCCACGTGTGGCAATGGAGCTGAAGCTCTCATTGCCTGCCATCCTTCCATTCCCGTTACGGTCAGCATGATCACCAAAACAATGGACTCATTCTCCCCAAACCAAAACAGTCGCGTTGGGGGGGGGGGGGACCATTGGTGTTAAAACCAACCGTCCGCATTGACCAAAGACTCCCCTTTGTCCACGGCGCTGCACACTCGTACAGGTATTTTTCAAATGACAGAACTTACGTGCTTTACGCGTGAGGGAGCGAAAAGGGAAACATAAACTCACGAGTGAGCAAAACAGGCAAAGAAAATTTTGACTTACTTTGTAAAAGAGCGATGAGCGATGGTACAGGCTCCTGTACGGGTTCCTTGAACGAATGGAGGATTCCAAGTTTCCGTGAGGATCCGTGAAGCGCAATGATGCGCTCACGACATGTCACACACAGGAACTGTGAAACAAAAGAAAGTACAGTTGGCTTCTTGTTGCTCGACACGTTGAAATGCAAAAATCGGTCCAGTGCTGGATCGAAAGGACCAGGGGCCTTTGTGGACCCACGAGAGGGATTGGAGAGTGGCGACCCAGTCTTGACTGACGACTGACACGGCAGGGGTGGTGGAAAGCAGTTTCAGACCGCCCTCGAGAACTTTTTTCAATCAATCCCACATGGTGCGACAGCCGCCACAAAGTTTTTGTTCCTTTCCAGTCAAATGTTCAAAGTTAAAATCTCCCCGGGGGACTCTGAACAAATCCGCCTCTTGGCTCCAAGAGTGCTTGTGCCCTTTTCCTGACATACAACGGAAGAAAAGCTTTATTTCAAGAAGCTTACTCGAATTTGTCCCATCCTTTCAGTGTCCTTTCGGAATATTTCAAGAAAAATCCAAACGTTTCGAGTTGCAACCAAAACGGTGTCACAAAAGGAATCTGTGGGTGTTCTATTTTTTTGAAGATAACAACAGACAAACAACTTACCTTTATGACCTGATCTCAATTGCTCAAATGTATCATCCTCTTGTCGGCACAATCAAACGTTGGACTTTCCTGTACACTTGCGTGACTTCACAATGACAATGCGGGAATAAGGAACAGGACGAACTGTGTTTTCGGTTATTCGAGTTGTGAGAAAATGCTGCCCTCAGCTTGCTTGCAGTCAGAATCGCTATTTCGAAGTCTGTGACTCCGAAAAACTCCCCACCCGCATTGAAAGCATTGAAAGGAAAAACAGGAAAAGAACTTTGCAAAGGCCGCTGTTTCAGACCCTGCCGACAACATTCGGTTCCAGGCAAACAGTTGAAGTTCCACTTCGAGTGAAGTTCACACCAGTAAACGACTGAGCAAACGAATTGAAGTGAGCCAGCATGGTCTTCACCAATGTGTGAGAATGATTTTCTCCTTGGTATCTTGTGTCTGGAACAAAAGAAACATTCGGTCCTCCTCCAGATCCGTGGATCTATCCTACTGTCGCTTCGTTTTGAGAGCTGTTTCTTCCTGCATGTTCTTGCTGTTGGGCTTCCACCCTGCACTGTTGTGCCTGACCAGCCCCCTGGCGCTCTCAGCTGCTTCACATCGGGCTTTTTGGCAGGAGATCTGAATCTGAGATCTGGCTCTTTGAGTTAGTGGCCGTTCGCTGTTGCGAGTTCATTTCGTTCTGCGCACGTAACGAGCCTCGGCCGCCTGCTACTCATGTGATTTACTGTCCTCTTTGATTCGACTGCAGCCAAAAGACTGGTCTTTGTGGTGAACTCTTTTTCATTGCAGCCCGAAGTTGGGATGTATTGTGTTGCATCGCGTGAGGATTTTGTGGGATTTTTTGTGGTATGAGTGTGTGATAACTTTGAAAGCCTGCCTCAATCCTAACCAAACTGACAGGGTAAGGTCCTGAGGGAACAGCTTGGAAAATTTCAGATGGCAATGTGGGTTTCATGGTAAGGTCATAATCTGGGATTTTGTATGACTTAACTGCCCAAGTCCAGTTTGGACTTCTCTTGAAGGAGAGGGAGGCAAGTTAATTATCTCAGAAATGAAAGTGCACAAGTGCTGTGAAACTAAAGTAAATTAAGTTTGAGTATGATCTGATCAGAAGTGGTCCAAAATGGCTGCCACACTTGGAAAAATACTCCATTTTTGAAACATTGCTCAGATTGTGCTGAAACTTTGCAGGAACATATTTCAGACGAAAACACAATAGTTTTGTTTGGCAGCCATTTAAAATTTTTGGGTGGCTATCTTAGAATTTGTTCATCTTTGCATAAACATAGACATCTAGCACCTTGTTTTTTTATATTCAACTTTGAAAAACAGAGGCTTCTTGGGTCATTCTAGCCATCTGTAAGCATCATAAGTGAAACGAATGTACAAAAATGTGGCTGCCACCTTGGATTTTTTAAGTTTTGGACAACACCAAGGTCAGTAGAGTCTAGTACATTATCAATCAATCATCTGAGGGAAATAGCACCCTGAGTCAAGTCAAATGACTGCTCAGCACTTCCTATCATCAGATCATACTCAAACTTTTTTCATTTGTTTCAGAGTGTTCACTTTGTGCCCTCAGAAAATCTGCAAAATTTTGGAACTTCAATAAGGAGGCCCGACAAGTGCAAATGCTGGTTTGGGCATTTTACAAACTTTTGATTGGGAAGTGGATTTCAAAAGTTATGAAGTCTGGCAACACAAACAAGAAGAGCTCATATGAATTTCAGGTTGATATTGGTTTCATTTTGCACCTGTGTTTCTGTGTTTTGTGAATTTCATCTGCAGGAGAGAAAGCATTGACCAGAGAGGGACCCATGCAGTAAGCTTTTCTGGTTCTGCTCAACAATTGAACAATTAAAACCGAATTCAAATCACCTAAAAAGTGCAGATCTGTGCAGAAAATGGGGTAGTGAGTCAGGGAAGGAGGAAGTCTCACACTTGGTCCCACCACTGGATCCTTGTGGACGGCAGAAATTTATGGTGACTCGAATTCTCGCAGCAATTGTGTTTCTCCCTCCAGGCGCACACTGGTGTTTGCTCAATTTTCTCTATCCGGTTGATTGAACTCGTGATAATAATTACTGTTGATTAAATGTCTAGGGTTTTGTGTTTTAATTATGGCTCATGATTTGCCCGACAAAAGAGAAACAAGCAGATTACGGTTGAAGAAAACTCTCTCTCTATTTATTCCCCAAAGTTGAACATGTCTCTCCAGGAATAATCAATAACTCTCACGTCCCGGATCATGACATCACGTCAATCAATAATCATAACGTTTCTTCTCGGTGACAGATATCACAACTCTGTTTGCGGAAAGCGTAAAGCAGCAACAGGAACTCGATTAATCGATGAACCGATGAACAATGAAGAGATTCGGACAATGTAAGGCGACTCGGCATAATAAGGAAGTCATATCGAACACACCCGTGGGTGTCGTTCGATGATGCGAAAAATTTAGAGCATCACGTCTACAAGGTGCGTGTTGAATGCACCTTTCACAAACTGTAAGGCCACTCTTGTTGAAGCTTATTCCCGGACTTCTGGCGAGAAATGTCTCAATTTTGTCAATTCTGCAGCGAGATACTTTGACAGGTTGACAGAGTTCACAAGCACTGCACATTCCAGCTGTTCTTGCAGATAGATCAGGATGTGCGCCGGTTGTGGTTGGCTTGGGTCAAATCCATGATGTTGGGCGCATTCTGTCCATTTTTTGAATGTGGTGTCCCACGCATGTGTCGTGACCTCATGCACTGCGGAAGCAACCACGCCCCCCGCATGCATGAGTGTTGCTTTTTGTGCTCGAGACATTTTGTTGAATTCTTTGTCAGAAATTCCGATTTGTCTTTTCAGTGTGATTGGGGCTGAGTTCTCTCTCACTGTGGGCATCACTGGGCTGGCATTGCATGCAGCACTGTTGCCACCAGACAGAGCTGTGGTTGTAGTGGGTGTGGCCTCTGGGGCTCCCAGGGCAGGTACAGTCGATGTTTGTGACTGATGGTGATGTGCTCTGTTGTTGAGAGTCTTGTGAATTCTGTGAACCAGGGCTGTGATGTCCAGTTGGGTGCGACCACGAGCAGGCAGCCTCCTTCAAGTGCGAGCTTCTGCAGGATGCACATCCAGAGACTGAAAGGTGGAAAGCAGAATCTGTAAATTGATGCCCAGTTTAGCATGAATGCGTCGGAGTATGGGTCGGGTCCCCATGCCACAAATTGTTTCAGCTTCGTGTTGAGGTAAGATGTGAAGAGATCGATTTCTGGGCAACCCCATCGCGCACACAACTGTTCAAATGCATCCTGTAGAAGTGCCCACTCCATCCTGTCATTGAACAGTCTGCTGTTTTTGTCCACTTGTTTGTTGAAGTGACCTGGAATGTGAACTGCACTGATCCAGAAGTTGTGTCACTGTGCCAATGCCCACACGTCTGTGGCGATTTTGTCATGCAATTCTGATGTGATGCCTCCAAATTCTTTGATGTTGCTCAAAGCTGTTGTGTTGTCTGTGCACACCAACAAGTAGACTCCCTGAAAGTATGGGATGAACGCCCCGACTGAGCACCATATTGCCAGTGTCTCTTTTGTATTGATGCTGAAGGCACTCTCTGACAGTGAAAACCTCCTTTGCGCTTTGAGGACTCTGAACTGTCCCCCCACCCTTTTTAGGTGATTTGAACCTTGAACCATACATTATGTATAATGTATGGTGATGGTGAAAATCACCTATAGGCATCAAGAGGCAAAATCTGTGAATGCGAGTTTGAAAGTGTTCTATTTGTTCGATTTTGGTCATG
>JAAUXT010121307.1_pt1 | contig 11372 bp, 9 predicted proteins | sample 7278171 | NCBI WGS metagenome assembly JAAUXT01 (sample SAMN14350112, study PRJNA611818) | marine sediment metagenome | isolation source: surface marine sediment (1.8m) | place: French Polynesia: Moorea | collected 2018-08 | reverse complement strand
CCCCCCCCCCCCCCCCCCCCCCCCCCCCCCCCCCCCCCCCCCCCCCCCCCCCCCCCCCCCCCCCCCCCCCCCCCCCCCCCCCCCCCCCGCCGCCCCCGCGTCCGGCGGCTCCTGTACCAAATCTTGGGTACACCCCACGTACCCTCTCGGAGGGTGTACCCCGTCACGGGAGAATGGGTGGTTATTCTCTCTTGGCGCTCCAGTGATCAGTGTCCGAGGAAAACTCCTCAGTTCTACCGTAATCACCACGAAACGCGCACCCATCCCCCCCCCCCCAAAAAAATGAACAAGTATTTGGTACTTTTCAAAACACTTTCGAAAAAAACCCGCACCCCACCCAGTCCTGCAAAGGACATAGTTGGACAAAACAGCGCGTGTCACACACGAGTGAACACGGCAGAACAGCGCGCCTCACACACGAGTGAACACGGCAGACGAACACGTAATTGATCCAACGAGGAAATTGACTCACATCAAGACATTGTCATACACGTCGTAAAAATACACAAACAACCACAGACGTCCCATAAGAAAAACCCAAGCTTCCGCGAGGAAAGTACGAGTGCGCAGATAAATGCAGAGTGCGTCCGTCTTCGGAGACTGGTGTTGTGGATAGAAGACGAGAAACTTGACAAATCTGGCGAACGTTGAAAGAAGCAAAAGTTCTTTGTGTGCATTCAGTCCGGACTGGTGTGTGTGTGTGTGTGTGTGTGTGTGTGTGTGTGTGTGTGTGTGTGCGTGTGAGTGTGCGCTTGCGTGGGTACGGGCGTAAAGAACAGCGAGGAACGCACGAGACACTCGCGTTGCCGTGACGACCAGGATCAGACGCATCGCTGGACGCCGCCGCCGCCGCCGACGCCGCTGGGCACAACGCCAACCTGCTTCCTGAGATACGAGTGAGTGTACCCGGAGAATGGATACCCTGGTGGTGCTGACAAAACTGCCATCACCGGGTATACATTCATCCGGCCACGCCACTCCGTGACGTCAGAGAAGGAACGCCGTCGGGACGGATCTGGAGGGAGATCGTCACGTGACGTGGAGTGGGAAGAACTGGATCCGGATCTGAACACAAGAAATGCAGCGGGTGTATGTGTGTGTGTGTGTGTGTGTGTGTGTGTGTGTGTGTTAAAACTGCTGATGGCGTATACATGTGTGTACCGGTATGTGCGTGCGTGGGTGTTGAATCCACAGGTTTCCTGCTCCCGTGTGTGTGTGTGTGTGTGTGTGTGTGTGTGTGTGTGTGTGTGTGTGTATGTATGTGTGTGTGCGTGTGTGTGTGCACGCGCCGAAAAAAGTCATTCCTCCACAACCGAAGAGTGAGACCGACTTTCAGGGTTCAGAGATTTTGTGCCCTGTTGTTGAGCTGCTGATTCTCACACGCCCTTCCTTCTTTTGTCTTTTACAGATCGTGCGGGGCGTCCCGAACCCCTGCGACGTCTCCCGATGACGTCACGCGGGCTTCAGCCATGACGTCATCGCGTCCGGCGAGGGGACTTCCGGTCACGTGCTTCCTCATCCGGCGCCCATCTGCAGCCATGACAAGAACATCACCCCGAGCGGAAACCAGGAAAGAACAGACGGAAAGAAGGAAGGAAGGAATGGACGACTGAAAAACACCACGAAATCCCGTCTGCAAGAAACCGACTTGAAAACACCAAAAGACCTTGACCTTCGGAACAAAACTTTGCCCACGTGACTCGGGGGCGAACTAAAATCAACGGGAACTTGATTCTGTGCTTGTGACCCACCAAAACTCAATCGTTTCAGTCGAGCTCCTTGTTCTTGCACAATGTTTCTGCAACTTGCCCGAAGTTTTGCGAAGTGTCCTTGTCTGCACCAGTGTCTTTGGCTGGGTTTGCAGTGCGCATGCGTAAAAGCGCCGCGTCCCTGCGCGGGTTGCGACGCAGCGTAGCGCGCAGTGCGCAGTGCGCATGCGGGACTTTAACGCAGTACGCATGCGCAGTGTGAACCCAGCCGCGCCGCAGTCGGCGCTGCGGTATTATCTCAAGGATCTGGCGAGACCTTTAGTGCTTCATTCGGGGTGGATCCGGGATAAGGTCGGGGGTCCCACCCCCTGGAGAAACGTGCTTGAAAAGGGGGCGGCCCCTGGGCCCCCTGGATCCACTCCTGTTCAAATACGGAGGTGGGGCGTGCTCCAGTGTGTAGCGTCCTCAGTGTTGTGCGTGCGTGTTCGTTTCCAAGGTGACCATGTTTCCATGGTTGACCATGCAGTTCTGTGGCATATTCAAGAAACATCTGAATTTGCTCAAAAAATGTAGAAAAAATTTTGAAGCGCCGTGGGGCGTTTTTTTTTGTGGCCAAATTGGGGGGAGAGTCCGTTGTGTGTTGTACGTTTGTCTTTCATTTTCTAATTTCTGAATCAGCGGGGGCGGACCCAGAAGCGTTGCCATGGAGACCAGGAACACAGCTGCGTGTCCATGGTGACGGACACGACGTTTGGCCCGTGTTCGATTTACGCGTACGGCTCGCCCAGTGAGCCAAAATGGCCGACTTCGCCCCGAAGTGGCGCCACTGCGCCGGCGGCTAGCCAATGAAAAGTGTCCAGGGTCCGCGCCCGCCCCCTGACGGCATTGGTTTCGGTGTGAACACGTCCCTGTTCATCACCCTCTCTCGCACAGCTACTGAACCAAAATCGAAGGTCTTCCCTTCCCCCTCACCTCGTGTTGTGTCCCGTAGGAAAAGACAGACTTCTCCCCACGCTGGTTCCACGGCTCAGCCTTTTGCGCTGGACATCGTCCAGCGTTGCAACGCGCGACGCTTTGGGCGTGTCCGATTTGTACGCCGACTGCGTACCAACGCGCGGGTCGCTTGGCGCACTGAGGAAGGACTTGAACCCAGACCAGCCGAAGGATAGTCTGTCTCGCTTTGCTTTCCGCTTTTGCACAGTTCAGATTTTGTTTTCAGTCTCATTGGGTTGTTGTTTTTTTTTCTGGAGGGAGTTTGAAGTTTGCGCACGCTCAGAGAAACGTTCGCACAACACGCGCGGAGATTGTTCGCGCATGCGCAGACGAAAGAAAAAGAGTCGCGAATCTGGCAAACGTGAAATGGGACAAAAGTACCCACATTTTTTCCTGCGTGAAAGTTTGTGAATCTGGCAGAACGGTGTACGCGTGAGCGTGTCCGTGTTTGTGGGTGGATTGGAAGCCATTGTATGCGTGCTGACCTGTTTGTGTGTGCCCCCCTGCCGCGCTAGTTCAACTCAGGACCATTGTCGTTGCACGTGTGCTTGTGCGTGTGTGTTTGCGGTCAGTGGTGTATGCGTGCGTGTTTGATGTGGAGCATTGCTGAAGATGTTGCGTTTGAACGCGATTGGACGACGAACGAATGTTGAGATGTGCGCATGCGCGTACGGCGTTTTGTAGCTGCTTTGTACCTGAATAATTTAATATGAATGAAGCACGTCACGTGAGTGTCGCTCTCCTTCAATGCACTCCCTCCAGAGTAGGTCAGTGTAGCGGGGGCGGATCCAGGGTGTGATCAGATGGAGGTACCCCCCCCCCCCCGAGGGTGTGGCCCCCTTTGGGAGCCACCCCTCTGAGCGCCCTCTTGTGGGTGGGGCACCTCTGGACCTGCCCTCTGGTGTCGAGCGCTTGCGTTGCTTCCCCGTCTGTGTTGGTAAGCGAAGGTGGTGCTTTTTGTATGGGTGTCTTCAACACATATCATTGAGTAAGTGAGGCCCGCTTTGCGTTGTGTGCTCTGAGTAGAGTATGAAAAGAAACGAAGTGTGCACTGTGTGAATAATGGGGAACAAAAATTGCAAAAAATGAGTGGAGATGTAAGAGTTTGGAAGGAAACTGGGATTGGATGAAGAAGTTAAATTTATGTTGAGATTTGAAGCTTTGGTTGTGTTTTTATACAGCAAAGGGGGAATTTGAAATTGAAAAACTTTGACGGAAACTCTAGTGTAGTGGGTTCCAGGGACCAGACAGACAATGCATTTGCTGGACTTATGTTTCTCCTTGTCTTTCCGTCGTCACCAGAACCGCATGGGCCGGGTTCTCACCGGATGTGAGTGCGTTGCGTTTTTGCGCATGCGCGTGAGGTGTCGCCACGGACGACGTGGCGCGGGACGCATCACGTGATGCACCACGTGACGGACGCATCCGGTGCGCGCCCAGCCCTCCCTCTGACGTCACGGGCCGACCGTCTCCTATGTGATACATGTGGAAATTTCCCTTTCAAAATGTTTTATAATTTGTCAAAAAATTTTCTTGCTTTTTTGCGCGAACGTCAATTGTGTCGATCACTTTTTTCTGACGCCCATTTTGTATTTGGCAACTTGTGATGGGTGACTTGTCTGTTCTTGCAACGCTGAACGACGCAGTTCAAAATCTCCAACCGTGATACCATGTAGCGTAGTTTAGTTTTACACGTTTTGCTATGTGCTCTATATTTTGTACCATTTAGCTTAGCATGTGATCTCTGTGTCAAAAGGGCCAAATTTCTCATATCTACCTGTAACATAACAACAGTTGGTGTGTCAGGTCACCATAGCAACGTGAGTAGTTTGTAAGGCGACACCCGTTGCCATGGAAACCCCTGTCTCCCGGTTTTGTTTGTAATAATTGGGTCGTGCACTGCACGGATTTTGGCTTCTTTCCGAGAGCGCTCGTACTCGTAAGAACTGTGATTTGATTTTCAGACACTTTTGTTCATTTTTGAAATGAAATTTACAATGGACGTTGTTTGTTGGGACATTGTACTGACCACAAGAAGCTCTTCAAATGTGTCTCCGTTGTGAAAATGGTGCGAAGTCTCTGTGTTTCCACCCGTCCCCTTTACCCAGCGTTCTGTGTGTGTGTTTCCGCTCCTTCACCCTGCGTTGTGTATGTGCTTCGGCCCCCTTACCCTGAATCCTCTCTTCCGGCGGGTCCAGGGACCCTGGGAGCAAGGGCTCGATCCCCTTCCCATCTATGTGGTGTTTGTTCCCCTTTGTTTTGGAAACTTTGTCTTCACAACAGTCATCAGATTATCTCAGGCGTTGCTAGGACGTTGCATTGCGTTGCTAGGGACAAAATGTGTGTACAGTTTCAGTCTGCGAACATTGTGCTCTGTTGGCCAGGGCTTCCTGAAGATCCAGGGTGTCATGGCCAACAAAGTCAAGCCTGTGTGTGCCTAAAACATTGGTGTGTGGACCATTTGACTGAGTGCTTCAATTCCCTGTGCGTGCGTGTTTTTGTGCGTAGCGTCCAAGAATATTTGCTGTCGTTTGGTGGTTCAGCGAAGACCTTTGTGAGTGTTTGTGGATTGGTGGATCTTGTGACAGTTGCGATGATTCTCCAAGAGTCTGACTGGGGAAGAACAACTCGTGGTGGGTGTGTGCACTTCTGCAGGGGTCTGCTTCAGTGTTCTTTTTCCTGAAAAAAATCAAACGTGGGATGATCCGGAGTTGGTGAGGATTCGAACTGGGTTGCTGCTGCTTGGCTGCGCTGCTTGGACTGATTTGCATGGGAAGGTTTGGACGCTGCGCGCGCATTGGTGGAGAGCTGCTGCGCTTGCGTGCCGAAACGCTGCGCGCCCATTGGTGGAGAGCGCCTCGCCGTTGCGCATGCGTCCAAAGCCTGCAGCTGGACTTTGATTGATTGGCTCTTTGAGTGGTTTGCATGCAAACTTGTGCACGACTGTAGCCACTGCGCTCCTCATACTGCTTATAGGAGGGGCCTTCGGTGGGAGTGGCCTGTTATGTTAATTTATGGGCGTGGGCCTGTAGTCTTGTGTCTGTGTGGTGTGATTGGCTGGTGCTCCAACCAATCACAGGCGGTTGTGAGTCTTAGGTCTCGGGTTATGAGTTTTTGTTGCTTCCTGAGTTTTTCCTGCAGCTTCTTTGCCCACTGATGCAGACCGTCTCGCAGTTGCGCACACGCATGCGCAGTTGTAATTTCCTGGAAGGACTCTTGTGAGAATCGCTTGGCAGTTAGAGGAACTTTGCTCTGGACGAGGCAGGCAGGGATAGACAGCTGTGTGGTGTACATAGGGTTCTTCAAATAATATTGAGTGGGTAACATTGATGTGTGCTTGTGTACTTTGTAAGAACTTTTGGGGGGTGCGGGCCAGCAGGGTACAGATAGTTGCTTGGCAATAATATTGAGGTTCACAAGGTTGCTAGGTGTCTGCATGCATGGTTGTTAAGTGTTTTGCATGGTTGTTTTGCCAGGTGTTGCATGGTTGCCAGGTGTCTGCAAGATGTTTGTGTCTTTGTGTGTGTGCTGCACTTGTTGAGTACATGAAAGTAGAACCACGCTTCTGCTTTCCCTTTGCTGACGTCACGGGACGGATGACGTCACGAGCTGACGTCATCGACCCACGTGACGTCGCACGCAGGACGCTCGGAATGCACTGATTCTTGGTGCTGTTCACCACCTCACGAGGCTGGTCCCACTTTTTCTCAAATCCTGTGAAAAAGAGTGATTTTTTTTTGGACAAAAAAGACGTTTTTTTCTTTGAAAATCAACGATTTTAAAACCCTGATTATCCACAGTCTGAGTCTTTAGCGAAGCTTGGTTGTGTCTGTTGTGAATATTCTCAGAGTGGTCATGAATAGTCAGAAGGATGCGTTTGGGTTTCTCTTCTCAACTTGGGTTCTTGAATCAAAAATATGGGTCACGTTTTTCGGGTCACAAAAATTCTCGATTTTGTTTCACACGTGTGTGAGTGTTGTGTGTGTTTCTTTGCGCTGTGGTGTGCGACAGTGTGGCGTTTCGTAGCGATGATGTGCTGTTACGTATCGACAGTGTAAGTCGTCTCCAGCACGACGGTTGCTATGGGAACGTGCGTGGCGGCTGCGCGTGCGCATTCCAAGATCTGAGTCGGGTACGGGCGGGCAAAACACTGCAGAGCCCTGTGATCCCAGAGCGATTTCTTGTATCGGGTTCACACTGGGTGCGTCACGCGTTGCACCAACCACAAACACGCAACGCGTGGTGCGTCCAAAGGTGAACCCAACTTTTTAAAAGTTTTGTCATTGCGAGAAATTTTTTCCACTCAATGTGCTTGAAATTTTTTTCAATGCAAAACTGTATTGAAATTGCTTTGGTTGGGACTTCGTCCCTTTTCTTCTCGTTGTTGCTCCCCGTACGAGACTGATACGGAGAATGCGCAGCGCTTTGGATCAGAGATGGTCAACTGTGGAGCGCACAAAACTGTACATAGCCAACCCGCGTCATCCGATTGGTAGGCCTTGGTATTGGTATCCCGTGAAATCTCGCGAGGTTTGGTCGTTATTTCTCTGCAGAGCTCCCTCCGTGAGATGTTGTCATGGCAACACGAGTCGAGTCGTTCTGGTGACGGGATGTAGCTCCCACTGTTTGTGATTGTGACTCCTTTTTGGGCTGAACTCGGGTCACTCTCCGCGTGAGATGTGCGTGTGTGTGCGTGCGTGTGCGCATGCGTGGGACATGTACGTGTGTGTGCGCATGCGTGGGACATGTACGTGTGTGTGCGCATGCGTGGGCCACTTTCTGCGTGAAACGTGTGCGTGCTTGTGTGCGTGTGTGTGCGCATGCGTGGGCCATGTACGTGTTTGTGCGCATGCGTGGGACTTGTACGTGTGTGTGCATGCATGGACCACTTTCTGCGTGAAACGTGTGTGCAGCGTGCTTTGCTCGTGAAGTGTGCATGTGTGCAGTTTGAGCGTGCGCGCTGTGAAGTGTGTGTGTGTGTGTGTGTGTGTGTGTGTGTGTGTACGAGTGTGCGTGCGTGATCCTGCTTCGCCATACGTGGTCAACTTGAAAGTTGCGTGTTGTAGCACCCAGCGTCTGTGACTTGAACCAGTCGAAGCATTTGCCACGTGGTCAGGAGGGAGGGAGAGGTGATCCCTGTCCGGACCGCGGGTCGGGACAGTACGCGCTTTAGGAAATTTATTTTGTTAATGATTTTCACGTGCTGGTTTTACGAGACAGACGCACGAGTAGTACAATTTAAATCCGTGTACAACTCTTCTGACGCGTGTGAAACTGCTGGTCAGGTCCACAGCCAATAAGAACTCGTGGTCCAGTTTTAGCCAATAGGAACTTGTTGTGGAACGTTTTCTTTCTCAGAGGCTCTGGCTTGGCCGAGCGCTGCTGAAACCGAGTTTCCCTCGGACAAGGCAGGAGATCGGGGAAGCCAGACAGATCTGTACCATCAGTACAGGCCTCGGCCCCCTGAATTCTGTGTGTGCCATATTCAACTGTACATAGAACTGAGAGCTTTGAATCTTTCTCACGCAACTTTGAAAATTTTTCTTGAAAATTGTTTATCGGTGTCGTTCGCTGAGCCCAACTTTCGTCACACCCGGTCGAGAGCCGCTTTCAGTTTAGAGCCTCAAAGATACGGGCAAGGAAGTAGCGCCATGCAACAATAATAAATTTGTATCTCGCACTGGATGTTTGTTCACGCGTGCGTCATGCGTCGAGTCTTGTGTGCGTCATGGGACGCGACGTCAACTTTTGCGGTGACGTGTTGACGTGACGCGCGGAGGGACGCGACGCGTGACGTCACCAGCGTGTTGTGTGTGACTCGGCTCCCGCCACTGCCATGTACATAGTGTGTAGTGCGGTTAGTACTTGTGAGTATTCTCGTGAGTACTCGGTCTGGTAATTGAGTACCCCCTTTGCACTTCTACCTGAATGTCCTTTGTGTGCACTAACTCTTTGTTCTGTGGTCAGTACAATGTTACCTACCAACAACGCGATTGGTATCTCGTAGTCATGGAAACGTATCTTCTCGTAGTCATGGAAACGTATCTTCTCGTAGTCATGGAAACAAACGTCTCTGTTCACGTGGTCTCCACATTCCATTGGAAAATTTTTCTTTTGAACCAAGGGTTGCTTTCATTTCAATAAAAAATCAACACCCGCACAAACGGTCTTTGGGTTCGTTTCTGTGTGCGCGTGCGCATGCGTTGTCAGCACTGAAACAGCGAGCATCACGTGAGCGTGATGCAGCCCGTCAGAGGTGCGGAAAATCGACTCAGCGCACAGGGTGCGTTGGTTGTGCTCACACTGATACACCAATACCACATTTGGGTCCCAACCCCAATGGACGCGGTGCGGCGTGGCGTCACCCCAAATTCACACCGCGTACCAAGGTCACAGCGCACCAAAATGGGTCTCATACATGCAAATGGTTGTGTTCATACTGAAGTACATGTGTGTGTGCCACTATGATCGTGGATGGGTTCCAACCCCAAATGTGCACTGGTGCATGGTGCAGAATGTCATAAAAGCTGTGTGTGTGATGTGCTGGCGCACGTGGTGTCATTTGCTTCATGCGCGTGGTGTGATTTTGGGGTGGTTCAGAGTTCGCTGCACCTGTCTGCAGGCCAGGCCTGTGTGAAAACCCCAATTCGCACTGTGTTGCGCCCGCGCAAACGCACACCAAGGTCACAGGGCGCCAAAACGCTCGCGTCAACATTTTGACTCACAGGCTGCACCACACAAATAACTGGAGCTTGGAGCACAGCTGTCTGGAACCTACGTTCAACAGCTGCACAGGTGGAGTCAGCTCAACCCGTCTATCTCAGCACGTCGTGTCCCGTTAAGCTGTTGCTTTGAAGTGGGACTCCCAAAAATATTTTGCCCCCCCCCTCCCAATTTTGAGCCCCTGAGGATCTGATCTCAGTCGAGACTGAAGGTCGCCCGACCCTGGAACCACTGGAGCGGCATCAGGTCACTGACTTGAAAACCGACCAATGAGGTAAAGCGGGCACAGCCTGTGAGGGGTGTCAGGTGAAGGGAACCACACCTGTAGCTCTTGAGTTTATGGGTCTCTGACTGGAGCGAGGGAGATAGAACCGGCTGCATGTAGAGGAAAGTAGAACATCGCTGGAGGAGAGCAACTCGGTCATCGACAAATACGGCGCGGCTTGGGACATGATGCCACACAAGGTACTTGTTCTGGTGTGTTGACGTGCGCGACAACGTGGACGTAGACGTGGACGTAGACGTGGACGTAGACGTGGACGTGGGACGTAGACGCAGAAACAACTACGTTCTCGTTGTTGTCACGCAGCGCTTTTTGTCCACAAAAAGTCGTGTTGCGTTGAGTGGTTGGTGTCCTTTCCAAAGGGGCACTGTTGGCGCCCAGGCATCTTGGCCAGTGTCAGATGTCAAGTGTCAGGTATCAGGGTATCAGTGTCAGGTGTCAGGATCAAGTGTCAGGTGTCAGGCTGTAAAATGCTCGTCGCATGCCCGTACACACGGGGAATCTCACCTTGACCAACAGAAGCAGTGGACAGGCGCTGACCCCTCCCACCCAACACCACCCCCACGCCCACCCACCCTACCCACCCCACCCCACCCCGCCCCGCCCACCCCTCTCACCCACCGGAGGCAGCCTGCTGAGGACAGAATATTTTCACACTAGATGGAGCACGTCGTGTCCCAGTGCAAGACGCGTGCGCCGCGCTGGGTTCACACGGGACGCGTCGCGTCTATGCGTCCCACGTGACTCCGTTTGACCTGCTCAAGGACACCGTGCAGTAGTGAGGCGACTCCGGTGACATTGTCTGAGTGTATTGAAGAGATGTCGAACAGAGCCCCGACTGTTCCGCAGGTGCACGTGTGTCTGGTTGGGCGGCGAGGACGGAGCCTGGCTCGGCTCCGCTGCACTCTCTCCCCCGGGGAGCACGGGTCCCTCCGGCGGGAACCCTGCCCTCCGTCCCCGGGAGTGGGCTGGATCGCCCAGCGGGCGCTGCGGCCTCGAGTCCCCGGGATGGACGGGGTGCCCCGGGGGCCCTGCTCCACCCTTGGCCGGGGACTGGGCGGGGTGCCCCGGCGGCCCTTCTCCACCCTTACCCCGGGGGACCACGATGCCTCGCCGCTGATGAGAAGCGAGGCCTTCTGCAACGGGAAGTGGGTCTCGGCGCACGATGGCGCCACCTTCAGCGGTGAGTATCAGTCCAAATTGGGTCGTGTTCGATTTGATTCTGTTGAGTCTCATGGAAAACGTCAGGCTCCAAGAGCATGTGTGTGTGTGTGTGTGCAAGTGTGCGAGTGTGCGTGCTTGTGTGTGTGCATGCGTGCGTGCGTGTGTGTGTGTGTGTTTCGCAGCACCGCGCCGTGTTTCAGTGTCGGACCCGGGACGCGGCACGGAGATCGCGCGCGTCCCCGACATGGGCGCCGCAGAGACGGACGAGGCGATCGCGGCGGCGCGGGCGGCGTTCAGCGGCTGGAGCGCGACGCCCGCCCGGGTGAGAAGCGGTTGTGGGGCGGTGGGGGCGGGGCAGGGCGAGGCGGGGTAGGGCGGGGCGGGGCAGGGCAGGGGGGGGTAGGGCGGGCGGTGGGGGGGGGGGTGGGGTGGGGTGGGGTGGGGCTTGGGTGGGGTGGGGCGGGAGGGGTAGGGCGGGGTGGGCAGGGCGGGGCGGGGTG
>JAAUXT010074431.1_pt1 | contig 11372 bp, 9 predicted proteins | sample 7278171 | NCBI WGS metagenome assembly JAAUXT01 (sample SAMN14350112, study PRJNA611818) | marine sediment metagenome | isolation source: surface marine sediment (1.8m) | place: French Polynesia: Moorea | collected 2018-08 | reverse complement strand
TTCCTCCTCTCATTCTGTTGTGATTTCTCAGCACAAATGACTCAGAATCAGTACAAAATAGGTCAAACACTCTTCCAGTGGACCTGAAAGTGACAACATCTCATGTCCTTCGTGGTATATGTGGATTAAATCACTTGCCCTCGATGATTGGAGGAAACATCAACTGTTCTCAATGCTCCGCATCTCGAGCAGTTGATATTTCCTCCTCTCATCTCGGTCGGCATGATTTATTCCTGTCAGAATCATGAATTCGCTCTCTGCATGTTTCTCTCTTTCTCTGTTTCTCTCTCCACTCTCTCTGTCTTGGTCTCTCTCCTCCTCTCTCTACACTCTTTCTCTCTCTCTCTCTCTTTCTCACTCTCCTTCCCTGCCTCTCTCTCTCCCTCCCTGCCTCTCTGTCTCTCTCTTTCCCTCTCCCCCTCCCCATCTCTCCCTTTCTCTCTCCCTCCCACCTCTCTCTGACTCTCCTCTTTTTCCTCTCTCTCACCCTCTCTCATCTCTATTGTCTCTCTCGTCTCTCTCTCTCTCTCTCTCTCTCTCTCTGTCATACACACACGCGCGCGATGTCCGTCGTGGGCATAGTCAACAATTGTTCATGCACCTGAACCTCAACAATAACTCCACATGCCCCAGAGCAAAAAGAAACCAGCGTGTCACACAGAATCACAACAAGTCACGATGAGGAAAAAGTGGATCTGTTCAATTTATCGCCGCGGTCGTTTTGCGCTCGTTTTCAAAACGAGACCGTGAATTTCATGACGAGCACACGGACGCGAAACCGTTCCACAAACCAGAGGAAGCTCAAAATCATGAAACGAAAGCAAATCCCTTGATCTACCCTTGAGACAATCAAGCAATTTTCTTCAACTTTGCATTTTTAATTTTGTGTTGTGGAATCCCTGATTCGAAAATGATTTCCCCTCAGGCTTTCACACAACCGATGTCTTAATTCGCGCACGCTGTTGAGTCAGAGAGTACAGTTGATGAGAAGACCCTTCAATCCCATACGCTAAAAACAAGCGCACACATACACACACGCACACACACACACACACACACACACACACACACACACACACACACACATACACACCGGACCCACACCTCAACAGAGTGCGAAGCTCCCAGATCTCAAACCCACTTGTTGAGCGGCTGCGCCCACAGTCTCCATCTGTCGACAGGAAGCTGCCGCCCCGGACCGGTGAGAACCACGTGGAGACGCAGCTGGAGCTGCAGCTCCACGTGGCTTCTGCGCAGCGACGCGCAGACGTGACGGGAGCTCGACAGAGCGCAGCATTGCGAGCTCCACAACCAAACGGTGTGGCCGAACCTGTTTTGCTTCTCCAACTTTGCACACATTATCAAGAAAAGAAGTTTTCAGCAAGTTCGTTTTGTCAGTCTCAAGATGAACCTTGGTCGTCACGTTTTCTTCGACACCCTTTGTGACTCTGACATCGGAGCGTGAGGTCGCTCCACAACTCAGCTCCGTTTGGCAAAACCCTTGAGTAAGAGCAATAGGCAGATCGCAGAAATCCGCAGTGGTTGTAGATATCCAGTGCAAGGAACAGCCCCCGAAATGCATGGGCAGCGCAATGGGTTTTCGTCAGAATGAGCACCAGAGTCACAACCGAACCTGCTCAAGCAGCAGCACCTGCCGGGTGAGACAGGGGCGGAGGATTGCGTCACAGAATGGGCGCATAAATACAAGAACACCAGAGCATAAATGCTGATCACTATGACCAGACCATAAACCCCAGCTCAATGCACACAAAGCCACATCCATGACAGTCACAACGGTTTCTGTACTGCGTCGTGGGTGCTGCAGGGACGAGGCACGTCGGATTCATCTGCTGCCGACGCACAGAGATGATTTTGCTCCTGTGGTTCATTTGAGTCGTCCCAAGGTAGCGAAACCCGAGTCCGCCAAACCGACAGAAATGACAGGCATCTGCATACACATTGTGTTTTTGTGTCTCATTCTTCTTCTTTTTGCAAGAAAATACCCAGACCTCATTTTGCAGAGACTTTTTCCGGCTCTTTACAATCGCTCTTCCGGCTTCATTTTGGCTCCATTTTGAAAATATCTTTGCCCTGAGGCATGTTGAATTTCTTGACTGGTCAGGAACAACCGAAGAATCACATTGTAAAAAGGTCCATTTCCAGACAATCTGCACACGCGACTGGTGTCCAAATTGGGACACCACCACACAAACTCACATGAGCACCCAGAGTCATTTTGGCCATATTTAGTTCTCTATCAATGCAGAATTGGTGCAGATCAGGGGTGGGGTGGGGTGTCTGGACTGAAAAGAAAAAAGCTGCACTTGGGAGGACAATTTCGTCGCATCAGTGGGAAGTGGACGGGACCCTCTCCGCACCCCGCCCGGCGGCCGCGCCACTCTCCAGCCGCGCCAGACAAATTGGCGAATTTGCGCCGTGCTTCACGCCCGAGGAACCGCGCCACAACTCGGGCTCCTCGTAAACCAACCCGACACCCACATCTCGCTCCACCCGTTCCGATCCCCCCACAAATTACCCCAGTCTATTCTATTAATATCGCAGCATGTAGCGATGCAAATTGAGACGGAGTCTTGTTGAGACGGAAGGAGTCTTGCTGCATTTACCGTATTCACCCATGTTTTGTTGCGCCCAAGTAGAGGACGCACCCAAACTTCAACCTTGGTTTTCTGTTATTGGGTTGTATTAAAATAAGAGAAATATCATACCCATGTACAAGACACACCCTCAGTTTTGGTACTCAGTTTTGCGACTGAAAGGTGCGTCTCATACACGGGTGGATACCGTACCTGACTGTATGTCTGCGGTTCAGCAGGGATCTCCACAGCGGCTGCTTGGGCGCCAGGAGAAGCCAGGCTCGTCCTTTCGAGGCCATGTCAGGTTTCTTTTCAAATTCCATGTTCTTCTGTGGGTTTTTGTCTCGTTTCCGCGCCTGGTTCAGTTTTACAGTGGCAATCCTCTCGACTGCGTGGTGAGAAAGCAAGACACACACACAAACACACCCAACACCTGCTCCCCTTGAGGAAATAGAGCAGCAATGAACAAGCTCTGACGAAATCAAAGAGCGCTTTGCTTTCTCAAACTGTCACTGTAAAGCCAGAGATTTTTTCTCTATTTGAAAGGCTCTCATTCATCTCGAGTTTTATTGTGTCTTTGATTCAAGAGATCCGCTGTTGGGCAGATCTCCAGACAAGGATTATTGAGCAATAAAGGAGTAAAATTGAGATTCGTTTTCACACATGGACAATAAAATAGAAAGAATGCGAGTCTTGAACACGAAAAACACCCAGGCACCAAAATCTGTGGATCAAGAGATTCCATCTGTGTCGATTGAGCAACGAAGGCGCGACCTTCAAATATGATTGTGGAGTTATTTGTCCAACGCAACACTCGACGCAAGATCTGACTGATGCCAATTGGTTGCTTCATCTTGACATGTTGACAATGCGTGTCCAGCGGAGGAAGAGATGATCTTTTTGCAAAAATACCAATTAATCAGGAATCTGGGCAGGCTTGCTCCCCGGTGTGAGTGACAACCAAAGAGCAGATCCGATTTCCTCTTTTTTTCCAGGAAAAGGTCACACAAACGTGAGCGGTTGAAACACTTTTTGCTGCTGCAGGATGATGATATCTTCAGCATTCATCACAAGTTGATTCAACCCGCGTGACCACCGAAGTTTCTGTTGCTTTTGACACGAAGGACTTGGCAGTAAAATAGCAGGGACTTCTGTCCATCCTGGTTTGTGTGCGTGTGTGTGAGTGTTTGTGTGTGCACGCCTTGTCTGGCCTTCAAGAGGAGGTTTCATTGACAATTCTTCTGGTTGATGTCGTCATCTTCCAAGCTACCTGGTCACAGTTGTCTAGAATTGTGGCATGCCACACAGGTGGCTTCGAACCAACCTGTCCTTTTGTCTGTCCTTTCCTTTCAAATTTCTCCACTGATGCTGGACTGCACACAAAATTGTGTTCTTTGTGTTTGATCAACTCAATGTGTTCAGCAATAACCAAGCTTGGAACCAGTGTCGATGACAAGACATTGGTCAGAAGCTTTGACTGCATGTACCATAAAACCCCGCGTATAAGTCGCACTTTTTTTAACCAATTTTTGACATCCAAAGTTGGGGTGTGACTTATACGAGGGGAATTTGACTTTTTCATTCCCTTTTTGGTATCTGACCTTCAGAGTCCAAAAAATTTGTCGGGGAGGTAGAGAGTATAGTCCCTAACTAAAAAAGTTACAGAAAATCCTTTGTTCATACATTATAAAATTACTGGAAGCCAAAAAGAAAAACAACAAAGAATAAGGATATTTTAAGACGAAAAAATAGGAAAAATGAGAATTTTAGGTAACAAATTTTTAACCTTTTCTTTGGTATTGCCAAACTTGGCAAGAATGATGGAAAATATTTTGTACTACATTTTGGGGGCCAAACTTGGGGTGCGACTTATACGCGGAGTTTTACGGTAACATTCCCGGTCACTGACGGAACCAAACGTGTGCGCACACGACACACAGGAAACCTCAACGATGGAGAGCAAACTGGATTGATACTGTACCTGACAGTGTGACGTCTGATCTCCAACCGATTGTAACTTCTGATGTTGGCAGGGAGAATCAGGAAGGTTCTGCCTTTTTCACTGATGCTGCGTTCATACTCAGCCTCCATTTTGAATCTCTGTCCCTTTTCTTACAAAACTAGTTTCCTGTTTGTTTGTGCACACTGATAAAGGACACACTTGTTTTGCTGAAGAAGAGAGAGTGATAATGCCGTTTCAAGAGTACACGTACTCTCGGCGAAAAGTTAATTGCGTGAAGTCAAGTGTTCACTCCTCGTAGATAATGCACTTGAGGCAGAATGTGATGGGAAATGTTTGACCTGCCCTTCGCAGACCAGTGAACAAAAAGAGGGAGAACATGAACATTGAAAGACCAAACAACAAGCTTGACCTGACAAACTCCTTCCTGTGCACCCGTGAATGAAAGACAGAAAATGACCTTCGTGGACACATTTTCCAGGTTTGGGCCACGAGGTTCTGTGTGTGAAAGAAGGCAAAAACCGTGCACACTTGCAAGCACGCGCTTGTGCGAGTACTCGTTCCCTCGCTTGCTCTCTACATCCCTTCTTCCCTCCGTCCCTCCCTCCGTCCCCCCTCCATTCGTCCGTCCGTCCCCTCGCTCCGTCTCTCTGTCTCTCATCCTCCCGTCTTTCTCTTGTACACATCATTTGTGGCAAAGTAGTGGGCGTGACCAGCAAATGGCAGTTCACGAGTGAAAAGTGTTTCAGGGTCTAAGTGCACGACCGTCACCGTGTTAGGTCTCTACTGAGTCCACGGACATGTGGCTCACTCAAGCCTGAAAGTAGCTGCCAACTCACCACCAAAACGCGAGTGATATTTTCCTTGGAGCACATTTTTCCTGACAGGGAGTGTTTCCTGGATTGGGATTGTTGAGTGCAAACTGGAAACACTCTGCCGCACACACGTTGGGAGACCAAGATGTGAAGTGGTGGAGTCTGGCCGAACCTGCCAGGCGCATCTCTTTGAACCAAACCGCAACAAAACTAGATTGCTTCAATTAATTTGTCTGTGGTCGCTTGAGTACGACGGGAGGCAGGGCACAAAAAGGCGGTGGTCGTGGAGCTGATCGATCATCGGAGTTGTATCTCTTTATCACCGCTCTGTTCTGTAGTCAGAGCAGCGGCATCCAGTCCAGGACCCAGGTCTGCCAATCGTCGGGAAGGAAACCTGGCTCGTGTGTGCGCAGAATACATTGCCTTCTGGGTACAAGGAGGAATCTGCCTGACGTAATATAATTTGCAGTTTCCTTTGAATTTCCCCAACTGCACTCAGACCTTCGTGTCATATCTTTCCACGCAAAGGCTGACCCTATCTGACATCACTATTTTCACCAAACGCAATCAATAAATTGGGATAAGTGTGGGAGCCATCGCGGATCAAATGAAGGAAAAAGACCGCTGCACAAAACTGGGCCAATCTTCTGGAATTGCCAGTCAAGTCCCACTTGACATTTAATGAAGAGATTGCCTGGCGGTCTGAAGGTGGGAATCTGCGCAAATAAACACGTTTCTTTATCTCGACGAACTTCCTTCCTTCCGACTGGACTTTCTGATTGCCCGATGCGCTGAGTGTTTTTCCGCAGGACAGCGCGGTACAGCCACCTGAGTTCCGAGGCTGAAGTCAGTCATCGCTGTCTGTCTGTCAAAGCCGCGGCAACGAGAGGGGGGAAAGGACTCATCAACGCCTCACAATTTGCGCAGCGAATTAGCTATTGACTGTTTTGTCCTGTGTACCTCTCGAGAAGAAGCACAGGAAGAACACGAGAGGCTCTGTATTGACATGCAGAAATGTTGCAGCGTAAGTTTCTCCAACGGGTTTACGGAGCTCGAGCCAGGTTGGCAGGAAGGCCAATCCAATATCCTGCACATCTGCATGCACGCTCGACCCAAGCCTTCCAAGGAACGTGGTTTCCATGCTTTGTCAATGGGTCAGTCATGAGAAGCTGGAATGAATCTTCCAGTCGAGCTTGGCACCCGCAGTGAGTCAGGTATACAGAGCCTCTGCTACGTCACGCAGTTTGTAGCCGAAGGCCTGATGTTCTGTAAATGTTGGTTCCGTGTTTAGCCGGAGATTCTTCTCCACATGGCCCCAGATTTCTTTCTCAGGCTCAGGATTTGTTGCTTTTTTTCCGAGCTCAAGAAGCTGCGTCTGGAAACGAAACGAACGCGCTCGGTTTGGTCCGCTGACGCATGCGCAAAATGAACGTCGTCTTTCTCACTGATTACAACAACCGAAACCTGCGCCTGTGGTTTGGAGCTTCTTCGTCATGAAGCTGACTTTCTCAGATTGTTTTAGCCTCTGGCAAATATTGGAGACGTTCCCAAAGCCTTGGCTTCTCTGCCTGCGGCGAGGCGGGCGATATTTGACATCACTTTGAATTGCGTGTCGTGCCCCGCTTTGTTTGAACACTCCTTGTTCTTCTCCGCGCGAAGCGGTCGCTCCATCACGGTCCTCGCCCCGCGATGGCAGCCCACTTAACACACTTTAAGATCCTCAGCTTACATTCCCATGACAAGATTAAACCAGCCACTGGCCGGGGCATCAGAACACTCAGTATGGTCTTAAGGAAGGGATTTCCGTCCGGTTAAGTATTCAAGCCCACAACCCGATTCTCCGCATGGCTTCGTCAGTCAGTTCTCTGTCGACTGTGGTGGAGACCCTTTTGCAGGTTTACGTCTGCTCAGCCGACGACAGGCTTTCTGGATCCTCGAGTTCAAAGGACCTGAGCGTAATATCAAAACACACCCTGTGTGGGGTGTGTCATTTGGTGGTTGTGACAACACAAGGTTTTTGTGGTTCCACTCACTTTGCAAAGCTGTGACACTCGTTGAATTGCAGGTGCGTACCTGGACTCGTGTTACCTCACCGTTTCATTCCGCTCGCACGCACTTGAATTCGTGTCACGTCTCGTCAATAATCCACTGTTTTCACCCTTGTGTCAAGCGCGTTGTGTTCGTGTGTTATTTGTCCAACCCAAGCAATTATGATCAATGCTAATGACAACTCACACACGAGTTACAGTGTAGTGCAAACTGTTTCAAACGATGCAGTGATTGTGAAAGATTGTGTCGACATTCCTGTAGGGAGCTACGTAAACACGGAAACATCTTCTTTAGCCAGGTTCGGCAAACACAAAACGTAGACGTACACGTGAACGTAGACGTACAATCTCACCCTGCAGGCCACAGTACAGACCAGAATTATATCTCTTTTCAAGAAGGAAACAATAGTAAACTATTTCAACAGTGTTTATTGCTTTTTGCACTGATAACATGATGAAGGATACTTTTATTCTTCTCTTTCTGAAGTTTAAGAAAAAATTTGTGTTGGTTTTTTGTGGAGTGTTTGTTCCCACAGGGTGAATTTCTACGTGTACGTTCACGTGTTCGTCTACGTTTCGTGTTTGCCGAACTTGGCTTTTGTTTTGATTCTCAGCCTATCAAAGTTTCTGAGCCCCACTGAGGCAGGAAGCACACAACCTTATTCGGTGAAATGCAGACTTTGTTTCAACTGAAAGTCTTTCAACTCTTTGCAGAACAACCCTGTAAATGGCAGGGCGGGATAGTATTTTGCAGCCTTCAACCACATAAAAACAACAACACAAAAGCATCAAGCATTCAAAACACGCGTGTGAAAACTTGAGAACCTTCACTGCAAACAAACCTATTTTTTACACAAAGCCCAATTTTCAAAGAGAATGTCGCGCAAGGTTGTTAACCGCTCCAGGAAGGAAGGCTCCGGGAGGGAGTCTCGTGGCAGGACTAAACGATTCGGCACTTATCTAAAGCCCTCACCGGGTGCGATGTCTGCGGATGAAAGTCTCTTTACTGCTCGGTGGATGTAATGAATGATCTCACAATGCACTCTCGCAGAGTCCCATAAGGAAGCCACATTTGCTATATTTGGTGCTTCGATTGATGGATATGGCATTCAGCTTGCCCAGGATAAAAGCTGCGAATGATGCGTTCAGCTTGTACACATTTTGCCTGGTTTGTTTTTACATGTGTTGAGGGTCTGCGGCGACAACTTCTGTGATGGGGAAAGAAACACACAGAGCCAAAGCTCGTTTGTTGATCTGTTTCAACTCAGAATCATGCGAGTTTCCACTGCTTTGAGAAAGCGGAGACTTTTTGTGAACAGCGGACACGCACACCTTGCTGGAGCGGAATCAATACGACGAACATGTTCAGCGAGCGAAAACAGCGTCCGAACTACGGTCCCCGACACACACAGAACCATCGTTCCTGCGTTCCAGTCTTGTGCTGTGAAGACAAGGACTCATACCACAGGCTGTTTCAAGAAGCGTGTTCCTGCCAACTGGAACACAAAAAGATGTGTCAGATAATCATCAAGCTGAAACACTTTTTGAGTTTTTTTTTTGCAGTGGGCAGAAAGAAATTCCCAAAGAGACTGTGGTGTGAGCAGCCATTTCTCCCTTCAGTGACAGAATACGAAAAATCCGGAAATACGGCCACTCCTTTTTGGACATCCCCAATTGCGAGATCGGTGACACAAATATCATTGGGTCACTTGTCATTAGCTCTCAGAGTGTCGTCAGAAACCTGGTTTGGTATCTGTGTCACCGCCGATCTGGCAATTGGGGCACCGTACGTATGAAATGCAAGGCGTGCTAAACCTCCCCAATGTCTTGAATGCACGCATGCAGTCTTGCAGAACTTTGAGCGAGGCGACACACACGTGTCTCCTGCAACAACGTCACCCACGACAGACTGTGGCGATATACGAGTGCTTTCGTAGACTCATGCACAAAGAAGAACAAAGGAGACGGTGCGTGGGAGAAAGAATCCAGTTTGAATGATGATGTGGCACCCAAAGGCTCTGCCTGCGCGTCTGCGAAGTGTCTCCAGTGTCGACGCTGTTTATCATCCCAACAACCGGAAGTTAACAGCACACCATAGACCGAGCAGAAACTTTCATGGACTGACCGCCAAAACTGGGCCTCATTCCTACAGCTCAAGGACCAATCAGTGAATGTCTTTGTCGCGAGTAAGTTTTGGAAAATCCAAGCATTATTGACTCAAAGGCTCACCTTCCACTGCTGCCTCCAGAACACTTGCGCACTCATATACGTACCTGAAATGAAAAGAAGGAAAAAGCATTGCACACCAGTCAACAACCAGGTTTGTCTTTGGCATGGCTGATGCACTCCAGGACACAGTGCTGCTCATCCTTATCCGGTGAGCACAGCAGCTTTGTCTCAAACGGATGGACATCGGGTCACCTTTGGCAAAGCACGATTTGAGGTGCGTGCGGCTGAACAGTTTCGCTCGGGAACACCAAGCGCATTCCTCCATCCCGTCGCTCTCCTATAGATTGTCAACCGCATTATCTCCATCGATTAGCTGTTCCCTTCTATATGCACCGTCCAACACACGGACCCCTCCTCATGTAATCAAGAAAGCTGCCGTGTTTTGATCAGATCGGCACGCAAGCACGGCTGGGATAGTTTTTCTTCCGGAGAGTCATCTGAGGGAATTATTTAGGGACACATCATACGACTTCCTCTTGCTTGCAAAACAAGTGGAAAGTTGAGTGCGCTGAAACCCAACATCGTTCTCTCAAAAGACAGATTTCGCGTGCAGCCAAAGGTGAATCCAGCAGCCTGTAGGGGAAGCAAACGGTGGTTGTTCGTTTTTCCCCTCGAGCCACAAAACCAAAGGCTGGTTTGGTACAAAGCAGGTGCGGTCAGATTTCACGGCGTTGCGCGTCGCTCTCTTCGCCGCGGCGGCGGCGGCGGCTTTGTCGAGGGGAACCTCGAGCCGACGGAAACAAGACGAAAAGATTGATCATTCTGCAGATAAGAAGCAGAGTCTTGCAATTTACTCGCCTCGTCTCTCGTAGCCTTGGCATGCAATTTACGGTTTGAACTATAAATCACATCCACTGATTACAAGAACTCTTCAAGAATGAACTCGTGTGAAGTTGCTTGTTTTGCATCGATTTTCATTCGGTTGTTTGGGTTTGATAACGATGTTGCTGTCAAAAGCGCATGTTTTCTGTCAGAAGCGTTCGCAAAACGCCGCATGGCTGTCTTGACAACACCGGGAACATTTTCCTCTGCGCAATGATCAAACAGTTCCTTCCTGTTTTGCACCCTTTTTCTTCAAATATGAAAACAGAAAATAGCGGCTGTCTCTTTGATGACCTTCGCTTCTTGACTTTCGCTCTCCAATTTTAGCTCAAGTCCTGAAATGCAGAACATGGCCATACACAATCCCACAAACCTCATTTAGAGACTTGGCTTGTTCAAGCTTCAAGAGTCTTCATGCCAAGCGAAGGGAAGCGCCAGGCAGCCTCATGTCTTGCTTTCCATACGAGTTTTATTTTCTGGCTCCGCTCAGCTTGCAGGCAGGCAGCCTGACCCTCAGGTAATTGCTGCACGCTGAGCATGTTCTGCCCGTCTCGCCTCGCCTTGTTTCGGCTGATGTTGCTTGACGCCAGGGTCGGGTTCACGCTGAATCCGTCCTCCATGTGATGCGTCACGTGACGCGGCGGGACAGTCAATTGTGAGGATTTGAGAGTCTATCCGACGTGAGCGTCTCAACCAAGCAAACCTTCCAAGGACGCTCAACTTAACCATTGTTCTCGCCAATTTTCATTCCACACGTTTTTCTGCCTGTCGAGTGGCGCGCTGTTGGGAACGCGTGTGTGTGTGTGTGCGTGTGTGTGTGTGTGTGTGTGTGTGTGTGTGAGAGAGAGAGAGAGAGAGAGAGAGAGAGAGAGAGAGAGAGAGAGAGAGAGAGAGAGAGAGAGAG
>JAAUXT010059549.1_pt1 | contig 11373 bp, 8 predicted proteins | sample 7278171 | NCBI WGS metagenome assembly JAAUXT01 (sample SAMN14350112, study PRJNA611818) | marine sediment metagenome | isolation source: surface marine sediment (1.8m) | place: French Polynesia: Moorea | collected 2018-08 | reverse complement strand
CAAATCATTACCGAGCAATCCCCCAACATGATTTTCATCAACAAAGGGGGGCGGGTGGTATATGTCAACCGCCGCTGCACCCAGATAATGGGGTACAGCAAAGAAGAATTATGCGCCCCGGATTTTGATTTTTTAACCTTGATTGCCCCGAAATCCGTTGATTTGGTCAAATCTAATTTTGCCAAACACATGCAAGGGCAGGAGGTGTCCCCCTATGAGTATTTTCTGGTCACCAAAGCGGGCAAAAAGATTGCGGCCATTATCACGACCAAATTGATCCGCTATCAGGGTGAGGTGGCCATTTTGGGCATTATCACCGACATCAGCGAGCGCAAACGCGCCGAAGATGAGCTGCAATATCGGCTCGAATTCCAAAACCTGATCACCAAGATTTCCAGCCAGTTTATCAACCTGCATCCGGCCCAAATTGATGACGAAATTGACCACACCCTGCAGCAAATCGGTCAATTTGCCGATGCGGATCGCAGCTACGTGTTTCAATTCTCAGCGGATCAAAAAATGGTTTCCTGCACCCACGAATGGTGCGCCGATCAAATTGAAGCGACCATTGATCGCATCCAGAACGCACCTGTAGAGCATTTTGCCTGGGCGATGAAACGCTTTTTAGACGGCGATATGGTATCCATCCCGCGGGTTTCAGAGTTGCCTGCTGAAGCCAACTCCGTCAAAGAGGAGCTTGAGCAGCAGGGTATACGATCATTGTTGTGCGTGCCGATGGTCATCAGCGGCAAGGTGCTTGGATTTATCGGTCTGGACTCGGTTCGTGAGGGAAAAATGTGGGCCGAAGACACCAGTTCGCTGCTCAATATTGTCGGCCAGGTATTTGCCAACGCCCTGGAAAATAAAAAAACCCGCCAGGCCCTGCAGGAAAGCGAAGAACGCCTGCGGACGGTCTATGAGACCTTTCCGGATCCGGTCACCATTATTCAGGCCGCTGACGGACGCTGCATCGATGTCAACAGTGCCTTTTCGCGGGTGACAGGCTGGTCCGCCACCGAGGTCATCGGAAAAACCGCTGCCGAGCTTGATATTTGGGAAGACCCCGGCGAGCGACAAAAACTGGTGGAAGGGATTTCTGAATACGGCAAAGTTGAGAACCTGGAAGCCCGATTTCGCCTGAAAGATGGCAGCATCATAACGGCCCTGATGTCTGCGATTTTGATCCAGCTTCATGGCCGTCCCCACATTTTGACCATCACCCGGGATATCAGCGAACTGAAATCCGCCCAGGAAGAACGCGAGCAGCTCAAAACCCAGCTGATCCAGGCACAAAAAATGGAGGCCATCGGCACCCTGGCCGGCGGTATAGCGCATGATTTCAACAACATTTTGGGGGCTATCATTGGCTATGCGGAAATGGCCCTTTACGATACCCGTCAGGATTCTATGGAGCATTACAACATTGATCAGGTGCTCAAGGCAGGCCATCGGGCCAAAGATCTGGTCAAACAGATATTGGCTTTCAGCCGCAAAAGCGAACAAAACAAGCAAGTCATTTCTTTAGCGCCCATTATCAAGGAAGCCTTGAATCTATTGCGGGCTTCATTGCCAACTACCATTGAAATCAAGCAGCACATCGAATCCAACCTGGATGCCATTTATGCCGATCCCACCCAAATCCATCAGGTCATGATGAATTTGTGCACCAATGCCGCCCATGCGATGGCCGATACAGCTGGAATTTTGAACGTCAGTCTGAAAAATGTCGATTTGAAAACCGAGGCTGCCGCTCTGCATCCGGATCTCACAGCCGGGCCGTATGTGAAGCTCAGCATCAGCGATACCGGCCACGGCATGGACAATGGCACCATGGATCGTATATTTGATCCGTATTTTACCACCAAAACGCAGGATAAGGGTACCGGGATGGGTTTGGCCGTCGTGCATGGCATCGCCAAGGGACATGGTGGGACTATTCAGGTGGAAAGTGCCCCCGGCAAAGGCAGCTGTTTTGACATTTTTTTCCCTATTATGGAAAGGCAGACAGTCTCAAAAACCGAAGAGATAAAATCATTGCCGACCGGCAGCGAATGCATTCTGCTGGTTGATGATGAAGACAGCCTGATTGACCTGGGCAGAAACATGCTTAAAAAGCTGGGCTATCAGGTCAAGACCTGGACCCGGCCGATTAAAGCCCTTGAGGCCTTTCAGGCGGATCCGCATCAATTTGATCTAGTCATTTCAGACATGACCATGCCCAACATGACCGGTGATATCCTCACAGAGGAATTGCGGCAAATCCGTCCCGACATCCCCATTATCATCTGCACCGGCTACAGTGAACGAATAAATGAGCAGCGCGCCGAAGAATTGAACATCCAGGGATTGATCATGAAGCCCTTTACCATCCGCAGACTGGCCAAAGCGGTGCACGAGGCATTGGGTCAAAAGGTTGATTAATAATCAACCTTTTTCGTTATTGGTTATTTGTTATTCGCTATTTTTCAATATATTCATTAATTTTCTTCACCAATAACCAATAACAAATAACCATTAACGATTTCCTGGTATTAATATTTCAAATATTTGTATAGTCTCCGCACCCAAACTACCCGCCCTTACAATTATTCAGCCATAGGTAAGGAAATCATTATGGTACAGCCCGCCTCCGGATTGTTTGCGGCAGTGACCTGCCCCCCCATCAGATGGATAAACTTTTTCACCAGGGCCAGACCAATGCCGGTGCCGCGGGTCGTCTGTGTAAGTGAATTGTCCACCCGGTAAAAATCATCAAATATTTTCTTGAGCGCCCGCCGCGGAATGCCGGGTCCGCAATCGGATACTGCAATTTTCACCCAGCGGCCATCCTCGTATGTTCGGATCAAAATTTCTTTGCGTATTGCTGCCCGGCCAAATTTCAGGCTGTTTTCAATCAAATTGATCAACACCTGGATCATGGCCTCCCGATCGTAGTTAAACGGCCGAATGCCCTCATTTTCAGATGTCAGGGTATAGCCTTCCTGCTGCAGCTTGGCCTGCATCACCGTTTGCACCTCGGCCACCACCTCCTCAAATGTACCCGGCTTGAGGTCAAGGACACGTTGCTTTTTCTCAAGTTTGGCCAAATCCAGCACGTTGTTGATCAGACGGGTTAGACGCGAACCTTCGGAATCGATAATTTGAAAATATTCCTGTTCCCGCTCCGTATCTTTGGCAATTCCCTGTGCGAGCATCTCGATGTACATGCGGATATTGGTCAACGGGGTTTTTAATTCGTGGGTGACCGATGACACAAATTGGGCCCGGCGCTCGGAAAGGTCTACAAGGGTTTGCGCACTTTTATAGATCGCAAACAAACCCAGCAAAAATATGGCCGCCAAAACCCCCATCATCACCATCAGGGTCTGGCGCCCGGCAGAACGTGGAATTTCAGCGCTGCTCAATGTCGCGTTTAAAAAAGCAAAGGGTGGCGGAAAGGCGCGCTGTATGACCAGTTTAGGATCTTGCGCAGCTACGCCGGCTTCAGCCATATTAATCACCTGGCCCTGATCCAGCACCTGAAGTCGCAGATTGGCAAAACCGGCCATTGGCTGCTGGTGAAAGTAATCTTGGACAAGGTGCTCTAAAAACGAACGAATTTTGAGGACAAAGCCCTGCCGGTAGATTTTCTGGTTGATCATGATGCGGCGAAAAATAAAAATTTGATCGCCACCAATCAAAACCGATTGCAGAGGCGCCACTTCCACCTGAAAACTTTCCGCTTCCCGGGACACGGCTGCTGCCTGGCCGGTGGCATCGGCCTCGCTGGCCGCCATTTCCGATGACAATTCTTCGGCGGGCTTGCCGGCGAAACCGCGGTCGGCAAACGGTGCTCGCGCGGACGGGCGACGACTGTATCGTTTTTTGGGCACAGCCGTGGTTGAGGTCTCGGGGCTGCGGCCCCCTTCGCCGGCTTGCTGCCTGGCCACATTTTGGGCTTGCGCCGCTGTTACCGACTCCAATCGCTTTTCTTTTTGACCTAAAGCGGCCTTGGATTTCTTTGCGCGGCTTAAATCCAGATACTTTTCCGCAAATACGTCTCCTTTCTTTTGCTCGCTGGTTACAGTCACTTTCGTCGGTGCAGGGGCTATTTTATCGGTCACCGTTGTCCGGATACGGTTAAATTCACGATTGGCCGTTTCCAGCTGAGCGACAGCATCTTTGCGATCGGCAGCCACAGTCTGCCCTTCCTGTGCCAGCGGCGTTTGAAACGAGCCATCCGGATTGTTCTGAAAATATCCCATAATATAATTTTCAGCCGGCAGGCGCGAAAGCGGCGAGCGATTCGTATCTGTGCCGTCCCGCAAACGACTGGAAGGGCTCATAAAATAATTATATTCGTCTATGACCCGCCCCTCCTCGCGCCGCACAAGGGTCTCGAGGGCTTGCTCGATCTCGTCAAACAGGGTATTGGCAAAAAACCTCAGGGTAGCGGCCTCCTCCTGCGCCAGACCGCGATAGGTCTGCCATACGAAATACCCCAGCGGCACCGAGACGCACACACAAAAGATAGCGATGAGTATTTTTAAGCGTTTCATTTTTCAGGCTCCAAGCGGTAACCTTCACCCCGGATGGTGTTGATCAAAGGCGCATCGCCCATCAGCTGCGACATCTTTTTACGCAGCTTCAACATATGGATGTCAACTGTTCGGGTTTCAATATCGGCATCGGCATAATGCCACACCTCGGTCAGCAACTCCTTTTTCGAGACGATGCGGTCCCGATGACGATGCAAGTAGGCCATGATATCCATTTCTTTGCGCGTCAGTTCGATGCTTTGGTTTTCCGCTTGGGCAATCAGATTCTTGCCATCAAAAAAGATATTGTGAAATTTAAATTCAACATCACCTGGATCTTTACCGGTCCGCCTCAAAACTGCTTCGATCCGCACCATAACTTCTCTGAGGGAGAAAGGTTTGCTGATATAGTCATCAGCACCGGCATTGAATCCGGTGACAATATCATCTTCGGCGCCTTTGGCGGTAATCATGATGACGCCCTGGGCGGGCTTTTTTTTGCGGATTTCTTTGCAGATGGAAAACCCATCCAGGGTCGGCAACATCACATCCAGCAAAAGCAGATCAAAGGCCTCGTGCAAACCGGCCTTCAGGCCTTGTCCGCCGTCCTCGACACCTTTAACCTCGTAGCCATTGTAGACCAGGACATCCAGAAGCCCGCGCAACAGCGCAGGATCATCTTCAACGACAAGAATGCGTGCTTTCGGTCTTTCCATCTAGTATTCCCCCCGCTTCTAACTGAGCTTCTATTGGCCACAAAGGCACAAAGGTCACAAAGAATACAAACTATTATTCCTAAAAGTAGTAATACTTGGTGTCTTCGTGGCGACATCGAGGTGAATGTTCGTCTGCAAAAGAACAATCTCTTTGTAATGACAGTATATCAGATCCTGCCAATTTCAAAGTAAAAGTTATGTAAAAAAATGGCCATTCCTTTTTACATTTCTTTGAATTGTGTTTCGGTCGCCTTGGATTACAATGGTAGACATAAAGCAATTAAATTTTATGATGAAGTCCTAAAAACTGAAAGGAGTATCCCATGAATCCAAGGCGTCTAAAATCTTTGATTTTAATTGTGGTCCTGATCGCTGCAACCGGAGGCGCTCTGGCCTATTCAACCGGAATTGCAAAAACATGGCTATCGGACCAGTTCAGGCCGGTACCACGCGGGTCTCAATCTGTTTCCGCTCTGGTGAGCCTTGGCGGCCATCTGGTGCAGCATAAGGTCCTGCAGGGATCTTCCGGCCGCGTCAACTTGTCCTTAACCCTGGTTGCTGCCGACGGCCTCTATGCGGAGACCGCCGTTGAGCGCAATGTCGATATGGTCATCGTCCTGGACCGCAGCGGTTCTATGAAAGGCCGCAAGCTCATTGATGCCCGACAGGCGGTGTCGCAGCTTTTAGCGATGCTGACTGCCAAAGACCGGTTTGCGTTGGTTACTTACTCGGACAGGGTTCAGCGGGTTTCAGCGTTGACACCCGTCAGCGCCGCTAAACAACAGCAGCTGGCAAGCGCCATCGCCGGTGTGACCGCCGGTGGCGGCACCAATCTGGGCGCCGGTCTACAGGCCGGAATCGATGTTCTGCTGGCCGGCCAAGAAATAGGGAATGCCCGCAAGCTGGTGCTCATATCCGATGGCTTGGCCAATAAAGGCATCACCGATACTGCCCGCCTGGGCGCTATGGCCAACATCGCCGTTGAAAAAGAGTTTGCCGTCAGCACCGTGGGGGTGGGCCATGATTTCAATGAACACCTGATGACCGCCATTGCCGACCGTGGTGCCGGCAACTACTATTATCTGGAAAATCCGATGGCGTTTTCAGAAGTATTTCAAAAGGAGTTTTTCTACGCGCAGGCAACCCTGGCGTCAAATGTGTCCATCTGGATTCCCAAAGCTGACGGCCTGACGGTGGTTGATGCAGCCGGTTACCCGATTACCCGGAAAAAAGATTATGCCGTCTTTTATCCGGGAAATTTGCGCATCGGGCAAACCCGCAAACTGTTTCTGACCCTGCAGGTGCCCACCGCTACGACAACAAGTTTTGAAATCGGCAGCATTAAAGCCCGCTATCGTTTTAACGGGCAGTCAATGGAAACGGTACTGGACCAGTCTTTTAAAATTGCCTGTGTGGAGAATAAAAAAGATGTGCAGGCGTCGATTGATAAAGCTGCCTGGACGGAAAAGGTTATTCAGGAAGACTACAACCGTCTCAAACAGGAAGTGGCCGCAGATGTAAAAGCCGGTAAAAAAGAAAACGCCCTGAAGAAAATTCAGCGCTATTACCGGGAGCAGGAGTCGATCAATGCAACTGTGGGCTCGGCTGAAGTCCGTCAAAACCTGGATCGGGACCTCACAAATCTGCGCCAACGCGTGGAAGATACCTTTACCGGGGAGCCGGCAACGGTTATGCGAAAGCAAAAAGCCAGTTCAAAAGCCCTGCAGTATGAAGGCTACAGGGGCAGGCGTTAACACTGCTGTTGGTCATTTTCCAATTCATCAATAGAGTTAATATCTGGAGGAAATAACAATGGGACTTTTAACACGCATGATCAGACTATGTAAGGCAGATCTGCATGGCGTCATGGATCAGATTGAAAGCCAGGAACTGCTGCTCAAACAACACCTCAGAGATATGCAAACATCGCTGATGCAAAAAGAGGCCCAACTTAAACACATATGCCGGGCCCGCGATCAGGCCCGCCAGGATTATGAAAAGGCCGAGCGAAAGCGCATTGGTCTGGAGACCGATCTGGAAATCGCTCTAAAAAATGATAAAGATGATATCGGCCGTATGCTGATTAAAAAACTCAAACCCCTAACCGCCATTCAATCCGATCGCCACCAGTATATCGACCGTCTCTCACAAGACATCAAACAGCTGCGGGAGCATATCGGTCAGCAGCGATTGCAGCATGAAACCCTGCAGCAAAAAGCCACAGAATATTTTCACCGCGCCGAACAACAGCGTTGGGAGGAATCGGCGCCGATAACACCATCCGGTTTTGGGGGGCACGATGTCAGCGCAGAAGAAATTGAACTTGAGCTTTTGCAAAGAAAAGAGGCCATCAAAGGAGGGGCAACATCATGAAAAGCAAAGCCAAACCCATACGGTCGACTATCGTTTGGGGTTTACTCAGCGGGCTTTTTTATTTACTTTTGAGTATATCCGTAAACGCTATCATAACCTGGCCGCTGGGTGATCATCTGTTGATCGGTGCCTTGCTGGCCGGATACGGCATCTTGCTGTCCCGCTGGGCATGCAGACCGCTTTCAGCGGTTGCCTGGCCGATCATACTGCTGCTCACTGCTGCACTTTTAATCCAATCCACCGTGGCATTTATATGTGTGGGCCTGGGAATCTTAAGCTGGATACGCAGCGGCGCCTGCTTTAGCCGGACGCCAGCCTTAAAGCGCTGGGCTGTCGAAATCGGATTGGGGCTGGGTACAGGTCTGACGCTTTCGGCTGTTCTGCCTGCCGCAATGGTTTCTGAGGCGCTGGGCATATGGCTGCTTTTTCTAATTCAGGCGCTATATTTTGTAGTATTTGAACACCGCAAAGATTCAACCGACCGGGTTGAAGTGGACCCCTTTGAGTGCGCTCGCATGGCAGCCGAGCAGATACTGAATAGCTGACAGAGCAAATCATTTCAGGACGAGGCTATCTGCCTCAGGCGGACCGATGGAAGCCTGCGGCCCGCCCTGTTGAATGCCGCTTCGCGGCCCCCGCAGGGGATTCAACAGGGCCCGCCCGTCTTGTTGGGGCGTAGCTGAAAGCGAAGCCCAAAGGGTGAAAATGAATGAGATAAAATGATTTTTATCCTTTAATTTTGAGATTCTTAGAATTGATAAAATCAATATTGGTAAACATCGCCATAGGTAAATAGAGCTTAAATCTCTCATTCATTTTCATGCAAAACGCAGAAGCCAATCTTGTTTTGCACGAGTTGGAGGTTTTCATCTGCAAGGCTTTAAGGGCGAAGCTATAGTCAACTATGCTTCGCCCTTTATAACGAAGCAGATGGAAACCTCCGGCTCGCCCATCGGGTAAAAATTAATGAAATAAAATGATATTTATCCTTTATCCTTCAAACGCGAGTTTAGACCATAATGTGATGATTAATAAACGCGTAGTCAATTATTGGAGCTACGGCTTTTCATTAATTTTTATGCAAAACAAGATTTAATTGTCTTCCCCCCTGGACTCTGCTAAAAAAGAAATTATTATTTAGGTGCCGTTCGGTAAAAGAGAAACGTGATGACAAAGAGAAGTTATCGCTAAATCATTAATTCTTTGGGCGAAATAATATAAAGCAATGACCCGTAAGAAAAAACAGCAAAAATTATCCACTGAGTCTGAGCTTGATCAGAAATTGGAAATTGTTCTCAAATGCGATGTGGCCGGCACAGCAGAAGCAATTAACGCCAGTCTGGCTGAAATTGATGTGCCCGGTGTTCAGATTAAAGTTATCCAATCCGGTGTCGGGAACGTGTCAAAATCGGATGTGCTAATGGCGCGAACCGGAAGCAAGCTGGTGGTTGGATTCAGCGTGGATACGATGCCGAAACTGGAGCAGGAAATCAAAGAATTTGGCGTTGAGGTGCGCCTGTATGACACGATTTATAAATTGACAGAAGACATTCGTAAAATTGCACAAAGCTTTAAAAGCGCCGAACCCAAAGAGAAGGTTACCGGTAAAGCCAAAGTCATTGCCACTTTTAACATTAGCTCAAAAGGAATGGTGATCGGATGCGAGGTGCTTGAGGGTGTCATTGAGACGGGCAAAGATTTCCGGGTGATTACGGCAATGGGGCCCGCCTATTTCGGGAAAATAGCCTCCCTGCAGATCGAAAGGCAAAATGTCAAGTCTGCCAAACCGGGCAACCAGATTGGTATCCAGCTGGACGGCTGGAACAAGGCCAAGGTCGATGATCTGGTGGAATGTTTTGAAACCTTGCCGGTCAAAAGCGGAAGCCGTTGGAAGGCTGGTAGTGGCATTGTTCGCTCTATTTCATAACCCATCATAAAAATGCATCTAATCCGCCGGAGGCGGACCCTTGGACGTAATCTACTATTTTTAAGATGGGTTATAGTTTCAAATTAAACGAAAATTTACCTTACAAAATTCATTGAAAAAGGTAATATTCCAATGGTAGTGAACTTTATCTATATGACCGCCGGCAGCAAAGCCGAAGCTGAAAAAATCGGCAACGCGCTAGTGGAATCGCACCTGGCTGCGTGTGTCAATGTCCTGGATGGCATGCAGTCCATATATCGCTGGGAGGGCAAGATTCAGCAGGACTCAGAAGTGGTCCTAATTGCCAAAACCACAGAGGCATTAGTTTCACAACTCATCGAAAAAGTTAAATCCCTCCACAGCTACGATTGCCCCTGTATCGTCAGCCTCCCCATCTCGGACGGTTATCCGCCCTTTCTCGACTGGATCCAATCAGAAGTCAAAAAATAACTTTTAAGGTGACATAGCGGAAAGCTTTAGAAACCTCGGCCGATACAAGCGCGTATCATTGACGATGCGATCAAATTCAACCGAATTGGCAACATAGGTGACAATCAGCTGATCGGGGCGTCCGGACGGCGCGCTGTGGGCCTTGGCGGCGTAACAAAAAATGGATTCATCCCACTCGGCTTCCGGACACTCAAATATCGGAATCGGTTCGCCCCAGGGGCCCTGGGGGTTGGGTGACAGACGCAGCATAATGCGCTTCGACAATCCATCTTGTGAGTAAACAGCAGCAAACTGATTCAAAGCCGGCAGATAGGTGACGGAATATTCATGGGGCATGTTCGGGCTCAAACGACTGGCGCGTTGTTGATCCGCCACCCAGTGGTCTTCGGCAAAAAAGCGCCACTGCGAAAAATCCGCCAGCGAAGAGGTGGGTACCCGTGCTAAAATCATATGTTTCTGCGATTTATCTTCACGGATTTTTTCAGCCGTTCCGTAGATATAGTAAAAATGATCGACCAGCAGTATGGCCGACCCCCACAGCATTCCGCCGGCAGGCGAAAAGGCCGACCACGGGACTTTTGATTGGGTGATCTGCCAGCGTAACGGCGATTCGTCCGGGTTGGCAACGTGTCCCAACCAGTTTCCCACCACCTTAAAATCAAAGATCATCTGGCCGGTTGTGCGCTCTATTTGGGCCAGAAAAACGTAAAGCCCCTGCGGAGTCATCACGCCATCAAAAATCCAAAACCATCCCCGCCCATCATCGGGTTGGATCAGGGCCGCCGGTTGGTTGTCGGCAGTGTGCCCATAATAAAAGCGCATGCTGGCGGTGGCCGCATCTTTGCCCTGCTGAATGGCCACTGAGTTATTAACCAGTGTCGCGTTTGGATGTTGCTGGTTTTTGATTCGTTCAATCCGCGTGTCGCCAAAAAACCAGGCAATGGTGCTGGTATTCAATGCCGCCGAATAAACGCCGTCACCACCGGTCCAGCCTTCGGAGTTTGAAAATAGCGCATCATATTGCGGCATTGGTTCAACGGCAAACCGCGGCGTCGTGCTGCAGGCCAAAACCGACAGCACCACCAATATAAATAGGGGCCAGATGGATATCTTTTTATTTAAAATCGCCATGGTCCGCCTGCTGGGGAAAACGTGTTGAGGGGCTGGTGCGCCAGTTTATTACAGCATCAACTACCCTTCAGATAGTGTCGTTTGACCGTCGTACAGGGTTACGCCCTTGGGGGTTTTATCCAGGTCAAGTCCAATGGGTTTGGTGAAGAACTGATCTTCATAAACATAGCGCGTCAAATCCTCGCTGAAGCGCGGATGGGCAATCCGGGCAATGGCCATGGCTTTTTCGCCGGTGGTCAAGCCGCGCAAATCGGCAATT
>JAAUXT010016563.1_pt1 | contig 11375 bp, 9 predicted proteins | sample 7278171 | NCBI WGS metagenome assembly JAAUXT01 (sample SAMN14350112, study PRJNA611818) | marine sediment metagenome | isolation source: surface marine sediment (1.8m) | place: French Polynesia: Moorea | collected 2018-08 | reverse complement strand
GTTTTTACATCCTGTCCACGGTAGCCGGCCTGCGAAGCGTGGCGGGCGGCCGTGCTGCGAACCCGGCCTGTAAATTACCGGCGGGGCATGGTCATAGGGCGACCGGTCAGCCGGTACGGGATCCAAGGGGCCCTCACGGCCCGGGAAGCGTTTGCCTTAGGCGCTGATCCTGAAAATCTGGGGATAAATCTGATCCACCTTAATTCGGCCGTCGTGGCCCAGTAGCTGCTGAAAACGCCCGATCCGCCTACGCAGGTCGTCCAGCATAACATCCGGATGCTTGCGGCGCTGGTAGTCCTGGGTCGTATGGGCCGGGCTGTGGTCAACAAACACCGACTTGCGTAGGCGGCGTTTGGTCACCTTATACCAGCTCGCCAGCCGGTCCCACACCGGCGGATGGGGTGCCTGGTCCAGATCGGTCGCTGCGCGGGTAGGACGCCGCCCGCGATTCGACCAGCCGCTTGGGGCCGATGATGGATGCCAACCCGCGTTTGGCGGCGACAGTGGCCAGCCGCAATTTGGCATCCAGTTCGCGGATCTGGTTTTCGACAGGAATCAGAAGTGACGCTTTCGGTCTGGTCATTTCCCTCGTTGCACTCCCCATTTGTTCCGGGTATCACATGGCGCCTCCCGGCAAGGCGCACCAGCACCATGTCACCGTCGGGGGCCGCGCGTCAAAAGGCCACTGCCAGGCTTCCTTTTCCGCAGACCGCTATCTTTATCAACACTGGTAACCCGTTGTCAAGATTGGTATATTTTGATATTTTGAAGTTTTTTATACCCCTTGCGGCAAACGGTTCAAAGGATGCTCACCCTTTCCCGACCGATCCGGCCGGGCGACGTCCGTTGTCGAATCTCTTTTCTGCAGCCGTCTTGGGACAAGGCCGGTCGCTTCACTCGACCAGGTTTCCGCCGGCCAGGTCGTTCAGGGCAGCGTAAGGTCTTGTTGGCTTGCCAATATAAGGCATTGGTGATATAGGAATTTCGCGCCCACTCCTCTTGATTCTATAGTGCGTTAGGATTGATGCCCAACAATCAAAAGGTTGGGCCGTTTATTTTAGGCGCTCCGCCAACGTGGAGCCGAAAGTGCTTCCGACGGATTACCCCATCGGCGTGACGAAAGTTGTTAGCCATGAAATTGATCGATATTTCGCTGCCCATCCACCCGGGTTTGCCGGTTTGGCCCGGTGATCCGCCTGTGACGCTCGAGCGTGTGCGGACCATCGGAGCGGGAAGTGCCAGCAATGATTCACGGCTGGCGTGCAGTGTCCATACCGGTACGCATGTGGACGCCCCCCGCCATTTTCTGAAAGAGGGCGCGCCGGTCGAACAGTTGCCGCTGGATGTCCTCGTCGGCCCGGCGACGGTCATCGAGGTCGAGGGCGCAGCGGTCATTACGCCAGACGAGTTGAGAAGCCACAATCTTCCGGCGGACACCCGGCGGTTGTTGATCAAAACACCCAACTCGGGTTTGTGGGCCGATCCCGGCCATGCCTTTGATCGCGATTTCGTGGCCCTCGATGCCCACGCCGCACGCTGGGTCGTTGAGCAGGGGATTCGCCTGATCGGGGTCGATTACCTGTCGGTCCAACGCTTCAGCGACAAGGATGCCACCACGCATCGCGTGCTCCTGGAAGCCGGCCTGGTCATCGTGGAAGGATTGGACCTGCGCGGCGTCAAACCGGGCCGTTATGAATTGCTATGTCTGCCTCTCAAACTCGCCGGCAGCGACGGCGCACCGGCCCGGGCTGTCCTGATCGAGGAGTAAAACTTTGAACGCCACCCGCCAGAAAATCGTCGCTGTCATTCCGGCCCGTATGGGGTCCTCACGCTTTCCAGGCAAACCGCTGTGCCCGATCCTGGGTCGACCGATGATCGAGCACGTCTACCGCCGCACCGCGATGAGTGCCGTGCTCGATTCGGTATGGGTGGCGACGTGTGACCAGGCGATCATGGATGCCGTCAACGCGTTTGGCGGCCAGGCGCTGATGACATCATCACACCACGAGCGCGCCAGCGACCGGGTCGCGGAAGCGATGACCTCCCTCGAGGCCGACATTGTCGTGATGGTCCAGGGCGACGAACCCATGGTCCACCCGGACATGATCGACGCGGCCATCGCGCCGCTTCGGGACGATGCACGCATTATCTGCGCCAATCTGGCCCTGGCCATCAACAGCGAAGACGATTTTGAGAACCCGAACACCATCAAGGTGGTCATGGATGCCGATAATTTTGCCGTCTATATGTCGCGCGAGGCCATACCGACACGGCAGCTTAAAACGTTCGGTCAGTTTACAGCCTACAAGCAGGTCTGCATCATCCCTTTCACCGCCAATGGTCTCACCCTGTTCAACGAGCTTCCGCCCACACCTCTGGAGCAGGCTGAATCCATCGATATGCTGCGCTTCATCGAACACGGCTACAAAGTCAAAATGGTCGTGACCCGTCACAGCACCCAGGCCGTCGATACGGAAGAAGATCGCCGCATGGTCGAACGCCTCATGCGTGATGACCCCCTGACGCGGCAATACTTAACGGACGAGGAGCAATAAGAGATAAGATGAAATGGAAAGTTCTGGTATCGGCGCCCTACATGCTGCCGGTTATCGATCGTTTTCGTGAGTCACTCAAGGCGGACAACGTCGAGCTGATTGCTGCCGAGGTGAATGAACGCCTGAGCGAAGAAGAGCTTCTGGAAGTCATAGCGGACTATGACGGCATCATCTGCGGCGATGACCGCATTACCGTCAAAGTCCTCGAAGCCGCACCCCGCCTGAAAGTCATTTCCAAATGGGGTACCGGCATCGACTCGATCGATGCCGAAGCAGCGGCTCAGCGCGGCATACCGGTGTATCGTACGCCCAACGCTTTCTCCGAGCCTGTGGCTGACAGTGTGTTAGGGTACATGCTCAGTTTCGCCCGCAAACCGCATCTGATGAACCAGGAAATCCGCTCGGGCAAATGGGAAAAGCCGAACCTCGTCGCCCTCAACGAGTGCACGCTCGGCGTCGTGGGCGTCGGCGATTGTGGCAAAGCCGTTGTCCGTCGCGCCATTGCCTTTGGCATGCGGGTCTTGGGCAACGACACCGCTACAATGCCCCCTGAATTTATCGAAGAGACTGGGATCGAAATGGTACCCCTCGAATCATTGTTAGGGGAAGCCGATTTTATCAGCCTCAATACGGATCTCAATCCCACATCCTACCATTTGATCAGCGACCCCCAATTGGCCCTGGTAAAGCCGTCGGCTTATCTGATCAACGCTTCGCGCGGGCCTGTGGTGGACGAGCCGGCACTGACCCGTGCCTTACAGCAAAAGCGCCTGGCCGGTGCGGCCCTGGATGTTTTCGAGGATGAGCCGCTGCCGGCCGACAGCCCGCTGCGGTTGCTCGACAACTGCCTTTTCGCCCCCCACAACGCCAACAGCAGTCCCCAAGCCTGGGAGCGGGTACACGTCAACACCATCAAAAACCTTCTGCGGGGTCTGAAGTCGCAGAAATAAGTCTTATGGACCAGCCGGCCACATCCATTGTGATTCGAACCTACAACGAGGCCCGCTATCTGCCGGGCCTCCTGCAGGCCATCCAACAGCAGCGCTATACCGATTGGGAAACCATCGTCGTCGATTCCGGCTCTATTGACGATACGCTCGACATCGCCGCGCGCTATACCGACCAAATTATTTCGATTCAGAGCAATGACTTTACGTTCGGCTACTCGCTCAATGTCGGTATCCAGCAAGCCCGAGGGCGTTTCATCGTCATCGTCTCCGCCCATACCCTGCCGGTGGACGATAACTGGCTGTCCGAGTTGGTCCAACCGCTCGGCAATCCTCGCACGGCCATGGTCTATGGTCGCCAACTTGGGGGGCCTACATCCAATTTCAGCGAGATACGCGATATGCAGCGGACATTCGGCCCCCATCGCCGGACCCTGAAACCGCCTCACTTCTTCGCCAACAACGCCAACTCGGCCATCAGCAGATCCCTCTGGGATGAGCACCCTTTCGATGAAACGCTGCTGGGGCTGGAAGACATCGAGTGGGCCAAGTATTGGATGCAGCGTGACCATCAGGTCGTATACGAGCCACGGGCCGCCCTTTATCATATCCACGATGAAACGGGGTGGCAGGTAAGGCGACGGTATTATCGTGAAGCCGTTGCGGCACGCCGAATAGGCATAAAAGGTGCGCTGCAGGCGGTGACGACCCCCTTCAAGGAAGCCGGTCGCATCTTCACGGATTTGAGTCACCTGCTCTTGGCCAACGAGGATGGGCCCGCATCGTCCCTAAGTAAACGCGAGAAGGCCCGCTCTGCGGTCATATTCCGGTACAATAAATCGGTGGGGACGTTTCAGGGGCTCTGGAACCATGCCGCCGACCACGGCATCCATACCCACAAAGATATTCTATTTGACCGCAGTGGCCAAGCGGTCGTCATTCGGGGGATCAACAAAGCGGCCCTTGAAACCGTCGCCATCCCCGACGTCAAGCCGGGCGATGTCCTCATCCGTGTGGCCTATGAAGCCGTTTGCGCCACCGATCTGGAAATCTACAAGGGCACTTTAGGGTATTATAAAAACGGCACCGCACACTATCCTATTACGCCGGGCCACGAATTCAGCGGCAAGGTCGTGGCCTTTGGCACAAACGTCGACAATCTCAAAGTCGGCGATCATGTCGTGGCTGAGTGCATTCAAAGTTGCGGGGAGTGTGAGGACTGCCAGCGCGAAAATTATCTGGGGTGTCATAAACGCACCGAACTCGGCGTCATCGGACGCAATGGGGGATATGCCGAATATGTAACCGTACCGGGAAAATTTGTTCACCGCCTGCCGTCCGAAATCGACCTCGTAGCGGCCTGTCTCTGTGAACCGTTGGCCGTTGCCATCAAAGGCATGAAGCGCCTTCGCCGAACCTGGCGTCAAAAGGAGCGCAGACATACAAAGACGTGCGCCGTCGTCGGCGGGGGCCCACTGGGTCATTTATGTGCGCGGGTGCTGGCGCACTGGGGGCACCATGTGACCGTTTTCGACCGCAATCCAAATCGCCTCGAATATTTTGCCGGTTCGGCCATCAGAACCGCGCAGAATTTGGCGACGCTCGAACGGTTCGATAACATCATCGAGGCCACAGGCTCTCCCGATGCCCTCGATGAAATACTCCGCTTGAGCCGGGCGGGCACCTCGATTCTCCTATTGGGGCTACCGTATGCCCACCGCAATTTCACCTTTGAAAGCATTGTGGCTTATGACAAAATCATCATTGGTTCGGTCGGTAGCGCCGCCAAGCATTTCAAAATGGCCATTGAACTTTTGCCGGAGATCGACACCCGTGCCTTTACGGAGAAAATTATGCCGTTGGCCGACTTCAAAACAGCCTGGCGGTTGGCCGAAACACAGCGGCATCTGAAAATTATTTTAGCGGCGCACTGAGGGCCGACCAACGCCTTGGATGCCCATGTAAGGATCAACTCTAACAGGCTGTCAAGGCGCTGCTGCGCACCACCTGGAACGTATCCTTTTCCGAGCGCGTATGCCATTCGCTCCTGCCCGCAGTCGTCGGGCGGGGATGGTATTCAAAACGTCTGCGGAAAGATACCAAAATCGTCGTTGGCCGTCGAAGCCGATCTGTACATGGCCGGATAAGAATATCAATCGTATGGGATTTGAGTGTGACCACCCCGTTTCTTTTCAATAAAGCCCTAGCCTGGCTCATCGGAGAAGCCGCCACGCAGGCCGTCATTTCCGCCGATGGCCCTGTTACCCTGAAGCGATTAAACAAGCACCGCCGCCGTCTGCGCCGCTTAAAGCGTGAACTTCGAGCCAACCCACTTCACTTGGCGTGTCTGCATTCAGTCTGTACCGATCACCTTCGTCCGATCACCTCGCCGCTTGCATTGATCTCCGAAATTCAGCGCTCGGGCGGCTCCCTCTTGAGTCAACTCTTTGACGGCCATCCCGAACTGCACGCCCATCCCCATGAACTAAAATTTGGTTTTCCCAGAAAATTCAACTGGCCCCCCATAGATCTCAATGACCCGCCGAAACGTTGGTTCGATCTCTTGTTCGAGACCAGTACGGTCAACCATTTCAAGGAAGGGTATCGGAAACAAAAGAATTCCAAGGATACTTTTCCATTCATTTTTCTGCCATCTGTCCAAAAAGAGATTTTTCTCAAATTTCTTGAAAAGACCAATGCGGCTTCCGTTCGCGATGTTTTTGATGCCTATATGACTTCCTATTTTGGCGCATGGCTGAACAATCAGAATATGACTGGTGATAAAAAATTTATCACGGGATTTACGGCCCGCTTGGCAATGTATGAGGGGAACGTCGAAGCATTTTTCCAAATTTATCCGGAGGGCCGGCTCATATCGATAATTCGTGATCCCAAAAATTGGTATCCCTCCGCTGCCAACCACAAACCGCTCGTCTATGCCGACCTAAACGATGCCCTGATGCTCTGGATGCAAAGTGCGCAGTCCATGATTCGCAATAAGAAAATTTTCGGTAACCGTGTGTGCCTTCTCACTTTCGAAGATGTAATTGGCCGAACTGAAAGCGTCATGCAATACTTATCCGGATTTTTAAGCATTGAGTTTGATCGTATCCTACTAACACCAACCTTCAATAAATGGCCTATTCGAGCGAACACCAGTTTTGTTTCAAAAAGCCATGGTATAATCAATCAAACCCTTTACCGTTACCAGGCGCTCGACAAGGCCGATTTAGATTTAATTGATGAGAAGACCGGCAAGTTGTACAGTGACGTGTTAAAGGAGACCGTTTCGTTTTAAAAACCCCACTTGATCGTTTAGTCTCGTCAATACCTATTCGATCAATTAGAATTCCTCGTCTTAATTTGACCGGGGGCAATAAGTCGCTTGGCATGATGATCGATATTGATCACCAGCGCTCGGTATTAGACCGGCGTGCGGCCGGCCCTTAAATCCTTAACGAGCGAGTATCGATGCCATACCCCATCCAACCCAAAGACCATCCTGCTCATTTCAAACGCGCGATTATCAATTTAAACCCGCAGTCAATTCAAATGTGGGTAAAAAAGCTTATCGTGGGAAATAGTATTTTAGAATCGCTTATTGCCGAAGATGGTAAAATTACACTCAAACAGTGCTACCGACAACGGCAACGCATAAAGCGGCTAAACCGCAAATTTGCAAATCGTAAGATAGATCTGGATACTTTTTTTCAATCTCATTTAAATTATATCGTTTCCGTGAAATCCCCCCTGGCATTGATCTCTCAAATTCAGCGCTCGGGAGGATCACTTCTTAGCCAACTCTTCGATGGGCATCCCGAGATCCATGCCCATCCGCATGAAATGATGATCGGCTATAAAAAAAAATACATATGGCCGCGCCTTGATATCAATGACCAGCCTGATCGCTGGTTTGGTATTCTATTCGAAAAAATGATTGTCGAGCATACGAGGGAAGGCTACAAAAAAGGCCGAAGAGATAAAGAAAGGTTCCCGTTTGTCTTTATTCCATCCTTACAACGAAAAATTTTTCTACATTGTGTTAATTCGGCTCAACCTGAAACGTTACGCGACATATTTAACGCTTATATGACATCCTATTTTGGCGCCTGGATTAACAATCAAAACTACATCGGTCCCAAAAGCTTGATTACCGCCTTTACGCCCAGGCTATCTGAAAGTCCAGAAAACATGGATCTGTTTTTTGAGATTTATCCGGATGGGAAATTAATTAGCCTCATTAGGGACCCATTGAACTGGTTTCCATCTGCCATGCGGCATGTTTCCGATAAATATGGTAATCTGGAGAAGGCTGTCGCCCAGTGGTTATCCAATGTCCAGGCATCGATTCGAAACAAAGAACGCTATGGGGAGCGGGTGTGTATTCTGCGCTTTGAGGATCTGCTGAATGATACCGAGGCTGTCATGCGTCTTTTATCCAAACGAATCGGCATTGAATTTAATCCGATCCTTTTGACCCCGACCTTTAACAAGATACCAATCCGCGCCCACACGAGTTTCAAGGTCGAAAAACATGGTGTTGTCAACAGTCCGCTTTCACGCTTCAAAACGCTATCACGGCACGAATCTGAAAAAATCAAGCACCTAACCGATGAAACATATCAGCGCGTGCTCAGGGAAGTCAGCCCAATCTAAATTTTTCTTCCTCGGCAACCTGATATTCACTTGAACGTTTGATCAACCAACGAATTTTCCCACAGCATCTTCTCCCTAAATCATGAAATGGTGGTCGATCGTTCAACCAGAGATTTGGAAAATCTTTTTCTGAATTTGGGTTACCCGTATTTTGGCTTCGCTACCGAGTATTTCCTGAAATTTATCGATGCGTGCCCTAATTTCATCCGTTGGTATATCAGGGTTTTTTTTCAAATGGTGTTCAACCGATTTGGTCGCATCGGCTTTACGCATTTTGGCCAGTCGACGCTTGCGGCGTTTTCTAGCTTTTAGCCACGCTTCAAGCCTCTGCCTGAATTGGGGTTTCGGATAGCTTTCCAATGCTTGCGCTTCTTTTTCAAGTATGCTTACAATTCGCTCACAAGCGAGCGGTCCTTCATACCCTGTCAAATGGTGGGCCATAACTTGGCGGGCTTCCTCCTTTTCGACAATCCCTATTTTTCCTTCCAGAATTTTTTTCAATTTTTCCGTGAGTTCTTCAAAATCATAGCACTGATGACTGAGTGTATTTGGTAATTTATAAAATCCGAGATCATAGTCATCATCCACATTGATTCGATAACTAATGCTCGGAACACCCATGGCATATGCTTCAACGGAGGTTGTACAGCCATTTAAAACGACAGCCCTACAGGCCATAAGCCAGGGGACGACGTTGCCTTGGTTGCATACGGTGACATTCCTGCATTTTTCGGCGATTTTTATATAGTCGTCCTGACTTTCAACTTGATGAGGTCTTATCAGGATCGTTTCATTGGGGAACGCCGAACCCAGGTCAGGGATCATGTTCTTGAAGTTTTCAAACAAGGCCTTTTTATGTCTGCTTAATCCCTCAGCATAGGGACGCGTCATCCCCCGGGCCGCACGACCGAACTTCGGCAGCTCATTCGGATTATCCGTGGGAAGAAAGAGCCGTCTAATCGGTGAGAAGGCATTGACATGGTTGAAATTGGTATTGATCAGTATAAAATCACCATATTTTTTCTTTATTTTTTTTACTTCATCACCATAGAATCCTTTTATTTTGGATCGTAATAAGTCATTGCGTGGATTACCTGTAACGTGGATTGGCAAATTCGCAGGTAATTTGGGATATTGCCGCCATAATTCGGCATTGTCCTCTCCCCAGGCGAACAGGTGGGACACACAGGCCATCGATTCTTCGGATAGTCTCCTGGAATAGTATACCTCAGCCGGAAGATGAACAAGTGCATCTTCATCCCATGCGGTAATGATATGTCCAAGCTTTTTCGCAATTTTGAAAAATTTACTGTGTCCGTGAAGTACAGACTTGGCGAGGTAAATGCTCCTCGGGAAGGATGCAATTTGCTCCTCTATTTCTCTTTTGGATCCAATAATTGATGTGAGTCCACGACTAGCGGCAATGCAGGCTAATAATAGTTTGGCATCCAATTCGCGAACCTGATTTTCCACAGGAATCAATATAGAGGCTTTTTTAGATAACATCTTGGGGTCCATCTCCGCTGGTTTTAGTATTACCATGTATTAATTTATAATTCGCCATCGCTTTTTCGATATGAAATTTGGGAATACACAATATTTTATTTAAATCAATAAAATTGAAAAGAGGTATTGATCTATATATGCTATACAATCGACTTTATTTCCCGCATCAGGATGCGACAAAAGATTGTTGGAAATTTTTGGCCAATTGTGGTTTAATGTAGTCCGATTGCATTCGGTGCCGTGATTGATCTAATTTGCTTACCATTTTCCAATTCTCCCCAACCCGCGGACCTCAATCTTTTTTGTTGGTATAATTGCAACGATTTGGTGCTTAGATGAAAATTAAAAAGTATCTTAAAAAGAAACAGCGTAAAAAAGAAAGGGCTCGTAAATTTTTCAAGGCCGGCAAGGACAATTTAAAGATTGTTTACCGAGCCTGTCTTGACTACGCCACACCTGTCAGAGAGCCGCTTACGCTTATTTCTCAGATTCAGCGTTCGGGCGGTTCGCTTTTAAGTCAGCTTTTCGACGGTCATCCCCAAATTTACGCTCATCCGGATGAACTTACCATAGGCTATCCCAAAAAATATATCTGGCCACCAATCGATTTAAAAGACAAACCGGAACACTGGTTTGACATGCTCTTTGAAGAAAATGTGATCAAACATTTTGAAAATGGATATAAAAAGGGTAAAAACACCAATCGCGTGTTTCCTTTTCTGTTTTTAGCCCATTTACAGCAAAAGATATTTTTGGATTATTTAAGTTCAATAAAATTGGTTGAACAGCGTGATGTATTTAATGCGTACATGACATCATATTTTGGTGCCTGGCTCAACTACCAAAACAGAAATGAACCCAAAAAAGTAATCACGGGGTTTACACCTAAGATTTCAATGAATGCGGAGAGCATAGATGCATTTTTTAGTATTTACCCAGATGGGCGTCTTATCTCGTCTCTCAGATCACCGCATAATTGGTACCCCTCGGCCTATCGACATTTTGAAACAAAAGGCAACTATGAAAATATCCAAAAAGCAATGGAACAATGGATCAACAATGTAAAAGCCATCGTGCGAAATAAGGCCAAATATGGGGATCGGATGTTTATAATCCATTTTGAAGATTTAATAAGCAAGACGCAAACCGTTATGCAGCGCCTATCCAATTTTTTGGATATCAGGTATGATGAGATTTTACTGACACCAACATTCAACAATTCACCCATCTCTGGCAATACCAGTTTTGCGGTTGAACAACCTGGAATCATGTCGAGCACCTTAGAAAGATATAAAACTCTAGCTGCTGAAGAGCTGGCTATAATTCATGAACTGACACAAAGGGACTACGACGAAATTTTAAGAATAGCCCCCAGGTTATCAGGTGAAAACTGAATCATAGGCACTGACATGAACGAAGATTATGCCAGCTGAATAAAGGGGGGATGTTTCCTATATCGCCCCTCGGAAACACCTCTCCCCCAATGTATTGGATGGCAAACTGGTAATTCTTATTGTAAACAATTCGCCCTGGCTCATCGAAACATCATTATAACGAGGCCATTTCTCCCAGCCCAATTTTCTAAGACAAGGTCCTGACGGTGACGTCACTGCTATCCGTGTATTTTGGAAAATAACCTTTTGAGTTCTCGCGGTGCGAGTCGTTTTCTTGTATCCTGCATCGCTCCAACAACTAAAGCCATCCATTCAAT
>JAAUXT010077519.1_pt1 | contig 11377 bp, 12 predicted proteins | sample 7278171 | NCBI WGS metagenome assembly JAAUXT01 (sample SAMN14350112, study PRJNA611818) | marine sediment metagenome | isolation source: surface marine sediment (1.8m) | place: French Polynesia: Moorea | collected 2018-08 | reverse complement strand
CTCCTGTCTCAAGCTGTTGCTCTCGACAGATGCAGGGTGTCGTGGGCGCGGCTTTAAATAGGCGGCGCAAGTTGCAAGTCCAGTGCACAGCTTCAGCTTCACACAGCTCCGCTGAAGCCGCTTCATCGGTACTCAGCACCTCGCCCGAAAGCTGGATTCCGCGCGTGGGAAGAGCCAACTCTTCCACACGACACAACAAAACCCACAGAAACCCACAGAAGGACAACACGTCTGGATGCATATTCCTGAAGAAGTTTGGATTTTTTGTTCTGGCGCCACAGAACCAAATCCTGGCACAGACCTTGCTCAAAACCAACAGAAGGGGAAATTCTCAGGGGAAAAGGAATCATCGATTAAGGACAACGTGGGAAGTTTTGTAAAGTTTGGCGCTGGAGAAATCTGGGGTGGCCTTTGGAACAAATTAAAGTTGTGCTCTTCCAGGCTTTGTCATGGAAAGACAAAAGAATGTTCAGTTCTCAAGAGAAAGCACGAGGCACGCAAGGCCAAGGAAAACGTGAAAAGTTTGGTAGTTTGAATGGAACGAGGACATGTACCATTCCAGCCCCTTCAAACACAATAGAAACTGCAAGTCTCCGGAGGAAACACGTGGAAACTTTGGTCCAGGGACACGTGGAAACCTGAGCCTTGTAGGTGGAACCAATTTCCGCGGCGGCACTGGCAGGGGACCGTGGAACAGGATCCTTCGCGCAGAACCCAGCTTTCCTGTCTCAGATTCATCAAGCTGAGAAAATCTAGTTTATCTCAGGAATTAGGGTTCACGCGAAGCAACCCCACATGTTGCTTGCCTGTGTGTCTCAAGCAGAGCCACCAGGCAGTTTGGGTTGCAGCCGACGCGGTGCATCCCAATGTGGATAGTTTCACTTGAACGTGGCACCTGGAGATTCTGACTCTTCTTGATGCACGCGGTTTTCTTTCTTGCAGTTTCCTCTGGTGATGCACCCAGTGGGGAGGGGACACCGGCTGTGCTTGCTTTGTATTCCTGAGCCGGGTTGTGTCAAGCGTTGCGTCTCTTGAAAAGGGACGAATCGTGTTTGAGCACACACCGCACACACACACACACACACACACACACACACACACACACACACACACACACAACACACACCAACGAAAAACGCACCCATGTTATTTTGGCCCACGGAATCGTCCCCTCGGTTTTGGTTGGGTCACAGATGTCCGATAAGGTGTGACTTTGCGTGGGGTGTGGTGGTGCTCAAGAGCATACCTTGTTGCGGAGGCGTCGCATCCAGTGTCGTGTCCATAGCGACTGTTGCCACGGTGATGGGTTTGTTGGTGGTGGTGTCGGTGGGCGACGGCGCGGACATGAGGCTCCACGCGGGCGCCACCTCGACGGCAGCGCTGACACTGCGACTGCAGCCGCCGGGCGTGTACGCGATGGCGTCATCGCTGGCGTCGCTGGCGTCCGTCGTCACGGCGACCTCAGGGGCACCCAGAGCAGCAGGCGCCACCTCGCGTTCCAATGGGTCGTCCAGGGTCTGCACCTTCTGCAGCGAAAACTACGTAGAGGTGGAACATTAAATATAAACGCAAATCGGAAAACTGAGCCATGGACCCAGAAAAGGGCGGCATCACAGAAAAGAATCGGAGAGACTGTGTGTGTGTGTTTGACACTTGGTGCGTTAATTGTGCGTGCGTGCGTGTGTGTGTTTGTGCGTGGGAGTAAACGGTTGCTGAGGTGGACTGGAACTGTGCGTGTGCGTGGCTGTTTGTCGGCTCCGTGTGCGTGCGCGTGCAGTGGATGGGTGAGCAGGTGCGTGGGATCCTGATCGCAACAGTGATGTGTGCGCATGTCTTTGCCTGCATTCGGGAGTGCGCATGTGTGCGCGTACGTGTGTGTGAATGTGACTCTGTGTGTGTGTGTGTGTGTGTGTGTGTGTGTGTGTGTGTGTGGTGCAGAAAGCCAGAGCAGACTCTACTCGATGTCTTGCATTGTTTGCAGCTACAAGGCTTTGTGAAGCTCGACAAAACTGAATCGGAATCCAAAGGACCGGAACCCGGCCCGATCTGTTGCCTAAAAATACAACCAACTTTCATGCTCCCTTGAAAATTGTTAAGATTGGAATTGCTTCCCACTTGCGCGTCCGAGCCACTTCGATACTACGAGTTTGAGAGAAAGCGCAAGAATACAAACGAAAGCCAATAGAAGCAGGACTGCTTCCCACTGGGTGCGTCAGGTGCAGCGCCCCCACGCAGGTCACCGTGCGCCCCTGTGCCCAACCAGGTGCCCAGAGCCGCACCGAGCGACGCGCCCAATGCGAGACAGACTTTGGACGGGGGTTACCGCGACGACCGAGTCCGGAGACTGATTCACCTGAGCCAGCTTGGCGAGGATCTCTTTGCGGAAGTGCTCCACGTTCTTGTTGTCATGGTGACGCCGCGCGTACTCGGTGCCGTGCGCGCCGTCGTCAGCGAACACGTCCCAGTTCGCCGGCGGTCTGCAATGCGCATTGAAACGTTTCCACATCAAAGACGCACGGATCTGACAGCTTGACGCGTCAGACATTTCGTCCCGGACAAGTCAAGGGTTCCTGCATCGCATTGGACTTTTCTTGGAGACTGAGTTCACTGGGGTTTGGTTCCTGTATTTTTCTGGAAGTGCCAAGTATTGCGACAATGCTTGGTGCCATTGCGTTGGCTTCGTCAAAAGAACAGAACGCGTGACGCATGAGTTGGCGTCGCTTCGCACCGGATGCGCCACGCGTCCCCAACGCAACTGGCCTGGCGCTGCACTGCACTGTGGCAATAACAAATTCTCGCATTTAAGAAGAAAAGTGGCGTGGACGTGATCACGCAGCTCTTTTCTCACAGCAACAGCAAGACCTCAAAACCATTTTTGCTGTCCCTTCAAACTCTTCCTTGTCTCACGAAGGGAACAGAACCACAACGTCCAACACACAGCACAATCCAGGGCCCAAAGAAAATGCCAGGGGGACACAGCCAAACTTCTGGCTGCAGATCCCGGCAATCAAATCGCGAACACAATAGAACCTGTGGGTCCCAAAGGGGTAAGTGGAGAATTTGGCCAAGAAAACTGTGCCAAGGCTGGCGTTGTCGACACCAATCAGGGAAAAACAGGATGACAGTCCCAAGCAGATTTCTCAAGGAGGTTCCGATGTTCTTGAAACCAGCTCCCGAACACAATAGCATCTGTGAGTCTCAAGAGGCAAGTGGAGAACTTGGCCCTAAAATACAACGGTGAGAATGGTGTTGTCCCTGTACCAATTAGGGAGAAGAGGGTGACAGAATCAAACTTCTCAAGGAGAAACTGACGTCCTCGCGCCACGAGAAACGTTTTCACACGGTCCTGCCGCCATGCGTTGTCTTCGCACATGGACGCACGAACCCAGCGAGATTCGATTCCAGACCCGTTTTCCCCTTGACACCCCGCAGGCACTTCTGGTTGCCCATTCATACACAGGGCGTTCACTTGTGGACACAATTGAACTTGGCAGCAGCACGTGGAGACCTTGTCCTGGCGCTGGCCCCCTGACGCCAGGGGACAGATGCGATCGCAATTTGCTCCGCGAAATCTTGTCACCACGCAACGTGCTGCGTCTGCACGCGGATCCCTCCAGCTCCGTTTGACCCAGGAGGCGCCTCGAGGTGCGCAGAGCTGCGCCCTGGTTCAGGTGAATGGGAGCTGTGTCGTCGAAGCTCCCGTGAATTGATTTTGTGCAATGAGCCAACGTACAACTGGGTTCACAGCCAGCAGCTTGAGACTTACTGTATGACCTCTGACTGGCAAATGATGAACTCGAGTTTGTTGGTCCAGGGGTTGACGAAGCTGGACCACTCCGTCTGCACGACGACGTAGCTTCCGTTGCGTGTCTGCAGGCGGCACGGCACGCTCTTGTAGCGCTGGCCCGCTTGACTCGCCACTGCAAAACAGGGACAGGACCAGCAGTAAAATGCGCAGATATAGGAATTTTGGGTCCAAAAGCAAATCGTCGAATCCCATCCACCTCAGTGCACGAGGGAATTCCAAATGTAACTCGACGACGATTTGCGACATGCCAAAATGTATTCGTATGTTCTGGCGTATGTTACACGTGTTGTCTGTGTGGCAACAATGGGCGTGTGTGCGTATGTGTGGCACTGACCTTCTTGGTAGACGCCAACGAGGATGGATAGATCGTGCGGGTGGTAGAAATCGAACACTGACATCCCCATCATGTCCTGCGGCAGGTAACCTGGCAACGAGAACCATGGCAACTGCGTCAGAAAAATGAAACCACATCAACCGTTGGAACCGGACCGTCTTCCTGCTCCTGAAATTGAGACAGATCTAAATCTTCTGCGCAGGCTCCACAGGTGAAAAACAAAACTGTACAAACAAACAATCCGTTGCTGTTTTCCCAGTGGAAATGGGTGGTGATCCCGGTAACGTGCGCTTGCAAATCGAGAGAATACGAATGAAAGCAGGTACAAATTGGCCTACGTGAAGGAAAAAAAATCCAAGAATGGATTTTCTCGCTTGGGACTCATCAATTTTGTTTTCTGTGCAGTTCGGTCTTCCTGTTGTGCACGTCATACATTGCAAGGAGCGATGGTCACTTAGCACAGACCCAAATGACGTTTCCATACTTACCTTGACAAACTTTCAGGTCAGTTGATCAGTCGTTCTGTGACTGTTTTCTGTTTTTCAGGTCGGCAAATTCGCTGTCAGAGCACGAATGGCCAGAGCATTGTTGTGCATGCAGGTGAGTATGAGAATGATTTCACTTGTGGCGAGACCACGATGTTGGTTTGTTTCATTCTTGAGGTCAAATTTCATTCTTGAGCGCTAGGACCATCTTCTCACGCAATGGGCAGTCTGCAAAGGGGTCTTTGATGACAACATGTCATCGTCTTGACAGTCAGTGTGAACGGTTACAGCGCAGTTGGTTGGAAGGAAAGCTGGTTAGAGGAAAAAAGGATCCACCTCCAATGCAACCACGACTGACGAAGCCGAAGATGCATCAACGTCGCACAGGGCGTTGCTCTTTCCGCAGCCTTCACGCCAGACTCAGATTCCGGACAGTTCTGACACCCATCCTCAGAACACTTCGCCACACACCACAGGAGCGCGCTACACCACAACCCCTGGCCTGACGACTGTTCTTGGGAAGGTTGATAAGACGAGGCTTGCCCACTTCAGTCTTCCAGCTGAAGGCACAATACCTCAAGGTGGCATGATGTTTTACAGAGTGTCATACTCGGAACAGTCCCCGGGCCCGTCTCACCTGCTCCACTATCCACCCCGAGACACTGGAAAAGCCTCAACTCCGGACACTCAAGCGCCCCACTCACCTGGTCGTCACCTTTCGACATAATCTTTCGCCTGAGACTCATCAGGAGCGAGTTAAACTTCAACCCCAAGCCCATTGTTCGGCAGTCCACGCCTGGACCCTGGAGCGAAGTGCTTCGGGACCACCGCGACTCAGACTCATCACTATCTCCACGGCCCAAGGCCCCTTTGTTCAGTGGACACCCGCCTAGACACTCAAGCGCCTTGAAACATGATCAGTAAAAGAAAACTTTCGCCTGGAACTCATCAGTGACTGTTATTTGGGAAAGTTGGAAGTGGATAAGGATTGGCTTTTCCACCTTGGCTTGTCCACGTCTGCCTTGTTGGTTGCAGGCACACCACCATTCAAATGATGTCACGATGTCTCACAGCATCGGAACAGTCCCCAGGAACCAGCTCCCCAGAAATACATTTTCATTTGTTCGCTGGACACCAGCCTAAACTCCAGCCGCTCAAACTTGTGCCCCGTGACACATAAAATTTTGCGGAACTCACCAGAGACGCAATGACCGGTGCGAAGGTTGAAGTGGCCCAGTCAAGGTCAGAATACCTGTTAATTGGCGTCAAAATTGTCTTGGGACGAAGGAAATGGATGTTCCACGCCGACCTTCATGCCAACATTTCCGAACCACTCTATTGGGACGGAGGTCACAGCGCATACCTGACCAAACATTTCACACCCAGTACGCGTCTCCACACAGAGCCTGATCCCTTCGCACAAATTGCAAAATGCCACACACGGAAACATTGAAAGTTTTTGGTCCTGCCACCGAGAAATTTTCCACACATTTTATCCCGACGCATTTGACAACCCGGTGTGTGGGACGGGTCCTTTTGGGTCAAAAACGTCTCTTAGCCGCAAGCGCGCGCACGCGCACTCACCGAGCAGCTGGGCCGTCGCCGGATGCACGAAAGTGTAGTTTCCGGTGATGGAGTGACGCGTCGTGAAGAAGCGGTTTTCCGGAAGCGTCGTGCCCCCCGCTGCAACGAAAAACGAAAATGATTGTCACGAAGGTTTTCACAGTTCTAAACAGAAAAGCAAGAAGCGCGTGTTTCCACGCGGCTGCATTGCAGCACTGCAACACACGTTGGCAGACCGTACACTGCCTAACGTGGGACCAAACCAGTCTGCCGGGGAGGGGAGGTCTGGTGTGGGCACTCCTGCCACGTCCCTCTGTGGACAAAACCGAACGTCTCACCTTGGGACTTCACCTATCCGGAGGGGATCCAGCACAGGCGCACACACGCACACTCACACACATACACGCACAAGTGACACGAAAGCGACCTCTGGCAGCGACGCGCTCTTGAAAACAAAGATGTTTGGCCGAAAACAATGGTCTGTTTTCTCTGACAGAGCTGCGATTCTCATAAACACTCGGATGTTGTAGATTTCCTTGTTGACGACGAATACTCGGACGGAGGACGCTTCTCTGGGGAGCCCGGTGAGGTGTTTGTGCTCAAGCGGAGTCCGATGCTCGAAGCGGTTCACAACAACAACGTGCGGCTCTTGTTTGCGCTCCGAATGACTCAGAAGTGGAAAATCTGCATTGAACCCATTGCGAACGGAGTGACCTGATCACTCCCGAAGTGTGAAAACGAACAGGTCCGAATTCCTCTTTCACTCGGCTTGGAGTCAAAGCAATGTGGTGTTTCTTTGCACATTCACAACAGAGTCTATTGTTGGCCAGGTTTTGTGCAGAGCTCAGTGTCAATTTGGTTGTAGTTTCGGACCACGGCTCCAAGGTTGATTAAATCCTCGGCTCTGACTTGGATTTGTAATTCACGGAGTCCAGGCCACCAACTGATTTGAGGCACATGACCCTGAGATCAACTGTTTATCTGCTGGAGACGGGTCAATGACTCAATGCCACCTGTTGCACCTTTCTATTCGAGAACACACTTCTCTCCATCAGAGGACAGCTTTGCAACATCTTTGACAAATTTCACATCAATGTGGACAACAGTTTTTTGGTAAGGACGCTCTGCAGAGACTTCTGCACACTTTGCTGTGCTCTCCTGGTGTTCAATTTTGAATTGCGAGTTGGTGATAAACACAAAGTTTGAAATGTGGTCTGCAGCTGAATGTTCGGACTGGTCCTGAAACAGGAACCAAGTTCTTTGAGGTCAAAGAGATGTCTTCAAGGAAGAACCAAGGTGGATTTTCCACCACAAAGGCACTCTGAAATGTTTGAAAGCATTTTTAAATGTGGACCAAGTTGATAGGTGTGTTGTCAACTTGTTCAAGAAGCGCAGCACACGCAAACACGTCCTTCTTCCAATGCAATGTGTGACAAGGACTTCCACTTGCAGCCATTGTCCAAGTTCAATGCCCAAGGAACTGTTTACTCTTATCAACATTTGGGCATTTGCAAGATTGAGTTCACCATCAAAGATTGTGTTCAGAAGCAGGAATTGAAGGGAGGAAGTAACCGCTCTTCCTAAACCACTGCAGCCTTTGTGTTAAGATCAGGTGGATGAACAACTGATCCAGAAGAGCACAGGGCAAGCTCGCAACAAAACATGTGTGTGTTCTGCTCTCCAGCACTTTGCGTGGCAAAACACTGAAAAGTTCCACTGCGTTAAGTGCAAGTGGTCATTGTCACGTTGACTGGAGATCATATTGACTGTGAAGATTATTGTCCTGAAGGCGTGACTTTAGTGTACGGATCAATCTCTACAAGACGCAAACATCACTTTGAGAGGTGTGAACATCTCTCCTGCTTCATCTTTGGATGCTGATTGGTCGGATTTCATGGATGCTCATGCACCTTCATGGCAGTCAGAAGCCAACTCAAACTCTCTTTGTGTCAGTGCTGACTTCCATTTTCATCTTGAATTGATCATTGTCCTGTTTTTGTGGACTTGTTTTTTACCTTGTTTCCATTGTGTTCAGTGCATTCAGAATATCGAATCTACACTTGAGACCAAAGGCTGCCCCTGACAACGTGTCTCAAAATTTGGTCCAAATTTCCAGTTGAGAACAAAGGTATACCCCTGACGACTTTGCCCTGAGTGTGCACAGTTGTTGTTCAGACTCTGCAAAGCTTTGCGATGAGAACCTCAAACACTGATTTGAGCAGTTGACCACAGGAGTGCGAGTTTTCTTCCACAAACCCGTCTGTCGTGAAGAAATTTGTGAAACAATAGGGTGAAGCACGATATCACAGACTGCCCATGTACTCGTACTACCGCAGTACGAGACATCATAACCGTGGTTGACTTGCCCGCCTGTGTGGATCGCGGATCGACACTCGGCGGACCCCTTCCCTCTGTCGGGGGCTCACAACGAGCACATCACACAACGCGCACCTGGCTCAACTGGCTGTCTGCGAACAAGGGCCCATGCAGACGAAACAAACTCGTCTCTGTACATACGAATTCGTACTCGTACTCAGCCGCTCCCAACCCGGGACACAGCTGGTCAGAACTTTTTTGTGCAAGTACGGTTTGCGTGTTTAGAGCAGCCACGAGGAGTCCCAGAAGAAATCAGACCAGCCGGCTCCAACGCAACTTAACTCAAGGAAGCCGTGTTGTGTCCGCGTCAGGCTCAAAACCTTTGGGACATACTTGGTGCGACGTCAACTGCAGAATGTCGCGATACCCTGCAGTGACCTGCCCGTGAACAATTGTCACACGAACAATGCATTTTTCAGTTCCCAATTAGCACCGTCACCCTGGGTAGCTCTGCTGCTCGACATAGAGTGACGTTATTTGCACTCCATCTGACCAGAGTTTTTTGCTCGAACTGCCGAAGCAACAATACTCGTATCACGACCAAATTGTGTCGTGACTGTCTTTTTCTGTCTGCAAGGCTTGGCCAGGAATCAGTGTCACTGAAAAGACGCGAGCCAACGCACAAAGGTTCTGCAATCAGGATCAGCCACCGTTGCGGCGCACTTGTTTGACTCGTGTTCCAGCAGTTTCACCAACATATTTCCTCAATCTCTGTTGACAAAAACAATTTTGGAAAAACAAGCAGTTGTCTGTTTGTGCATTGCGTTGCACAGTTGAGGAAAACAACCCGACGCCCTCAACCTGCGTCTGATTGACCTCGCCGGCATGGATCCCGACGGTTTGTTCCTTGTCCAGAGTTTCGGGAGCCTATTTTGAACTTGTATTCAAGCTGAATACATTGGAAAGTACTCAGAATCGGTTGGTTTTGTTCTGACCGTGGGATCCTTCACGTGCATGGGCATGTTCCCTGCCACCGAGGGTTCCCCATTCCTCCCATTTGCATGGAGTTCCCTGTACCTGGTGTCCCCCCTCTCACCCGAGGCCCTCTGCCCCACATCGAAGTTCGCCCTCCTTCCGCAGGGTCTGGCCTCACCAAGAACCGTTCATCCTGTCTTGCACCGGATGCGTTCACACTATATGCGTCATGAATTGCGGTCTTGTGCTAGTAAGCGCGCTGCGTCGTTGTCACTGTGACACAACGCCTCAAAACGCTTGACTTGTACGAGGAGGCACCGCACGACGCAACCAGCGTGGAACCAACACACGATGCATTGAATAAAACAGGCACGAGGTTCACTCGCGCGAAGAGCATTTCAGTGGCCAAATTGGTTTGGAACCTTCAGAAAATGCGTTTCACCCTGGATGCGTCGTGCGTTGCGTTCCTCACAAGTCCAGACGCTGTGTCCCTCAAGAGGCGCAACAGCGCCTGTTCACTTGTACAAGGATGCAAGGCGTGACGCATCAAGCGTGAAATTGACAAAAGTATCACATGTACGAGCATGTTTGAGGGGATAAACGACTCGTACGATATGTATACAGTCGCCGTCACACTTTGGCAGAAGCTTCGCTGGGAACTCACGTGGCGCGCACGGATGTCACGTTGCAGCGCAAGTGACTACCGCCTGAGCGAATCGATAAACCGAGCCTCGAGTTACGAGCCACAACACAAGACAAACCGCAGACGGGGTTCTCACTTGTAGTGCCCCAAAATGGTTCCTGTGAAACCACACAACTTTTCGAGACCTTTGAAAAGAAAAGAGTTGTGTGATCTGAGCGGTTTGTCAGGTGAGAATCCGTTTCTACAACGATGCTACAGCACTCGTACGAGTACACATGTTTTGTGATCGCACGGTTTCTGTGGCTCGACGATTCGGTGGAGGACTCCGGCGGTTCCGGAGAGGGGGCTGGCGATCTCAACTCTAAGAAAACGAAACAATACCCGTTGTTCGTAACGTCAGGCAAAGTGTTTGTTTTGTTTTTTTTTTTTGGGGGGGGGGGGGCTGCACCCAAACAGGCCAAGGACACGGCCACAAGATTGGTCCGGCATGCGCCCTTGGCCCGCAGTGAAGTCCCAAAAGTTCACGGGGAGTAGCAGGGTTTTGGTTCCCTTGACTCCAGGTGCTCAGACAATAAAGGAATTTTGACCTTGAAACATATTTCCCAGTCTCGCCCCGACTTCCTCCCGCCGGTTTTGTTGCTGCCGTTATGTCCGCTATCACCTGGAATGGTGAAGCTTGGCAGCCAACACAAGCACAAACAACAGACAATTGTCTCTTTTTTTAGACAGACCGCCGTCAAGCTCTGCTGTTTTGTTTTCTTGGAAGACGTGTGGAACAACGTACTCCTTCTGCCAAGGTACCACGTCGCGCTTGATCTGGAGTCGCGACAACCAGAATCTGGCTTCATCCAGAATCAGGCGTCACTAGAAAAGGGTGAACACACATTCAAAGGTGTGCTTGTATCTTTGTGATTGCGGTTTTCGTAAGTCAGGGTTGAAAAAACTTCCGCACGACTTTTGCCTCAAATCAATTCAAGAACAGAAAACAGCCGATAACCGCAAAACCTCGCGAAAAGGTCGGGTGCGACTTCGAGATGCACTCAACAAAGTCTGGCACAACAAAAATATTTTATCAGCCGTGTCGGCGGATATTGTTTTTAGGTGATTTGAGGTGGGTTGCACGATTTGGGCTGATGAGCCAACTCGGTGCGAGCCAAATCGAAGCACCTATAGGCAGCATCTTCCAAAAGTATGTCAGCAGCACTTTTATGGTCAAGATGAGGATTGATTTGGGATCTTAAGGACTCTTTTGG
>JAAUXT010044697.1_pt1 | contig 11377 bp, 9 predicted proteins | sample 7278171 | NCBI WGS metagenome assembly JAAUXT01 (sample SAMN14350112, study PRJNA611818) | marine sediment metagenome | isolation source: surface marine sediment (1.8m) | place: French Polynesia: Moorea | collected 2018-08 | reverse complement strand
CAAAGGGGGAGCGAAGCAAGGGAAGGGGTAGCCGCGGGAGGCTGAGATGCGAGCATCAAGCAAATGGTTGCGTGCAACTTGCACCGCAATCCCTCCTCGTTCACGCCGCGCCCCCCCCCCCCCCCCCCCCCCAAAAAGGTGCGTCTTGTACACGGGTGGATATGGTCCTTGTGACAGTCTGGTGTGATGCACACGAAGGTGGCTGAAATGTTCACGTTTTGAACTTTCCAAGTTTCTGTTACGTTGATGGGCCCTTTGTTGCCCCGCAATAAAGGTGTGGATTTTCTATTGGAGAAAATTGATCGAAGTTTTCTGACATTAGGCTTTGGCGCTGGTTCTATGGAGCTTGTCAACGGCGGATAATGAGCTGTTTCGCTCAAGGGATGATTTGGAATTGACATTCACACGGAATCTCGCGAACCTTTCGTTTCAACCTTCTTTCCGTTGTTTTTGGCACACATGATATGTGCACTTATCTGAATAGCTCGACTCAATCGCAATTGAATTTTAAAATCACGCAGGGGTTTTCCTTGAATTGATTATTGTTTTGTCGTGTGTGGTTGTTGTGTTTTGAAGTCTTTTTGCGAAGCCAACTCCTCCGGAATCGAGTGTTGGGATCCTGCATCGAGGGGGAGATTGCACAGTCGATTGACCTGATTACCTGAGAAGTACTGGGCTATTACACACGGCTCCACGCCATTATCGACGCCGTCTGTTCGATCTTGGTGGAGACTCCAGGAGTTGAACTTTTCATCGATGGAACTGTGATTTCAGTATGTGTGCGCTTTGGTTCGTTTTACAAAAACAACGTCTTTTGGTTTCGTTCTGAACCCGCCAGCTGTGCCATTCAGAGCTTTTCTGTTGAACGCTGTGGATTTGTTCGACTGAAGACAGGGCGTATTCAGGAAAACTATTCCAGCTTCTGCTTTCGCATTTTGTGAAAGCGGAAAATTCATTCACGCACATGATCAGCGGCATGTCGAATGACCCAAGGAAACTTTGGTGGTGGTTCCGCACCAGGGGTTGTGCTGAATTGACGTCAGTTTTGATGTTGCGGACAACACTCTGTGGTCACAGTGCCGTCCCGTGCTGAATGAACCACGCAGCTTCGTTGTTGAAAGTACGAAAACAGGGAGACGGTCTCCAAGAAACATGGAAACTTGTCAACAATGCGGAAACTTGTCGACAATGCCAGAGACATACGTTTGACGTGGCATTGCGTGCTGGTGACAAGTGTTGTTGCAAACTGTCGATAATTGGTGCGGGCAGCTGCATCTCAGGACCTTGTCAGGCGTGTCGCGATGTCGGCACACGCAACTTTTTGTCCTGTCCGCAGCCATACGGGAACAGACAATGATGTGGGACCAGTGCACGAAACGTTGGGATGACGATCCCAACCTGAAGAAGTACGCACGCCCGCCGATCCCGCCACAAAACCAAAGTGATCGCTACTTTGCTTTGTGACTGCCACACTGCCCCTCCTCCTGTCAGCGTGCTATTGGCCGTGACCCGTTTGAGAATTTGCACAAATTCACGACGACAGTGCTTCGTGTTCTGATGACCATGAACGATCACTACTATATAACTGAAAAAGCTGCTTTGCTCGTGTGTGTTTCCAGCAGCTTCGAGCGCAGAAGCACGGGCCTCGCGCCTCAGTGGGCGATTTCGCTTGCGTGGGAAGCGCAAGGTGTGCAGGTCTCTGGATTTCGTTTCGTCGCTACGGAATTTCGCTGCACGATGAACACGATCGCGTTGTGGATTCGAAGGAACCTTTCAAAAGAACTGTCAGTAGGTCTATCGCTTTCCCTCTCAAACTGTGGGAGGGACCAGCGCTGTTGACATCGGATACACGCGATCGTGCAGAACGAGCAGGAGAAGCACTTGAAGGATTGTGCAAAAGGTGAGAAAGGATGGCGCCAAATACATGTATGCGATTCAAGTTCAGTTCTGGGACACTGAGGATGGAAACAAGAACACAATCGCCATGCATCACGTGGCTGTTTCCTCTGCACATCTGACGCATTGTTTTCGGTGTCTGATTATCATGTGGGCAGCTGCTCCCGACAATTTGTACGAAGCCTAAAGGGAGATCGTCGAAGCTCATTAAATTGACATTTGGTTGTGTAAAAATCACTTCCATGTGTTGCAGCTGTGTCTGACAAGATGTGTGTGGATGTGTGGTTGCTTTCAGAACTTGTCGGTGATGTTGCCTGAATCAGGCTGGTTTCGCGCCTTTTGGGTGGGTGCGTTGAGCAGTTCTTACTCTCGCAGGCATTTTGCTTATCGCACAAAAGGCGATGGAACTGATCACTTCAAAACTGCAACAGCTGCTGAAGTCAGATCCCAGAGCTTCAGTCCAAAAGGTGATTGCTGATGATTGTTGTTGCTGTTTTGGCCAGATTCAGAGGCAGTCAGAACCTGGTCTGTCACCAGGCAACATGAAGAATCCGGTCGACTGGACTTTCTTGCTGACGCAGCGAATTTTGGTTGAACTCGACGTTCTAAGCGGAGATCGATAATCAATTCGAGCAGATTGTGCAGCGAGTGAGACGAACCGAAGGCGTCTCGCTTGAGCGAAATTGATGTGAAGCTGCGTGAAGAGAAGGCTGCAGTTGTTGACTGACTTCATTTCTTCAAAACTGTCAAATAACTTTGGTTGTGACTCGAATTACGAGAACTCCACTTTGTTTTCGATTCTTCACTCGTTTGCTTGGATGGTTCGATTTGTTTGAACTCTTTGGGAACCAAATTGTGGATTCTGATTTGCCGATTGCACTTGTCTGGTGGTGTGTGAGATGTAGATTTGAATTACTGTCAGCAAAGCATTCGTTGCTTTCATGTCTGTCACGAATTGATTGGTCTGCTATGTTTTCTTGCACAATCATGCTGAAGCAAAGGTGGGTGTGTTGCAGCCACTGTCATCCATGCGGAAACTGCTTGCAGACCCCAGGGGTGGGGGGCGTCCGTCCACCTTTCGGGACGACTGAACCAAAAGTTGTCAGCGCCTTGCCCACATGCAAGTTCACTTCTTCAGAAGTAACAGGTTTCTTCCAAAATTTTCACGGCATTTTCTCTGAGAAAACTTTCTGATGTTTTATTCTTGTGTTGGTTTGATGGTCTCTCTCCAAATGCATTTTCCACAACACACATCAGGTTTGTCACCACTGCCAGCAGCTTCGATTTTGGCCCAACAGCCAGTTGAACTGTGGGCTTCGGAGATCCATTGGCATCCTTGTTAGCGTGACAAAAAGTTGCTTTCAAGTTTGTGTCGATGAGATAACTTGGCTGCCAAGTCTGAATAGCCGCATCACAAACGACTGCATTATTCAGCTGTGTGTGTCTGAGCTGATCAAAACCCAGAACAACGGTCTCATGCAGACTCTTCCGGACCCAAGCCACGTTCGAGTGGATGGTGTCCTTGATATTCAATCTGTTTGAAAACGCACATTGTTCTTCGTGGCGTTTTGTCAGCACAATGACGAGGAAACGTCCATCGATTTACATTGGTAACACAAGTTGCTGTGGGAGACACGCTGCACAAACAGTTGTCAGGTAACGGCGCAGTAACACGGCGTGTAACGAGAGACAAATTAGCATTCCTCATCCCATGGAATCTCAAGTTGGGCTGATTTTAATATCGCTCTTATTGTGCAGCAAAACAGTGGAGTCCAGTTTCCTTTCAATCTCATAAATTTCTCCAGACAATGAAAATCGCCGTGGATCGTGTCCACCCGTTTGTTTGTCCGTTTGTGCAGGAACCGGTTCTCGGTTTCATTGATCACACGACAGCCACTGTGATGCCTTGGCTGCATAACCCTTGTCACAGGTATTGGCAGATTTTCGATCTGTTTGCGAGAAAAAGCAAACAACAATCACATGAACAAAAACTTTTAACCACAGAGAAATTTTCCCACGAGTCTGCCGTCACGTGTTGGTTGAAAACCGCGTTCTTTCGGAAAACTATTTTGCTGCAAAGATCACTACGAACAGACAGTTTGAGCCTCCCGTCCACGTACACGTCAAATTTGGCCCATCTCCAGCGACGTGCATGTCTACGTGCAACAGTGACGGGCGCATTGCCCAAACTCCCTGGTGCTTTTGAGTTTATGGGAAAAAGTTGACTCTGGGCTGGGTCCAACTCGGTGCCATGTGGGATATTTTCTCGTGTTTACCAAGCACTTCAAAACGTACTTTCCGCTGAGTCCATATCGATTCCACAGTCTTGAGTGAGTTGGTCGCATCGCCTCCACCGCCCGGGGCGTTGCAGCTGGTCCTGTATGATTTTTTTTGTGGAAGTACATCTGCTGAAGCAATCGCTGGTCGAACGCAGTCACGGATGGGTGTTGGCACCGTATGTTTTTGCGGAAGGGGCACTTTGGGTGCACCCTCTTGAGGATAAAAAACATGCCAAAGCATTTAGCCACTGTGTGTGTGATTGTGTGTGTGTGTGTGTGTGTGTGTGTGTGTGTGTGTGTGTGTGTGCGTGTGTGTGATTTTGGCCGTGAGAGTGTGGGTGTCCATCAGTGAGTTACCGAGTGGAAACTCCCTCTGCTTCTGGAGACACCGTGGCCATTTTGGCCATCAGAACAAATTGTTGGACAAACAACATCGAGATGTGTCGCACTTGCAACACTCCAAGCGATCGAGGGTCTTCAGTTTGTTCGTTTTGGTTATGTCCACCATGAAAGTTGTTGCTTCCTGAGCCCTAGTGTGGCAGCACCTTTCACGTTTTCAGCGATGGTCATGAGATACGTAAAAGGAACGAGTTGTCCTCAGAACAATGGTGGATTTCCTGGAAATGTCAAATTAAGCGGGTGTGACATACTAGAAAGGTGCCTGCGTCGTGACTGTGAAATCGCAAATCGTCAACATCTGCTGATTTGGACATCCGATCTGGAAATGAATCTGATTCCAGGACACGTTCGTTGTTTGTAGCCTGCAGTTCTGGAAGCTTTTGCAAAATCGTTGTTGGGATTTTCCTTTGAGACGAAGATTTTCACAGTAAATCAAGATCTCGTCCTACCATTGAGGACTGGGAGTGGGGAAAATCACGTTGGTGATTCTGATGTGTGAAAGATCAGGTCTGCTGAGCTTGTGTACGGTAATTTGCGTAGAGATCAAATTGAGATGGGCAGTTCCGATCGAGGGAGAAAGAAGTTTGAGGCCTGGGACGTGAGAAAGGAGAGACGAACCGCGCGGCAGGTGTCTTGCCGAGGACGTGCAGGTGACAAAAATGACAGGTTTCTTCAGAGAAATGGATTTTTTTTGTGCTGCAGGACGAGCATCGCTGTTGTGAAAAGATCTGTCCCGGGGAGACTGAAAGCTTTGTCCTTTGTCATCTTTGTCCTGGCGAGAAGGATATGGGATTGTCCGGTCAGCTTCCGGGGTTTCTTCTCCAACGTAATGGAAGCCGTGGCTAGTTGCCCTGTGGACATCGCTTGCACGTGTGTTGCTGGCAACGCCTTCACCAGGTAACTCCACCTTCGGCCTCCGAAGTGCTCTTAACGAGCCCAAAAGTGTGTAGAGGTGTGTTGTGGTGTCTTGGGCAACACTGTGCAGGTGTTCATGGAGATACGTCGTGTGCTCATTGGACACCCTCACCCTGTGAACAACTTTGGTTGTTGTACCCACCGGGCACCAACCTCCACCATTTGTACAGAGACCTCCGTGCAGACAACGCTGCAGAGAATTCGTGGAATTTGAAACGAAGTCTGCGTTTGTGCCCAATCACCCAATTTTCGATGCAGATTTTAGCCCCTGGTGACTGTGTTGGTCGTTGCCCAGCTTTGGCGACTGTGGTGGACGACCTGCAGACAAACTTCAGGCTTGACCATAAATGAAGGTACATGTGCAGATGTTTCCCTTTTCCCACCCAGCCCGGTCGCTGCAGGTTCTGTTCAACTTTGAGTGTGATTGTTGGTCAGTCGAGGGTGAAGGTTAACATTGAAAGTTGGGAACTTTCTTCAGCACGAAGCACCAGCACGAAGTTTTGCGGACAGCAGTTGAACTGATGTTCTTGCTTGACCTTTCTGGTTATGGTTTCAAGACAATTTCACTGTCACATACAAGATTTAGAGTTTGCAAATGTATCGTGTGTTCCAAATACCGATATTTTGCCTCCGCTGTGTTCACAACTGAGTCACATTTGAACAAAACAAATATTGACACTTTGGGCAAAAGCTCATCGGAGCTCGAGCGCAAATCGCTCAACCGTTGGGCGTCCTCATGGGGAATCGCGCTGTTGATCTGAATTGACTGGCAGCTCGGGATGTAGGGGAAATCCAGATGGATGTCTTTACGTGGCACTGGAGGGAAGGTGAAGCTGTGTCTCTTGCGGACACAGGGCATCGCTGAAAATTGCTTGAACCAGCAGCGAAGTTGCCAGAACCTCGTGCTCTCCAAGGACCACACGTAAGATTTGCTGACTCACTCGAAGTTGTTTGTTGAATTTTGACTCGATACAGAGCCACAGCGATTCTGTAGGTCTGGTCGATGGGATGAGCGTGGAACTGTGTGCAGCTGACAGGTGGTCACCGTGCACGGAATGCTGCCCTGCAGCGAGGATGAGCAGGGAGAACGTGTTGGTGGAAGGAGCCGCCGGCTGCACAGACACAGAATCTCAATCAAGACAATCGCCAGGTGTTTTTCGCTGAGAAGACGTTCCTTTGCTTGAACAAGATTAAGTTAATTAATTCTATTGTACGTGACACAAAGACAGTACATCTGTGCATTTGTAGGCTGATTGAAAAAAAGCCTTGCAAGGGAAAAACCTGTCACAAGATACGATTTCCCATTTGTGAAGAAGACAGCAGCTCAAGGTTGAAGGAAATTACATCAAGTCATAATCTCCCGCAAGTCATAAATGCTTCCAGGGCTCATGAACTTGCAGCTGCTTCATGAGAAGTCAATATGGTTGGGGTTGTGTTTCGAATCGCTTTTGGTGCTTTGTTTGGCTGAACCTAGTTCCTGAGAAGTTGGATTGAATCGTGCGGTGGGTTGGATTTTGTCTTTGTCACTTGTCTCGCGCTGCGTTTTGATGACGGAGTCCTGAGGTTCATTCTCATAGCAAGAAAGAGCTACACGCTTCAGGTGCAGTCGGTGAACCTGTCGATGGAACAAGAAAACCAACGCGAATAGAGTTCGCAATTATGGATTTGTACTCAAGAGTGTTTGTGGTGGTGTTACTCACACGGGAGAACTTGAACTGAACTTGAATCGCAAAGTACTTGTGCTTGAAGACCCTCTTCACCTGAAGACTGCTCCACGCGATTTGCCGTGATGCATTGAAACCAGTGACAGATTGGAACGTGCTCTGAGAGAGAAGTTGTGCCTCCTCTATATTGGCTGGAGTTTCGTGTGCTGGAGTGGATCGGGCTCGTGTCCTGCAGAGGCGAAGACAACAACTCATTGTTTTTCGTGAAAATTGCTCAATGAAAACAGCAGCATGATCAGGAAGCGGAAGGTTCACAGTGTCAAGGTGCAGCCTTTGGAATTCGCTGGGAAAATCGCTTTCGATGGAGTGGACGAAAACAAAAACAGCGCGCGCACGAAAACGCCTCCGGTGGAACGCCTCTTCAAGAAGCGCGCGACCTTTCGCAAAAGCCTCAGTTTCCACGGTACTCCGGGACGGAACAGTATTTTGAAACCTGTCGACGTCAGCGTTGGCATCAAATCAGAACAGCAAGTCAAACTGGACAATGCATTTGTCACATCAACTCACAGACGGAATGTCTCGACCCTGTCGAGTCCACCGGATGTTACGCTGTGCAAGTGCGTGAACAAGAACCCGTCAACCAAAGCCTCGCGAGGTTCTTGCAAAGCGAAACTCAAAAAGAGCGCGTCTTTCACAATGGGGTTCAACGGCGTCATGGTGAACGAGTGTGCCTTGTGTCGCGGGAAGGAGGCCTCGTCCGGAGCAGCTCGGGATTCCGTCGTCCGGGGCAAAGACTCAGCAACAGCGTCGCAACCAGCCAAGAAACTTAAGTGGAAACTCAAGGTAAATGTCTTGGAAGCTTCTTCTCTTGTGGCAGCTGTGTGAGTGTGATGGTGTATCACTGTGCTGGAATGGAGTTGACGAACCAGTCAGGGAAAACACCTTCGGGTTCCATCGCCTGCAGTCTTCTATCTTTTTGTTGTGGGAGATGTCTGCATTACGCAACCCAATTTTCGTGGAAGAACTAGTGTTTGAGGCTTGGAATCAATTCCGTTGATATTGGTTGAACCGAGCAACAGACCTTTTGTGCTCGAGTTGAATCACCGATTAGTTCAACCCAACACCCTGGGGCAGATCGTGTGGTGACGGCGAAAGGTCCGGCCGCTTCCGACAGGTGACCCCAGTCCGTGAAATTACCAAGTCATGCAGGTGTTGTGCATCTGCTGTTTTCGCAATCTTGATTGTGACAAATGAATCTCGACTGGAAACAGCTGAGTCGCCCCTGGATATTTCCACCTTTGCGCTGCCGCATTTACATCGGCTGAAGCTCCACCTGGTTATTTGTGATCAGCTCAGATGTGTTGGCCAGCGGGACTCAGCAGTGGGGTGTAGCACAGGAAGATGGCCACCGAGACGGGGGAGATTGCATGGTTCGTGCGCGGATCTACTTTTGTTCCGAAGGCCGGCAGACTTGGAGAGTGTACTCGCCAATCCACACCTCAGGACGCCGAAACTACGCAGCGTTCGCTGTCACTCCCGAAGGGCCCATTTTGTTGGGCGAGTTGCCACCCTCGTATTACGGTTCGTTGAGAAAAGCAGAGGTCGACAAGTGTGAGAGGCAGTTCAGGCGAACAGTAATCCGGATTGAGTGCGCGGGACCTCCCGGGGATCTCGCCCCCCTCAGGGATCAGACAAAATTAGATTCCATCTCGGCACCACTTGGAGGCTCAGGTTTCTAGTTGTGGGCAGACTCCAGCTGGATGGTTCAGGAAGGAAGTGGAGTGCAGTGGCCGCGCCTTTGTTCGTCAGACAGTTTGTGCCGAATTGATAGATTTTTTTGGGGGCCATTCGGTTGAATCAAACTTTACGCCTGGGTCCCCGAGGTGGCCGGTTTCCTCTGTGTTGGCAAGGAAAGAACCAACTCGCAACCGGGATCAGATTCCAAGGTTGACATCACAGTTCACCGGCACCTCACAGCTGACTGAAGTTGGTTGTCATGGAATGTGAATTTCGATTGCCTTGTCATGGCCTTCCTCGCAATTTCTGGTCCAACTGCAGTTGTGAGGACAAGCGTCGCAGAGAGCCACCAATTCTGCCGGTCCGCGGTGAGACACAACACACTCCGCTGGACGGGGGTGGGCTTGCCACGGGTTCACCTGAAACAGCAATTAAAAACATTGACACAACAGAAAACGAGAAGAGTTCGCAGAAATAGCGTGACACGGTCTTGATCTCGCCCACGACGATGTCTCTTGACCTTGTTTCAAAGCAGTGAAGTCGCACGCGAAAGAGGTTCACCGAAAGTGAAACGGTCAAGGGTTTCTGATCAGCATCGGTTGTCACTGATCCGGATCTTGCTCGGCGAAGCCCCCTGACTGCGCCCCGCCGCACGGAGGATGCCGCACCGGAGTCTGTCATCTCTGATCAAACAAGCCGCTCACAATCCCACCGCTCCACAGCGCAGATGTCGACTCCACGCACATCCGCTGCAAATCATGCAGCTCGTCTTGTGCCGAGAATCAAGACTGAAGCCAGTGCGCTGCAGCAATCTTTGCGAAACAATGTTTGTCGCTCGCAACTGAATGCCAACGTCTCTGGTTTGTGGTTTTGGTCCGTTTTGCTGGAAAACAGTTGAGGCGATGCTGCATTACACCATTCTGGGGAGTGGCAACCTCGCAGGGTGGTGTTCGAGGAGTTGAAGCTCAGAACCACCCTTCCACACGGACCTGTGGAACAAGTGTCTTTCGTTGACCGGTCAGATTCGATGTTGAGCCCTTGTTGAGCTCACACTGACGCTTCAGATCAGAGTTTAGCTGTGCAGCTTCAGCGCTTGTTTCTGCGTCTCCTCCGTTGTTTTGAGTAAATACGCCTCGAAATGAAGCTACAACAGTATCACTTGGGCCGAACACCAGGCAACGTGGTTATCTGCTGCAGCTGTGTTCTTTGTATTGATATCAACGCTGTCTGTGTGGTTCGTGTGCCTCACAAATACGTGCTCTACCTGGATTAGAAATTGGTCACATAGCACAGGAATCTGCGTTTCTGGAGAACGTTCCACCTCTGCAGGAGGAGTTGAGCAGTGTTCTCACTCAGGTTTGGTTGCGGCAGACGCTGGAATGCTGCAGTATGAAGTTCCAGCACATCGTTCTGTTGTTCTTTTGTTGGGAGTTTGGTTCGGCTGAGCTAGTGGGTCAGAAATTGCAATTTTAAAGTTTTAAACCTCAAAGGGCAGCTGTGGCTTTCTGTTGCAGTCAGTTTTTGGCTTGTTTTCTTTTGTGCGTTGGATCTTATCTGCGCACTCTTGACAGACCTCTCACCAGGATGCACTCAAATGAATTACGAGCAAAACAAGTTTTCACCTTGTTCTAAGTTTTCATCGTGGGATGACAAGATTAGATCATGTGAAATTGTAGGAAGCTGAAACACATAAAAAAGTTCTTTTGCAATGCAAGGTACCCAGTTCGACTGAAACCATGATTGCCTGGTTGTACCTTGATTCTGCCTCTGGAGGCTCACTCACCCATGCAAAACCTTGGCGGGTGCACTTGCACTGAGAGAGAATTCAGTATGATACCAGGATCTGCACAACTTGGACATCGAGACGGACTTGCCGTGAAATCAATGCAGGAGCCACACTTGGGAGTGCGTTGAGAACACGTTACCACTGGTCATTACGGACACGTTATCGTGGATATTGGCGTTAATTCAGCACGACCAGCTCTTAGTGGTTAATGGTAGTCCACCCAGGGAGTGGAGGCGAAGTGGTTGGTTGCGTGCAGTGTTGGATTCGTTCGGCGTGCACTGCAGGCATGGTAACTTGCTTTCTAATTGAGCTACATGTTAGGAAGTGTTTCCAGTCCTTCCTGGTTTCTTTTGTGGAATCTGCAGGATGTATTCAAATTTTAAGAGCACGTCAGCAAGAGGATGTTTTACCTCGCAAAGAATTCCGTTTTGTAGGGCACTGCAGTGCTTTCTGTTGAGGATCTTTTGACATCTGGATGAAGGATCTCGTGCGAACCTTTTGGTGTCAAGCGGAGAGAGTCTCACTTGTTGTCAAAAAGTGTGAGAACCTGAGGTCCACTTTGTAGTGTGTTCAGTCGTGTTGGACACAGAGATCCGCACCAGAACTTCAGGTCACAAAAGATCTGGATTTCTTACCCCGAGCAGATCACTCTCTGAATGATCCAGATCACCAAACAAAAATGTCAGGTGACTTGTGGTCAT
>JAAUXT010142518.1_pt1 | contig 11378 bp, 12 predicted proteins | sample 7278171 | NCBI WGS metagenome assembly JAAUXT01 (sample SAMN14350112, study PRJNA611818) | marine sediment metagenome | isolation source: surface marine sediment (1.8m) | place: French Polynesia: Moorea | collected 2018-08 | reverse complement strand
GTATATAATTAAATATAAAAATATTCAGAATATAAAAAATTGGCTGAGGCCACTGCCCCCTGGTGGGGGAGGAGTGTGGTGTGACACACCAGCTGTGAATTTAGAACCACTCCTTGCCAGATGGCACCACTGTGTACTCAATAAAAGAGGAGATTCCTGCCCCTGGGGTCAGTCTCTCCTGAGATACCAACCAGTGTGTTTGTGATATCACTGCATACCCCACACCCACCCTGTAAACCAACTCAAGTTGGTTTCGGAGCAATTCAACTCAAGCTGCAGGTGAACCAACTTGGTTTCAATCTGCAGTGTACACAGACACACATATATTCACATGTACGCGTGGGTGACTGCCGCGGGCTTGAAAATTATGCAGCAGATATGCAGACAACGAACGTGGCGAACGAAAGCGAGTCAAACACGTGTTTACCTTCAGCCATAGCACTGCCCAAAGTGGGACAGAAAGTTGAACGCTCGTCGTCCCAGAACTTTCGCGCTCCAAACAGATTTTCTCGCAGTAAACCACGGTCCTGTAAGTTTCAGCGGGTCCAGGATTCGTGTCTGCATGCATGGAGCTGAACCTTGTCTTTCCAGACACATTTTTCTTTCAATTGGCACGTTTTTCTGTTTAACGTTGAAGCCAGCCTCTTAACGTGCAGATGCGTGCGTGCACGCTTGACGCATACATGTGCTGTGCATGCAGCCTGCAGCAATGGTGTCGAATCGGCAGATTCAGACTGACATCCATGCATTGAGTCAGAAAGCTGGTGGGGCAGCCAGTGCATGGTTTGGTGTTGGTGTACAAGTCGGGGCATTCTGGCCACAAAAGAGGTGATCGGGTCAAATTGCACCTCTGTGTCACAGATGACATTTTCCACCTTGTGAAAGTGCAATGCATGGGGGAGGCATTCAGACACCAACATGCGCTTTGTGAAACAGCGTGCAAACAAACTATTCTGAAACCAACACAGGCCCAAGGTCCTGCACCAAGACCCGGGGAGACAGGCCTGTCTCGCTTCGAGCGGTGTACCCATGGGGTGCACTTTCGCACATTTTGTTCAGGCTCCATGGATGAACGACAGAATCTGTGTGTTTTGTGATGCGTTCAATTGATCTACGCATATTCAACCGATGGAGGTCAATAGCTTGCAGTTGTAATTTTATTCCGCATGCATGCAGCAACAAGATTGTTCACTACCGCGTGCACAGGACTGTGTGTTTTGTTCTCAGGTTGTAATCAATTCGTGACTGTGTGCTACATATATTCCCCAAGGATGCAAAGAACCAAAGTTCTTAAAGTGCATTGGTTTAGCAGACCATGTTGGGAGTGCCACATCTGCACACAGGAAAGTTCCCAACATAAATTTATGAATTCTGACCAACACACATTTGTGTGCCTTGTGTTTGTCGTGTTTGTCCAAACGCTTCTGTGGTTATACTGCAGGTATGCATGCAGCTTTTCGCACCTCAGGCAGGAACTTTGCTGTTCATCATCACAATGACTTCCGCGGCCATTTCTATTTCTGCGAATTGGACACACGTGCGCAGTACAACATTTGTTCAACTTGCCTGAAACACAACAAGTGTTTCTTGCAACACACCACATTTTGTTGGGAGCTGGAGCTGCTCCCGGGAGTCTCCAATTCCAAATTTCGGAACCTTTCCGAATATGACTGGGCGGGGGCCATTGGGCCTCTCGATCTGCTTCAGAATCTGAATCAAGAAAGACGTATTTTCAACAGACAAGCAAACAAATTTCGGACATGATCACAATTCAGGAGGTCCGGACTTCATTTCACACTGCATGTTTGGAAGGGGCCAAGCAGGGACACATGACGGTTCTGGCAACAACCAGGAGGCCGATGACCCCTTCATACCAAACATCATGGTCCACGCAATCAAAGCAGCTCCGGCGAATCCAGGGGGCCCATGACCGTCGAAAGAAATCATCCTGCCTTTCATTTCCCAGCGAAGAAAATTGTTTGCCATTTGCACATCAAATTTTCGAAGTTTGGAGTTTCAGCCTGTATGGTTTGGGCTCCTCAACTTGAATCCTGGATCCGCTGGAGTCTAGTCATTCAAACTTCTCGGCGTGGCCCATCATCTTCTCATACACGGGCATCGCGAGTCTGATGGCTTTTTCGGTCAACTCGGCTCCCTCTTTGTACACGATCGGTGTGGGCGTCCGCGCGAGGAAGCGCGTCGTCTCGCGCGCCGTCGTGTACGCCGCGCCGTGCGCCGTGAACTGAGGCACCTCCGACTCCGGCAGAGGCGGCCACTCCACCATCGCGCCTTCGTACTCGAGGCCCAGGAACTCGCAGTAGCGACGTAGCACCCGCTCTGAAGGGTGAAAGATTGAAATTTAGATTACATCCAGCCCCAATTTTATGCTGTAGGCGTCGGGATCCACGCCATTGAACCCAATCCTAGACCCACTCGGGTGTCTCGGACCCACCCCCGGACTCGCTCCCGGGTCCTGACCTGGGTTCGCCTGCAGATCGTCGGCCTCGATGACGATCGTTTTCTGTCCCTTTGTCTTGGTCACCCAGTCGTACAGCTGCTCCAGCTCCGCGTACGAGTCCTCTGCGCGAAACGAAACGATGTCAAACGGGATAAACTGGGAAGGGGCTGTGGGGCCTCCAGGGTCTGAGCAGGGTCGGATCCAGCAGGGCCCCTTGCATCTGGATCCGCACCTGGTTCCTGACCTGGATTCGTACACGGGGTTGTGGACCTGGAATGAACCTGAAAGATGTGGAGGCGTGCGACCTGTGAGGCCTGTAGGACAGATGGGGCCTGTTTGGGCCGCCCGGTAGTGCCTGGTGAGTCATGTGGGGGTTCTGAGGCTTGCAGGTCGGTGGTGGGCCTGAGGTGTGGGGCTTGGCCGAATCGCACGTCGCCCCAGTTCTAACCCTGCAAGTTGTTTCACGAGCGGGACAAAAAACAGACCATCATGCAAGTCAGCAGAAAAAGAAAACCCTTCAGACACGGACCTCGTCCATTGAAGCTGTATCCCAGGCCGTAGAGGGACGTCAGTGTCTTGCGCGGGTGCCTGATGAGGAACGTGTGCACGTAATCAGTGGGGATGATGGTATCCATAGTGCCGGCGTCCAGAAACGCTTTGTAGCGGAACGTCAGCTCCTTGGCGAACACCTCCGCGTAACCTGCAGACACAAAGCAATCCAGTGGTGGATAAAGGGTGTTTGGTTCGGGAGCTAGGACTCTTCCTCCTGCACCAAAACAAGGACGACGGGTTGAATCCACTTGAGACAATCTGAGGTCCACCTCTTGAGATTGAACCTCAGCCAAACCCACCCAATCCAAGATTTGATTCTGCCAACACGAGAACCTGGGTAGGGGCCGTTGAGGATGTTGTAGTAATCCTTGAAGGTGGCGTTGGGGATGGGCAGCTTCTGTGGCCAAAAGGGCGGGATTCCATGCGGCAGGTTCTCCACGAAACACATGCGCTCCTCTCCGTGGTAGTAGGCGGGCACCCCTGGCTCGTTCAGTGCCTGAAACCAGAAGGGGGAAAAGTTCTGCACACGCGTGTGGGCCAGGTTTCGAGTCTTTTATGTCCCCTGGTTCCCGAAGCAATCAGGGATGTTTAGCGTTTGGGAGCGGAGTGAAGAACTGAATGTGATGAGAGCAACTGCTTCAGTGTGTTAGCGAAAAAGAGAAGAAAGAAAGAGAATGACAGAGAAAAGAAGACGAGAGAGAGAAGGAAAATTAGATGAGACATCAGAGGGAGAGAGAGAGAGAGAGAGAGAGAGAGAGAGAGAGAGAGAGAGAAACCACATGCGCACCGACCTTGCAGCTCTTCCTGCTGATCATGGCGCGGGTGAACGCTGTGCTCATGGAGCGAGGCGTCGCCCACAGCAGGATTCGCTTCTGCTTCTGCTTCTGCTGGTCCATTTTGAAACTCACGCTCAAAACACAGGAGAGAAATGTTCAGGTGAATGGAAGAATAGACAGCCAAAAGCTTCTTCTATGTCTGGTTCGGAACAAGAGGTTTGAGGACGGAATCTTTCAGATAAATTTATCTGTGATAAGTGATAAGAGTGCGGGTTGAGTCTTGAGGCGGTTCCAGGATCTGGTGAGGGTGCAGACCCTCCGGATGGCATTTCAACCTTGCAAATATTAACCTGACTTTGTTCCTGTGGTGCAAAATGGCTTTTGTCGGGGTGGGTGAGTCAGGGGGTTCGGGCCTCCGTTTCCGTGAATCTTCCCCTGGGCAACCTTCCACCCTTGTCCGCATGCGCGCAAGCAATTGAGCTTTTGTCCTTCACTGGGGTTGTAGAGGACTTGGGGTCCGGCACTCTCGATATCGAGCCCCGAACAAAACCACGAATCACATCAAATTTTGCGCCGGTTGAAACATCTTTATTGTTCGCTTTATGTCAATCACTTTCCAATGATGAAAGGGGTCGCACTCCCCAAAGCCCACCAAGATGCTGGATAATTTTCCGTGAAACAACATTCTTGGGAGAACTGAAAAAGAACAACATGAAAAAGGGTCCGAATGCACATATGGTCAAATTCAAATTCGAGTGCAAACAATTGCAGCACAAGGAGAGAGCGCTCAGTCAGTATTCGGTGAGATCCGCCGCTTCAGATGACATGTTGTGCACAACAGCCAAAAATTGGCGTTGGCCTCAATTGCAACATGCACACAAATTTACGGATGTGGATCCAAGGCAGTGCACCCGGACCACAAACTCCTGAAATATGAGAGAATACTCGCAGAGCAACCATTTTTGAATTTTCCTGAAAAAGATTTCAGAATTGTCGTCAAGTCCCTCGGGGCCAGGCCAAAATTGTTCGCCCTACCCCAGCCTCGAGAGAACGTATCAGTGTGCCACCGCCACATTCCCTTGACCGTAAAGTATGCCCGCAGAGAAAATTAAGGGCCCACAACTTGCAGCTTGAGTTGCTTGCATGGGCTGAAGCAGCAAAACACCCAAGGCTTGTTGTCAGGAGACTTCTGCACAAAGCGTGACAACCCATTCCAGTTCAAGTGTGTCAATTACCCCACATGTTCACAGTGCGCACATGCGCAGACACTGATGTGTGTGCGACGCAGACTGAAACTCAATCAGGCAATCTCCATTCATGGCGCCGCAGAAAGTGGAACATCACAATCAAACGCTTCGCTAAAAAAGCGCAGCGTGCACTCACGAGACTGAAAAGGCATTTGTGCAGAGGTTCTCACGTGACTTGTTCGAAAAACAGTGTTTGCCCGAAGCAAGAGAAGGTCCATGGAGACTCAGAAGAGAATCCTGCTGTGGGGATTACCCCGGACCCTGAGCACCGCTGTCACCAGGGCGATGGTCAGCAGGAAGAACTGCAAGGTCAGTGTGCGTGTGTGCGTGTGTGTGAATTGATGTGTGTGCGGGAATGTTGTCTTCAGAACAGAAGAGGATCCTTCTGTGAAGTTGTGTTTTTTGCCTTCGCATGGAGACACATCTGTACTCCAAGATTATGCCATTTTCTCGCAAAATCACAAGGCAACAGAGCCTCAAATGTGTCAACAAGGGAAATGTTTGTGTGCTTGCCAGTGGTCAAATTAGATCGGGCAATATCCTGTTGAACAACATAACTTCCACAATTGCAACCACGCCAATTTTGGGACGATTAGCCAGGATGAGTGCAGACAAACAGACAAAGCGAGACAGAGAAAGACAACAGAGAGACAGACAGAGAGAGATTTAAAGGGGGCAGACTCAGTTCCAGGTGTTGATTGGAGCCGTGTCCACCTTGGGTGATTCCCTCAGCCCTGTGAGCCTTCCTCGGGGAGGGGGGTCCGTTCCGTGTTTTCGAGGGGTCCATCCCTGTCCTCGGGGGGTCCATCCCGGACCTTCTTGTTGCAGGTCCTGATGGAGCCCTCACTGAAAACGTTCTACCTGGGCGAGGAGCGGGGAGTCCGACTGGAGGATCAGCCCGGGGGGATCCACGAGGCGTGGCCGCAGGAGCTGCCCATCCCAAACTGCACGTGGAAGGACTACTACAATGAGATCAGCGCTCCTTTCGAAGGTCAGGAGTACATTTGTTGCTTCTTGCCATCCCAGGTGTTGATGGAACCCTCACTAAAGACGTTCTACCTCGGTGAGGAGCGGGCGCTAAAACTGGAGGACCGCGCCAGTGGGATCCCGGAATTCTGGCCCCAGCAGCTGCCCATACCCAACTGCTCGTGGAAGGACTATTACAATGAACTGAACCAGCCGTTTGAAGGTTGAGCGTAATGCATGCTCAAGAACAACTTCTATGCATGTGTTTGTGCTGCGTTCCTCACCAGTTCCTCTTCACAATGTTGCGTGGAAGCGGCACCGGATGGAAAGGAGCCCAGGGTGTGTGTGTGTGTGTTTGTGTGTGTGTGTGTGTGTGCCTGTCTGTCTGTCTGTCTGTCTGTGTGCCCATGTGGTTTGCGCATGCGCGCAGCATCGTGGTCTTGTCGGGAGGCAGGCTTCCAGCCCAGCAGGAGCTGATGTCAGGGTTGAAAAAATGGCGTGGGGTTCTGAAAACTTTGCACTGACGGCCCTCAGGAATGGCGCAGGATCCTTGAGCCCGTGGGCCAAATCCGGGATCTGGTCTGACGGACCCATTCACCCTCTCCCCGCTCCAGAGACGGGACCAAACTCTTGCTGTTTTCTGCAGGCTACGATGAGGTGTTTCTCAAGGAGCTGTCCTGCCGCTACCGGAAGTTCCTGGATGAGGGCACGATGGACACCGTGATCCCGAAGAACTACGTGCACACGTTCCTGATCCGGGACCCCGCCAAGACGATGCCGTCACTCTTCAGACTCCTCCCACATCCAACCATAGGTGAGTGGAGTTGAACGATGGAGGCAAGCTCGCATCCCTCTCTCCCACTCCTTGTCCTGTCTCTTCTCCGGGGTCCTACTGCAAAGACGGTGCCGTTATTTGTCGTGTGCAAGACAGGCATGTGGTCCCATCTGGAGAGCCCAGCTTCGGTTGTCCTCACCCCAGATTGCCTTGTCCCACCCAAACTACATCGCACCCAATACATCCAGCTCAGGTCTGCTGCCCCAATGCATTGGAATGAACCTCACGTTGTTTACAGTACTCCAGCACGCCCCAACCACATGCTACCTTCCCCTTCCTTCCGTGCCCTGCCCTGACCAAGTCCACCAAACCCCTGCCATCTCTGCACCCACCCCTGATGAAATACAGGAGAGAAATTGTTCGCGTTCCTTCAGAACACATCTGGGACGAGCTGGAACTGACCTATGACTGGGTCACCAAGGTCAAAGGCTGTAGCACCTTCCTCATGGATGCCGACGACCTGCAGACGAATCCAGGTCAGTGTCCTGCAGTGGAGGATCCAGGTGAACTCAGCAGTTCTGGAACCACATGAGATAATCACACGCAGTTCTGCAATCGAATCTCCACCGCCGTCACCTGCGAATTACCGCACTCAAGACTTTTCCCATTCACTTGAACCACGGACGGAGACGGAGGGACTCAATGTGAACATGGCCTTTTCTGCACTCTTCCAGAGTCGGTCTTGCGTGCCTACTGCGAATTCCTGGGTATTGACTACCAGGACTCGATGGTAAACTGGCCCCCGGTTCCTCCCGACCAGCTCGAGGAGTTCACGCGAAACGGAGACTTCCAGAAACTCGCGAGGACGGCGGACACGTTCCTGCCCTCGACGTCTGAGAACCAGGTGAAGCCGGAAGTGCAGGAGGCCATGGAGGAAGCGGTCAGGAGAGCCACGCCCATTTACGAGAGACTCAAAGCGAAAAAGGGGGTGTGGAATCCAAAAATGTAGTCACGAACCTGAACGGAGTTGGGCCATCGCAGAATAAATGGCAAAATTCAAGGTGACATGAAGTGTTGATTTGGCCCAGTGAGGCGCGAGCGTGGGTGATTGGGAGTCCGTGTGTGACAAGGTGTTCGTGTGTGACAAAGTGTGCATGTGTGTGGTGAGTGTGCGTGCAACAACACCCACCCCTACAGCTCAAACAGGTGCACAAGGTTCACCATCCCGTTTCCTTCAAACATCAACTTACTGTCGCAGAGAAGAAATCAAACGGAGCAGGCTTGGATTGAAACAAAGCTTGCATCTCACAACAACTCTAATTCAAGCATGTTTTACACTTGCGGCACACAGTTACGGACAATTTTCCCTGTGTCCCATCAATCTGCCTCCATTTTCAGGTTGGTGAGGGACCTGGGCCCTGTCCCCTGAACCAGTCCCTCAGGGATCAGGCCAACATACCCATTCGATTGGATGTGGGTCGGGATTCAGTGGCCCCCTGTCCCTGGCTATTCCCTTGGTTCGGGGGCATCAGGGCTGGATCACAGTCTTGTCACTCTCCACCTCCTTCAATGCGAGATACACGGGCATCGCCTTGGAGATGGCCGCTTTCAGGTTCTCCCCGAAATCCTCGTTCTTCAGCGGGGGTTTCGGCGTGGACGGCAGGAGAGTGCCCGCCTTCCTGGCCAGCTTGTAGGCGGTTCCGTAGCGCATGAATTGCTCCAACTGGTCCTCACGGACGGGGGGCCAGTGCACCATGGAGTCTTGGTAGTCGATGCAGAGGAATTCACACAAGCGCCGCAGTGTCTTTTCTGAAAACAGAAATTGTCCAGAGTGCAGCGTGTGTGGCAGGTGCATGCAGAAGGACGCGGAGGCCCCCAGCACCCTGGCTTCTGGGATATCACACAAAATTTTGTTTTGTTGGCCCACAATTTGCCCACAATTTTTGTGTTTCGCAGCAAGAGTCAGCCCTTTTCCTTTTTCTTTGGTCAGCCCTTCAATTTTAGGGAGATACCAAGGGCCCATGTGGAACCTGACTGCTACTGCTACGATCAGTTCCCTCAGCGCTCGGCTGGGTGTCTGGGTCAGGCCCCATTGCTTCGACCTGGCTGCTGCTGTGGATGGTCTGCGTGAGAGGCCTGCAGCATTCTCCCGCATTACCCAGTCATACACTGACTGTCGGTCGACCTGGAACCACCCCTGACCTCTTACCAGGGTGCTGCTGGAGCTGGCCCGCGTCTATGACGAGAGGCTTGTAGCCTTTCTCGCGGACGACCCAGTCGTACATCCGCTGCAGGGTGTTCCACGACGTTTCAGGCAGCTCCGCGTCCGCTGGGAAGGCGCTCTGGGGCTTCGTGCTGTCTGCAGGGAGAACGCGTGCGCAGTGAAACCGCAGAAATCAAATTGGAGTGAGACTCATGGCAGAGCTCCAGTCAGTCATCCCTCCCGCCCCTCCCAAATTATCAGGAAGTCGCTTGAAGGCCTGCAAGGTTCAGGTACCCTGGACCCTGCCATGGCCATCCTCGGTCCCCAGAGAAAAGACGAACGCACCTTTTCTGCTGTCGGTGATGAGGTTGAAGTAGCTCGGCATGGTTCGCTCTGGGTCCCGAATGAGGAACACGTGCAGGAAGTCACGTGGGATGACGGTATCCACCGAATCCGAGTCCAGCAACTTTGTGAACCGGTATGGCATCTCCTTCACGAAGAGCTCATCGTAGCCTGCAATTTCGCTGGTGTGTGCAACAAAAAGAGCCATTCATGTGTCTTGTGCGCACACACGCACGCACGCACGCATGTCTGTGTGCACAAAGCGCGCACATACATGCAACACGCGCACACATGTGTGTACACACGCACGCGCACACAACTCGCGTGGGCCGACCTGGGTTCTGGGTCTGGTTGTACGCCATGCACTTCTTCGGGCCGATCTAAACTTTGAGAAAGGCCACCGCACGCACACGCACTCACGAACACAAGGGCACACTTGAAAGCGCAAACACACCCACACCACAACCCACGCACACATGTACGTGCATGCATGCATGCATGCTGAACGCACCTTCGTACGGCTTGTCGAGAGTTTGGAAATAATCACTCCACTTGTAGTTTGGGAGGGGGATCTCGCTGCTCCGGGGCCACCACTCGGGAGTCTCCTCATCGTCATAGTCCCACGTGTGGTTGCGTTCCTCACCGAGGTAATACGTGTACACAGACGGCTCGTTCAGGATCTGAAACGCAACTCGCGTGGAGCAGGCCTCGGGGAAATCCAGGGGCCCCAGAGAAGGATCCATCATGAACAGGTGGGTCTGTCCCTTCCTTGATCCAAGTGCTGACCCGATCCTCCTCTTTCCCGTCAGGTACTGCACGCATGTGATACACATGCATGTAGACGGCACATCTAGAATCTGAAGACTCCTATGGCAAATGATTGCGGCAGATCCAGGCGCAATGACCTCAGGGTTGGATTCAGCTGGGGGCTCTGGAGCAAATGGTGATTTCCTCCTTTAGGTAAAATGTGCACGTATACGAGTACACAGGCAACCCACGCATTCAGGATCTGAAAGGGGATGTAGTACACGGGGCCAGGGACAGAGGAGTGTCTCCTGACCTGCACTTTTCGTGCTCACACGAAGGTTGCACACTCACACTCACACACGCACAGACGTACCTTGCAGCTCTTCCTGCTGACCATCGCCCTGGTGAGGCACGTACTCAGGGTCCTGGGCATCGACCACAACATCATCTTCTTCTGGTCCCCCATCTTCTGCAAATTGCTTCACAGAAAAGCGATCCAGACTTCTTTACTACCAGAAAAACTTTATGGTGTTTGAGCAAACAAAAGAACGAGATCAAGGATGCGTAGATCTATATGCTTTATGTTCGTGTTTGTGTCCCAGAACATTCATACAAGTGCGCTTACACCTGTCAAAAAATAAGCCATGCACACGACTGCAGGCATCGTACGACGAATAAACCTGTGTTGCATGCACATGTGCGTATGACCCACCAAGAGGTCATCACCCTCCTCCCCCCGACAACAATTTTTCGAAAATTGCTCATTTCCCCCTGTGATGATCCTGACGATTTCGCAGTCACCCGAAAAATCGTGCTCGTTCGTTGCGCCAGAAAGTGAAGAAAAATGCAACGAACAAATTCTGGAAGGGAGAAGTTTCACTTGTGTTCGGTAAAGGAACAAATTTCTTTGTTTTTTACACTCAAAATTGTGTTTGGTTTTCTTGTGCAAACCCTTGACACTGAAGAAATTTAAAAAGACAGGAAAAAGGCTTATTGAAGGTTTGGTTACCAGAGTCAAAATGTGAGTTTTGTAACTTCTACAAACTGGTTCGACTTTGAGCTGTTTTCCTTTCAATTTTATCTCCGAACAAGTGGTCGACAACGGCGGACGCTGTGACCTTCGCGTTTCTTTTGTCCTGAGCGTGCTGCGATTTTTCAGTCACACTTTTGATGGTGTGATCGACAAGAATACCTTGAGTAGAGATGCCAGAATGTATTCAACATGTCAGAATGGTAGTCAAACACAACATGAGTGACAAACACCTATTAGAAACCAACATGTAACATGTCAACAACTTCAGTCAGTCGATTG
>JAAUXT010079862.1_pt1 | contig 11378 bp, 10 predicted proteins | sample 7278171 | NCBI WGS metagenome assembly JAAUXT01 (sample SAMN14350112, study PRJNA611818) | marine sediment metagenome | isolation source: surface marine sediment (1.8m) | place: French Polynesia: Moorea | collected 2018-08 | reverse complement strand
GCCATGCCCACAAATCCCACTTGGGGCTACAAGATGGCCGCCATAGGCCTCAGCCAATCACAGGCCTGGAAATATTCAAATGGACCAATCACAGGGCTGCATTCACTGTCGCCTATATGTCGGCTGAAGCACGGTCATCTTCTCTGTGGAAAAGACATGGAGACACTTTCTGGAAGGGGGAAAACAAATCCAAAAACGAATTTTCACATAGAGTACCATTTTGAACCCCTAGTAGGCCTTTCATTCATTTCTACAGGTCTTGAGCACAACTCCTTGATGCGAATTGCAGCGCATAGTCAGGACTGGGACGGGAACATCTCCACTTCAGAACAGCCAACATTGGCCCTGCAATGGCACCGCTGTTTCATGTGCAACCTCCCCCTCTCGTCAACAAGAGCATGGCCAGTAAAATCGATTGGTTCCTGGTGGTTTGTTTTTGAGTTGTGCACGTGAGTTCAGTCGTCCCTGTTGCTTTCGCGGCGAGTCCCCAGGTGGTCTCCTCCCATTTCTGTTCTCCTGCTTTCTTTTCGAAGTGAAGTCAATGCGGTGCAGGTCAAGTGGTCGTCAACATCCTTCGAGGTCTGTCCAACTCCTTTGTATCAAATATCCAGCTTTATGGGACATTAGCTGTCAAATGTCCTGTTTCTCAAACGATACCCGATAGCGCACCAGCAGGGAGAAAAACCTCCCTGAAGCGCACATTCGAGACAAATCGCATTTTCCTCCAATAAAATTCAAGTGCTCGATGCTTTATTTTATTGAAACCGAGTATGAGAAGATCAGATCCGGTGGTTATTGGCCGAGTGCGGGGAGACATCCGGGCCCGCGGTGAAACACGGTCTATTCCTGGACGAACATTTCGTGTCCAGTCCGAATGTTCTTGCATTTTGAATGGAGCGCCCATGTCCCGCACAGACGTTTCGTGGAGCGAGGCGAACAGAGATGTTTCTCTTGTGCTCCGAGCGGAGCCGCTGTTGCTGCACCAAACTGCACGTCCGGACTCAGGCTCCGGTCGATGAGCTGTTTGTCATCTGAACTGGGATCTCTTCTCGTCTCGAGTTTACGAACATGAACGTGTTACAGTTGTGGTGTGTGTGTGTGTGTGTGTGTGTGTGTGTGTGTGTGTGTGTGTGTGTGTGTGTGCGTGTGTGTGACCGAAAGTTCCTGTTCTCTGATTTGCACAAGCTGTACATAAGTCCCAGAAACCTGTTTATGAAGTTCAACTGTGACCTTCAAGACAAACGAACACGAACGAAAGTGTTCTGGTGTTCCAAGTGCATTCTTCCATTCTTGTGCCTGAAGAGCAAGACTCCAGTCGGGTTTCAGGGACGCAGTCACGCTGCAGTACGCTCGTTTCGTGGCCGCATTCAATGGTAGGTGCAGTCTTTCAACAATCAAAAATAGCAAGCAAACAAAATGACACATTTTATGATTGTACTAATGAACCCCCCGACAGGAGATATTTCTTCTTGTGTTGCGCAGCGAATCGCATGCTCGGCGAACTTCTGATTGTCAAGCTTTGTCTCAATGGCATTGTTGTTGCACAAAAACAATGACAACATTTTGTCCCTGATGAAGGCATCAGGTGGGAGCAGATGTTCATAGGAATTTAAGAGCGGAACATTTTAAAGTGAGATGTACTTTTTGCATGCAAACGGGAATTCACTGCCATGACACCCAGCTTGAATATCACACGGCCCTTTGTCGTGTTTGCTTTGACTTCGTACACAGCCGTGCGGGGTTACGAATGTACGAACATGACAGACATATTAATCCGTGGTGTTTGCAATGGCAGTGTTCTTCAGTGTCACAGAAATGTGTCACAAGGGACAAGGTAGAGTTGTGCCAACAGTGCTTCTTGCTTGGATACCCTAAATAGTCACGGAATCAGTTTGTCACTTTGACATCAGATCCTGGGCGGAAAACTGACCTCAACAGTTTTTGCTGCAGCAGAATCCTAACGATCCAACTTCCTTTCGGTTCACGAGCAAGTGCGTGATCGTCTTGTTTGTGCCGATCTCTCGTCACGTTTCGACAAACTACTCTGCGCCAAATTTGCACACAAAAAGTACACTCTAGATTTCTGCATTCGCTGTGCTGACCTCACAAATTTCACACAGAAACATCCGTTTCGCAGAGGGATTCGCGCCTCAGCCCCGACGTCTGCCCTCAGCACTTGGGTTGAGCGGTTTTCTTTTTCACCTGGCGGTGGAGAGAGAGAGAGAGAGAGAGAGAGAGAGAGAGAGAGAGAGAGAGATGAAGAGTGTGAGAGAGAACCGCACTTCCTGCAATCTCACCACGGTCCTTTGTGCCATGATGCTTCGCCGCTGTGACTGTAGCTGCATGTGGCTCCTGCATCTGTCCCGCTGGTTCAACACGGACTCATCTGGTTTTATCGCACCCTCGCTGCTGGGAGGCATCTGGATGTGCGTCACAAATCGTTGTTCTTTCATTAATCTACTGTTCCAAGTTTGCCTTCTGTGTTTGGTCAGGATCATCTTGTTCTTTGGATTGATGCGAATGTTCGTCGACCTGCCTCAATTTGGTGCGAGTCGCTGGTCGCACAGGACAAACGACGATGCTGGGACTCACGACAGTTGTGGGAACATGCAGCTTCATGCTCACAGATCTATTGCTATTTTCGCAAACCCAAGTCGCGCATTGATTGGCAAATCAGTGTCAGGCCCCCGAGCTGCCTGTGACCGGAAGAAACGAAGTCAATTGTTGCAAGACCAATCGGTTGAAAACTTTCAGCTGAATGGTTTCAACTGGGATCTTGCTGGGGAACAGTCGGCCAGAGTTTGTTGTTATTTGATCTGACATAATTTGTTGTGACACAACTGTCTCCTTCCCGTTTGGCCTGTTTGTTGTGCTTCTTGTCGATGGACATTTGAATGTGCAACATGCGAGGTTGATGATTGAACCAGGAAACAACACTTGATGCTTGATGTGATTCTTGCCATTTGTGATATAAACAGCAGCTCCCTCTGATTCGTACGGAAGCGACGCGAAAGTGAGAATCTCAGAGGGACAATTGATTTAGTCTGTGCCATCAGTTACCACGTAACGTCTTCTGTCTGAAAGGTAACAGGACCTCAATAGAATTTGACGGTAATGTCTTCCGCATAGGATCCCACGACAGTCAGCTTACCTCTTCTTAACATCCAATACATCTCTGTTTCTTGCCCACACGTTGGTTGATAAGGTTCTCTGCACAAAGGAGCAAAAGGGAGAAATAACCCAATCTGTTTTGAATGATACCTGAGGCGTGTGTTCTGATGCCGTGCTTGTCCCTGTCACCCAGATAGTGAGGACACGTTTTCCCAGTTGGGAAACTGTAGGACGTGAAAGGCAATATTTGCGCACGCCAAGCAGCTTTTGGGAGATTTGTTACGATTTGGATTCACTGAAGGATTCAAGATGGCTTGAAACTAAATTCGGCTATTTTCCGCTCCATCGACTGTGGCGCCGAAACATTTTGTGTGCACGTGGAGTGTTTAATGCATTTCACACTCCAAAGAAGCTGTGTCAGTCTGAATAGGATCGACAGGTTCCAAAACACACGAGACATTTCGAGTCTTCTTCTGAAACGAGTTGCCTCTTGAGTTGGGGCTCAACAGCAACACGGTGTTGGTCGTGCTTTCAAAACGCACCCGTCTTGAGCCCACACCAGGCGCTTCCCACCCCCATGTCACCCTTCCTGCAAACCAAGCCCCGTCTATCCTTCCGTGGGGTGGGGTGTGTCTGTGTCCCAACATCATCTCCTTTGGAACTCCTCACCAGCCATGGAGAGGGAAACTCTGATGAAGGCCTCAACATCCAGCCAGGTCTTTTCTGAAGGGATCCCTACCATTCAGAGATTCTTCTTGTGCATGTTTTCTGCACATCTGAGGTGTTCCTGACGGTGCTCTCGATCAGGACAACCATCCACGTATGACCAGGATATTGATGGACATACAATCTGATGTTAATGAGTGTGTATTCTGATCTCGGGGTCAGGTACGGGGCTTGTGTGCCTTACGTTTTTATCTGGAGCCAAAAGGAGGCCCCTCAACATTGTGATCACCTAGACAATGGAAATGGGCTTCTGCACCTGTCACAACCCCTCAGTCAGGTACATGGCACAACCCCATGGCCTCCCAGGTGGTGGGCAAAAGGTATTCCACAAGGGGAACCTGGGTGGTTGGGAGGAGTTGGGTGGGAGCCCTGTGCCCCTGGCAATGAGAAACCACCAAGGCTCACATGAAATGAAACTCCCTTGTGGAATGGCAAGGTTGAGCACGAACTCTGTCGCAGCCAGAATGACCTTTGTACAAAACCTTGGGGGAATGGAACACAGGTTGTGTTTCATTTGTGCTCCAACCTTCAGGGATGAGTGATGCAAATGTGGTCCAGGTGACTCCAACCCCAGTTGACAAAAAGACAAAGGGGCATGCACCAAAGCAAATATGAATACGACATGCTCGTGAAAAGATCCACAGTGGGGACGGGGATTGTGTGCCTGATCTCCCCCCCCCCCCCAAAAAAAACAACAAAACAACGGGATTCTAGACTCCTTATTGTGCGCAAAGCGCTCATGTTTCAATTTCGCCTTTGCCACCCGCCCAGGGAGTTCTCGTGACAAATCCAGGGAAAATCTCTCAGTGAGCACGGTCACAGTGGGAAAGTGGGAAGTGGGAAGTGGTCAAGTGGGAAAAGCTGAACACGACCTCAAAATGTACGTATTCTTGCAGTTGTGGGCCGTTTGTCAAAACGATCCTTTTCCGACGTGCCCCAATTGCCAGATCAGTGGCACAGTTTCCATTTGTCACTTATCACTTGTCATTGGCTGTCAGGTGCAAATCTGGGGGAACTGTGCCACAGATGTGTCAATTAGGGCACCGCACGGAAGAATTTTGAGGTCGTGCTGAACCTCCTTATTTCATGAAAACCGGTGGCTGCGTCACGCAGAGGAGGCAGAAAAGCAGCTCCGACAGCCTCCAGGCAGCACGGGCGTGGCTTTCTAAAAACAGGCCCGTTTGACTCGTGCATCACTGACTGTTTCCTCTGTTGCCGAGACATCGGATCCTGTCGGAACTGCACGATCGTCGCTGCTTCAGCCCCGTGTGTCGCAGCGCATTTGCTGCAGTTCGTTTCAACCTTCCGCGCCTCCTCCATTTGCGCGCAGTCAAACGCAAACGTCAGAATCTCCCCTGATAATGACGTGGATTGACGCACAAAGTCTCTCAGAGGTGTCTGAGTTCCCACTTTGCAACACTTCCCACACTGCATTTCTTCAGAAATCCTACCTGCAGCCGAATGGGCGTTTAGCGAATGAATCCTGTATTCTCCATGGATACAAATGCACTTTGATATATTTTAGAACAGAGATCAAAAGAGTGCTTTGCCATTAGATTTTCCATATTTGTGTCGCTTGTGTGAAAGAAACTCAGAAAGTTTGACATTTTTACCTGCTGACAGAAGTGGAATGCAGCGAACACACACGCATGTTCGTGCCGCTCATGCGGTTTGCTGGTTGAGAAGTTTCTGAAGGCGCGGTCATCGAATCGGAGCCGTGCGTCGAACCTCCTTCGAAATCAGGAGGTTTCTCACACGACGAGCGAACCTCATGAACAAGTCTGAAATTTTCCCCAGGCAGACACTCGCATAACACGTTTCTGCAAGGGGGGGATGCCACCGAACCATCAGGGGTGAAATGCCTGTCACAAGAGTTTTAGACGAGCATCACAGACGAAAATAGAGAGTAAGACACGCCCTCTTCGTGTCATTTTGTAGTGCTAGTCACAACAATCACACCAGGAAAATGTGTACAACTACGCTGAATTCTGGTGCCATCATTGTGCTCGTACGAAGATCGACATTGTGAGAGCTGTCAAACGTTTGTTTGACGTTTGGCGTTTTGCCCTGAGTCTGTTCCTGTAGCAGGAAAATCAGTGCCGTGTTCGCGCAAAGAAATCAAATTTGGAGGTCGAGATGGGATGAAGAGGAGACCAGTGACTGACGCAAAAATCCCCGTGTCACTGTCTCACCGTGGAAGCGGCACAAGATCAGGCACGAACTTCGCTTATCTGTCAGACGGACCGTTGGAATGACAGGTTTTTATCAGGCTTTTGATGTCCTGAATGCCAAAACGGATTGGTCCGCCAACAGTCGACTACTGTTCGTCCGTGCAGGCTGAAAGTCTATCGCAAACAGGATTAGCTTGTGCAATTCAAATTACACTGTGGCTGTCCAGTACAGAAGGCAATTGTCTTGGGCGAACTGCAGATGCTGTCGATGATGAAGTCAGAATAATTTCTCTCTCATGTTTCTGTTGTCTTTTCAGAGAACAACACAACACAACACAAGTGGGATCTTCAGAACCTTCACCCAGCGTTGGCGCGTCAGAGAAACCCGAAGTGAACCATTTCTGAGCTTGCGAGTTCCACGTCAGCCGTGACTGCAGAAAGGCGTCTCTCCGCGCGACCACAGCACCGACCGCAGGGGCTTCCCTGACAGGATCTCACAGCTCCGGGAGAAGCAGACATGAGTATGACACCTGGGTGTGTCCTGCTGGGCTTTCTCGCAGCGCTCATGCTTATGTCCGAGTCTTCTGCCTCACCTTTGCCACAAAACCGGGCTTTTCAGGTGCGCTTTGACTGTCTTTTCTGAGTGAAACTGTTTGAAGACTTTCCGCTTTTGTGTGAACACAAACGCGGGAGGAAAGCCTCGAAAGAAGTGCAAGGTTTCCTTGGACATCTTTGGCTATCAAGTCTGATGAGTCTCAGGTTAGACACGAGATGCGAACCATAAATGACGAGGAGTTTTCCTGGGCAGCGCACACAGGAGACTCCTCCACTTGGCGTAATCGCGGCTCATGTGGCCGTTTCTGAGGATCAGGGCCGTTTACGCGCCTTTCATGGTTTCGTGTGTCAAAGAATGCGCGCGTAAACTTGCAAAGTATTCTATGAATAAGAGTCAAGGTTTCGTTGATGGATCAGGGATTGCCACAGGAAGGAATCAATTGGTTCGACCACTACAAGTGTTGAATAAATGGAGTCTTTTGCCTGACGATGTTGGCACAAACCTTGCTCTCTGACCGAGACCGAAGGGAGGCGTCCCGTCTAGGTTTGTCGTTCCAATCATCTTGGAGAGTAGCTTGATAACTCCATCAATAAACAGCGCAGTCGAACCTCCACGGGGTGGAGAAGGAATCAGTTGACTCTGTAACACTCAAACCAGCAAAGTACTCCCTTCAAATTAAGGTTGCACCGCTTGCTAAGCAATCTGCTTGGAGCTGAAAATACTGACGTTGGTGTGGTTCTGTGGTCTTTTTTGGGGTGCTCGCTAAGTTTCAACCCAAAGGGAGCAGCCACATTGACAATATGTAAGAAAGAGGATTGATTTTTTTTTGGGAGGGGGGAGTTGCGCCTGGGGTGCAAATAAATTTGTCCAAGTCTCAAAGAAGGGTCGACCGTGGGGCTCCTCGGATTTGCCCATCGATGCTCAAGTTTTCCAACAACTTGGTCAGGATGCAACTCAAGTTTCTTCAGTGCTTTGGAAAGACACAAAAAAGAATCACAGAAAATTTCAGGATTCTGCCTTGCTCCCTTCCAGTGGTTGTGACAGAGTAAAACATTGAAAATCTTTGCGCGTGTCGCTTTGAACACCAGAAGTCACCGTTTCCTTCCCTTGGCCGTGAGGTTTTGCAACTTTTCTCGGGGTCTGGGTGGCCCATGTTTGGTCGAGGTGTGTCTTCTGTGTTGCAAATAGAACAGTTCAAGTGAGTGACACATTTTGACAGACAGACGCAGTTGAAGCCGAGATGGTTTTTCAAACTCGCAAACGCCAAAAGAAAATCGGTTTCAAAGTTTGGGATATTGATATCTCAATACGAAACTCCTGAACTTTGTGCTTTGGATTGCGACAGCCGAGCGTCATCAATGTTTCATGCAGCTCGCTGCTTCAGTCGGCCACGCATAAGGCATCATGATCCCGCGTCGCGCTGTTTGCCGACGCCTCTTGGCGACTCTCGTCGGGAGCCTCGTCCACGAACACAACCACCTGATTTCTGCCTCGGCGTGACGGTTCCGTGATGCGGACCGAGCGGCACTGCCTGTGCTGACCGTCACTCCGCGAGTCAGGAAGGCGCCCAGTGAAGAAAGTGTGTCAAGAGCGAGAGTCGGAAGTTCCAGCCGTTCAATCGCCTTGACTGATTTCGATTTTCTTATTTCAAAGTTGACGCATTTGAACACAGATGGGAAAGGTGTTTTGATCCAGCACCAGCTCCAAAGATCGATTGGTTCTGAGGTGCAGTTGTCGCGCCGTTTACAGGCGCCACGTGCTGCAATCCTGTTGGAGACGAGACGCCCTTGATGCTGATCCTCTCCGAGCGCGAATGTCAAATCTCAAATCAAACAAAACATGTCGCCTCATGTTGCTCTGCAGTCTTAATTTGGATCAATTTGTTTTCATTTCCTGCAGGCTGGGATGAGCAAAAGAATATTTTGCAACTTCTACGGGTGCGGGCAAAAACGATCCGGACGCGACGAGCAGGAAAACGACGCTTTGGCAGAAGAAGATTCGGACGCAGCCGCCTTCAACCGAAACTTTCTCGTGGAAAGTTTACCTCGAGCCCTGGAAAGAATGGCCGCTCAAAACAGCGATTTGAAGGACGAGAGGTACCTGCGAGCTGTGTTGTTCGAAGCTTTGAAAGACAGAATGTCTGATTCAGGTCACCCAACCAAAAAAAGGAACGTCTAGGGTCAGTCACTCATGAGTTGTAGATCTTTCTTTGAGTGTGAAAACTTTGAGTTGACTCCATAGTTGTCAACTGCAGCAGATCAATGATTGTTGCTGAGGTCCTTCAGCACCCAAACCCCACAGCGATCACGTGGTCTCACGGGAGACGTTGACCAGGCAGCGCACGTCCGTGTCGGGCACCTGGCTGCAGACGGAAGTGACAGCGCTGCGGAGCGCTGACGCTGACCTCGGTCACAACGCCTTTTGGAACGGCACAGACGAACCACAGCGATTCCAGATCTGCTGCAGTTTACACTTCTTCCATCAGTTGTCCGAACCGATTTTTGGGAAACATTTCTGCTTTTGCTCTCGACTGATCAATTGACGGTCTTTGTCAAAGGGTGTAACTTTCTGTTGAGTATTTGGGTAATTTATGACACGTACTCGTACTTATGTTTCCTTTGACATTTTACAAATTCACTGAACAAAGAACAAGCTGATCTATCCTGCCCACGCTCTTGTTATGTGATGTGCCGCATGACTGAAAAAAAACTGCATGTACAAAAATGCTTGTTTTCTTCACTGAATGTTGAGTCTGTGACTCGAGCGTTGCCAGCGTTTGTACCAATCGCCGATTGTTGATTTCCGAGATTTTGAATACGTTTTGTTTCAAAAAGGATGACAACAGCAAATTGAAAACACAAATGCACTGCAATAATTCTTTTGGAAAAGCACTGTGTTGAGATGAAATAAAATATTGTTTTGTACATGCCTTTTCCCTTTTATCCATTGTCTTTATTTTGCACAACGGATTGGTGAGAAAACTTCGTGGATCAGAGAAGCAATTGTGTTCGTTCTTCAAAATTATGACAAGTTGAAGATCAAATCTTTCATTCTGTGCTCCCGTTCATTCTGTGAACGGGTCGGGGCTCTCATCCTGAGATGCTTCTGTCATCTGAAGCAAGTTGATCCCACTGAACGGGTCAACGGGTTTGTTGACCAATCAGAGGCCTTCAGTGAACGGGCCTCGCCGCGGGAATTACTGGGAGTTTTCCAAAGTCTTTTGTACATCCCATATATCGTTTCTTTAAGAGCGCCATGCAGATCTGCAGCTTCATTTCGCTGTGTGACATGAGGACAATGAATTCCTCTTGCATGTTTCAATCTAAGACAGTGCCAGTGGCTGTCCATGAATATTTGAACAGCTTACTCAAACTGAGTCCGTGCGAAAACAAGTGTCAACAATTCAATTAGTGGCATCATCGTTCAGGCAGCGCTTCCTGAGTAGAATAACATAATTTAGCAACACGAGAAGTCAACGAACACTCTGCGAAGACAGAAAAGTCGTGTTTTGAAATACTCGTGAAGTGATCAGTGGTGCATGGACGGTGGAGGCAAAATCTCGCACGAGCAGACGAAACTTTGAGGGCTGGTACTCGCTTGAACCCCAACAACAAGGCAGTTTCCAGGTGTGCGGCGATCTGGACCTGAAACTTCCGGTGACCTAAATTCTGCGGCTCGCCCAGCACCCATTGTGGACACAAGTTCGGAGTGGTGTCGGAGGACACCCAAGTTTATCTGAAAAGCGCATGAATGTTGCATGAGCCTGGGTTTCTCGGAGTGGAGCGGGAGGGAGAGCTGTGGACGCGGCAGCGCGAGGCTCGGCGTGACGTAAGAGCGCGTCGAGCCGAAGCTTCCTCTGGGGCTTCGTCGCCGTGCGCGCCGAAACGGACATGACAGCGCAGCAAGATTTGAAACCACAGCTCTGAGGGTTCTGCAGCTGGAAACCTTTTCTTGAAAGAACCCGTGTTGCGAGACGAGAACGCTCATGGCTTTCTCAGCGGATTCGTTTCTTTGTCCTGGAAACTGATCTGGTACAAACCGAAGCACATTCGGCTTGAGTCAAAGCTTCACGGCGCGACACGACATTCCTTCCGCTCTCTTCACTGCGACGCAGCGCGTGTCTTCATCTTGATTCAAAGTTCAACTATCATTCGTGTTAGTGCGTATTTCTTGGGTGGCAATGCCTTTCGACGCTGTGCACATTTTGCACCGAATTGCAGACGGATCGCATTGTCAGATTTCCGATGTCGTGGGATTCTTCAATCGTTTCATTTGACTCGAACTTGAGTTTTGGGTGCTCAGCTTGCGTTGCTCTGTCTCTGCCTTTATTCAGTGCACTTTTTGTGCCAAGGCCACGAACGCCGCTGAAAGGGAGTCGGAACATCTGCAAATGCTCCCGCATGGACTGTGTTTATCCTCCAAACATGGCGGGAGTTGGAATTAGCATACAGAAGCACATTTTTGTCGCATGCTTCACTTGGGGACATGTGGTCAAGATCCGCGTCCTGCATCAATATTTCAGGAGACAAGTCTGCTCACCTCCAAATCCGCCGACAGGCAACAGTGGACAATTAAATCGCGCACCAGTTTATACACTGGTCATGCAATGAAAAGATGTCCAATTGTTCTCGTTTTCGGCTTGGCGTAAATTCATTACCGCAGGGAGACAGCAACAGCGCAACCAAACGTTCTGCTCAACTCCTGTTAAGGCACGTCGTCAGGGGCAACTTTTGTTCTCCACCGGAGGTTAACTGGCAATTAGTCTACAGTTGTCACTTAAATGGTTTGACACTGTTGCACTGCACATTGAAATG
>JAAUXT010112939.1_pt1 | contig 11380 bp, 11 predicted proteins | sample 7278171 | NCBI WGS metagenome assembly JAAUXT01 (sample SAMN14350112, study PRJNA611818) | marine sediment metagenome | isolation source: surface marine sediment (1.8m) | place: French Polynesia: Moorea | collected 2018-08 | reverse complement strand
TTGATGCATATTCATTGACTGAGCTATTATTACACCGTACAGTCTTTTTCTGTCGTACACATTTGACACACGGATGCTCAATGCTTAATTGGTTGCGCTTCTAAAACATACCCAACAATGCAACTTCCAAGTACGAATTGATTCTGCAATATATCACAGTGAATCGCTACGGGATATGTCTTATTGTTTTCAACAGAACAGACTCCTGCTGCATACTGCTCAGTCATATACCACGTCTACCGTTCTTGCAATAGAAACCGTTGGGCAAGGATCAGAAGCAAAACTACCGCGTGCTGCAGAATTTGCGCGAAATTGACCCTCGGAACGTCGTGCACACACAGTGTCCAACTGCTGCAGCAAACTCATCTCCCTCCAGGCACTGTGCAGTTCTTCGTTCTCTTCTCAAAAACGGCTTCACTTCAAAAACCACTCCACAAACAAAAAACCAAAAAAACACCAGTCCAACAAGATCGACTCGCAAAGCGACACAATCACACAATCACGACGACACCTGTGCACACGAGGTCACAAAGCGCAGTTCCTCGTTTTTTATCAAGGGTTTCAGTGCTGTGATAATCTCCGTAACTACGTTCCGTGTTTGTTCCAAACATCGCCACCCGGCCGTCCGCGTGTTTGCCGTCGCCACTCAGCGCGCACTTGGAGTCCTTTGTCTTCCGCTCAGCGCGTTCCGTCTGATTTACTGTTCATTTCCAACACGCGTCTGACGCACTTTTCCTCTTCCCACCACTAACTCATGGCGAAAATCAGACGCTGATGCTGCCACGCGACAACACAACTTTCCACTGCAGACACTGACAGGAGGTCGTGATTCCGAACCAAACTCTGCCCACCATGGTTGCGGTTTGAATGGACAGAGTGAAGCGCCGCCGCCGCCGCTGCGGGCGACTCACCTGAGCAGCGGGGTCGGCTGCAGGATGAGCTCGGTGTCGTCGCGCGCGGAGCCCGGCGTCTGCGAGTCGCGCGGCCCGCTGTTCTGACTCGGCGCGCGGTGCACCGTGCTGCCTGCAACACAGACGACACACCAGATCGCTGAATGTTCATCACAAGATTGTGTTTCTGTCTCTCCAGGGGGGGGGGGACGAGACGCCTGAGAATTCCTTTCTTCCTTTGGTGACAAGTGCACCCAGACGAACGTGTCTGCCGTGCAAAAGGAAAAATCTTCAGCAGGTCACTCGAATGAAGCGCACACCAACTTATCTCTATCTGGTTTGCGGGAACATAAATGTCTGAGGGCTTTATGAGGTTCCACTCAGGTGTATCACGGCATAATATCACAGCGAATTTTGATTGCTTTGTTTTCATTTGTTTATGGCAGCAAAATCAGATTTGTTTGTTTTGATCACCATAGGAACGTGTCCAACACATCACTGTGAAGTGTTGATCACCAGCAGGACTTCCATTGAGAAAATAACAACCTTTACGTGACAATAACTCGAACAGGGACATTCGCAAAAATGCCTTTGTCTAAACTTTTTGTCATCGCTAACAGTCGCCTTTTCACTGGCAGACTGCATCTTTCAATTTTAGTTGAACGTGGTGTCCCCATCTTCTGGTCTGTGCACAGCTCAGTCATCAATCACTGCCTCTTTCTTTCTGTCTGGGTACTGTGCACGTTTGCCAGTACAAGATGAGCACACGTTTCTTTCAACTTCAGCACCCTGCACACCGTTTGCAAGGTTGGAGAACAGTCCCTCGGTCGACGATTCCTTTGCCAAAATTTGGCACAAAACACTCCTGCAAAGAACCTGCAAAACGGGCACCGATGTGCTTGGAATATGTGAACGAGTAGCAGGGTGACAAGGGCAAAAGGAAATCGACTTACCAACACCAAAAGCTTCATCATCGCTGGAGCTTTCGCTGTACATCGTTTTGACCCTTCGCTTGATCTCGTTTGCAAAAGCACAACAACTCGTCCGTCCCGCGGCCTCACAGCCAACTGCACGACTCCAGCCTTCAGCACAGTGGAACTCCTTCAGTCCAGTGTATCATTCTTCCCACTGTTGTCATGGCCTTTCGCGTGCAACTCCAGATGACCACAACCCAACAAACAGCTGAATTCAAACTCACGAGGCAAACAAGCCGAATCATGCAGAAAAACTCCGACTCCTGAACCTGACCGAGAATACCAGCAACGCCATCACACTTGGCAGGACCATAAAAGTCCCAATCAATAGTGGACAATTCCACCGAGCTTTCCAGCCACCGTAAATTCAAACAATCCGCCGTGTGAAGCATACAATAACCATTTAGGCATCAAATGCCTCCGTAATAAGTGGGTATTTACTTGTTTACAGGACCATTGCCAGGATACTACATGGAGTCGCGCAAAACAATTTGCATTGAAACAAACTCTGTCATGATTTTCTCTTTGTGAAGCAAGTCAGTTGGCTGTTGAACCGCACGCATGATGAATCGGAGCACGCGTCAATACGACCCGACGGGTGTTCAGAATTCCAGAAAAGCTCGTTGCGATAACTTTGCTGCTGGGGCCGGAGAACAATCTCGAGCTGATCGCAGAAGGCTGCGCCGAAAGGTCGAGCAGCAGATTCCGTGGCGCGACGCGTGCACAGCTCGGAGCCTGGATCCGCTCCGTGTTCACAGGGAACGATGACAGCGATGCGTTCAAGCAGCTTTCAACGAACGCAACTCGCCGCATTTTGAGTCTTATTCTCCCCTCTAAATGTGTTGTTCCATTCCGAGTCGGTCATTTCCGATGGTTTTGGAATACTTCTGAAGAACTGAAGGTTGCTGTTCAATCCAGAAACTGAAAAAGCTTGTTGATTTGTTTGGTTTTTCAGAAACAGCGAAGTACATCACAAAAATGCGTGTGCCAAAGTACGTGATGAACAAACCATTGGGGAGTTTAGCAAACAGCCCGCAACCCTGGAAACGTAAACGCACACGTAACTTTTGGCATGTTGTGATAGTCACACGTTACATTTGCGTTTGCGTTTCCAGGTTGCGGGCTGTTTGCTAAAACTTGCTATTGCCCAGAAAGAGAACGCCACTCACTCAAGGGTCTAAATCCCTGCGGCCCGAGCGGCGGCAGCGACGCCGACGTTCTCTCGAGGCTCGCCGACAGCGCGTGCGCGTCGCTGCTCGTCTGGCGCTGCACCAGCAGCAAGTCCTTGTCTGACTTGGTCGAGCCCGCCGATCCTGGAAACAGACGAGATTTCCAGTCAGCCGGACTGCAAAAGGTGCAATTTCACTGCCACCTCTGGGAAAATCACGACGAAAACTGTTGACGTTTGCAACAGAACAGGACCCAGACTCGAACACAGAAAAAAAAAACAAAAGCAGTTCGGAACATGCCGAATGCTGTCAACCTGCATAAGAGGCACACTTGAAAGAAACACAACGAGCTTTGAGACAAGAAAGAGGAATCAAACCAATCCCCAGAGTGTGTGTCCCATATGCTCGTTGTGTGCTGTTCCCCAACCAAATGGCCGAAACTTCGATACAAGTTTCCACTTTTCGCCCGTGATAGCAACGCACCTGGCGCGTCTTCGCCTCGCTCAGCGCTGGCGTTCCTCTCGCGAACCAAGGACGCGGACCCCGCCTCGCGCACGCTGCTCGCGCTGGCTGGGGACGCGCTATCTCTGGCGCTTGACGCGGCGCTCTCGACGCGCAGCCCCGCGGCTCCGGCGCTGCCGTCCCGCGCCCGGCTGCCGCTCCGATCCCGCTGACCTCGACCTGAGCCACACAGCGATGCCACAACAGTAAAGTTTTTGTCTTCACAAACGTGTAGACACTTGAGGAAAATGTGCACGGGTTGCTGTGTTTTCTTCAAAAAAGACTTTTCATTGGGTGTTTTTCGTGTCGTCTCCATTTGATGACACAATACTCTTCGTCTTCAATGTGACGTACAAGAATGTGTCAAACGATTTGCAGAAATCAGTCAACAACACATTCTTGTTCTTCAGATTCCTTCAACATGGTGCCTGAGGTGCAAACATTTCCTCTGTTTCTCACAAGACGTGCTCGTGAGCGAACAGGACACTGACCGCTGCCGGCGCCGCTGCCGTCGCGGCCCTGCAGGCCTCCGCCCCAGGACTCGTCGAAACGCGGCGGGTTCTTGAAGCGGGTTCCCCAGAACAGCAGGTCGTTGCTCGTCGCGCCCGCCACGCAGTAAAACTCTCCGCACTGCACTCTCTGCAACAACAACGATATGTTCGCGTCCAAAGTGCTTGCCAAAACCACACGAAAGCAAAACCCTGCGACAAACTCGACGATCGGAAAGTACCAACAGGCTCTTACAAACGCCGTTTTGTCGTCGGACACCTTCACTTCGACGATGGCGTTCTGCGGCCGGGTGTTGCCGTTGCCGAGCTGCCCCTCGGTGTTGCGGCCGAACGTGTAGATGTGGCCCGGCTCGACGACGACCGCCGAGTGGAAGTTGTGCATCGAGATGTCGACGACGCGGTGCCGCGCCAAAGCTCGCACCACCGTGAACACTTTGACGCCTTCGATCTCAGTCTGAAACACGTGAAGCCGTCAGGTCGGCGAACAAGAACTTTCTGCAAGCTACGAGTGTGCGATGTGTGATGGGTCCAACGAAAGATCAGAAGAACAGCGTTCCTCCACAATTCCCAGCAAGTAACAGAAACAATTCACTGTTTCTGCTTTGTAAAACTTGTGTTGGTTTCTGTGTTTGTGAAACTGGTCCGTTGGGTTTGACATAAAACGCGTCCTAATGAACAACACACAAAACAATCGCAAAGCGCACCTTGTTGAAGATGTTCTTCATGGCCATGAGGAAGCCCTGCCTGGCGTTGAGGCCGAGTTTGTTGAACTCGTTGTTGCCGCAGGCGAGCACGGACCCGACGTCCGTCAGCAGCATCGAGCCGTCGCGCCCGCAGCGCACGTCGCGCACGCACAGCTTGTCCGGTAGCGTCACCTGCGCAGGCTGACAGCTGCGAAACGCCGCCGCCAGAGTGAAGGCGTCAGTTGAGGTGAAAGACGGGATCGCGAGAGAGTAAAACTGTGTCAGCATTCGCAAGTGTTTGGCAAACAAAACTGGAATTGGTCTGCCATTCATCAGCCCGCGCGAAGATTACTCGACGAGAGCAGGATTATCCCTGTTCATCAGTTCGAATAAGACAGATTAGCAATTCAAATGTGCGGCTCGAGGCAACTTGCAATGCGTCTCGATCGGAACGACTCACTAGTCCTCGTCGCTGCCCAGACCGAGGCGGCCGCCCTCGCCGCGTCCCCAGGCGAACACCTCGCTGTCGCTGCCGACTGCCACGACGTGCTGCGGCCCCGCCGCGATCGCCATCACGTCCACGCTGCAAGAGACGCGGTCACTGGAGCAACGACAACAGCGTACACAAAGTCTGAGACCTTGTGTTCTTCGAAAATGAGATCGAATGCTTCGCTTCGTGCTGCGACGTCCACCTCGCCGAGGGACACCGACCTGAGCAGGTCCTCGATGAGCCTCGGCCTCGACGTCGAGCACCAGTCGCCGTGGCCCAGACAGCCGGACGTGCCCTCGCCGCACGTCATCACGATGCCGTTGTCGCTCGAGAAGACTGTGTAGCCGTGTCCGCAGCACGCTCTGCGCAGAGAACACAATGTGGCACCGAAAGCGGCGACGTGTCAGCCCCGACTCGGCTTCAAACAATCAGCAAATGGTTTCTCTTGGGTACTTGTGCTCTGTTGGTAATTTGACAATTCGTTGACGTGCTGAACGAAGGTTAAAGCTGTTTGGGGGCTTTTTAACCGGAAAGCACCCATTAACCACACACACACACACACACACACACACACACACACACACACACACACACACATCACGTCGGACAAAAGCTGTCACCTGATGATGGACTTGCCCTTCAGGGCCTCGACGAGCCGCGGTCTGTTCCGGTACTCGAGGTCGCCGTGTCCCAGCTGACCTTTGCTGTTGTCGCCCCACGTATAGACCATCCTCTCCGTCGTCACCACAGTCACGTGGTCCTCTCCCACCGCCACCTGGTGACGCAAGCTCAGAGGTCAAATTCGGAGAAAACATGTCACTTTCGAAACTTAGAACGACACTCAAAACAACACGTCTGGTGTGTTTTTGGCGCACGGTCGCCGATGCCGAAGGCGTGTCTTCCGCGCGCTTGGTGCAACTACCAAGGGTGTGTGTGTGTGTGTGTGTGTGTGTGTGTGTGTGTGTGTGTGTGTGTGTGTGTGTGTGTGCGCGCTTCTGCCAGGGGAAAGCATCAGTAGTGCCCATGCCCAACAGATAGGTCAGGTCCCACCCTGGGCAGCGCCTCTTCAACAATGGTTTCCGCCAACAAGTCGTGTTCCATCAATCCATCAAAATTGTGTGAACTGCCTCCAAAGCTTTCTGTTCAGTTGCTTCTTCTTCACTGAGATTCATTTTTCTGAGATCTTTTCTCATTTGCTTCAGCCAAGTCTGTCTTTATCCTCCTTGAATTTTCTTCACTTCTCTTTCTGCTTCTGTCAGGTCTATCTTTTCTGGAACTTTTTATTTCACCAGAGTAAAAATGTCCATACGGTCTAAGACACCTTTTGTTTACAACTTTGCTCCAAGGTGACTGTTTTGTACAAGTCTCCAAATATTTGCGGTTTTTTGTTTGCTACTTGATGCCAAAACATTGTTTTGGTTGGTTTTCTTTGGAACACATTGATACCTTTTTCTCAAGCTCCACAGCTTTCTCAACAACAATTTTCAAGGTGCGCCTTTATCACTCTCAGGTTTGTCTTTCTACTTGCTTTGTTGTGTTCAACAGCGAGTGTGCCTGACAAGTCCTTCTCTTCTTTTGCTTTCTTATTCTGTACCCAACAAGCTTCCAAAGTATTATTTTCTTTTTCTATCCATCTGAGCCTTTTCTGTGATCCTATGCTATTCAGTGAAGTAAAATTGCCTCAATTTTCTTGAAGGTTCTTCTTTTCCAGCTTTGTTTCAGAATTTCTTCTTTCACTCTTGCTGTTTTGTGACTTGCATTTCCTACAATCCATCCAATGTCCCAATGTCATCTACATGTTGCTGATCCACCATCAAACCAATTTTTCTTTTCTTGGAATATTTGTGATCTTTCAGATTTGTTTGCAACTCTGTCTTTCTTTCAGGTTTGTTGTTTGATTTTCTTCATCCAGCTGGCTCTTCTCTTCTTTCGAAGCATTTCCCAAGTACAAAGCAGATCTAAATTGAGTTGAACTGAAGCAAAAATCTTGTGGTGCACTTTTTAACATTTGTTCTGGTTATTTTGTCCTGATATTCTTCTTTCTTTTGCTTGCAGGTTGACAAAAAAGCAAAATTGTCATGATTCACAATTTGCAAGGATTCTGCCAAGTTGATTGATGAGTAGTTGTCTTTTTGGTGTGTCTAAAGCTTTACAATATCAAGAAGCGATATCAAAGTTACGCAACATTTTGTGCAATTTCTTTCTCTGCAAGGAGTTTGCAAGTAAACGCAGGCTCTGTTTTACTTCTTCCAAGCCCAATGGTTGCTTGTGTTGATGGTGTCGCTGTATCTATCTTTTTGGGCAGTACTTTCAGGCCCCAAACCAAAACTGTCCACAAGGGAGTGGGGTCCAGCAGGGGCACCATTACTGCCCAATCCCGGACGGACAGGTTCGGTCCCACCCTGGGCAGCACAGCCAAACCCTGGACCTATGCTTTCCAGGGGCGGGGGTCTGGCAGTTGTGCACATGGCGGACCCCCGGTGGACATTACCTGTCCCAGGGTTGAGCTGTAGAGGTGGGCAATACTGCCACAATCCGGAACCGCGCGCTTCCTGGGCGTAGTTTTCTTGTTCAAAAGAGTTCGGTCACAACCGACTGACTGATGAACAAGCGAAGAGAAGTGACAACTCACGTCTCTGATTTTGATCTTGGACGGTAATCCTATCGGGTTCAGTGACATGCTGTTCATCTCGAAGTAGTAGAGCACTGACCTGAAACACAGCGCACGTCGCATCAAACGTGGACTAACTTCTCACCTTGCCACGAATTGGTCTGACCCGGCTTCAGGACTGACAACAATCACTTTTCACACGAGACCTGCTGGCCTCTGACAAATCGCCAACGGTCTCAAGTTTTTGCCACCAGAGGAACTTCCTCGTTTTCTGCTGCTTTGTGAGAAAAGAAACTCTCAACCAACTGAGAGTACCCTTGTACACCTTCGGGAGTGGGTCCCCCCCCCCCCCCCGACCGAAGACGTGGCCTCGTCGTACCAATTCATTTCATAAATGGCAAACAATAAAAGGTTGCAACCAAAGATGTGTCGTTCCACATGCAAAAATTGTCAAGGCATCGACGCAATATCAGAAATTACCTTGGGTTTTCTACACAAAATCATGCACAAAGTTTTGTCAGGAGTATGAACATTCAAGGTGAGCAGCGCGCACAACAGTTGGAAAAAGTTCGTTTTGCTTCTCCTGTCACTTGCATCACACTTTGGTTGACAAAGGTTTTGGCGGAAACGTTCACTGTTCTGTGGAAAATAACAAGGAAACAGAAAAAAGAACATCAAGCCACGAGAAACTTGTTCGAAGGTGCATTGCCAAACTTGCCCACTGGTTGTGAGTCCAAATCTGTGATTTTGGTCTTGTATTCCGATTCTCTGAAAGCTTCACCTGAACAAGCATGGCGTGACTTTGTGTGAAACAGTCGGGGTACAAGATCTTCATCCAAAGTGATTCAAAGTGTGAGTTTGTACAAAATGTCTGCTTGGCTTCTTGAGACACTTGAACAGGATTGTCTTCTCGAGCAACAACACTTTCTTGTCCAAAATTCACATAAATGCATAGACAAGACCACGAGAACATGTACGCACTTTGTTACAAGGTGATGTCAGGTGATTTTGCGAAAAAGGTGAGTACAGCACACGACCACACAAAACTTCAGTGGTCTTCACTACAAATAGTTTTACCTTTTCTCCAAAGAATTCTGCGGGCTTTTGCAATGTCAAAAGTTTTGTTGTTGATCCAAGTTGGTGAAAAACCTTCATGTTTTAGCTTCCGGTTGAGACTGTAAGTTTTGAGAGTTCGTTGTCTTTCCCAGCCGGAGCAACCAGGCTCGATCACAAAAAGCGCGGCCCAGCGGGGACAGCGACAGGTTCACGGAGACCAAAACACAATTTGTGACTGTCAGCCACAAAGTTGGTCAAGGGCTGTGTGAGTGCTCTGTGAAACGCCCGGCCTGCTGGAATTAAAGTCCGTTCCTATTTCAGGAAACGACGACATTCTGTCCCCCATGGAGTGAGTTTTCGTATTTGCAGATCACCATAGAGCTTGCTGCGAGAACGAAATGTCCAAAGAAGGTGCGGGGCACTACCAGCTTTTCTGAGGGGTGACCTCCTGGCTGCTAACCTGGTTTTGCGGCGTCTCCCGAAGCTGTTCTCCCCTGACGTGACCGCGTCGTCCTCGTAGTCCGTGACCGGGTCTTCAAACCGCGACAGCAACTGCAAGTGGCACAAAAAAGGGCTAATACCTGGTCACCGAAGGCGAACACAACACCACTGGACGCACAAATGAAGCAAAACATTCGCCTTCACAAAAGCCCCCATCAGAGACAAACAGCCGAATTCTTCCAGGCACTTGTGGCTGTCGAAGCAGTTGCGATTTTTACACACACACCTGGAATGTTTTTTTTTTCCACAGCAATCACAACAAATTGCAGAATTCAAAACGGAAAGCAGCAGGCACATTTCTCCAGGGTAGATTCCGCAATTTGCGTCTCCTTGATGAAAAGGGCTTCAATGCTCTCCAATCAGAGCCTTGCTGCGCCCAAGTTAAGCGTTTCGAAGCCATATTTTGAAGGGCCCGACATGCCAAGGAAGCACTCTGAAGACGGGTTGAACTGTCTTCAATTTGCAGCAAAAGCAGCAAACGCTTTGAAAGCTGTTTTGTTTCCCAATTGCCTACAAAGGGGGGCGCCATGCAGTGAAGTCAGTGCTGAGCAAACGAGTGCGGCCAAAAGAATTGTGCGATCCGCGACAGAAATTTCCTGCGAACAGCTGAACAACAAACGACGCCACCGCTGAATTTGAATAATTTCACAGCACGATACGCAATGTCCATTGGGTCGTACCAGTGACAACTTCACAGCAAACAGCTCGGCGTGACGCAAATGCTGATGACCGATCCCGACCACCCGACCAACCGGACTTCGTGTGCAAAACAAAACTGCCCAGTTGCCTTTTGCAGCCGTGTCCACCTTCACTCGATTTTGATTGCGCGGCGCAGAGGATTGACACTCGAAGCGCTTGGCGGCCGAATTACATTGCTTCAGACATGCCAAGCACCAGAATTACGAATGCTTTGTACAAACACTCCATCCGAACGTCACGAAGCAAGACTCGTGAATTCACACAACCGACTGCATCGCAAAGATTGACTTGGCCTCCAATTGACAGAACAAACTCACAGACAAGAAAGAAGGAAGCAGTCTGCAAACATGAAGTGCTTCTTGAGGCCGAATCAGCCTTTCTTTGCTTTTGCTTGGAGATGTAGACTCTATCTCCACCACTTAGCGTGAGTGAAAGAAAAGAAGGACCTCGATTTTGACCACCACAACCTCAATCACGACGCTCACTCCAGCGAACATACGGTGTGATTGCGACAAGGCAGCACTTTCCCAGGCGAAGAAATGAAAAGCCACGCGTCTCCCTTCAGCTGCTCCTTGAATCGGCAGCAACAATCGACGAACTTCACCTGTTCGGGTTTCCGGTCTCCACCCAGTATCGTTGGTGTTCAGGATGGATCCACTTTCGCTGCTCACTCGAATTATCGTTCAAAATCTGACGTTCCGAAAAGCTGCAAACACCGAATACAGTACTACGTACAAGCCCACCAGTTCGTCACTTGGCTTCCAACAGATTCCCCTTTTTCCTGGAAGCCAGGAATCCTTCATGCGAGTTTCAATTCGACATTCTTTTCCCCTCGTGTGTGACTTTTTGTTGTGAAGCGAAAGTCTTTCATTTACACATCAGGTGAATGTGACAAAATTATTCACTTGCTGAGACTTACAAGACAAAGGATTGATTATCAAACAGGTCTCATAGGTTCACTCATAGACTGTTGCTCAATGTTCCCGTTTTGCCACACAGAAAAATTTGAAAAGGATTGATCAATAACTTATCATTGTGCTCTTTTAGTTGTGAAAGGAACTAGATTTATATCAGCAGCAAAATTATTACAAGAGTTAGTCTTTTGAAGAGAAAACAAAATATTTCTGTTGCAATGTTTGCAAAGATAAAGACAACAAGAATACCAAAGATCATTTACAATGCTTTTTTGCAGATTTACCCAGAGACACTGGAAGAAACAAAGGAAAATTAAAAACAATAGTCTCAAAAACAAGAATGCTATGCATAAAAAGCGTGTGGTCCATACAAACGTTTGCAG
>JAAUXT010045526.1_pt1 | contig 11380 bp, 10 predicted proteins | sample 7278171 | NCBI WGS metagenome assembly JAAUXT01 (sample SAMN14350112, study PRJNA611818) | marine sediment metagenome | isolation source: surface marine sediment (1.8m) | place: French Polynesia: Moorea | collected 2018-08 | reverse complement strand
TTGAATAAAAGCGCCAATTCGATCTTTGTGCCGGCAGCTAAGCGAGGCAGGGCAAAGTATCTTTCTTTCTCTTCCTCTGTCCCCCCTCTCTCTCTCTCTCTCTCGCTCTCTCTCTGGCCCTCTCTCACACACATACACATGCACACACACGCACACACATGCACACACAAACTCACACACACACACAGTCTCTCTCCCTCCGTCCCCCCCTCTCTCTCTCTCTTTCTCTCTCTCACACACCCATACACACACACACACACACGCACACCCCGCACCTCAAAGCTGTGGACCTGCACTGCCACAGCCACTCACACACGCCCGCGACACACACGCATACACACACAAGCACGCACGTCCCCCCCCCTCACACACACGCACGCATACCTCCACACACGCACGCACGTACCTGGAACGTCCTGACCTGCACCTTGCCCGGCTCGAGCGTATACACGTTCTGCTCGTGCAGACACACGACCGGCGACTCGCAGCCAAACGTCCCTACAACGCAACGTCATCACGTAGTGACGTCACTGGTGGCGCGACGTGACGCACCAAGGAATGCCGTCAGACAGGGCCACAGTCCCACGTGGCAGTATGGCGGCGGGAGAGGACCTTTCTCTGCGTATTCATCGGATCGGAAGAGCGGCGCTGCAGGGATGGGCGGGGCGAGGCCGGCGGGCGGGGGGGGGGGGCAGCGAGACATCTCACTCGCAATTCCCAAGCACAATTTCTGCTCTTCAGATGAATGTTAAGGTGGAAAGAAACCGTGCAGTTGGGACCAAACAGAACTGCAGGCGAAAGAGCGAGGCCTGTGTGTGCAGGGACGCAGTGTACGAGTACGTCGCCAGGGATACATCGCACAAGGACGCAGCGTCACGACTCACCGGCGGCTCTGATGACGTCACCGCTGACCTCGTACACGACCACGACGCTCCCGTTGGTGATGGCGATCGCGTCCTGCCGACAGAAACGTGACGTCATCAACAGCGTCATCTCCGCGCACAGAAAACGCCCTTCAGTACGCGGTTTGGGGGGAAGGGCCATTCCACAGTGGATGCACCAGACAATCCGTCCAAGTTCACGTCGAGCAGCGTTGCGTCAAGACATGACGTAGGGACACGTGACTGACGTGCCCACGTGCATGCCACGTGATTCTGTCCACCCACACTTAAGTGACACTGCAACAGCACAAGTTTGGCTCTGCGCTGAACACGCTCTCTGAGGTTGGTTAGTTCTACGGTGCCCTGCGCTACTGAAACTATCACTGACCGAAGAGGGTGCTGTTAGTTGGTGCATTTGCCCTGGTGTGTGTGTGTGTGTGTGTGTGTGTGTGTGTGTGTGTGTGTGTGTGTGAGTGTGTGTGTGTGTGCGTGTACGTGTGTGTGTGAGAGTGTGTGTGTGTTTGTGAGTGTGTGTGTGTTTGTGAGTGTGTGTGTGTGTTTTGTCTGTGTGTGTGGTTCCCACGTTCCCTGACCCCCTTTCCATTGCAGGGAAAATTTCCAGTTTACAGGGACTGCGTGTGAAATGTTTCTCTTTGTCTCCACATGTTCGATGGCACCAGCCCAGGGGTGTGGTCTTGATCTACCATGCTGGGGATCATCTCACCTCAGCTAACCACACATCTACAGGTTAAGCTGAACCCTGAAGATCAACACGAATACAAGAGATGACTCTCACAGACGAACCCTCCACCATAAGAACAAGGATGCAACGTCAACGCCAGACCCGTTTCACACTGCATGCGTCACGCGTCGCGTCCCTCTGATGCTGCGTCGTGCGTTGCCATTCTGCACAGAGTCCAAAACGACGGTGCTGCACCCATTGACCTTGTGCACCCAATGACGGCACAGGGACGCAGTGACCAGCGAAGAAACGCAGCACCCTCTCCAGGGACGCAGCGCACGAGTCAGTGTGAAACGGATCTGAGAAAACGAGACGCGTAATGACGTACGGACTCTCTTCCGGGGAATCCCCTGATCTGAAACACAACGTCACAGAGAACGTCACACAAAACGTCACAGACACCAAGACGTGAATGAAAAGGCACGGTGACTGGGGCACAGCAATCAGACAAATCAAAATTCGAGCGCTGCGCGTAAGCCCTGAAATTTTAGGACCACAGCACGTCGGAAAATTTTACGGTCGTGCTCTGGTCCTGAGACACCGGGAACAAGTCGCAGTTCCGAGCCCTTCCTGCGCGTATCTTGGAACTGGGCGCAACTTTACCCCCCTGCGCGCGCACGTGACTTTACCCCACTGCGCGCGCGCGTGACTTGACGGCGCCTGAAATGCAAAACTTTAGCACTGCGCACGCGCCTTGGTGCCTGGATGGCGACTTCGACATTGTGAGTCAATCATCATGTGGATGTCATGGCTGAATCACACAACATTGTGACTGGATCACAACATCAACATCAGGAGTTTAAACAGCCATGTTTCACAAAACATTGAATTTCTGATGTTCAAATGTCAGAACTACTGTTTTGACATTTGGATTTTGAAGGCTGTTTTCAGTTGTTGCATCTACAACATTGTGTTTGAATCCAGACTGAGAAGAACTTCCCGTGCTTGATTGGTGAAAAATGGTTCCAATTAGGGAAGAAATGATTCCAATTAGGGAAGAAATGAGAGAGCTGTGAGGGCCACAAAATTGAGTGATTTTTGCAGATCTGAAGTTTGGAAGCCATGTTGTGAAGTTTGGAGTTAAAAATATCAAAAAGATCAAACATGATGTTTGCCACCTGTCATGTAATCCATTTTTTGCATATCTGTGTCAAAGCACATGTGACACCACCTACCTTGCCACAGAATGAAATCATCACTTGACCAAATTGTGTCTCTTTGTTACAAGATGAAATCATATTGTCACAATCGGACCAGCCTGAAGCCTACCGATGTTCTCAAATCTTGGTTCCTCCTCACTTGTCAGACCTTTCCTAAATGGTTGGATCCTCGGGTTTCCCCTCTGGTGGTGACTCAAATGGGTTCTTCACTAAATCTAGTGGGTTTATTCAATTGAAGCAGGGAATACAAGGCCAACAGACATGGGCTAAGAATCTCAAGACAAAGAATAATGTACAGAACAGCCATACTCTGAAAAAGTCTGGGTCTCCTCGAATGACTGTTTTCACAACCTTTTATATCATTTTCTCTGCAGGAATCTCCATGCACCAATGGTCCCTGTAATGTCATGAATGATGTCACTCAAATGGTCCATTTCCCCAAAACAGTCCATTGGGCTCAAGTGGCCCATTTTTGGTGGGAAATAAACCATTTTGCCAAAATGGTCCATTTCTGCAAACTGCCTTCTTGCCAGTTTCTACCAATCTCCCACCTCCCAATGGCTTTATGGGAACCCTTCCACAGCCAGACCCTCCTCAGAGGTCCCTTCCATGGTGGCCCCATGCCCATCTGGTGTCTCCTGAAGCATGGCCATTTCAAGCTCTTTTCTGAAAGGCAATGTTTCCATTTCTATTTTCCAAATGTCAGACCTTCTGAAAGCAGTGCCATCCATCTGCAACAATGTTGCTGTTCTTGCAGCCCCTGACCCTTTTGCACCAGACCGTTTGCATATGGTCCTCATCCACAGAATGGCCTGGGTTTGTTTGGTGGTTGCTCAAACATGACATCTTTCGCCCCCTGAAGTGCTTGCCTTGCCCCGGACATGAGCAAATTTTGAGTCAAATGGTATAACAACCAACAAACACAAATGAACTCCCTGGACAACCATTTTATTTTCATCCCTCAGACTCCCAAGTCTGGGTACAATCCCCATGCATCTACCAATACTCAAGTACAGCATGACAATTGCCTTGTGGTCCCTGCTCCACCTCGTCTGCCAATCCCAGTGGGGACAGCGAGATGATGTGGACTCCCAAATTTTCTGCTACACAAGAAAACCATCTCTCTCCTCCCAGAAACTAATCCAAGACTGCAAACAATTCAAACAAGAATACAATATCACTCCTCCAATCAGGCGCAGTTGGTGGTTAAAAATCTAAGTCCTGATTGAAAACCAACTGAAATGTTTCGGCTTTTGAGAGTTGTGACCAAAACCTTGTGCTGAATACAGTGCTCAGACAAATGTTTTCGCTACTGTGTCATTGCCTGTGAACATGGGTTTTTGCATTCATGTTTGTCATTGCTCAAGGAAGACTTGCCATGCCACTGTCTGTCTGTGACCATGATTTACTGTGGAGTGACTTGAAAACCCACAAAACTTACCTGTTGGGAGTGGGCGATCTGCCACATGAGTCTATCAAAGGTCTGGTTGGGGGCTGGCCCCAGGTTGAAGTGCCTCATCAAGGCCTGGATGACTCTTGGGTGAGTCTTGGGCAGCCCCTGACTCACTGCCTCCTCCTCAAGCTTGTAAACTACATTTTGTCTTAGAAATCCAAGTAAATCAATCTCTTGCACAGTTATGTAGTGTGGGTTGGCCAAGTAAATCGATCTCTTGCACAGTTATGTAGTGCGGGCTGGCAGCCATTTTCAGAAAAGGAAAACCTTGAGGGGTCATGTGATCACCCCATGGGGGGAGGAATGCTGGGTAATTACCAGCAAAATAGTGATATTGTGATATTATGCATCTATTTCCTGTCTAATATATACAATTAATTATTGTAAAAATATTCAGAATATTTAAAATTGTTGGATGCTGCCAACACCCCCTACTGGGGGAGGAGTGTGGTGTGACACACCAGCTGTGAATTTAGAACCACCGCTCACCAGATGTCACCACTGTACATAATAAATACGGAAGGTTCCCACCCTCAGGGACAGTCTCTCCTGAGATACCAACCAGTGTGTTTGTGATATCACTACATACCGTGTCATTGCCTGTGAGCATGGGTTTTAGCATTCATATGTTTGTCGTTGCTCAAGGAAGACTTGCCATGCCATTGTCCATGACCATGCTGACATGACACCATGCCATGTTGTGTCATTTGCTATTCAGATGTTTGGCAATTGAAATGTAACACTCTGCTGTGTCATTTGTTCTGATGTATGTGAGTGTATTTGTGTGTATTGTGTACTACTCAGATGGTTGGGCATTGTTGCAACCCAAGTCGCTCAGATTCATCCACCACGCATTATTGTTGGGTTTGTTGCTAACTACTTGTGTGTTACTATTGTTTCCGGTATCACACATGACTGTTTTCCAGTAATAATCACATTTGCTTGTCTGTATTCGTTGTCATGCTTGCCGCTTGCACTGTCATTGTGATGGACAGATTCAATGATGAGACCAGTTTTTCTTGTTGTGTTGGAACCACGCTCATCAATTCCTGTGACTCTGACCTCACTTGTCTGAACATGAAGTGTCGCCGTGTCTTTCTTCTTGCATTGTGACCACCATGATCATTCAAATAAATCAGAAACTGTCATGATTCAATGAAATGAACATCCTTTCTTCACCACAGAAACCACATTTACTTGTCTGACAAGCACAGTTGCATGTCTTCATGATTTTGACCCCAAACATGCAGTTGACACATCTCAGTCATCATCTCATTCAGTACTCAGTTGTGCAGTTGGGTCTGTCACAGCATGCATATGTCCTCATCCACAGCGTTTTGTCACACTCTGCGCACTTGAGTACAGCTTTGTTGCACATCTGCATTGGCAATATGAATACTGGGAACACCAAAACCCACAACACACATAAATTTGTGACAATGACAGAGTATGGTTTCAACAACTACTTCCATGGGAACAGCAATGAGTGGGCCCTGCATCACATTTTTTCGGGCAATTGGTTTTCTGATCCAAATGGGGAAGCAGCTCCATGAACAAAACTGCCTGTCTCTTGTTGTTTCAGGTGAAAAGGTATGATCACGACAGAGTTTGGGCTGTTCACAATAAATAATGATTGACAACAACAAACCTCAGTGTAGTTTGGTGTTGGAAAGGTCCTTTCTTTGACGACAATGTGTTCTCATGATTCCCTCTGACAGTTTGGTGCAGAAGTGGGATTTTGAGTGCATTGGGGTGGTTTGCACCTACAATGCTCATTTGTTCTCCATTGCGAATGCATTTGGTTTGCGTGTCATTGATGAACAAACCCCTCATTGCCAAGTTGGTATGAATTCACACCCATGAAAATGAATAATCCTTGCCAATTAGTGATGATGCATTGAAATATGGTTTGCATTGTGAAAGTAATCAGACACCACATGACCCTTTCATTGTAAACAATGAAGAAAGTGGAAAATGAAAGTACCAAGAATGGATTTCCCACTTTTTGCAAGAAACCACCATTTAGTGATGGCTTGTGTAGCCAGTGGTTGACCACAAGCAGTTGTATGGAAACAAGTTGTGAGGTTGACCTTCTGGTTCTCCTTTCAACTTACCTGGCATGTGCAAAAGGGGTTGGCTCTTGTTCTTCAGAGCCCAAATGACAGGACTCCTCAAAGGGCCTGGTTTCTGATTTCGATGATCTGTAAGTGCCTTTGAGTGACCAGTTTTTCCCTCACCAGATATCTGGCACACTCTGACAGAATGAGCTCTGGATTATCAGTATGTGTCAATAACATTTGGCAGATCATCTTTCTACCATCGTCCAGCTGTCTCTTTGGGCTTGGATTGCAAGAGGCTTCATGGTAAGGAACTGCAATGGCTAGAAGCTCAGCTCAGATATGTGAAACAGGTTTGTTCATTTTGTGAAAGAATTGTGTTCTTTCTGTTCTTTCAGGCATATTTAAAATTAGTGGAATGCAAGCTCATGATAGTTTCTGACATCATCAATGAGTCCTTGCAAATCACTGTGACAACCTTTTTGCACATATTTTTTCATCACACATCACTTGCCACAAATCAAAACACAAATCATGCATTCCAAAATTCATTTGACCAGGTACATACACAACCCTGTCACAATTTTCATGCAAAATCCACCTGCAATGACTTTATTTTCAAACAAATAGCTGATAAAATTTTGGCACTTTTTCTGCAAAACCCTACAATTTGGATAAACAATCAACTGGTCAAATTGCTTAACAAAAAGTTAGAATTATTACTTATTATTACTTGCAAAGGTACTTTGTTACAAAATTACACAAAAGCACATTCCTTTCTGGTGCAAAGAGATCAAACCAATGACTTCTTTTTTTGGCAAAAAGTCCCTGTTTGATTTTGACACTCTATTTGAAACCCACACATCCAGTATGAGAAATTTGAGACACAGAGCACACTTTCTGCAACCGAGTCCCTTCACAACTCACCAAATGTTTCTTTACCAAATCACATTTCTCTGCACAATATGCCTGGCAAACCATTTTGATCCCAAAACCACCAAAATGAAAGTTTTACCTTCATCAACCTGAATACCACTGAAAAATTTCTTCACACAAACCAAGCATCGACTGCACCTGGAAGTCCATCCAATTGAGTTGAAAAACACCATTCACTTTCATATATATGTGCTCCAGAATCAAAAATATTCCATTCTGTTTACTTGATGCCTTTGTCACAATTTATAACCCACAGCACAAAAAATAAACCACTGAACAACACTTGGGTGCCAAAAACCTGACCAAGAGCCAGAAATGGGTAGACAATGCAAAAGGTTCCAGCTGCTTTGTTCATGTCTCAAAGCACCTTTCTCAGCAGCACAAACATGTGTCCCTTCCAATCTCATAAATTGAAATAGATAAAAAAAGAGAAAAAGAAAAATGACCTGCAATGGCAGATTTTTTCAAATCCTGCCTGTGGTCATTTTGACCAAGTGACAAAATTTTTCCAAGCAACAGCAGAAGGCCTCACTGGATGGATATACATCTCAGTTTCATTATCCTGTTCAGAGTCTGTTGATGGTGTTTGATGAAAAAATACCAAAAGCTTTCAAAACAGTTCCAGGAAAATGTTGTTTTCAACATGGCTTTTAAGTTAAAACTACAGAGAATAACACCTGCTGTCTTGACACTGACATTGCCTTTGTTTCAGTTGATTGCTTGCAAGGTTTTTGTTTCAATGACACTGATGAGAAAGCACTGTTGGAATGGTTCTGGAATGGGATATGGTGACTTCTGGAAATTGAGACGGAAATGCTGGTGTCATGTGCACTGCTAGTGTTGTGTGCACTGCTAGTGTCGTGTGCACTTTGAAATTATTTTGCCTGTTTTTAACAATTTCCAGGTTAAGTGGAAGATTTTGTTGTGTAGCTCTCTCAAATCAGTCATCAGGGTGTGTTCAAGTTCAAAGAGTCTCAGTTTGCAACAATTCATTGTTGAAGACTAACAAAGGCAAATCATACAAGGGGAAATGAAAAAATGCAAAATGCAATGGAAACCTGTGACAAGTGGAACAGAAACTTTTTAGCCCTTGTGCTGTTTGGTACTTTTGGACCAATATTTTATACTCATCTTCACCCTCCTATTCATAAACAATTTCTTGGTAAATCAAGGAGTCATAATTCTGCAAGCTCCAACCAAACCCATAGTCAATTCTCAGAAATAATGGAAGATTTTGGTCTTTACCTGAGAATGACCTCCAATCCCAACCTCACAAAATTGTATTTCCACACTCTTGTACCAAGCATGAAGTATTTCTGGTTCCTGCCAGTAAATTTAACTGTTGTACTAGATGACACTCCTGAGGATAGGAACTTGAGCAAAGAATTAGCTGCTTCCTATCCTTATCCAAAGATATGCTTTGAAAAATGGTTTGATCCAGTTTACTATCATAGCACAGGAAAATCCTTGAGCCAGTTATCCATGTTTTACGTTGAAAATTGTTTTGACAAGAAGTATGTTGGATTTATTGACACAGACACTATGTTTATTACCAGTGTAACTCCAGAATTACTATTCAATGGCACAAGGCCAATTGCAATTGGTCACTATGGAAAACCTCTCATCAGACTCTGGTGGAAGAAGACATTGTTTGCTTTGGGATTGAAAGAGGTTTTCACATTTATGGATTATTTTCCAGTTGTTCTAAAAGTACAGCACATAATTGAACTGAGAAATTACATCAGTACAAAATATAATTCAACATTCCTGGATATTTTTCACAATATTTCAATTGGCAGATTTTCCCAGTTTAACATAATGGGGAATTATGTCTGGTACTTCCACAGGGAGGAGTACCAGTTTCATGCTCAACTGGTCAAACGGCAACGATGGAACAGAATGAAAAGTTTAGAAAGACCTCTGGGTACTTACTATGATGAACATTTAACTGAGCAAATGATAACTCCTTTTCCAAGAGCCTCAGTGCATTCGAAGTACAGAAAAACTTGGAAGCTAGGTGGACAGGCAGAAATGTTGAGAAGTGGATTGTGCTATTCTGGTGGCTTTCAATGGTGTCCTTTTCTCTGCAAATCACTGAATAATTCTAAGCTTCATACTGATCTGTTTGTGTTTGGTCCATGGGTGGACTGGACTTGGGACAATAGGTGTCTGAAGAGTCAGAAGTTACATTACACCAATGTTCAGAACCACTACAGCAAGCTCATCAAAGACAAAATCATTGCTGGTTGTCAGGAAATTGCAGTTGAGCTGAATTTAACAGTTTCTTCTCTGATGAATCAATCTTGACTCCAAAATGCAGAACACACAAAATGCAGAAGCAATAACCTTCTTCAAATCCACTTTTCACTAAATCAGAAACTGGCATAAAATTTGACTGTTGAGATTAATTCTTTCCTTTGGTTTCTTGCCTTGCAAACAAATACAGAACATGACATTTCCCCACCTGTTCATCTCATTTTTTCCAGCACAAAAACATAACAAAGCAGGATAACATTGCCCAAAGAACCATTTTTACTTGCTTTCACTCCATTTCATTTGGGCCTGGCAAGGTGTTTTGTCAAGTGATGTGTAATGTTCTGTGAACAGGACTCACTCTGCTCATTTGCATTTCTTGTTGCTATACCAGGAACTGAAACACCCAATTACTTTCTTATGCATTTCTGCAATGCATCATTTCAAACAGCAGGACAGTAAAGCAGCAGCAGGTGCAGCTGCAGCTGCAGCCTCAGTTGCTGCACAGCCACAGGCAGAGCCACATGTGGGTTGTTTATATACTTCAATGCATTTACACATTGCAATGTCATCCTCTTGAAGGTGATTTGATGAGGTTGCACTGTTGAAGGATGCCTAAAGTGTGGCCAAAACATAACAACTGAAATCAAACAGGTCGAAGAGGATTAGGAGGAGGAGGAAGAGGAGGAGAAAGAGGAGGAGGAAGAAGAAGAGGACAGAAGGAGGAGGAAAAGGGTGAACAGGAGAAGGAGGAGGATGAGGATGAGTATGAGGAAGGAGGAGGAGGAGGAAGAGGAGGAAGAAGAAGAAGAGGACAGGGGGGCTGCTGGTGGTGGTGGAGGAGGAGGAAGATGAAGAGCAGCAGTAGCAGGAGCAGTAGCAGCAGGAGCAAGAGTAAGACGAGGACAGAAGAGGAGGAGGAGCAGGTGGAGCATGATCAGGAGCAGGAGCAAGAGGAAGAGGAATATGAGGAAAAGGAGGATGTGGTGGTGGTGGATGAGGAGGAGGAGGAGGAGGAGGAGCAGGAAGAGGATGATGAGGATGAGCAGCAGCAGTGGCAGGAGCAGGAGCAGGAGGACCAAAAGCAGGAGCAAGAGCAGAAGCAGGAGGAGCAGCAGGAGCATACAGCAGAAGGGTCAGAGGGAAAAAAGAGCAGGAGTTGGTGTAGAAGAAACAGGAGGAAATGGAAGAGGAGCATGAGGAGGAGGAGGAAGAGGATGAGCAGGACGAGCAGGAACAGGAGGAACAGGAGCAGGAGAAGGTGGAAGTGGATATATCTGGAGAGGCAGGTGGAGGAGGAGGAGGAGGAGGAGGAGGAGGAGGAGGAGGAAAGGGGTGAACAGGAGGAGGAGGTAGAGGCAGAACAGGAGGAGGAGGAACAGGAGGAGCATAAGGATCTGGAAGAGCAGGTGGAAGAGGAGGATGAAGAGGAGGTACATGAGTAGGAGCAGGAGCAAGAGGAAGAGGACAATGAGGAAAAGGAGAATGTGGTGGTGGTGGTGGTGGAGGAGGAGGAGGAGGAGGAGAAGGGGGAGGAGGAGGAGCAGCAGCAGTAGCTCCAGCAGCAGGAGCTGGAAAAGGATAAGGAGCAGGAGGAGCAAGAGCAGAAGCAGGAGCACCAGCATGAGCATGAGCATGAGGTGCAGGAGAATGAGCAGGAGCAGGGGCAGGAAGAGGATGAGCAGCAGCAGGTGGAGCAAGAGCGGGAGCAGTAGCAGGAGCAGCAGCTGCAGTCAGGAGCAGGAGTGGGAGCAGGAGGAAGAGGATGTCTGGAGAGGCAGGTGGAAAAGGAACAGGGAGGAGGAGGAGGAGGAGGAGGAGGAGGAGGAGGAGGAGGAGGAGGAGGAGGAGGAGGAGCAGGAGGAGCAGGAGGAAGAGCAGCAGGAGGACCACTGAGA
>JAAUXT010000424.1_pt1 | contig 11380 bp, 10 predicted proteins | sample 7278171 | NCBI WGS metagenome assembly JAAUXT01 (sample SAMN14350112, study PRJNA611818) | marine sediment metagenome | isolation source: surface marine sediment (1.8m) | place: French Polynesia: Moorea | collected 2018-08 | reverse complement strand
GGCAGCAACGCTGACAACCTGAACTCCGGAAGCCGGCTCAGCTCGGCGTGACGCCGCGTTGCCGCTCGTTGTAGCGGCGCAGTACCTCGACCGCGATCATCAGCAGGGTGGAAAGGCAGATCAGCAGGGTCGCCACCGCCAAGATGATCGGGCTGATCTCCTCGCGGATGCCCGCCCACATCTGCCGCGGGATGGTTTGGTACTCGACGCTGCCGACGAAGAGCACCACGACGATCTCGTCAAAGGAGGTGACGAAAGCGAAGAGCGCGCCCGAGATCACGCCCGGCAGGATTAGGGGCAGGATGATCTTGAAGAAGACCCGGACCGGCGTCGCCCCGCACATCAGGCCCGCGCGCACCAGGGAATGATCGAAGCCGATCAGGGTCGCGGTCACCGTAATCACCACGAAGGGCGTCCCGAGCACCGTATGCGCAAGGACGATTCCAATGAAAGATCCAGTCAGTTGCAGGTACTCGTTCAGGCTCGCATAGAAGAAAAAGATGCCGGCGGCCGTAATGATCAGCGGAACGATCATGGGGGAGATCAGCAGCCCCATGATCAGGTTACGGAAGGGCATCTCCGAACGGCTGAGTCCTAGAGCTGCCAGCGTCCCGAGGACCGTAGCCAGAAGGGTGGAACAAGCCGCAATCCAAAGCGAGTTGGGGATCGCCTCGAGCCATTTGTTCTCCCGGTTCGGGTTGGTATCGAACAGGGCTTCGTACCAACGCAGTGAAAAGGCCTCGGGGTCGAACGACAGCATACCCTCGGTAAAGGTGAAATAGGGCTCGGCATTGAAGGACAGCGGCAGGATGACCAGCAAGGGCGCGATCAGGAATCCGAAAACAAGCACGCAGATCAGGATGAAGACGTAATGCCAGATGCGCTCGACCGGGCCGGCATGGGGAGGCAGGGACATCATGCTCGGTTACCCCAGCTTGAGCCGCTCGACGCCGACCAACCGATTGTAGAGCCAGTAGAGCACGATCACGCCGGCCAGCAGGATTCCGCCGAGGGCGGCCGCCAGGCTCCAGTTCAGGCTCTTTTGCATGTGGAAGGCGATGAGGTTGGAGATCATCTGCCCGTCCTCGCCGCCGACCAAGGCCGGCGTAATGTAGTAGCCGATGGCCAGGATGAAGACGAGCAGGCAGCCGGCTCCGATGCCGGGCAAGGTGTTTGGCACATAGACCCGCCAGTAGGCATAAAAGCGCTGGGCACCCAGCGATTGCGCGGCTCGCATGTAGCTATCCGGAATGGTCTTCATAACGCTGTAAAGCGGGAGGATCATGAAGGGCAGCAGTATCTGGGTCATGGCGACGACGGTACCCTGGGCATTGAAGATCATCTGGATACGTTGGTCGTCGCCGATGATGCCCAACCAGACCAACAGATCATTGAGAACGCCCTGGGTCTGCAGCAGCACGATCCAAGAGGTCGTGCGGACCAGAAGCGAAGTCCAGAACGGCAACAGGACCAAGATCATCAGCAAATTGCCGTAGCGGGCCGGTAAGGAAGCCAACAGGTAGGCGATCGGATAGCCGAGCGCCAGGCAGGCCAGGGTGACCACCACGCTCATCCAGAAGGTGCGCAGAAATAGATTGCGGTAGATCTGTCGGTTCTCTGGCTGAGCGACGATGTCGCCCTGCACATCGTATCTGAGGTCGACCGCAGCCAGGTATTGGACCGCGGTATAGCGGTTCCCCAAGCGTGCAATCGCCGCCCAGGTCTCCAGCCGAGACCAGCCCGGGTGAGCGGCGGTCACCGCGTCCTTGAAGGGAGCCTCGAAGCGCGCGACCCGCCGGGCCGTGCGCATGATCATGGTGCGGGTTCCGCTGAGCTCCTGGTTGATCCGGGTGGCCAAGCGGCCGAAGGTCTTGTTCTTCCGGGCCTCGCCGAGGTCTGCAGCCAGGGCCGCGAAGACGGCTTCATCCGGGAGATCCCTACCATCCCAGGATTCGAGCGCCTTCAAAGTTCGCGGCAGGTTGTCCGCAACTACCGGATTTTCGACCGAGCGGAACAGCATCAAGGCGATGGGATAGAGGAAAGTCGCACCGAGGAAAAACAGAAGTGGCAGGACCAGCAGAAAGGCCTTCCAGCGCTTGACCCGCTCAGCATGTCGCAGGGCCACCGCTAGCGGCCGCCCGTCGGCGGTCGTGATGGCAGCCGTCCCCTGAACGCCGCTCGTGATCTCCGCCATTGCCGCTCCGCCCTCGCCCTCCGGTGCCCGAAGGAGGGAGCGGCGGGGCGAATCAGACGACCCGCCCCGCCGCGATTTCGTCCTTACTTGGCCAGCCAGGCGTTGAAGCGCTCGTTCAACTCGTCCTGGTAGTCAGCCCAGAACTCGAAGTCGTTCTGCACTGCAGTCCGGAAGTTTTCCGGCGCCGTCGGCATATGCGGCGCCATGTCGATGCCCGCGGTTGCGTGCTTGCCGATCAGCGGGATCGAGGACTGCCGGGCCGGGCCGTAGGAGATCCAGGCAGCCTGATCGGCGAGACGCTGGGTGTCCGTGGAGAATTTGATGAACTCCATGGCCGCGTCCTTGTTCTTCGAGCCCTTGGGAATGCCCCAAAGATCGATGTCCCAGACCTGGCCGTCCCAGACGATCACGAAGGGCTTCTTCTCCTCAGCCTGGGCATTGAAGATCCGGCCATTGTAGGCTGTGGTCATGGCGACCTCACCGTCCGCCAGCAGCTGCGGCGGCTGGGCACCGGCTTCCCACCAGACGACGTCGTCCTTGATGCTATCCAGCTTGGCAAAAGCGCGGTCGACGCCTTCGGGCGTGGCAAGAACCTCGTAGACCTTGTTCGAGGGCACCCCATCGGCCATCAAGGCAAATTCGAGATTGACCTTCGGCGACTTCCGCATGCCGCGTTTGCCCGGGAACTTCTCAATATCGAAGAAGTCAGCGATGCCGGTCGGCTTAGCGCCTGAGAACTTGGTGTCGTCGTAGGCATAGATCGTCGACCAGATGATGGTCGCAACCCCACACTCATGCAGCGTTCCGGCGATGAAATCATCGCTCGCCGCCTTGCCGTCCGGGGAAGCAGGCAGGGCCTCCAGGTTCAGAGGCTCCAGCAGGCCCTCGTCGCAGCCGCGTACCACATCCGCCAGTTCCAGATCAACGAGGTCCCAGTTAACGCTGCCGGCATCGACCTGGGCTTTGATCTCGGCAAGGCCGCCGTTGTAGTTCTCCGACAAGATTTTGGTGCCGGTCTTCTCGGTGTAGGGCTTGTGGTAGGCCTCGACTTGGCTCTTGGTATAGGCTCCGCCCCAGGACACCACGGTCAGGCTGTCGGCCGAGAGTGCCGGCGCGGCCGCTAGGAGGCCCAAGGCCGACACGCCGGCGATGGTCAGGCAGGATTTTCTCAAATCAAGTTTCATCTGTTGCAAACTCCCAATCTGATAACGGGGCCGGGTCGTGCCGACCCCACGCTCTCCCCCAAAGTCCCTTTTCCTTCGCGCTTTGATTCGTCCCCGGTCATAGGACGCGCGCTTCCGCAGTCACGCTTCTCCCCTACTAGGCATCCAGCGCCCTGCAGTCCTCCAGCGCCCAGCCGACCCGCACCTGCTCGCCTTCGCGCAGCGTGGCGTGGCCTTGGGCGTTGGGAACCTTGATGATGAAATCGTCCTTGCCGCAAAGGCTGACCCGGGTCCGGATGTGGTCGCCCAAGTAGATTAGCTCCTCGACGCGGGCCTCGAAGATGTTTGGAAGGGACCCCTCCGGCGGGTTGATAGCAACCCGCTCCGGACGCAGCGACAAGGTCGTGCGCGCCTGCTCTCCGGCGACCTTGACCGCCAAGGCCTGAACTCGACCGCCGCCGTCGTCGAGATCGACGGCACAGGACACTCCGTTGAGCTGGCTGATCTGGCCGATCAGCCTGTTGTTCTCGCCGATAAACTGGGCGACAAAGGCGTTCTCCGGACGCTCGTAGAGGTCGTCCGGGGCTGCCAGTTGCTGAATCCGGCCGTCGTTGAACACGGCGATCCGATCCGACATGGTCAGCGCTTCCGACTGATCATGGGTGACGTAGACCATGCTCACGCCGAGATTCTCGTGAATGTGCTTGATCTCGTACTGCATCTCCTCGCGGAGGTTCTTGTCCAGGGCCCCGAGAGGCTCGTCCATCAACACCAGGTCGGGCTCGAAGACCAGGGCCCGGGCAACCGCGACACGCTGCTGCTGACCGCCTGAAAGCTGACCCGGCCGGCGGTGTTCGAAACCGCCAAGGCGCACCATATCCAGCGCGCGCCGGACCTTCTCCTCGATTCCGCTCTTAGAAATCCGCCGAACTTCCAGCGGGAAGGCCAGGTTCTCAGCGACCGACATGTGCGGAAACAGGGCATAGTTCTGGAACACCATGCCGATGCCCCGCTTGTGCGGCGGTACGTTGTTGATCGGCTCGCCGTTTAGCAAGATGCTGCCGTGGGTCGCCGTCTCGAAGCCCGCGAGCATCATCAGGACCGTGGTTTTCCCAGAACCGGAGGGCCCGAGCAGGGTCAGAAACTCACCCCGCCGAACTTGCAGGTCGAGATCTTTGACCACGAGCAAGCTGCCGTCATAGCTCTTCTGTACCCGCTCGAAGCGTACGATGGCATCGCCGTCGTATGACGTGGGTGTGGCGTCCAAATTCGTCCCTGCTCCATGCGCGGCCTTCAGGTCCGCGGCATTTTCTTGGCCGATCTCTGCCGGCTCTCCGAAGGCAGCGTCGCGGTGATGGCTTCCACACGGTCCGCTTCCCCTCCGCGCGGATGCTACGTGAGCCAAGGCGAAAGGTGGAGTCCCTTTTGGATGACCGGATGTCGCCGAAATGAAAGAAATGGCCGCATGCCGGACGTTAACGATAGGTTACCACCCCTAGGGGAATTACTAATTTACTTCTAGTATCGAGTGTTGCAGATTTCTTGTCGTGATGAGGAAGGCGCCACCACGATGACAGCGCAGAAGCAACGCGTTCAAGGCGCGCTACGGATCCAGGTGGAGTCCGAAGTCACAGCTTTAACACCTTCTCCAAAGGAAACTTTCAACTTAAAATAGCACTCGCCATGGATTTTGATGCCGACCTATCTCACGACGGAGATGAAATGACCGCAGTAACGGTCCTGACTGCCTTGGACCTCAACGGCCTCTCGCGAGAAGACCTTGACGCCCTTGAAACGATCTGTCGCCAGCGCCTCAGCCGCGGTATCGCCGGATACCTGACTCTCATCCGAAGCGACGGCGGCAACGCATACGCCGAAATCCTCAGTGAGCCTGAGGGCGAAACGGTATTTGAGTTGAGGCGCTTGGGCGGGAACTACGTCCTTTCCTATTGCTGTCCGCTCTACGGCCTGAACCTGCTGGCCGAAGGGCCTAGTTTTCCAAAGGTGATCGAGGCCCTGCCGGATTGGCCGCCGGCCGCAGGCGCGCGCAGGATAAGCGAAGCCGTCTAGAGCCGCAGCCAGCTTACCCTGGCAATCGCAAGCCCTGGTCATAGTACTGGCGCCTTGAGGTCGTTGTTTCGGCCCTAGTTCCCTGGCAAAGAGAAGGAATCACCGGGCAGGTCGAATGGACCCGCCTCGATCTTGGTCAAGAATGTCCTCCAAGCTATCTCGATAGCGCGTCGATTGGGGGTCTCCGAGCGCAACTGCCCGTTGTACAGCCGAGATTGCCTCGGACTGGCGGCCGAGCGCCTTCAGGGCGTAGGCGAGGTTGTTCCAGGCCGCTGCCGATCCCGGTCGCAGCTCGATCGCGCGCCGGTAGGCGACTTCCGCGCCGACGGCGTTTCTTCTAGCAAAACGAGTATTGCCCAGCCCCATGAGCGCATCATGGCTCTCCGGCCAGCGCCTGACCGCCGTCGTGTAGGCGGTCTCGGCTTCGGACAGCTGCCCAGCCCGCTCGAGCCCGGCGGCGGCCCCAACCACCTCCCTTTGCCCTGCGCTCACGGGAATTTGATCGGGTGGCAGGACCGTAAGCGCCCAGAAGTCACCGCGCCGCCAAGTGCGCTCGAAGGTCGCAAGGGCAACGCTGCGCCTGGCCTCGGTCCCGGAATGGAGGATGAGCGTCGGGCCGCGCAGGTCGTATCCGATCGCGACGGCGAAGTGCCACTGCGGCAAGACGTCGAGCCCGAGGTTCTGAAAAACCAGGACCGGATGCCCTGCTGCGATTTCGGCGAGCAGCGCTTCCAGCTGCCGGACCTCGACCGCCAGGCGTCCATTGCGGCGGGATCCGCTCAAGATGTCGCTGCGGAGCGTGCCTTCGCGGCCGGGCGTGTAAACCTGCGATACCAGATCCTCCGCCGTCACCGGAAGCCCGGACCAGGCCAGCACCATAGCAAGTGCCGCCGGGCCGCAGTGGTAGCGCTCCTGCGGGAAGAAGGGCACCTCCGCAATTTCCGCCTGCGGCGGCAGGTCACCCGGCTGCTCAAGCAGTTGCTCGGTCTGCGTCGCTGCGCAGGCCGCCAGCCCGACCGCAAGCGCCATGACGCCAAGCAGGCGGGCCATTCGGCCAAGCCATCTGGCCCAGCGCAACTCCATTCGCCCGGCTCCGGTAGATCGAGGCCTTGGCGGGAGCCTCGTGTGTTGGGACGTCGCTGGGGACATCGGGGTCTGCCGTCCGGATCCATCTCCGCGCGGAGAAGTCAAATGCGTCCGTGTCTTACTGAGGCATCTCGGGCCTGACCACCGTCCTCAGATTGGATTGATAAAAGGAAATACATTGGTTGCGCCGGTCAAGTCCGTGATGATGAAGATCAGGAAGATAATCAGAATCACGGCGCCAAGGACGACCAAGACAGTACTCTGACCCGCCGGTTCCTGGTCCATCTGATCGACGATTTTCGCGATCTCCAGGTCGGAAAGACTCTGCACCCGGAGGGCTGCCTCGTCCGGATCGACCCCGAAGGCCTCGATCTGCTTCCGCACATCCTCCCGAGCCAGGAAATCGAGCACGCGTGCCCGGTCCGACTCGGTCTGACTCTCGGCCAAAACTTGATCGGTCGTGACCATTGCACTCTGAGCCACGTTGATCGGTAGGGAAACAAAGAGAACGACCAAGGCCAGGGGCATTGCCAAGGCCCGGCAGAAGCGATCGAAGACGGTCATCGGCAGCGGCACTCTCAGCTATGCGCTCCGAACCGGCGAAGACGCAGCCGGCTCGTTCCAGCCGGATTATTGGCGTGCCTCGATCCCGCTGCCAAGTCCGGAATGCAACTTGCCACGCTATGGTCACTGCCAGCGAATGAACGGCCTCGGGGAGCGCAGACGCAGCTGCCCCCTTAGTTCAATTTAAATCAGAGAGACGGGCAATAATGCCCTAAAACATATATCGCTTTTTATGTAAGCGTTCGACACAAAGTCTCTGGTCAGCGAGCGGGGCGCTGTAAAAAAGCACGGCCTCAGAGGGTTGCCGATCCGGCCCAGCCCTTTGGCCTCACCCCATGATGTGCAGGCCGCCATCGATGTAGACGGTCTTGCCTGTAATCAGCTTCGAAGCATCCGCGGCTAGGCCAGCGCAAGCGATCCCGACGTCCTCGATCGTAACCAACTGACCGGCGGGCGCCTCGGCCGTGGCCCGATCCAGGAACTCGTCGAAGTCCTTGATACCCGAGGCCGCACGCGTCTTCAAAGGACCCGGAGAGATCGCGAGGACCCGGATCCCCTTGCGTCCGAGCTCCCAGGCCAGATATCGCGTTGCAGATTCCAGCGCGGACTTGACCGGCCCCATGAGGTTGTAGTTCTCGATCACCTTGTCGGCGCCATAGTAGCTCATGGTGAACAGGGCGCCGCCGTTCGTCATGAGCGGCTCGGCCAGGCGCGCCATTCTGATGAAGGAATGACAAGACACGTCCATGGCGAGCAGAAAGCCGTCGCGAGAGGAGTCGATCAGCCGGCCTTGCAGATCCTCCTTTGGTGCGAAGGCAATCGAGTGCAGGGCGAAGTCGAGACGCCCCCAGCGGTGCTCGATCTCTCCGAAAACCTCTTCCATCTGGCCGTCGACGCGAGCGTCCAGCGGCATGAAGATCCCAGCGTCGAGCTCCTCAGCAAGGGGCTGGACATGCGGCTTGGCTTTCTCGTTCAAGTAGGTGATCGCCAGGTCTTCGGCCCCAAGGGCCTTGAAAGCCTTCGCGCAGCCATAGGCGATTGACTGATCATTCGCGACCCCGATGACCAGCCCTTTCTTGCCTTCCAGCGTCAGGGCTTGCGGTGTGAAAATCTGATCGTCTTTCCGCTCAGGCATGGTCAAACCTCGTCAATCAAGCCGCGACGCCGGAGCCGACGATGCGCAATGCGTGAGTTGCGATCATCCGCTCCTCGTCGGTTGGGACAACATAGACACGGGGGTGAGTCAACTTCCCGCTGATTCTCGTGGCGTTTTGCCGATTGTCCTCTTCGTCCAGGAATATCCCCAGCCAAGCCAATCGGTCGCAAACATCGCGACGCACTTCCGGTGCATTCTCACCGACCCCGGCGGTAAAGATCAGGGCATCGAGACCGCCGAGCACCGAGACCAGGGCCCCCACCTCCTTGGCAACACGAAACGCAAAGTAGTCGAGGGCGAGGCGAGCCCCGGGATCCGCGCTTGCGAGCAGGTCGCGGACATCGTTGCTGACGCCGGACAGGCCCTTCAGGCCGCAATCGTGGTAGAGCAGGCGCTCCACCTCTTGTGGGCTCATGCCTTCGTGCGAGATCAGGAAGAGGACGACGCCGGGATCGAGCTGACCGGGCCGCGTGCCCATCGGGAGCCCGTCGAGAGCGGTGAAGCCCATCGTGCTATCGAGGCTGCGTCCGTCCTTCATCGCGCAGAGCGAGGCGCCGCTGCCCAGATGGGCAGCGATCACGCGGCCGCCGGCGATTTCGGGCGCTACCTCCGGCATCACGCTCGCGATGTATTCGTAGGACAGGCCGTGGAAGCCGTAGCGCCGAACCCCCATGTCGTAGAAACGGCCGGGCAACGCAAAACGGTCCGCCAGTTCGCCGTGATCGCGATGAAAGGCCGTATCGAAGCAAGCGACCTGCGGGATGTCCGGCAGAAGCTCACGGATCGCCTTGATCGGCCCCAGGTTGTTGGGCTGGTGCAAAGGCGCCAGCGAGACGAAGAGCTCGAGCTCTGCGAGCACCGCGTCGTCGACCAATACCGCCTGGTTAAAGCTCGGCCCACCGTGCACGACCCGATGGCCGATGGCGACCGGCAGGTCGCCGGCCAGACGCTCGCCGAGCCAGTCCCGCAGGATCGCCATGGCGCTCGGCAGGTTGGCGACCTCGTCGGGTTCAAAAGCGGTCTCGGCGAGCGACGCGCCCTCGGAATCCTTCGCCGTCAGCCGCGGCTTCGCCCCGATGCCTTCGATCTGACCCTTGAACAGGCGCGACGGCGCTCCCTGTTCGATCTCGAAGAGCTGGAACTTGATGCTCGACGAGCCGGCATTGAGGACAAGGATCGTGTCCGACATGGTCAGGCCGAGACCGGCTTCTTTGCCCGCAAGGCCATTGCGTACAGCGCGGCCACGGCACAGGACGCCATGCGGGTCTCCAAGGAGTCTGCGCGGCTGGTCAGGACGATCGGCACCCGGGCGCCAAGCACAATACCTGCGGCATAGGCCCCCGACATGAAGGTCAGGTTCTTCGCCAGCATGTTGCCGGCCTCCAAGTCGGGCACCACCAGTATGTCGGCCTGGCCTGCCACCGGAGACTTGATCTTCTTGACCTCGGCGGCTTCTAGGCTGATCGCATTGTCGAGTGCGAGCGGGCCGTCGAGCAATCCGCCGGTGATCTGTCCCCGCTCGGCCATCTTGCAAAGGGCTGCCGCTTCCACGGTCGAGGGGATCTTGGGGTTCACGGTCTCCATGGCCGAGAGGATCGCAACCTTTGGCTCCTCAACTTTCAACCCGATGGCCATATCGATCGCGTTCTGGACGATGTCGACCTTGGCTGCGAGATCGGGGAAGATATTGACCGCCCCGTCGGTGACAAACAGCGGCTTGGGGTAGCTGGGCACGTCCATGGCGAAGACATGGGACACTCGCCGCTCGGTGCGGAGCCCGGCCGAGCTGCTGAGCACCGCCCGCATCAGTTCGTCCGTGTGAAGGCTGCCTTTCATCAGGACCTCGCCGCGCCCTTCACGCACGAGTTCGACGCCGCGCGCGGCTGCCGCGTGGCTGTGCGGCACATCGACGATCTCGCAGGCCGAAATGTCCAGATCGTGCTCGGCGGCGACCGCCTCTATCTTGCGCCTCGGACCGACCAGGATCGGCTCGATGATCTCGGCCTTCGCGGCATCCAGCGGGCCTTGCAAGGCAGAGCGTTCGCAGGGGTGGACGACAACGGTTCCGATGACCGGCAACTCCTTGGTCTCGGCGATCAAGCGCCTATATTTCTCGCCGCGGTGTTTCCAGTGGTCGTCGTGCCTCTGGGCTTCCATGTCGTTCATGGCGTCCTCACTCAAAGATCCTGTTTGCGCGGTGCGGAAGGGCTTCCGTCGCGCGCTCAGGAGGTTTGCTGTCGCGCAGCGGTGCGGCGGCGCGGCCGGGCGGCCGGTGTCCGGGAGACCGGCGCCGCCGGCGCGGGCCGCTGCTCGGAAGGCGATTCAACCTGGTCCTTAGCCACCACTTCCAGCTTCCTTCCGTCCACGGCGACATCGGGGTCCAGACCGAAGCAGGTCGCAAGCTCGCGCAGGTGGGCCCGTCTTTTCTCGCTTGGCGGGCCGGCCGCGGTAGAGACCGACAAGACCTCGTCGAAGAGCTTGCGACGCGCCTTCGGGTCCTTGGGAAGCAGGTCTGGCAGAGCCCTAATCGCTGCCTCTTCATCGATCAGGAGCATGAAGAACTGGTCACGGACCAGCGCCTTGAATTCGTCCAGCGCCAAGCGCTCGGCCGGCGGGGTCTGCTCGTGGATCAACTTCAAGGCGCCGAAGCCACGTTCATCAACCCGGCCGTCGGGCAGCCCAGCGTAGAGCAAGGCGCGCACTGCGGCCTCCGCCGCTCCGCCCGATCCGATCCTCTGCTTGAGGTCCCGGATCTTTTCGTGAACCAGAGCCTCGCGGGCGGGGTCGCCGGCTACGGACCTCGTCCGTCGCTCTTCGCTGCTGGACTTCAGCCCGACCAAGGCCTGCAAGAGTTCGGAATCGTAGACCGAAAAGAAGAGCTGCTCCTGGGTCCGGTCACGCAGTTCGCGCCAGGAATCGAGCCAAGCGACAATGCCGTCCGAGATCTGTTTCTCGATCACGCGGAAGGGGTTGTCGTCTTGGACTTCCTGGCGATTCGCGCGGACCTTCTCCGCCGCATCCTTGCTCCAGGAGATCAGGGGATTCTGGTCCGAGAACAAGCTGTACTGCAGGCGGGCGGGATGCGTCTCCCGCAGCCATTTGGCGCTTTGCTCCGTGGTGGCGCCGCGCACGACAGGAGACAGGAAG
>JAAUXT010108700.1_pt1 | contig 11382 bp, 20 predicted proteins | sample 7278171 | NCBI WGS metagenome assembly JAAUXT01 (sample SAMN14350112, study PRJNA611818) | marine sediment metagenome | isolation source: surface marine sediment (1.8m) | place: French Polynesia: Moorea | collected 2018-08 | reverse complement strand
GTCAAGCTGCCTCAACCACACAATCAGGGATGTGTCAGGGACAGATTTACACTATCATGCAAGGAAAAAATGCTGGGACTGCTACAAATTTGCAAAAAATACCCCAAACACATTTTTGCCCATATCTTCGCTACTAATTAACCGATTTTTGTCATTCAACTTGGAGCATGAAGCTGAGATCGAGCCCCACCTGTTGGAATTGGTTCTGAAGGTTTCTGCCACTAGGAACACACACACACACACACAGACATACTCACACACACACAGAACATCCTCAGTGGGCCATTGAGTAGATCTACAGAATCTAGATCAAGATCAGTTTCAAACTTACCTCACAATTGCCAATTCCTTCTCAATTCTCAAAAGCACATGTGAACAGGAAGCAGCCGCTGTCTAGACTAGACCGATTGCGCGACCATCCGGGTCCGATTTCCGCGGACTTACTTGTTAAATGTCGTCAGGGTTTTGCTTCTGGCTCAATACAATTGTTGCTGTGACTCAGGTACTTCAAAAAGAAGGCTTTTTGTTTGCTTTTGTACCTGCAACTGTCATTTTTGTCTCTGTCAGTCTGGTCACAAAGTAAGAAAGACCGAAACTTCAGGCAGAAGCAGAATCAGTCCGTAATTTGAGAACATGTGTCCTCAAATTTTCTGTTGTCGTTATGAATTTTGCAGAACGATATTTGTCTTTAAAAAAACACATGTGCCACCGCACATGCATGACGTTCCCCCTGCACCCCGAACAAGGAACCAAATGTTTTCGCGGACTCTGCTGACTTCTAAGTTGGCTTTGGGGACCTTTGCAGGCTGGGATCCCACTGCGTCTGTTCCACAAGGAGATCGAGGCCTACCTCTGCGCGGAGGGGCTCTTCGACGACAGCGTCGCCGAGGATGGTGAGGGATAGATCCACTTAACATTGTTCCCTCGTTTTGAAAAACCAAAACCGGCGACTCGAGTCAGATTTCAACAAGTCAGATTCCACTCCCCAAAAATTTTAGCGTCAGTCGTCTTCACTATTTCTTTCAACAGTTCACTTGCGCGTGCGGCCGATGGATCCAAAGAATCCGAGAACGTTGTTTCCGTCCAGTTCTGCCATCACGTACTGGCAGGTGGAGCTGCAAGAGGGGCCCGTGTCGGGTAGGAGAACCAAACCATTTCACCGGAAGAGCCAACACTGGCTGAATCGTCCTCAGTAGGATGGAAATTTGCTCTTTTGAATCGTGTGTACACTTCAAAAGTGGATTCATCAAGACATTGAACCTGTCCAACTTGAGCTCACAAAGAACTTGAATTTCTTGACGCACGCAGGCTCCGTGGTGCGGTGGGAGCAGCAGTGTCGCTTCAAGCACATGGGGACGCGGCGCTACCTCAAGGTGGACACGGACCGCAAGGTGACGCTGACGGAGGACTACCTCGACCCGACCACCGTCTTCAGACTGCACCCCGTCATCAAGGTACAGCAGCGACGAGCCCCTGGTAGAAAGTACAAGTGTCATGCAGCATTTGGAGAGGGCGTGTTCTTGATGGAGACAACAACTTCGTCTCACTGCCCCCAGACTGCGTCGTAGATTTTGTCTCCCAAATTTGTTCAAAAAGAACGACGACACCCAGACCTCACCGACTCGTCTGGCATATATGTGTGACGCGTGGTTTTGTTGTGCGGTCACAGGACGGGGAGCAGATCGAGTTCGAGACGTACTGCCGCATCGAGCACGTCGTCTCGGGTATGTGGCTGCACGCCGAGCAGGAGGACCACGAGCGCAGGGAAACCATAGAGACCAAGAGCAACAACATGTCGATGGCCGGGCTACTCTGGACCACAGCGACGCTCAAGAAGGTGCGGGAGAATGAGATTCGGGCCGCTGACCTGACGCAGAGCGCAGAGCGTAGAAAGAGTGGGAATTTGGGAGATTGTGTTTTCTCCAGCGAATCATACCGTTGGATATGGACAAGATAAACTGGAATGGATGTTTATTCCCCGGATTGATTCATTGGCATCGTGCGCAGATCGGCGTGTCCTACGAGATGCAGTACGACGACGCGTTCACCCTGCAGAAGGTCGAGGACGATCTCGTCGCCATCCTCAACTACATGGCCGGCATGGTGCCTGTCATACAGAAACTCATCACCGATGTGAGTGGAATATTCTTCTTTCCACATCAAAAAAGAAATAGAAACAGCAAAAGGTATTCCAAGTAAGCAATCTGCAAAATCGATATTTTTCTTGGATTGGTGTTGCAGACATCAGTGTTGAGTTTCAGGCAGAGGATTTGGTGCGCCTTCAGCAAGCCTGAAGTGTGTGTGTTCTTTTGACTTGATTTTTCGTTGTTCGTTTCAGAAAAAAGCCGGAATGACACTGAACGCCAAACAGACGCACGACTTCCTCAATGTGAGTAACCCTTTGTGTCTCCAAGAAAGACGTTCTAGTTTTGCTGTCTGACACATGATTCCCACGGTCTTGTCGCGTCCAGGCTTTGTCGGAGATGAAGACGTTCATGGTGGTGAACGGGGAGCCGAACAAACAGCGTCAGAAGCTGCTGCGAAACCTGCGCATCGTCGAGCTCCTCGTGAAGCTGCTGCAGACGCCCTACAGAGGGAGCCCCGATCAACAGTGAGTACCCACTCGATCAACAGGGCCTTCAACAGGAAACTTCACACTGAGTATGTGCAGATGAACATCCAGACCAAAAAGGTTGGACATCTTCACTTGGGCTGGGATACACAGACTGCTCCAGGTTCATGGTTTGAGGATATGACTCGTGCTTGGGTGTGCTTGTTTTTTTTTGAGATCTCTCAATTCTTCAATGTCGAGTAGACTTCAAAGGCTTCAGTCTGTTTCTGTGGACCATAATAGGGACCAGAAAGCCTGTCCAGTCAGCATTGCGGGGGGGGGGGGGAGTGTTTCGGCAACTCCCGTCTCCTGGCCGACATCAGCTCTCATGCAGGAAGCCTTGATCAGGGCTTGTATATGTGATCAGCCACGATGCAGGGTGTCAAAGAGCCACAGGCAATGTTTCGGGTTCTGTCAGAATTATCTTTTGTTCATTTGTGCTGTGTCCAAATCAATCCGTTTCTCTCCGTCCTTGTTGCCATCAGCCACATGCGGCGCGTGATCGTCGAGTGTTATGACGTGCTGTACGTCTACTTGATGGGTGACAGCCGCAAAAACGAACTCTACATGGCCAACAGCATCGACTACTTTGGAGGCCAGATCTCGCAAGGGGTAACACACACATGGACAAAGCCTGGTGTGCTCAAACTTTTGTGTCAGTTTGCAGATGTTTGGTCTACGTGAGACATCTTTTGGTTGACAACTTGTTGGTGCGAGTTGACTTTGTCTTGTCATTGGGTTCAACTTCGTGGTCTTTGGGATGTTTTGTCGAGCAGTGTCTGTTGTTCTTTTTCACATGTCCATGTTGGGTTGGTCCAGGATGAGGTAAGAACCCGAACTTTGCCCTCGATCCCCACCTTGATATTGTGCGTGGTCGGGGCAAACGTCGGGGGAAAGACACCCTGAGGGCTGTGAAACTCCTCAACCACATCCTGATCCATTCCTGTGGGCATGTGCAGACCATCCTTCTTCATCTTGCGTGGTTTCTTTGACTGGTTCTTCCTTCCAGTTGATGACCAATGTTATCGTGGGGTGAAGCTGTTTGCTGTTTTCCACTGACTGCGGCCTTGTGTGTGCACATGCATGTATTGTACTTGTGTTGTCGGTTTCAGTTGTTTCACGGCAATCGCCACGGAAATCTATGACGTGCTGTATGCGTACTTGATGGGCGACAGCCGGAAGAATGAGCTCTACCTCGCAAAAAACATGCAGTTTTTCGAAGTCGAGATTCTCAAAGAGGTCAGATTTCTTCCTTTCCAACCTGCACCAGGTGACTGGCCGCATAGTTTCCAACTGCAACGTCTGGCGACAAACAAACCTTTTCCCACTCTCCTCAGAGGCACGTCCAATACGAATGCAAAAAATTCCCCAGTGCACATTGTGTAGAGTCTGCTCTTTTTCTGCTACGCTTGTTCTGAAAATATTTTTCGAGCTTCATTTCTTCACTAGGACAGAGGACCGCTGGTGAGTATTCAAGGCTTGTGTTTGTCTGAGTTGTGGCCTTCACTGAAAAGAACTGTTGGGTTTCTTGTCACCATCAAGAAATGTGGAAGAATTGGACTTTGCTTGATACCAAAGGATTTTGTCATGGCACACTTCAAACGTGGTCTTTGTGAAAATGCAGTTGTAATCACTGTGGGACACGACAGTGTAAGAAAACCAGAATCCAACCAGCGTGAGGACACGTGGACTGATGCTGTTTGAGTCGCTTGGTCATGAAGCCTAAATTTTGTTCATCTGACTGGTACACATTTCAAGCGAGTCTCAAAAGCAACAGAGAGTCGCCCCTGGTGAAATACAACATTTGGCGTGCGACACCACACTTTGTTGACTTCAAATTCACGTTGGCCCAGTGGTCTCTGACACTCGGAAAGAACTTCCAACAGTTTTGCTCCTCCTCACTTGGTCTGCAGGGTGAGATCGGGCTGAATGCGGCGCACATGGTGATGGAACTGGTGAAGGACAACCGAAAGATCGTCGACCGCATCACGCACGCGCAGATAGATAACTTTGTGGACCTGCTGCGCAAGAACAAGGTGAGCACCACCGTCCTCAGACCCAGGACCGGGATTCGTGGCACAACCGGGGTCAGATTGCAGCCCATGCAACTGAAGACATCTGTACGTCTGTCTCCATGTTTCCCGTTGCGGGTATTTGCTCTACGCGTCATCGCAGTCCGCTCGTTTCCACAGAACTACCGGTACCTGGACCTGTTGAGCGTGCTGTGTGTATGTGACGGGGTCTCCATCCCCGACAATCAGACCTACATCACAGAGGCTTGGCTCAAACAAGGACAAAAGGCAAGCGACTTTTCTCGCTGGAGTTTGTGAGTCTCCAAGTTTTCGCAATGAATCCAGTTTTTGATCGTTCCCAACTTTGGACGCTGCTGACTCTGTTGACAGAACTGTGTGTACCACACGGAATTGGGCCAGGCGATCAGCAAAGACTCCAACGTGGTGTACGTGTCCAAGGACAACAAGCGCACGTGGAAGACCCTGCAGGACTTCACCGCCGGGGTAAGTGCGTCCAACAGCGCGGGGTGAGGACGTGCATGTCGGAGGAATGTCACAATGTTCTTCATTGATGCTTTTCACACACTGCAGAAAAACCTGAGCGAAGATCAAGAGTTTCTGTTCCTGGACCATCAACTGGACCTGTTTGGAAAACTCTGCTACGTGAGTCCATCCCACAACTTCCAACAATTGTTTCTGAATGCATCGTCCAGAACACGTTTGGGGCGCATTCCTACGTGATTCAGATGTATGACCCGCTTAGCCTGCATGTGCTGCTTTTTGGGCAGCAATCCGTTCCGATACAAGTACAGCAGCCAGATTTCAGGGTGGGTAAACTATTTTTCTCTACAGGGTCGAAACGAGTTTGCTATTCGCGTGATCACACACGAGCTGAAGTACCTGACGTGGAAAGAGGCGTACCTGTGTCTCAGCAACGAGGAGCTGCCCGACCAGCTGAGGGCCAAATACTGCCACCTCATCATAGGTATGTGTGTGCGTGTGCGTGTGTGCGTGTGTGCGTTTGTGCGTGTGTGCGTGTGTGCTTTGTCTTCCGTTGTGATACGAGACGCAACGATCATCTTCGGGTTTCTAAATTGTAGAGTCCAGGCCAGTGTTCATAATGCGTTTGTTCTCTTGTTTGAAGCGCTGTTCGTTGACGTTGGGGAGAACATGTCCGTGCTCGACCGCATCAACCTGACCTTCGTCTACGACGAGATCGGTCACCTGGGCAAAAGCGCCGAGGAGCAGGACAACGCCGTGAGTAGCGCCGTCCGTACAGCGAGGATCTGCGAACGCAGCGGCGTAACGATGCGGGAAATGTGTGTTGTTTACTCGTACAGCACAAGAAACTGGAGATCTCAGCTCATCTGTTCAGACTCTTCGTAGAGGGACGGTGCCCCTGAGTGTGTGACCATCTGATAATTTCGATTACAATGTTTCTCGCGATCTGTTCAGATGTTTGTGGTGCATTGTTGACAGGCGCTGCGGGAGCGCTCGGAGACGATGAAGTACTTCCCCGAGATCCGGGACTGGATCTCGCGCTTCCTCGACGGCAACAAGGACATGACGGCCTCGCTCATCGGACACAACATGCTCGTGGAACAGGTGACTGTAGAAGAATCTGCATGAACCTTGGACTTCCAAATGAATTGTCCATGAACTCAATAACTCGGAAAATTCAGGCGAACTTGGTCAGGTTTCGGTGTCCTTTCTCCACGATTTCTGGGGAGGGAGTAAACACTGTCACGTACAACGTTTTTGAAGGAACAAACTTCTTCCTTTTGCGCATCCGAGTTTGGGGTCTGGGTGTGGCAAGTGTGACCGGGTGTGACCCAAAACTTTCCGCCTCACCACCAATCCCAAACGTTAACAAATTGAACAATGGGAAAGAATTCCATTTTCCTCGCGGCTGCTCTTCACCGCACTAACTTGTCCCACAGGTGCTGCGGCTGGTGCACTACCTGGTCAAGTACGGGTACTACGGCAACATCGAGGACATCAAGCAGCTGCTGGACCCGCTGCTCAGTCTGCTGGACGGACGAAATGACAAACCGTACCCAAAAGTGGAGGGTACTCTCTTCTTCTCATCTCAGAAACACTACATCTTTGTTGATGTTGGTGAAGAACCACACCCTCAGTACAGAGTTTCTCAGAGTTAGAAAAGACGTCAAAGCGCTCTGCTCCACTTCGAAGCACAGAAACCTCAAAAAATGTCCACGCCGGTCATTCGCCTTGCTGAAAACCGTGCCTTGCTGGAAAATTGTTGCGTGGAGGCAAAAGGTTCACACTCATGTTTGACATCTGTCCAACTGCGTCGTGTCATTAAACAAGCACAACAGTGCTCTGTGCCCCGCCTGTAAATGTGTGTTGAGGTGGATCAGGGCCACGAGAGACACGGATGGCGTTCTCCCCACAGGCATGCCCGTCATCCCGGAGGTGCTCGACTCGTATCGCAGCAAGACGCGCTACCTGGAGAGCCCCGAGACGAAGTCCATCTGCGACGCCAAGTACCAGGCGATGCAGGTGCTGGACCTCTTCTTCAACATGCGCTTCAACGTCAGACTCGAGGTGAGTCGCTCTCGCACTGTGTTTGTCACCAGATTTTTGGTGCTTCTCTTGGCGCCTCCATGCATTCCACCAAAGGAAAGCATGCCCGTCTTCCTGTTCTCTGTTTCTGATATCTCTGTCTCAGTCGGAGAGAAAGGAACTTTTTGCAGGGCACGCTGAAGATCATTGGAATTTGTTTTCGTGTGTGGATCTGTGCATGTGGAGCTGCGTGTGTTTCAGATGTTTGTGCGCGAGTTCAAGAAGACGCACACGATGTTCCACAGTCAGATGGAGAAGGAGCCGGAGCTGGGGCCGCTGCTCCACGACACGTTCGATCTCTACCTGGACTCCGGGTCGGTCTGCTCTGCCCAGCTCGATGTTTCACTTGTTACGAGTTACAAGTACAATCGCGGAATTGACCGAGTGTTCGGGGTACGAAACCCCAACACGTTTGTCCGGACTGTCCACGTGATTGGTTTATTCTCTCTGCTCTTCCAGGCTCAACGGCAACGCGGTTCACATTCTGCAGGAGATATTTCAGGAGAGCAGCTACTTCAAAGACTACCCCATCACAGACATCCTGCTGGTACGTGACCCATATTTTCCAAGAACGTTGTCCCTGTGTTTTTCGTGCAAGAATAGATGAATTGCATTGAAGACACCCGCTGTTCAGTGTGTTCTCGGAATCCTCAGAAACTTTGAGAACCTGTGTCTGCTGTAGGATCTGTCTCACTACAACTACGATCGCATGGTGACCCAGTCTATGATGCTGCTCGACAGATACTATTCGTCCTACGACAACCTCTTCAAGCGGGCCGTCCAGGCACAGGTAAACCGCAACAACCCAGGCAACTTGGTCAGCGCGTCATTCATTTCCTAACGCAGTGCTTCCTTCATCTGTCGGTCCTGTCCACCAGGTTCTCATCACTGACCAGTCGGTGGCAGTGCTCAAGGACCTGAGGAAGCTCATTCCGATCATGGACCAGATGGTCAGCTCGAAACTGACCAACGAACAAACCACCGTCCTCGCCGACATCCTTCAGAAGATGATTGAGTGCGTTCACCTTCTGTAAATTTCTGCTCAGCCTGTTTGTCATCTTCTTTGTGTGAATATCATGCTTCATACCGCCTGTTACGCAATCTGTTTGACAGGTTCTGCTCGTTGGAGAATGAGCCCGAGGAAAGACACCCGATGAACCAGAGCATTCTCTTCAATCATGGCACGTAGATGTCCTCCATTCCTGGATTTGATGTCGCGTTCGCATTTCTGAAGTGTTGTCTGAGCATTGGGTCATGTCCGAACAGAAGATTGAACTTTGGAGGAACGGCGGTCGAGTGGACTGAGAAAGGAGCCCGAAGTCAAATGTTTGACACGTGTTTTTGCCGTTTTAGGAATTCTGGCCACCGTGTTTGACATCTTGTCGCAGGAAATCGACGTCAAACTCATTGTGAGTTGTTACTTTCAAATCGTGTCCAGGCACAACAACTAGTGTCGAACGCGGTTGTTTTTTTGAAGCCGTTTCACGTCTCGTCTCAAGATTTTCATTCCCTCTCCTTGTCTCTCTCACTCACTTGATGTCTCTCTGTCCTGCAGGAGCAGTACAGTGGGATCCGGCGCATCTTCCAGAAGTGCTTCAAGCTGCTGCAGGCGATGGCGCGCTCCAACGACACGGTTCAGACGCGGCTCTTCGACCGCCTCGACATGCTGCTCAACATCCAGGGCGCCGAGCCCGACATGGCCGAGGCGCTCATTGAGGTGAACTTGACTCACTGTTTTCTCAAGCGCCTCCGTTGGTCCAGCACAGGGGCGAAGTGCAGCCCAACGAATTGTGCCACACAGGCGTTTTTTGCTCTTGTTGAGTGGACAGCATTTCTTTGAGACTTGTTGTTTATGTTTGAAATTGTTCGAACCCAACAGAAGTAAAATTGTATTGTTCATTTTGAACAGGTGTTCACTGGGAACAAAACGACGTGTATGAAGATCCTGCCCTACCAGGTGAGACATTCGTCCAACCACTGCCAGCCAAACTTGAAATGTTGCATTTGGTTCTGTGAGTTCAGTGTTTCTTTTCTGGGAAAACTAATTCTGTGCGAATCAGCAGCAACCACGCACAAATCATTGTGAACTCGCGTTCTGCGAAATAAAACTTTGTTGAAGTTCTCTCTTTGTCTCCAGGTTCAGCGGATCATGGTTCTGGCGTCGGTGCACCTGAACAAGGCTCCGCAGTTCCTCGACCTGCTCAACGCCATCGTCAAGGTGGAGGAGCTCAACCTGCCGCTCAAGCGCAACCAGGGCTACGTCATGAAGTACTTCATGCAGTACAGGTGCGTACGAGTGAGAGTCAGGCGACGTCAGAAATTATCTTGACTCAAGCTGTGTATCGTCTCGATTCGCTGAGAACGACGGACGTAAACACAGGCGTCGGACCAAGTGAAGGACATCCAAAGCACAGCATTTTAGTGACGTTTTGTTCGTGCACAACGCAAGTAGATGTAGTGTACAGAAGCATGCATTGCCTTGTGCACAGTGTCGCCAATGTAGTTGCAGAGAGCACCAAACTTATTGGACGTGTGTGCCTCTTGTAGGGAGAGCGTAGCCTATGTGTTAGACACTGGCCAACAGCGCAAGGCCAAGCTCGTCGCTGCACACACCAAACCCAAGGACACAGACCAACTCCTAACCGAGTTGGCAGATGCCGATGTGTTGCCTTGGTAATTTTACCATGCATCAGTGTCCCTTCTGGAAGCATTTTGTGTTTTGTGTGTCTAACGCCTTTCAACAGGCTAAGCAGTTGTGACTGATCAGCAGTCTCAAAGTCAACTGACGTTGAACGTTTTTCTGAACAAGCTCTTGTCATTCACTTGCGTGTCCTGAACATTATTCAAAGGCATTGCTGACGTCTTTATCAACTGTGGTGTTCTTTTCTGGGTGTCTTTGTGTTTCTCGTTTTGACTTCCAAACGCGTGGTGGTTATCAGTGTTTGCTTTTACAACATTGTTGTTTTCCTTGCTTTTGCATGCCTGAACCTCAGATATTTTACCTCACAGAAACAGTGCACCACCAGTAACTGCAGATCCTGCTACTGCATGTGCAGCATGCACACAAACCAAGAAATTTGGACAAACGAAACGCATGTCTGTCTGTGAACGAATGGAGCAGCACACTTCACACACACTTTGTGGAATTTCAACCAGACTGAGATCACGAAGTTGTAGTGGCACAAACTAAAGATGTTTTCTTCCAAAATGGTGCATGGTAAAATTACCTGGAACAAATTTGTAGTGGCATGTAGCAGGACAGACTTTGTGACTGAAAATACAGAAGAATACGGATTCATTGGTCAGAATTCAACCTCACACTGTTTGAAATTCGTGTGTTCTTGTACAAAGTCATACCTATCATTTGTTTGACGGATGAACTTGTGTAGGCAAACGAGCGAAAATATGTATTTGATTTCAGAGCAAAGGATAAGAGAACTGACAAACCTTTTGAACCCGCAGTGCATTTCATTCACGATCGTGGTCTGAAAAAAACATTTTCAACCTGCTCCGCTGTTGTTGACAGTACTTGTACTGGTTCGATGCGTACAGGTCGGAGGTGGCCCAGGTGATCGACCAGCCGGCAGCCTCCCGCAAGGCCCTGCTCGCCGGACCCCAGACTCCGGACCTGCACTATATGATCGCGCTCATCGATCTGCTCGCCACATGCGCTGAGGTGTGTCAACTTCTCTCTCTGGTTGTGGACACCGTGAGCACACATGTGTGTGACCTGTGTGCGCTACCAATGGCAAACAGATACAAAGATTCTGCCAGACACCACTTGAATTCCAAGTGATCAAGCAGTGGCCCATTGGAGCCAAGATCTGGCACAATGTGACTTCCGTCTCAGGACTGTCAGTCATAACCCCTCGTTCACACCGAGCGCATACGCACTCACGCACACGTTTGCGATGGCGACGCTCCAGCGCACCGTGCATAACACTGTTCATACCGCGTGCGTAGCTGCATGCGTAGCCATGTGTGACTGTTTGGGTACGCGACGTTCATGACATCATAATTTTTCGACGTGTCTAGCCCCACTTCCTGTTGCGCGGGATTTTTCACGTCACTTTCCTTCGACCTTGGAGCGCACATGTTCAACCCACTTGCTCATTCCATCGACAAGGCTGTTTTTCTGAGAGCATTACTAAAAATCATCATGCCAAAGGCCAG
>JAAUXT010036990.1_pt1 | contig 11382 bp, 11 predicted proteins | sample 7278171 | NCBI WGS metagenome assembly JAAUXT01 (sample SAMN14350112, study PRJNA611818) | marine sediment metagenome | isolation source: surface marine sediment (1.8m) | place: French Polynesia: Moorea | collected 2018-08 | reverse complement strand
TGTTATATATATTTACCATGACCACCCCCTAAGTACTGCCATGGCCTTCCATAGCCACAGCAACAGCCACAGCCAATCATATCATTCCCCTAGATGGAGCCACTATCCTAAGCTAGGCACATGACCCAGACTGCCAACACACAATAGCTGGTGACACCATAGAGGAAGGTAGCCTAAACCACTGAGCTCCAACTCATACTCTACAATAAACTATACTACAACATCACTACTGGGGCTTCACTCATATATACAACACTTCTTTTCCCACTTTTGGGTGGTGGGGGCAGCTGTTGGTAGACTAAGTGCCAGGCAGTCAATTTCATGGCTTGTTCCCATTGGAAAGCAAGACAATGAGCAACATGAACAAACAATGCAATTCATGAGTTCACATACATATAACCACAAGATCAAGGGACCTATGTTTCATTTGATGTCCACAAATTCCCACTCATCAGCAACAGGCCACCACAGTGGTGTCCACATCTGTTATTTCCTATTTTTGGAAACACTTTGAAGCCTCAAAATTACAGCTTTGAATAATGTTGCTTTCAAGTTTAGAACAAATTTCATTCTTTTCATGGCCAGCTCTGGAAGCATCATGATGAAGAATCTTCCATTTCAGGTTTTAGCCATTTTTGCATTTCCAATAATGATGTGAAGTTTGTCTCGCCCCAAGCTTTTTTCAAATCACTGTCATTTTGGTGTGCCCATACCTGTGATATGCATTTGGGTTTGTGCATGACACCCAGGGGGGGTTCTGATTGGAGCACCATGAAAACCAATCTGCAGGTACTGCCCTGGGCACTCTGTCTTCATGAGTGTGCTGTTTCCAAAAGTTGGTGTGGAAGCCTGTGATTTCCAGGTGCAGGCTCATTGTATTTTTTGTGGATCAAAAGCTGAAAATGTTATTTGTGTCATAATTACATCTCTCTTGTTTTTAAGGATCACAGGACACAGGCAGAAGCAGAAATTGGAAGCTGTGTATGCATTTGAATTCACTCATGTAATCAGAGCAAAACACCGGCATTGGGCAAAAAGCTGGGGAGGTGGCTGGACATTTCCAACTTTGGGAACATGTTGCTGTGCTGGGTTTTGTTCACAACCCTCCTGGGTATCTACCTGGACAATGTTTCACCTGAAAATTCAATAGCCATTGATACAGGACTTCCTGTGAAAGATTTTATTACAAACAAAGAGAAAGAAAATGTTGAAAAGCAAAACATCAGACCTCCCAACAAATTTCAGAAATCAACAGAAAACAGTTCTTTTTTGAGAGGGACACTAAATTGGAAAACATCCAACACTGAAGATAAAATTGAGTCAGAAAATGGAAAATTTCAGAGCTTTCAGAACCATAATGCCAAAAGAAAGGAACCAAATGGAGCTTTGATGCTTCATTCAGAAGCAGCTGCCACTCAAGTGGGCAAGCAATCTTTTGCAAAGGACACAGAAAGAGTGAAAACTGTCAAGATGACGAATGTCACCAGTTTTCAGGTCAAAAACAAGCAATATTTTACAACAGCAAAAGATCCAAATAGTGATAAAACTCCTGCAGATACTGTGCAGTGGACAGAAACAACCAGTGCTCACACCATGTTCAACTTTACCAGTTCAAGTTCAGATCAATCTGCAATGCAGAAAATTATTCCAACAAGTCACACAGAAAATATCAAAACAAATGCAACAAATAATGAGATACATGTTTCTGTTTTGAAGAACAAAGGAAGGAGAAGTATTTACACAATACCCTTGTCAAAAAGCAAAAGCAAGAACTGGTTTGTTGCATTCTACACACAAACTCAGTAGCAAGGCATGGAAGCATCAAACCACTGTGGCACAAGAGCAAACCCTTGTTACTACCTGAAAACAGTGATGAGCCAACTGAAAGAAGGAGACACTCTTGTACTGATTTCTAATCTGACTTCTTACCACAAAGAAATTGACAAGCACAATACAAATTTGGCTGTTGAAGACACAAGTTAGTCAAAAAATCAGTGATCAGTTTGAATCACTCCTTTTTCTTCACATTTTGGAAATGGTTTCTTTCTTTGTTTACTTTTGAATACTTTGCACTGTTCCACTTCCATTCCTCTTCAGGTGTGAAAGTACACAATCCAAAAGTGGAAATTATAAAGCAGGAGGCCATCTTGACAACATCCATCAATACTCATGTGGAAATTGCAAACTTGTCTCTCATCCCAAGGAGCAGGTTGTATCAGATCAAATTTTCAGGAACAAATGTCACACATCAACACACCATCACAATATGTAACACAAAGCTCAGTCACACAACATTGCTCCTTCAGAACCTACATATAACAATCAGAAACACCTGGTTTGTGAAGTCTTGTGTGCAGGTCAAAAACACCAAAAGTGACCAAGATGTTGGGCAAACTCTGCATTTGTCAATGATCAATACAGCTGTGACCAACACACAGATACCTGACCCTGCCTGGTCCTCTGCTTGCATTTCTTGTTCAGACTGTGAGGTTCGTCTTGATCAAGTTCAGTTCATCAACAATACAAAGGAACAAAATTATGGTTTGATGATGTTTGACAGAAGCAACATTTCCATCAGCAAAAGTCTCTTCTCAAACAATGAAGGTGGTGTTTTGTATGCAAGCCATCATTCAACAGTAGATATTCTATCCTCAACTTTCTCTCAAAACACAGCAAAGTCCAAGGGTGGAGTCATGTGTCTCAATACAGATGTAAAGGTCTCCATACAGACCTCAGAATTTGTTGAAAATACTGCAGCTGAAAATGGTGGTGTGGTTTATGGTGAGGACAACATCTTTTTAGTTGTTTCCAGAAGCAGTTTTTCTCAGAACAAGGAGCTTAGTTCAGATAGATATATAGGAGGTGGAGTAGCATATCTCCAAAACAATGTCACTGTGATAATGGATTCCTGCAGCTTCACTGAGAACAGTGCTACACAGGGTGGAGTTGTCTGTGCATGGGAAGGTGTTACTGTAAGAACAGATTCCTGTAACTTCACTGGCAACAGTGCTAGTATTGGTGGAGTTGTACATGCAGAACAAGGTGTCACTGTGACAACAGATTCCTGTAGCTTTACTGGAAACAGGGCTCAAGGGGGTGGAGTTGTACACATAGAAAATAGTGCCACTTTGAGAATAGATTCCTGTAACTTCACTGGTAACAGTGCTGGTTGGGGTGGAGTTGTACATACACGGGAAGGTGTCACTATGAGATTAGATTCCTGCAGCTTCACTGATAACAGAGCTGGACATGGTGGGGGTGGAGTTGTGTTTGCAGTGGGAGGTGTCACTGTGAGATTAGATTCCTGTAGCTTCACTGGGAACAGTGCTGAACATGAGGGTGGAGTTGTGTATGCAGGGTGGAGTGCCACTTTGAGAATAGATTCATGTAGCTTCACTGACAACAGTGCAGATGTGGATGGTGGAGTTGTGTTCACAGAGAAAGGTGTTGCTGTGACAATTGTTTCCTGTAGCTTCACTAGGAGCAGTGCTGATCAGTGGGGTGGAGTTGTACATGCATGGCCAGATGCCACTGTGAGAATAGATTCCTGTAGCTTCACTGCAAACAGTGCTAATTATGGTGGAGTTACGTTTGCATTTGGAAGTGCCACTGTGCGAATAAATTTATGTACCTTCACTGGTAACAGTGCTGATGTAGGTGGAGTTGTGAGTGCAAGGAAAGATGTTGCTGTGGAAATAGGGGCCTGTATCTTTCATGATAACTGGGCTCAGGCTGGAGGATATGGAATCATCTCTGTTCAGTTTAGTGTCATTAACATCACAGATACTTTGTTTGAAAACAACAGTCAGTCTGTGGTCATCTCACAAGAACAACACTCAATAGATAATCAGCCAACTTTCTCCAGGTTGATCAACTGTTCTTTCCTCAACAACATCCAACTTGACTCTGAGTTTCCTGCTGATCTCTTTTTTTCTGCTTCTGTCATATTGATTCATGTTTCTGTGATAAAAACTTCAAGTCTACAAAAAACAACAAGTATTCTCACCACAGCAGATGCAGTGATCAAATCACTTGTTGTGAGTATTAAAGGAGAAATTCAAAATGTGGCCACACTGAACAAACTGAAGTGGGATCCTTCAGAAACAAATCCATCAGTAATTTCCTTCACATGTCCCAATTTCCTACAACCCAGAATTTTTACAGTTGCAAAAACCCAAGATGGGGTAAGTGTTGTCAGGCTTGTGTGTGAATCCTGTTCAATGGGTTACTACTATGGAAATGCATCATCAGAGTTAAGTATCTCTAAACCCAGACAGAATGGCATGACTTGTAAAGACATGTTGAAAACTACACCTCCGTACAATGTTATTTTCAGCATGTGCAAATCATTTGTTGATGGCAAATGCCTCCCTTGTCCTCATGGAGCCAACTGCACAAGAGGAATCACAACTTTGCCCAACTATTGGGGAGTTCAGTCACAGAGTGGTCAAGTGTCAGTTGCAAGATGTCCCTCCAGGTACTGTTGCAAGGAATCTCCTTGTTCATACTTCAGTACATGTTTGGGTGACAGAGGAGGTACCCTGTGTGGAAGGTGCAAATCAGGTTTTTCAGAGGCTATGTTTTCTGAACAGTGTGTTCCTGATAAAACTTGTGGGAGGACTTGGTTGCAGTTTGTCTCCTTACTTTGGACTATTATTTTGTCTGTTGTGATATTTTTTGCAAATGACTTGAAGGAATTTGGGAAAACTCTTGCAGAAAAAGGGACATGGCATGTAAAAATGGTTTGCTACAGAATGTCATGTGGAAAATGTGAAGCTCCTAAACAAATGGAAGTTGAAGAAGAAAAGGATCCATTTGAAAAGGACTTTAACACTTTTCTTCTGAAGCAAAACAACCCAAAAGTGAAAGGCCCATTCAAAACAGTTTCAGCTGCTGCTAAGAAAAAAGGGTTTGACACAAAGTTTGTACAAATTATTTTCTTCTATATTCAAGATGCTTCTTTGCTCCAGGTTGACTTGTACAGAAAGGAATCAGAGGAAGGCCAATCTTTTTGGACTCAGCTTGCATTCAATATTTCCGAGCTTGCCATTGAGCTCATGAACTTCAGTAAAAGTGTTTGCTTCATGAGAAACACAACACCAATTTTAAAGGTGTTGATGAAGAGTGCCCTGGGCCCCTCCATTCTTGTGCTTCTTCTGCTGGCTTACTCTGTATTTTATCTTGTGACACAATTCATCAGCTGTCCAAAACTGAAGAACCATGTGTACAAGAACCTCTCATCTGCTGCCATATTTGTTCTTCTGTTCTTCTTTCAAAAGTTGGCCACTGCTTCTCTCTCACTGGTGCACTGTGTTGAGGTGGGAGACAAGTCAGTGCTGTTTATTGATGGGACTGTAGAATGCTACCAGGCCTGGCAGTTCACAGTGTTTGCTTTTCTGTTTGGCTGGGTGATTCCTTTCATTCTTATTTTAACAAAAGGGCCAGTGCTTCTGTCAGAGAGAAAGATTGATGTCTCTGAGTTCTTCCTTGCCTGTTTTCTTCCAGTACTATTTCTTGTGTTGTGGACTTGGAAAGAGCAAAAGCAGAAATGGAAGAAAAGGCAGAGAAATATAAGCACCTGGCATGTTGAAATGATTGAGTCAGTTCAAAAGTCATTCAAGGACATCTCAATAATTGGACTTGGATCAATTTCATGGATTGGAGTAATCAAAGCAAGAAGGCTAGTTCTTGTTTTTGTGTACACCTTTGTGAGTAACCTTGTCATAAGACTGGCCACCATGATACTGTTCACAGCTACATTTCTTGGCCTCCACCTCTATGTAAATCCCTATGAAGACAAGAGGGCAAACCAACTCTTCAGTGTCTCCATGTGTGCCATTCTCCTTCTTGGTCAGATCAATAGCCTCAAGGCTGCATTTGTAGAAAGCCTTGTTCAAATTACAAATGTAAAAATATTTCTGAAGATGTGTGAACTTCTGACTGACATAATTTTGCTTTGGGCACCAATTTTTGTGGTTGTGATTGGAGCCTTTCTTGCTCTTGTGATGAAAATCTGGAGATGTTTGAGACTCAAACCTGAGAAGCCAGACAATATGGAAATGCAAATGTGCATGAGAACATCAAATAGTTTCTGATGTGGAAATATTTTCCCTGTTTTGGCAAACGTCTCTTTGATCAATTCAAGATGGGATTGTGAATGACTTTGCCATAATATTGTCAAGAAATTGAAAAGATTTGAATCAAAACACTTGTTGAGCATTTTGATGCTGAATTTTTTCAAGCTGAAATTGAATTGGAGATCAAAATGAATAAAATGAGTACACTGCCTGAAACCAAGTTGTTTGTGTGCACAAAAATAACTGCATTTTATGAAGCAGTAACAGTAAATAGCTACACGCCAGAGAAAACAACAAAAACTGACCACATAAATTTGCACCTGAAAACAGGTAGCATTTTGGTAACATTCACCAATTCAACATGCAGGCAGTTTGAAACTTTCAAGAGTATTTTGGACAGATTTTGTTCATTCCTGATGTGAGGTGAGCAGTTTTATTTGTCTGCCTCCAGCAAAAAAACAAGAACACTGTGATCTGTCATGAAAAAATGACAACAGCAGCAAAGCTACTCTGGGTACTTCAGGGGTCTCTCAGGTTTTTTCTTCAGTGGGTTTCTCTGGGTACTGGGAGACCATTTTGATTTTTTGTTGGGTTATACCTTTCTCTGTAACATCCCTGGAAACTTACAGAGGAATGTCCCATTCATGCCATGGCCAGGGTTTCCTTCATTCAGTACTCACTCACTGCTCTCTCAGTACCCAGCACTCACTCAGTACTCCCTCAGTACTCTGTATGTTGCAGTGTTTGGCATGGCCTCAATCTCTGCATGTTCCTGGGAGCAGTCTGCACCATGATGGTTCTCCACTGCCTCTGTGTTCCCTCAGTAATCCATCAGTACATACTGAATACAAACTCAGTACTCTCCAAGTACTCTCTCAGTACTCCCTCAGTACTCTCTCAGTATGCATTCAGTACTCCCTCAGTATTCCCTCAGTACTCACTCAGTACTCCCTCAGTACTCCCTCAGTAGTCCCTCAGTACTCCTTCCTCCCTCAGCACTCCCTCAGTAGTCCCTCAGTACTCCCTTCAGTACTCCCTCAGTACTCCCTCAGTACTCTCTCAGTACTCTCTCAGTACTCCTTCAGTACTCTCACAGTACTCCCTCAGTACTCCCTCAGTAATCCTCAGCACTCCCTCAGTACTCCCTCAGTACTCCTGCCTCCCTCAGTACTCCCTCAGTAGTCCCTCAGTACTCCTTCAGTACTCCCTCAGTACTCCCTCAGTACTCTCTCAGTACTCACTCAGTACTCCCTCAGTACTCTTTCCTCCCTCAGTAGTCCCTCAGTAGTCCCTCAGTACTCCTTCAGTACTCCCTCAGTACTCTCTCAGTACTCCCTCAGTACTCTCTGTGTTACAGTGGTAGGTGTGGTATCCATCTTACTCTGCATGTTCCTGGGAGCAGTCCAAGCCTCCATGGTGCTGCCCTCCCTCAGTACTCCCTCAATACTCCTTCAGTACTCCCTCAGTACTCCTTCAGTACTCCCTCAGTACTCTCTCAGTACTCCCTCAGTACTCCCACAGTAATCCTCAGCACTCCCTCAGTACTCACTCAGTACTCACTCAGTAATCCCTCAGTAATCCCTCAATACTCCCTCAGTACTCCTTCAGTACTCCCTCAGTACTCCTTCAGTACTCCCTCAGTACTCCCTCAGTACTCTCTCAATACTCCCTCAGTACTCCCTCAGTATTCTCTCAGTACTCACTCAGTAAGTACTCCCTCAGTACTCTGTACTCCCTCAGTACTCTCCCAGTACTCCCTCAGTACTCCTTCCTCCCTCAGTACTCCCTCAGTAGTCCCTCAGTACTCCTTCAGTACTCCCTCAGTCCTCCCTCAGTACTCCCTCAGTACTCCCTCAGTACTCTTTGTGTTACAGTGGTGGGTGTGGCCTCCATCTCACTCTGCATGTTCCTGGGAGCGGTCCGAGCCTCTATGGTGCTGCACTCCCGCCTCCTCTCCGCCGTGCTCCGGGCGCCCATGGCCTTCTTCGACACGACACCGCTGGTGAGTGCGAAACCGGAAGTGCAGACCGGAAGTTGAGACCGGAAGTGATGATCAGAAGGGGATTGGCGGAAGTAGATAGGCGGCAGTGCGAAACGAAGTGGAAGTGCCGACCAGAAGTAAGGACCGGAAGTGTGAACCCGGAAGTGTACACCGGAAGTAAGAACCGGAACTGTCTCTACTACAGGGTCGGATCCTGAACCGCTTCTCTAAGGACATGGACAACATCGACATCAGCGTGCCCGCCTACATGAACCTGTGGCTCTTCCACACGGCCTTCGTCATCGCGACCCTCGTTCTCATCTCGTACAGCACACCCATCTTCCTCGTCATGTTCCTCCCGCTCACCGTCGTCTTCGTCGTCGTCCAGGTCAGGGATAATGAACGCAAGTCGAGTGAGAATGTCGAGAGCTTGTGGTTCTTACCACAGCCTCTTCGCACAGGCTTGTCAGTGGTCGTGCAGATCAGGAATGAATGTCAGGGATAATGCACGCAAGTCGAGTGAGAACGTCGAGTGCTTGTGATTCTTGCCGTGTCCTGCTTCCACAGTCGTGTTTGCTGTGCTGCAGACCAGGGAAAATGAATGTCAGGGATAATGCACGCAAGTCGAGAGGGGGAAGTCGAGTGCTGTTGCTGTTGGGAGGGTTTGGTGTGACCAGGGACCCATCAGAACTCTCATCTCTCTCACAGTTGCAGCGTTTGTGTTCACGAAGGGTTCACGAATGTTCATGTCAGGGATACTGCACGCCGGTCGCCTCTATGCACGCAGGTCGAGAGGCGAATGTCGAGGCCTGTTGATGTGGAGTGACGCAGCTGATGTAATCCACAGAACACTGGAAATTTTGGTTGTGCGAACATTTCTTCGGACAGGAAGTGTCAAACCGGAAATTGTACACCGGAAACACATACCGGAAGTCTAGCTTTCGCCGCAACGTCTCACCGTCTGCGTCGTTTCCATGAAGCCGGAAATATTCAACTGGAAACCCTGAAGCGAAATCGTTCGACCGGAAATCGTGAACCGGAAGTCACAAACCGGAAGTGTTTGACCGGAAGCGTTGTTTGCCCGCAGCGTCTGTACATCGCGTCGGTTCGGCAGCTGTCGCGGCTCGACGCGATCCGGCGCTCCCCGATCTACACGCAGTTCGACGAGACGCTCGTGGGGGTCACGTGCATCCGCGCCTTCAGCCAATCAGAGCGCTTCCTGCGCCGCAACGCGCTCCTAGTGGACAACTCGCTCGTGACGTCATACCCAATCATCATCTGCCAGAGGTGAGGGCACTCGGGTCACGGGGTGTATGTGCGTGCGTGTGTGCAGTATGTGTGTGTGTGTGTGTGCAGTATGTGTGTGTGTGTGTGTGTGTCTGTGTGCATGCGTGTATCTGTGTGTGTGTATGTCTGTGTGTGTGTGTGTCTGTGTGCATGTGTGTATCATGGCGTGACGCGTCGCTGTTCCCGTCTGCTCCTCTGACTTGCGGTGCGTTCGTGTTGACGCAAACGTCACATTGAGCCCGATCTGTGTTGGTGCCCCCTGCAGGGAACAACAGGAACTTTGTGGCGTTGCGTTTCTGGACCGTTCAACATGCGCTGCCTCGCTGTGGGATGCGAGGTGCACGCAGCGTGGTCAGTGCAGAACGGGCTGAACATCTCTCCCAGAGAGACCGTTAGGTCACCGGAAGTTTGCAACCGGAAGTGTCAGACCGGAAGTTGGAAGAACGGAAACGGAGAAGTCAGGCGACTGTTCACTGCTGTGTGTGGCGCGTGTTGTGCTTTTCTCATCAGTCGCACTCGTTGTTCATCGCTCGCGCTCGATGTTTCTTCGCTCGCGCTCGTTTTTGACGGTTCGCGCTCGTTTCGCAGGTGGCTCGGCTTCTCGCTCAACTCGATCGGCGCCGTCGTCGTTTTCTTCGCGTCTCTGTTCGCCGTTCTGGAGAGGAACGCCATCACAGGAGGGCTGGCAGGGCTGTCGGTGTCGTACGCGCAGCAGGTATGCGTGCGTGTGTGCGTGCGCGTGAGGAGGTATGTGTGCGCGTGTTCGCGTGTGGGGGTTGTCAGTGTCTCATGAACAGCAGGTATAGGTGCGTGTGTGTACGTGTGGTGTGTGCGTGTGGTGTGTATGTGTGCCTGTGGTGTATGTTTTGTCTGTGATGTGAGTGGGTGTGATGTATGGAGGTATGCGTGCTGGAGAGGAACACCCTCACCGGAGGGCTGGCCGGGCTATCTGTCTCTTATGCCCAACAGGTACATGCACCTGTTTGTTTGTGTGTGCGTGTGTGTGCGTGCATGTGACTCGATCTCTCTTTGTTCCGCTGCAGACCGCCATGATCATCGACATGTTGGTGCAGGCGTCGAGCGACCTCGAAACGCACTTCGTGTCCGTCGAGAGGGTTGGAGAGTACAGCACTATCCAATCAGAGGTGAGAGGGTTGGAGAGTACAGCTCTATCAGAGGTGAGAGGGTTGGAGAGTACAGCGCTCTCCAGTCAGAGGTGAGAGGGTTGGAGAGTACAGCTGTATCAGAGGTGAGAGGGTTGGAGAGTAAGCTCTATCAGAGGTGAGAGGGTTGGAGAGTACAGCTGTATCAGAGGTGAGAGGGTTGGAGAGCACAGCTCTATCAGAGGTGAGAGGGTTGGAGAGCACAGCTCTATCAGAGGTGAGAGGGTTGGAGAGTACAGCTCTATCCAATCAGAGGTGAGAGGGTTGGAGAGTACAGCTGTATCACAGGTTAGAGGGTTGGAGAGTATCTACACTGCTCTCGATCTGAGTTTGGACAGTTCTATCCTTGTTGCTTCGCCGTTGGTGCAGGTGACCCTGCTCTGCTATTGGCTGTCTAAGTCACCTTGTGATTGGGTGCAGTGAACTTGATGCTGTTATTCCCACCAGAAACGTACATCGATGACTCATGTGTGCGTGCACCACACACGCACACATTACTCACTCGCGTGTGCGTGCACCACAGATGCACCCAGTGTCCTCATGTGTGCGTGTACCACACACACACACTTGTTTCCCCAGGCTCCGCGGGAGATCGAAGAGACGCGGCCTGCGATTGGCTGGCCAGAGCGAGGCTCGGTGGAGTTCCGCGACTACAGCACCCGCTACAGGCCGGGGCTGGAACTAGTGCTGCACAACCTCTCGTTCACCGTCAACCCTGCGGAGAAGGTGAGGCGGGTTGGGTTGGGTTGGGTGCTGTGGGTCGGGTGGGTTGTGTGAGGTTGGGTTGTGTGGGTCAGGTGGGTTGTGTGAGGTTGGGTTGGGTGCTGTGGGTCAGGTGGGTTGTGTGAGGTTGGGTTGGATGCTGTGGGTCAGG
>JAAUXT010130013.1_pt1 | contig 11383 bp, 19 predicted proteins | sample 7278171 | NCBI WGS metagenome assembly JAAUXT01 (sample SAMN14350112, study PRJNA611818) | marine sediment metagenome | isolation source: surface marine sediment (1.8m) | place: French Polynesia: Moorea | collected 2018-08 | reverse complement strand
GGAAGAATTGATGAACAAGGAAGAATTTATGAAATTACCGACGCCGCAAGGGACTTCGCACTGCAGTTGCCTTGAGCACTGCTTCTTGTTTCCTGTGCTGCGCAGCGAACATGCCATCCTCCCACTTCCGCACAAAAGCCCAGAACCGGAAATCAGTGCCAAGCTCTTGCACAACTTACGCGTCCAGTAACTTGTTTCCACGGCTCGACGGACGTCAGCGAGTCCAGAGCGCAGGGCAGCAACGTCAGCAATTTGTGTCTGTTGACCCGTTCTCTTCGCGCCATGACGCCTGGGTGCGCTGGACTCGCTGATGCTGGTGACGCTGCTCTCGCGCTCGTTCCGTCGACCAGCTGCGCGTCATCCTCGCCCAGCCCCAGAACGAGATCCGCCCTCACCCCAGACCAAGAGATCACGGCAACAGCAAACACTTGTGTCGCCAGGTCCAACACCTGCGTGCAGAAAGAGCGAGACGAGGTTTGTTTGCACGATGCTGTGCGACGCTGTCTGGGGCGCTTTGAGAACCCAATCGTTCCCGGAATTAAAACTCTCCATGGGGAACAAACTGTCACGAGATCAATATCAAGAAACACATCGCCATGAAACATCACTCAGCCTCCTTCCTTTTCACCGACAGTTGCCTTCTCACAGCAAAGCTGCGCCAGTGTGACACACACACACACACACTCTCTCTCCCCCCCTCTCTCTCTCTCTCTCTCTCTCTCTCTCACACACACACACCACAAAGAGACGATGAAACTCACGCCTGGCAGGTCGCGCGGCTCTGTTTCGCCTGTTGTCTGCGTGGCGAGAGCCTTGAGGAGTCCCATGAGCTCCAGTAGCCAGTGCTGGAGACGCAGCGGACTGACGGCCGAGCAGCGCGACACTCGCAGGAAGCAGCGAGACAGCAGCAGCAACAACGGCGCCTCATCTCTGCAACAACCACTGTTTTGTACAACAACAAGGACAAGTCACCGCCACTTCAGGGCAGAAAACCGCATTGAACACTGGGTGACTTCAGTCGCCAAATTACCAGAAGAGACTTCGTCAATGGTAGATAGGGTGGCGGAGCCCCAGAGTTGGGAGCGATACCTGTGATGCTGCGAAAAGGCTGCCTCCAAGACAGGGTTGAGCCAGGCGAGTGGTTGTGAACCGTCGCCCACGAGGTGGCACCTCACAAACACGGTCTTGACGTCTGGAACGTGAACGTCCTGAGTCAGCTGGTCGAGCAACTGGTCGGGCAACTCTCGCAGACACCCACACAGCGCCTCCAGGACCTCCGTCTGAAGCAGCAGAAAAGATACAACCGGTGACCAGCACTGAGCATCATCACGCGTCTCCTCTGTCAGACACACACATTCTCAGGTTCTTGATCTTGAGACGCATGCTGAGAGTATAACCGCCACGATTTTGATGCCAAATTTTCAAGGGTTTTAATGTCATTCGGAGACAGACGAAAAACACACGATGTAGTGCGTCTACGTTGGTTGGGGATTTTTCCCTGCACAGTGTTGCTCACATGTTCACGTGAAAGCGTCATGCCGGCGCTTTTATTTACTCACACCAACACCACTAGGCGTGAGCTCATACACCGCGCTCACAGCCCTGTACAGCGACGCTGTGACGTGTTGAGGCGGATCTTTGACTCTGAGCGCTTCGTGCAGACCGCGCAGCGCGCTCACAGCGAGGGCTTCGTCTCTTCTGCAATCAGAGCAGATCGAGCAGGCTGTCAATGAGGAAAATCAGCTCAAGGCATGTGTGTCTGTTGTGACTCGATCAGATGGACCCGCCCAACAGGGAGATGATATCATCGAATTTCACCCATATTTTGATGGAAAAAGTTTCTTACTGAGTGAAAGGCAGCAGGAGTCCAGTTTCAAAAAAGGCGTCCAGTTTTGTCGGGGCTATCACTTTGATCAAAGTCGGCAAATAGTGGTACACAGACACCTTTGTAGCAGTCTGAAATAACAGCACTTTGACATTTAGATATCATTTCATGCAACCGACTCGCTACACTTTGTTGTAGCCGCAAATGTTTTCTTCGCACTTGCCGTGAGACTGTCGAAGTGCTGCGGCTGAAGCTGTGTCGTTACGTAGAGGGCGGCGCTCGGCGCCCACGCGCCCTGCAGTGCGCCCACCTCCAGGCACGTCGTCTCCAGGTCTGCAACACACAAATCTTCATCTGGATGAGTTCCTCTTGTTCCCCCAACAAACCAACAGCAAACACTTCTCCAATGACAGCGTGCACTTTTCACGCGTGTCACCTGGGTGCTGGCGAGTCAGCGAAGAAAGAAGCGGCGCCCAGTTGAGCGGCGGGAGTCGGTCTCGCGCCGCAGCGCGCACACTGCACAGCAACAGCGCCGCCTCAGCTCCCTCCCCACCGCCGCTTCCGTCCTTCACGATACGCTGCAGCCGCGCAACGACAGGCTTCAGCACACTGGAGTCGGGAAGATACCCGTAGTTGGTGGGAACTGGAAAACCAAGTCACCTTGTTTGTTTGATTTCTCGTTATTGTAGTGAATGCAGATGAACTGAAGCAACATGAAAGACCAGTGGCATCAAATAAGATTGTTGATCAAAACGCACCTGTTTCTCCACCGGCCGAGTTTCCCTCCAAAGCGGCGTGAAGCCGAGCGAGGAGCCAAGCGCACGTTGTGTGCGCGCGCAGGTCGCAGTGCGCCGCTGTCATGACGCGCTGCGCCGCCTCCACTACCGCTGTCGCCGACACCGGTGTTGTTCCCGAACCCATGTCGTCCTCTGAAGAAGGCGTTTCGCTTCCAGCCAGCGCGAAGAGACCGGAGGCGCAGGCAACACGTTGCTCACCCACAACTTCCTGCGTACCGAGGGCATAGATCCAGTCACGATCTTGACTTGGGACATCAAAAGCACGGCACATGCACCTGGCTCTCTACTCACCTGGTCCTGCAGCGCAGCAAGCCACGACTCGCCCAGCTTCGCCGCCAGCTCCCCGACCGTCGGGTGCCCCGCCCGCGCCAACCCGTGACACACGCAGCCCAATGCCAGATGCACGCCTGATCAAACACACCGTTGAAACACAGGCTTTGTATTTCTTTCGTTCTGACCAACACCCATCAAAGATTCCATGTCTGTCTTGAGTCATATTGTTGAGCAACAACGAAGTCATTGCGTCCCTTTTGGCCAACCGCAAACGAAAACTTCAAAACGATGGGTGACCAAAGAAAGCACAACACTGGAAAAGCAGCGCTACGCACCAGTGTCGTGCGGGAGGTTGAGATGCGTCTGGTAGATGTGCGCCACGACGCGGTCCACGTCCTCCTGCCCCATCAGCCTCACGCTGAACGCGCGCACAGCCACCACAGCCGCGCACATACACAAACCCTGTGAACACAGCACAAACCCGTTCTTTTGAGGCCAGTGCTCATAATGAGGCATTGCGGTTTCTTTAGCATTGACAAGCAGGACTTGAAGGTCTGGGAGGTGCGATGGTCCCGATAATCACGGGGTAAAGAGCTCTGTCTCAATGATCATCAAAATACAACCCAATATCAGGTGCGTTGGAGAGGTAAACAAAAGCTCTGAACCAGTGGTACTCACGGCGTACGAAGTGTGCGTGACGTCGTCAGTGAATAGACGCTCCTTTATGCGGTGCAGTGTCGGCGTCAAGCGCGTGCGCGCCTCTGGACGCGCGTCCCCGCACAGCGCGGAGACAGCGGCTCCCAACCCCAACAGGCTCCCCAACCTGCACCACAAGCGAACCGTCTACCATCAGCGGTCTTCCTCCAGTCCCGCAGCAAACGCACGCTTCGACATTGTGCAGTTTACGTGTGCATTTACTTGCGCTGCTATGTGTGAAGCATAAAACATTTTGAATGGCTGGAGATTCCCTTTTCCCAAGGGAATAGATCCGACTCATGGGTTGTGCTGGGCTCACCTGTTTGGTTCCTCTGACAAGGCCGCGTCCTCCAGAACGTCAAGAGCCTTCCACACAGACACCATTCCTTCCGCGCCGGTAACTTCGGCAAAACGCTCTTCAAAAAGCCGTCCGAGGAAGGTTCCCAGACCCAGACCGTTGTAAAACCTGCAAACAATCAACGAAATTGTTATTCCTCTCAAAATCGTACATGACAAAACCAACGCCAGAAGTGTGGCATCAATTGTCAACATGAAAATTCATCTTGTGCAGTCAAAACATGTCCGTTTGAAAGTTAGCATTTTCAGGCAGAAATCCCCTTCTGGTGACAAACGCGAAACGTCAGCAGAAGCCTCACCCCAGGCTCTCGCTGTGCTCGGCGCCGCCAGCCCCGTCGCTCCGCCCCGGCACGCGGCGCTGCAGGGACGCGAGTACGCTCAGCAGCGCGTCCGAGTTGGACGTGGCGAGCAGCCGCACGAGACGCGCCACGGACGCCGCCACCGCTCCGCGCGCAGCCGCGCTCGCTGCGCGATCACCACCACGTGACTACAAATGAAACCCACGAAGTGTCGCTCTGCGGCGTGCTCTCGTAAGACCAGAAGACGGGTATAATTAAATGGATTGAACAACTGAACCTGTTGACACAGTGGAAATATTCTGCCAGCTGGTGGTCTGCCGGGCTCGAGGATTGCCAGCAGTGTGTTGGTGAGGATACTCATCCAGTACGCGTGTCCCGAGTACTCGCTGGCTTCCCGCGCCGCCAGCTGCTGCTCATGATCCAGCGCGCTGGCGTACGCGTGCACGGCGACCGCCAACCCGACCGCGGCGCACACACAGTTTGCCTGGGCACTTGGACCGCCTCTGAAAATACAAAACTAGAAAGTTGGCCTCAGTCGGGAAAACAGCTGAAGAGGACTTTGTTCATGACACCTGTTCAGCAATCGGAAAGTCAGGCAGCAGAACAGAATCCAAGACGAGGTGTTCTTGAACTAAAGAAGGCATTGTCTGAAAATGGCGAACGTTGGATGGGTTTCTCGAAATTTGACCGAACACAGTAAGAGTGTATACTTTGAGATGGATTTGATGAGATCGAGTAGTTTGTCGCGAGTCCAGAGCCAGGCCGTGTGCACGTGGAGCTGATGCTCCTCCAGGTCGTCCACCTGTCCGCGCTGCAGCTTCAGCTCCAGCTCAGCCGCGCGAGACTGACAACATAGAAACTCGGATGATCTCATAAAACACACACGAAAAACAATTTGCTCAGCCCAACCTTCGTGAACTTTCTGGTTCACACGTGTCTCACTTCGTTTCTTTGACATCGCAAGACAGAACACACCGGTGTGGTTGCTGTTGAATCAAAGACTCATACTATTGCGCATTGCACAGGGCCCACCAACACATTTACAGTTGACTTCGTCGGGTACTCGTCCGGCCAACTCTGTTGAATTCTTGGCCAGGCCTGATGGGTCTCAGAATGAAAAGCAAAACACACACACACACAAACACACACACACACACACACACACACAGCACCTGCATGTTGGCTGTGAAACAGCGTTGCATGAAGATTGTCCAGGCCTCGGGCAAAAACATGCGGCGATGCCAGTCGCTCTCCACTACCGAGATCTGGAATGGAAGCCAAAATTGGAGCGCCGCACCAACATCGTCTTCAATATGTGCAGGAGCTTGAGTCCAACAGTCAGAGAAAGCAAAGGAAAACCTCGTGCAGGAGTGTGTAGAGCATCTGGTGGAAGACCCTGCCCCGCGCGGCCAGCGCCTGTCTGCCCGGCTTCCCGTCTCGTCCCGTCTCCGCCGGAGGATCGAACGTGAGCAGCAGCCCGACTGGAGATTCAAATCATCACGTCTGAGGTGGCAAGAGCAAACGCAAGACAAGTGGGTTCCTCATATCTTGTCACGTATCCGTATCCCTACCAGCGAGGCCCTGTCGGAGCACGGGCTGCTTGTTCTTCTCGTACTGCGTGCGCAGGAACTCGGCGACACGCTCAACGACGCGACCGTCGCTGCCCCCGGGAGCGGCTCCACGACGTCCCCGTGCCGAGGCGTGGTGCAGCCCGCGCGGCAGATTCTGAACTTCCCGGGTGAGCAGGGAGGTCAGGAACGCCTGGTAGCCTGACAATCACATCGCAGCTCAATTACTTTCACACTCTGCGTTGTTTTGTGCTGTAAATATTTCTTCCAATTTGTGGAAACAAGTTTTCAAACTGGAAGTAATCGACGCTACGTCGGGGAGGCTGGCCGAGACTCACCGGAGTGGGCGTGGTGCGGCACCAGAGGCAGCAGGTCCGTGTAGCACGTCCCAGGCGGCGTCGGCGTCGCTTCATCCTCCTCCAGCGCCGTCGCGAACCCAGCCTCGTGCGCCTGTTCTGTCATCTGCGAGACATCGTTCCGGGAGACAGTTGTCATCAACACGATGGAATAAAGACATACGCAACAGGGGCGATCAAGTCACTCTGAGATTAACTTATTCCAAAATATGAACTTGCAGTGTGAACAAAAAATCATATCGTGCACACCGGTGGTGGCAGCATGTCCAGCTTGAAATGTTCTGGGCTGAAGGCAGCGAGAGCCGAATAGGCTGCTGAGCACACGGGCGGGTCCTGAGTCTTCCTCCACAGTCTCTCCGCCACGTCTACCATGAAGTCCTGTAATATTCCATCGTCCTTTGCACGGAAACTTCGCCAAAAGGAGAACAACGCCAAAAAGAAATCCAGGAAAGCAGGAACGGTCAGTCAGAAACAATAATCTGTGCAGGAATAAGAGTCAGGTGACTTTCTGAGCAAAACAGACAATGAGGGAGTGGTGTGACAGGCAAAACAACTGGCGCGTAATTCACCTGATACTCATCCGACTCCGACTCGACCTCCGGAACCAGCGAGAACAGCTCGCAGATTCTATGCACCACCAGCGGTCTGGAACGACAAGTCAAGGAGTCAGCGCAGTGGATAGTCACGTGCAAGAAAGCTGAGAAATTGAAACAGATATGTGAAGGTGACAGTGGAGGTGCCTGAACCTGCCTTTTCTCCTGATCCAGCGTCGGCGCCAACACTGTCCAAGTTGTCTTGATGTCAATCACCTGGGCATACCAAACAGAAGTCATGCGGTCGTCGTTTCACCTTCATAGTACTTGGGTGCAAGTCAGCCCACTCAGAATTGAGAAAATTTCGCGACATTCATCACTAGCACTGCGCTATTCAGACCAAACAGATAAACCGCCTTTCACATAGTGCATGCGTTGTATTTTCAGATAATCCAACAACACGCACTCATTTTTGCGCTGTGAATAGCGAAACCGACCTCGGACTCGCAGAGCGCATGCAGCCCCTGGAGAGCGAGAGCTGCGACCGGGCCCTGCGCTTCGGCTGTGCTTGCGTTGATGATGTCGGAGAGAAGCGGCAGCACGTCCTCCCCATACTGCTGCCCTCTGGTGGGTGGGAGAAAGCAAGAACACACGAATTCCTCGCGAGCGTCAGTTTTCTCGCAGGTGTTGTTGAATCAGACCCCTCTCAAGGCTGCTCACCGGAGCACGCAGATGTCGCGAACGCTCGCAGCCTGTGCCACCATCAGCTCGTCCAGCTGTCCGCGCGCCACCGCCGGCTCGGCGTCCAGCAGCGCGGCGTGCAGGTGCGGAAAGACGCGATCCTGCAGGCGCCACAACGTCGTCATCAGCCGCAGGGCCACTGCTCTCAGCGGCCGCGCCGTCGCCAATGCCTGCAGCGTGCGCAACACGGGCGCCACGCACACCTAATCAAAAGGGGGAAGTTTGGAACTCTTGTCGTGCAGTTTCACGTCGAAATGCAACCGTACAAATCACGACATTTACCTTTGCGATAGCGAGCTCGGGAACAGTGTTGAGCAATTCCAGTTTGAGTTGCGGGTCGTCACAATGGCTCAGCTTGTACATCACAACAGGAAGCAAACTGGCCGCCTGCGCAACAAAGGTTGTGAATTTCCACATGCACCGGAACATGAAAAGATTGTTGACAATTTCACTTCACGTCGTACCTTCTTCATCGTGTGACATGCAAATTCAGAAGGTCCCACGAAAGCACGATCTGAAGGTCACCGAGTCTAGCCCAATGTTACAGGATCACTCACCTGATCCTCAGCCAGTTTGGCAATCAGCGGCAGAGTCTTCAGCGCCGCGCGGACGGTGTCTAAATCACGAGACACGACGAGCACAGAGACCACGAGGCAGGAGACGAGCCGCGGTGGCGCCGCCCCGGCGCACAGCGCCGCGTGTACGCCGCGCAGCCAGTCCCGCGCGCTTCCAGCCTCCTGCACGAAGTCGTCACAGAGGCGCGCGAACACGTGCCCCGCGCCATCGTGCGCAGTCAGACTGTCGAGGACACGGCTCAGAGGCGGAGGCTGTGGGAAAAATCAGGGTTATATTTTGGTTGAAAGAATTTCGTGAACAATGACAGTTTCGACGTGAACCTGTCAGAAGCTGCAGAAATTTTGATCGGTTGTCACTTCTGACCTCTCCAACCTGGAGTTGGCGTCCCTCCACGACTTCCTCGACAGCAGCGATGAGTTGAGCAGCGAGTGTCTCACAGTTGGGCGGCGCCTCCGGTGAAGCAAGTTTTGCGGAGAGGTGAGGGACACTGGCCGCTCGCAGCGCTGGCAGAATCAACATGGCCGCCAAAAACGGGTTTATGGCCTCCTTTCCACCGACCGCGCACCTTCCTGAAGAACACGGGGAACTGAACAGAGAGCAGCAAAGGGCGAAGTGGCAACACGTGTTACATACTGAGTATTTGAACTGACACTGACGTACCTATCTGCAGCACAGCTGGTACACTGTGGTCGCAGGTGAAAAGAAGCTCAGCCAGAACAGCGACATTTCCCTCGTCCTGCACGACCTGCAGATCAACAGACACGTGAACTGTTGTGTCGTCGCAAAGCAGCACATTCAAAATGTTCAGGAGTGCTGAGATCGTAGACATTTTGGAGAAAAGTCTCCATATCTCTTGCACAAAGGTGCTCGCACATACACACACACACACACATACACACACACACACACACACACACACACACACACACACACACACACACTTCATGTTTATCTTCGCGCACCTGCGGGGTGCTGGCGGCGCTCTGTGCGAAGAAGGTGAGAACTTGTGACGGATCCAGTCCGTCCGCCTGCAGCAGTCTACTCAGCGTCAGAAGATGTCGCGCCAGGCGCCCCGCGGCGGAGGCGTCGTCCGGCTCCAGACACCCAGGGTCGCTCCACACATGTTGCGCCATCGTTTCCAGGAAGCAGGTCGCCTCGCCCAGCTTACTCCCAGAGTTTACCTGATATATTCAACTCATTGCACTTTTCAGGCTGGTGTGTCAGGCCCCAGGACAAAAGGGCAACACACACCACATCTGTTTGAAAACATCTCTCATTTCTCCAGCTCAACAACGTTCCTGAAAGCACGCCTGGATTTCAGAGGTGACTGAATCAAACACATTGCCGGACACGCAAGAAGGATGGTGTGCACTGCGTTCCTTTGTTCTCCAAATGAGCGAAAACACAGACGAAGCCATATAAATTTGAAGACTTTGACGTGTGCTTCCTGCGACGCTCACCTGGAGCCGGGGTGTCAGGTCAAGCAGCAAGTGCAGCATCTGCGCCCGGACCGCGCGCCGCTCGCTCAGGTCGGGGCGACCCCAGCCCTGCAGGAGGCTGCGCGGGAGCTGCGCGCGCATGTGCGAGAACTGTGCCGACTGCTGCGGTTCGAGGAGCAGGAAGCGAATCAGTGGCTCCAGCACACACGACACGTGTTGCTCCACGCTGCACAAGCACAACACATTGGGCATCGGTTGCGTTTCCGTGTGAGGTGTTCACTGCGCATCAGTGCGAAGTTTTGTCCAAGTCCCTTTCAAGCACAGGCTTGTAAAGATATTGAGCAAGCCTTACTTTGCGTGCTTGGTGCGGATTGACGAGTAGTTTTTGAGACTCACTCTTGTCAAATGTTAAGATGTCACAAGCACGTCAAGGAATTTGAGCTCACGTGTTGTGCTTCCAAGCGAGAAGTCGTCGCACTTGCTGTTGCAGCAACGGCCAACAGTCGCTGCGGTGACTCAACAGGGAGATGAACGGATGAGGCGGGCTCCTACAATAGGCCAACAAACCAAAGTTTAATAAAACTGCTGCACCCGAAAAAGTCTCAAGACTTCATTTCAACAACCAATGTCTCCGGGTGTTCGGGTCAAACTGGATGTTTCCTTTTTTTTGCAGAAACGCAACTTTTATCTTTCGCTCTAACTCAGCACCCAACTACGCAATAATTACCAACCAATAAACGTTCTGTGGTCGAGAAGGCGAGAATTTGAGTCACCTGATGGAGTAGGGAAAGCGCACCGTCTCTCCCGGTTCCGCAGACTCGGCCACGCTGCACAACTGCAGAACGAGCAGATCCGTCAGTGCTCGGCACGTCCCAATCAGCGTCCTGAAAAGAGACACTGCTCGTTGCGGCACCGTGACGAGGAAAGCGCCGCAACTGTTCACTTCGTCACAGATTGACCCGACCATACCATGCCGGCGTTGTCACTGTCACGTCAAGTGCAGTAGTTTGGCGTTAACTTTTCAACAAGTCCACGTTCATCAAGAACAACAATTCCGCGGATTTGACGTCATTCATGGCGGTTGTGGAAATTGTCCCCACTCTCACACCGTGCATGACCGACAAGGTGCGACGTACTTGGCGGTGGGTACGTTGTTGAGGAACGTCTGCATGGCGTAGTTGAAGTCGAGGTGGCCGCGCTGCACGAGGCTGACGAGCGCCGCGCACGCCGCCGCAGCGTCCCTGGCGCCGCCCGAATTGCTCTCCTCCCACAGCGTCCGCAGCTCTCCCGCCTGCAATGCTCAACCTGTAGCTTCATGCACGGGTCCAAGCAGAAAGGTGTGTGGTACAAGAGCGTGCGAGGGACTCCGTGCGGCAGCTGGACCCCATATTTGATACGCCTCAGACGACACAAGGAAACCTTTTCAATGATGCAACCCTACAACAGCATTCCTTTCGACGTCAGCTTTCCAGACAACAGAACTTCGGTGCATCTCTGTTACTGCAACAATGCCATTGTCAAACAGCAGTCCACAGCGGTATCGAAACGAAGAGTCCATTCGTGAGAAGTGCAGGACAGTGTCCAATTTCGGACAAGCTCGCCAAAAATTGCAGCTCCAATTAATTTTCGCGACTCACAAGCGGCGTGCTTCCATCGTAAGGCTCGGCGTCACTCTTCCGTTGCGCCACGAACTGCTCCTTCAACCGCGCGACGCTCTGCAAGAGAAGCGAATGGGGATTGAACCAAGAATGCGGGACGCAATGAACAGGCCACAAGTTTGCTTTGTGTTGTGCTCTGCATGTTTGAGCCTCATGTAGTGATATCACAAACACACTGGTTGGTATCTCAGGAGAGACTGTCCCAATCGCGCCATCTGGTGAGTGGTGGTTCTAACTTTTACAGCTGGTGTGTCACACCACACTC
>JAAUXT010066431.1_pt1 | contig 11384 bp, 10 predicted proteins | sample 7278171 | NCBI WGS metagenome assembly JAAUXT01 (sample SAMN14350112, study PRJNA611818) | marine sediment metagenome | isolation source: surface marine sediment (1.8m) | place: French Polynesia: Moorea | collected 2018-08 | reverse complement strand
GAGAACATCTCAACACGGCCAGAGTGCTAAGAATCTCCCCACGCAATAGCGGCGCACATCGTTTTTATATGTTCTCATTTCCGGACGCAAGGAAAGTTCACAACCGACTGCGATGGATCGGTAAGACACGAAAAATGGCAGGAACCCGCGGGAACTCTTTTAATGGCTCTTACCGCGTACACACCCATGCAGAGTGGAGTAGTTGAAACAAGAACATTTGTGAGTTTAACACACGCCTCGGGAATACGGTATTTGTGCACAATGGCTCAGCAGCTGGACCACTGACCAGCCCACTGACAGGTTGCACCCAAAGAGGGAAGCGGAACGTCAATTGTATCAGGAAATTTCGTGGCCGAGCAATTTCAAAGAAAGTCGAGTTTTGAACACAGGCGCGTCGCAAGCGCACGGCCTCCCTTCCAGGCACGCAGGCCCGGCAGGACAGGACCAACCCAAACCAAAATCTGGCGAGGTCCTCCTCAGCCAAGGTAGATCTAAGGATTGGGAGAACCACTTGGATTTCAGGTGGTTCCTGCTCGCTCATGACTTGCCCTGGGGACAGATCATCAGTGAGGCCTCCCTCCCCAAGCCTCGAACCTTGCCAGTGGACATCACAAGTTCGCTGCGAAAGACGCGCCTGTCGTTCGTGTATGTCCAAACGAATTTGGGACGTGGGAGATCTGTTGCAGAATATTTGTCTTGCTCTCTCTCTCTTTGTTTTTCTCTCTCCTCTTTCACTTCTCTTGAGGACGCAGTGCCAAATAATGAGGGTAAATTAATTCGTGGGGCATTCCAGGTCACAACCAGGGACCACAGTAAGGGTTGAGACCATCCTGACCCCAGAAATAATGGCACCCCACTTCGTGCATCACGTTTGAAAACTGTTCCTACCCTGCATCTTTCCTGTGCCGACAAGCAGACAGCACTTTAGGCCAACTACTGACGCCTGCGGGTGTGTTTACCAAACTGACAAACAATCGATCCACACTGGACAATAAACAGCGCAATGCAACAGATTCAAAAACAAGAATGCTACGCAGTGATTACATACAGACTCATCCCCAAGGGAGCAATCTCCTGATGGCCGAAGAATGTCCTTCAGGTAAAAACAATCATGGTGATGGCCACAGTTCTGAGGGTTGTCATGAGGGTGGGTAGGTGGACACCACATAGATCTAAAATTTTGTGTGGTTGTCTGGGTCATTTGGTGATTGCCCGACACCCAATGGAGTCTACCCCATGAAAGCAGAGCTTTGAGCACAGACGTGTCTCGAGACATTTTTGAGGTACGAAGGTGCAGGGAAGGCCCTAATTGTATCTGCAGGGCGGAGAGATCACCCTGGCGTTCTTTTTCTTCTTTCACGGTTTCCCTTTCTTTCTGCATTTTGCTGATCTACCATGAAGCCAATTTCCCTTTCCTTGCAATACTTGTGATCTTCGTGATGTGTTGGGAACTTTGCTTCTCTTCCAGGTTTGTTCTTATCGTATTCTTTGTCCAGCTGACTCCTTTCTCTCTTTCTCTCTCTGAACTAATTTGGGCCCCCCCTCCCCATGACAAGAAATGCCCAAGTTGTGGGCAAACAGGAAATTTCTGGTTCACCCTCTGAATCAGAAAATTTCCAAGTTTAGGAGCAAGAATTTTACAGTTTAACCCCCTCCCCAATGATCAGGAAATTTGTCAGTTGGTGGATTCAGCATGCAGGTGATCACTGCTGCTTGTGGCTGATATTCTTCTTGAGAAAAAATTTCCTTTGGAATACATTATTGAAAAAGCTTTGTGATGACATAATTTTTTTGCTTTCACTCACTTTCAATCAATTTTCTGCTTGAACCACAAAATACTTTTCCTTTTCTTTCGCAGTTGTTTCACAATTTGTTCGTCCATTTTGAATCTTCTCTGCACTTTCAATTTCTGTTCTTCCCTTGGGTTTGTCCATTTCTTCATTGTTTGCTTCTGCATACCAAGATCGTCCTTTCCATTTTCTTGGTAAAATTGAGGTACATGCCTTGACGACAATTCCTGTATGCTTCTTGTGGTCTTTTGCCTTCATTCTAGACTATCTTGAGCTTCATCCTAACTTTGAATTCAGCTATGGTATAAAGTCTTTCATAAATTTTTCAACTTCCATGTTTGAAGCCCTTTTGTTCTCGTTGATATTTTCTCGTCTACTTTCATTGACGCTTTCACAAATTTGTGACAAGTTCTTGCATTGATTCCACCAAAATGCCAAACTTTGTGCTGATTGTAGTGATATCACAAACAATCGGTTTGGTATCTCAGGAGAGACTGTCCCCGAGGGCAGGAACCTCCCTATCTTTTTTTGTTATGTACAATCACACCATCTGGTGAGTGGTGGTTCTAACATTTGGGTCACGTGTATCACACCACACTCCTCCCCTACTAGGGGGTGCTGGTATCAGCAATAATTTTAGCATTTCTGTATAGTTTTACAATAATTAATTTGATACATATTAGATAGAAAATAGCACAATATCACTATTTTGCTGGCTTTAGCCTTCATCCCTCCCCCCAAGTGCTGGGTTATCATGTGATCATGTGACTGGGAATTCCCTCTCTTTTGCAATGGATCTCATGGAGGTGGAAGCATTTAGCTTCTTGAGACAAGAAATAACACACAGGATTATTGTGGATGGTTGAACCCAGAACAAATCACTACTGTCAGTCAGTGTGATCAATCAATTTGGATACTTGGCCCTGGTGGCCAATCAGTCATTTTGCACACTCGTGATCAGGCTGGCCTTCAATGTGTACCTTTCCCAGCTCTAGGTGAGTGGTTGTGGTTTTCCACATTTATCATGTCACTCCACAGATATCATGCAGTCAACTTGATGTCAATTTGTAGGACCTGCCCTGCTGGGTGGGTCAGAACAGGGGAGTACGTAAGGGGGTGGTCCAATCCTCATCTTGGGTGGGCCCTTCCCCTCCAGGACCGCCCAAATTGTGTGAAGGCGCAACCCGTCATGGATGGACCTGCCCAAAATGCTTCTTCGTACGGGGAAGCAGGAGGAACGTTGGGTCGGTCCTTACCCCGCTCTCCTCCCCTCAAAGCAAACAGGTCCTGCCGTTCCCTTGAACGTCGCGCCTCCAGCAACTGCCAGTGCACTTGTTACTTGTAAGAACTTTGAGGTCACCCTGACATTTTTCAAACTTAGTGTGGTCATGTACCCTCACCCCCACCCCAAGCGTGACTGTTGCCAGAACTTTCTTCGTTGAACGATCGCCAGTCAGCGAGTAAAAAACTTGCTGACCAGCAGAATTGTGCAAGGTATCTGGAACCAAACCGCTTTTGTACGAGTAGGGACGTCTCCGTACGTTGGATCCAAACGCAGATTTTACTGTTCACAAATCCATTCAGTAACCACCACATCCCATTTCTCTTTCACGAGTCTTTTACAGAACTTGTAAGCACTGGGGTGAAATCAACTTACCAGGAGATAAGCGCGTAAGTCGAACAGACGTCAACTTCTGTGTTCGCCAGAATCCACACGGAAGTTTTAGAGAAGTTCTTGGTAAACTTTGCTGGTGTGTGACACACTTCAGTCAAATGGGTCGTGTTGAATATTGATGAGTCCGCGACTCTTGTGATGGGCGCATTTGGTGGGCAGGAATCCGACGCGATTGTCGATGTGATGCCGATGAACTTTGCGCAAGTTGTGCGATATTTTCCTCCAGTTTGCATGGTTTGTTCCTGGTGGAGATTGGCTGACAACGGACTTTTTTTTCTTCACACACCCGTCTCACAAAGAAGTCGGATTTTATCTCAGGATGAGGGTGAGGATGCTGAGGGTGGCCGCGAGTGCAAATCTGGTGGAGTTCTCAGGGACATGCACCACAAACTGGATCTTACACAGCAGTGAGAACACACGTTTATTCTCCAGAATGCACGAACAATAACAAAATCTGGCAACACATGACTCTTGTCAAGACCTGACAGTTTTAACTCGAGATTCTGAAATTTCACAATCCTCTAAAAGTCAAGTTCACGGTCAGTGCACATCACGATGTCGAGCTGACCGACGCCCTGTTGTCACTGACGAAACTACGTATCAACACCTCATTTTCTGTCAAGCAAGTATCTCAGCTCAAATTCACAAAAGACAAGAAAACACACAACATAAACAAACTGTTTGGTGTTGTATGTTCACCAACTTCAGACAACCTGGTGCCCATTTTTACAGCTGCTTTGCAGGAAGGCACTTTTGGGACTCATTGCACACAACTGCTTCAACACAGAAACAGAACGTCAGCAGTTTAGCATGGCAAGGATTGAGACAATGTTCTTGTGCTTCCAGTTACCGCGGCACAAAGCAAACGTCCAGCATACAGAAAACGGATCTGCACGTTGGGCATGGACTTCTGCTCGACATCCACGTCTCTGGTGTGCTCTGGTCCTGTCGACTCGCGAACCACTTACCCATGCATTCCAAACACCACATCGGGCGACAATAGCATCTCACGCACTCACCTGCAATGAACAAGGAAGCAAAGTTTTGAACACATGTGCGTCCTCAGTGCAAATGATCACTGAGTGAAAGCTCTCGAACAACTTTCGGAAGTGTTCACCACTAACACTCCCACCCCTGATCATGACCATAAATTGTCTGAGAATTTCTTCATCTGAGCACCACCAAGAATTTTCAGTGGTGCTCATGTGATCAGAACCCGGCGTGGCAGGTCCAGGTGTCAGTGGTGAAATATTGTCATCCACGACAAGTGAAACCGATTTCAAAAACAAACGATGAAAATATTTCACCAAGTTTGCCAGTCTAATTTCATCATAGCATTCCAGATTGACTGCGTTGTTTATTCAAAATAGAAAAAAAATTGTCATTGGTGTGTCAAATGGAACTGTAGATCCTCAGTCAACTTTGCCTCCGGGAGTCTTGCTCAAAAAGTTTCCATGCGTGTTGAGAAACGAACTGACAACCTTCATTTTCATTTGCACATCTTTTTGTCAGCTTGACGTTGGCGGTCGTTTGCATGCAGCCGATGCACGGTTCTAAATCCTGCAAACGAGAGAGGGGAAATCCCGTAAAGTGCGGTTTTTAAACACAAAGCAGAAAATAACTTTCACTCATTACGGTCAGACAAGAAAGTTTACCTCGACTCGTGGTACTCTGTATGGAGGATTCGTCTCCACCTGTTCACGAAAAGCGTCCAGGAATCTGTCGCTGAGCGATTGGCGAATCACGACGTCGCGAGCGGTTCTGATGGGACTCTGCACTTTGTGTTTCAGATCATTGTACTCGGCAGCATTCAATCTACAAAGCAGAAAGCAGGTCACAACACACTGAACACAAACACTCTGAAACACGAAACAACCAAACGGGCAGTTTCACAGGGGGAAGTTTCTTTGACTGAAACTCCAGGCATTTTCTTGTTCCCTTTTCAAGCTATCAAACGATCACACCTGATGGTAAATGGCTTGACTCCTTCGCGCACACTTGCGACGTTGATGGTGAGGTACTGGATGCCGGTTGGACTCTCATACGACAGGTCGTGTTGCTCAGTGGACGCCAATGTAAGGTGAATGTCACTTTGATGAGCAACATAAACGCTGTAGGTTGACGTCCTCATCACCCAGGAGTCAGTTACAATCATTCTTCTTCCGGGCAACCCTGTCCAGGCAAAGGAAGGAATGCATTGCATGACTAAATTTATGCTTGGTCTGAAAACGCGAATTCAAAAGAGATTTGAACGAAATTACCTGTCGTGAATTTGTCGAATCTCCGGAACTCAATGTTTACAGACGACGCTACGGCCTGCCACGAACTTCCCTCTGCAGCATGAAGCTGAAACACACCAGGGTAACGTCTGAATCATCCGAAATTGAAGGAGCAAACCTTCACATCAAGGGCTGAAAACAAGAGAATCTCTCACTTGCAATGTCTTGGCAAGGTGGTGATTACTCCACTTGTTTTTGGACCAGAAAGCTGCTAAGATGACGGCACAAACGGGAAGGACCAAACAGAGCACAAGAAACATTTGCCAGGACTGCGGCAACAGCCACGGTCTCAGCACTGTTATTCTGGGGCAAAAGAATCCGATTCCCAGATAATAACCTGAAAAGGAAGACACTCCAAAACTGGCTCAGATCTGCGGAATTAAAATTGCAGGACGAATCTACAGGCAAAGTTCCATCTAATGATCGTGCTGACGTGAACCACGGCAGGGACTCACCAAGAGGCAGCAAGGAATGTATGATGACGGTCGCTGTTGTCCTTTTGATGTGATAGTAAACAAAATTCATTTCTTCACTCCCCAAGAAGTTTCCCAGCAGGTTTTGTACAGTCAGTCCTGCGCTGACAAACTCACTTGGTGGATGAAGGAAACAGAATGAAACCAACACATACGCCAGCGTAAAGATAAGTTCCTCTGACACCATGTCTTCGTCGTACATTTTTGAACGACAAACAGACGTACAGTGTCAGAAATTTTACACGACAGCACAGTGTATGAGAACGTTCGTTGACGGCTGGTCAGACTGTACAACCTGCTTCGCCAGAATACTGCGATTGCAGTCCTGAACCACAAATCACTTTGGTTTTGCCACTGAAAGCCAATTGTGAGACCCTAAAAGTTCGGAATGTGTTTGCAGGAAGGTCTACTAGGTGTAAAACGGCGTTCAAAACTGAAAATAAACTGTTTCTGAGGGTCGCCGATTTTTTTCCGGAAGTTGCCTCTTCAGATTGAAGTCGAAAAACTGCGAACATGGCGGCGCCCAGTGAAAACGTGCTGGTTGCTGAAAATATTCCCCAAAAAGCAAGTATATCTGCTTGTTTTGCATTTTTGATAACTTTAGTCCTGTCTGTTGTTGTCCACCTCAGGGTTGATTGGGATTAGAATGCATCACGCGGACGTGATGTCTCACTCAAAAGTGCTGCAAACGACTGTTGTCACCAAACAATCGAACAAAAGGCACCGGTTGAGTGGGCCCCGGCACTGACCAGCGTTCGTTGGCTGTCGCCATGAACGATCAGCCACAAAAAGAGATGCATTTTTGGACTTGTATTCCCACCGTAGCGCATCTGTCACAATGAGTGGTCAATTGATTGCAGTCACCGTCCGCTCCCCACCGGTATAGATCTATTTCAGCTCCAGGTTCACACAAATATTTCTTTTTTTTTCTGCCGACCGTCACGGCAGTCGACATATAACGTGAGAAAAGTCACTTCCGACTGACTTGAATCTGTGCACACACCATACACACGTACACAGACACACACACACACACACACTGAATTGTTCGGGATAATTTTTTTCACCAACGATGCAAGATAACTTATCAGGGTCGCGTCAAGGCAAAAGACCCACAAACTGCTGAAAAATGTGAACTGTGTGGAGGCCAGTCCCCTGTGTCTTCGGCTGACAGGCTTTGTCTGTTCTGTTGCAGGGCAAGGCACTGTTTGCCAAGCGCGATTTCTCGGAAGGAGACGTCTTGTTCGAGGAAAAGCCGCTCGTCTCCTGTCAGTTCTCATGGAACCAATTCTACAAGTACCAGTCGTGCAACCACTGCATGAAGGTGCGCAGATTCACACTCACACTTCCACGGTCAGTCTCACAGAATCTGAAAGTGAGTCCCAATGTGAAAAACATTTTTTTTTAGCCATTGGAGACAGCTGAAGAAAATGTCAGAAGACTTGCCAACAAGAGCAGTGTCCAACTTCCCCACCCGGAACTTTGCACAGTCAAAAAAGAAGATCATGTGGCTTGTCCAAATTGTCAGGTACCTTTGATACTCTGGTTGGTTTGTGTGTGATGACAATCGTTTTGAACTTGGAGACAGTACTTTGACATTTGCCTTGCCACAGGCGGTGTATTGTTGTGCCGAGTGCAGAGACGAGGCTTTGTCTCAGTACCACAAAACTCTCTGCAAACAAAGCAGCGCTGGAGATCCCTCACACCCACTCAACAAGTTGGAGGAATTGTGGAGGTGGGAAATCTCCACGAAAACCAAAACCATGCAGTTTTGGGTGATCTGAAATTGTTCGTTGTTCGGGAGCAACATTCTCGTTGTTTGACATTTGATTCTGAACCGTAAATTTTCTTCTTGTGTGTTGTTGCAGGAATATTCATTTTCCCCCAGAAACAACCAACATTTTGCTCATTTGTCGCATGATTGCAACTGTGAAGCAGGTACCTCTGTGGAGATAGGCTTCGGCAATTTCTGAAGTTTTGTCGGGAACTTGCATCGTGTTCACAGTTTCTTTCTGTTTCAGGCCATGAATCCAGAGGAAGTGGCTTCTACGTTCAGCAAATTCTGCAAAGCAACGGTGAATGAAGAGGAACAAATTGCTCACAAACTACTGGGAAAACAGTTTCAGGTGCAGGACTGGTTTGTACATCCATTGCACCTTTGTCATGTTGCGGTGAAATGGCGCCACTCGCCGGTTCAAAAAAACTGCACTGGTTGTGTTTTCTTATTTTTTCCTGCCTATCAGATCTTTTGTTTGTTCCAGGCACAGATTGACATGTTGCGGCAGGCAATTGGAAGCTTTTTGTACGATGACAAAGTGCATCAGGTGAGTGTGTTTGTGCCTTTCAATCGTATCTTTTCCAGAAATTGTTTGGCTCTTCTTCGCACGAAGAATCGGAGCTGCATGGATCGTCTTTGCGTTTCAGTGGTTCACTCCCGAAGGCTTTCGATCTCTGATTGCGCTGATCGGAACCAACGGTCAAGGAATCGGAACAAGGTCAGTTGTTGCTCTTCCATGAGAGAAGGACATGAGGTTTGTCTTTTCAGTCAGAGATACCAATGCTAAACACAAATATCAGTCGCTGTTTTTGGTGTTGCAGTTCGTTCAGCGTCTGGGTTCGAAGTTGTGAAACGTTGGATCTTTCTGAGAAGGACAAAGAAAAATTGGACACATACATCGATGACCTTTACGACCAAATTGACAAAGGTGGTGCAGAGTGCATTTCAAAGCCAATGACCTTGCAACCAAAAACCGAGATTACAAAAGTTCTGCACATTTTGTCTGCTGCTTTCTGACCACTTCCAATTTTCATTGACGTTGTAGTTTCTGGCACCTTCATGAATTGCGAGGGTTCGGGTTTGTATACACTGCAAAGCTCCTGCAACCACAGCTGCGAACCTAACGCTGAGGTGACGTTCCCACACAACAACAGCACGTTGGCCGTGAAAGCAACTGAAGACATCAAGGCTGGCCAGGTTGGTTCCAGTGAACAAACCAGAGTCGGGCGAAAGACAAAGGAGCCAGAGCGTTGGTTTCTCCGGAAGTTTCGAAAAAGGCTTCACTCTCGTCTTTGAACGAACCGAAGCACAAAGTTGTGGACTCGAGGACCAAAACTATTTTCTGTACTGACACCAAGGTAAAATCCACTGTCATGTTGGAGGGAAATCATTTTGACGTTGACGTATGTTTGATAAAACATTGCCTCTGCTTGGTGTCACAGGAGATATTTATATCGTACCTTGACGAATGCGCCAGAGAACGAAGCCGGCACAGTCGACAGAAGATTCTCAGGTGAGCAACACTTTATTTTCATTTCAATTTGCTGCCAAATCTCTCGCTGGTGTCACCAGATGACCGTCGACACATCGGTACAATTGACCTTCCTGTGTTGCAGAGAAAACTACCTGTTCACGTGCAGCTGCACGAAGTGCGCAGCGCAGGCGGACGATCCGGACGTGACGTCGGACGAGGACATGGACGACGACTCTTACGACGAGTGATGAGACGCTCGAGTATGTACGACAAATTGTTGCTTGCAGAAGTCGACCGAGTTGTCCAGCATGTTGTTGGATTTAAATTCTGTTTGGAAGGCTTCAGTCTCAACTGGGCTTGTCAGAGCTGTATCTCATTGCAAAGGGTTGGAAAGATGTTCGTTGAGAAGGACTCAAGTTCTTGCAAATTTGTCACTTTGGGAGCGGAACCCTTTGTTTAGTTGTCAAATTCTTATTCGGGGACGTCGGAGTCTTTTCAAGTGGTGGTGTTTCCAAGTTGAACAGACGGAGGTACCCCAAGTTCAAGTTAGACTTCGCGGCGATCCTCTCGGGATTCCAAGAAAAGATTTTTGTTTGGTTTTGCTTTGGCTGAGACGCCGGAAGTGAAATTGTGGTCAATCGATGCTTCGGGCGAAGCGAGTCGTTCTGACTGGTGCCAGCAAGCAGAACAAAAATGTTGCAAGATAGTTTTCAAACGCGTAGCATCAGTCAAGTTTTCGAATTTTGATTCGTGTCTCAGGGATGACTGGCAGTTCTGCGGTGAGGGAAAACAATTTTGCTGAAGCTTGTTTTTCATGATAGTTTTATTGTCAAAAAGTTGCAAAAAGGTAATTGTCTGTGCGACGACAAAAGATGCTTCATGACGGCATGACTTTATTTCAAAATTTAGAACGATCATTTGAAAGGTCAACAAGCCTCAGGGCTTTGACAATGAGGACATGCATGAACACACAAATCTACGAACAGTGTCGTGTAGAACAAGTGAATAAAAAGCAGTTTGCTTTTATCCTGAAGCACCACTGTTCCTTGTTTACTCTTGAAATGCAAACTGACGTTCAAGGTCCGTCCATTTCTGACGCGTGGCTTCTCTCGATTGGAAAACAAACAACTTCGGTTCAACGGAGGAGCACGCACCGATCGCATTGGCCTTTTTGTAAGATTTGCCGGGTGTCGAGTTGAGTCGTACAATGTTCAACAAATCAAAATCTTCCGGAATGTTTCGGGCACACAGCTGGATGGATTCACCACACAAGTGAGACTGACAATACTTGAAACAGATCATAGCTTTTGAGGTGAATGAGTATGGAGAACTGGTGCGTTGTGGGTTTGTCCTGCTTCCACACATGGCCACATACGAGGCTTGTTCCTTAATTTTCCTTCTTTGTGAGTGATGACAGAGACCGGGAGATGACGAGTGACCGGAATCGGTCTCTTTGGACAGGGAGCATGTTGATCTAAATCTCTTGACCTGTTTCTAAGTGTGGCATGATCCCACTGATCCCGAAACGGGTCAAGGAATGTCTGGGACTGTCGCACTTCAGCGATGGCCTCTCAACTGTTCGCAATGCTTTTGGTCTTCATTTCCTTGGAGTGCAGGATGGAACAGCGAGCTGCCATCAAGGTGTTCGTGCGTGCGGGTGATTCTGTGAAGACTGCCATCAACAAGATCCAAGCTGCCTGGACTGACCACACCCTGAGTGTCCCGCAAATCCGCTTCTGGTTTCGACGCTTCACCAATGAACCTGACAGGAACACCAAAGATTCCAAGCATCCTGGCCGACCCCGCAGCCAAAGAACAGATCAGAAAAAGGGTGTGGTCGAGCAACAGCTTCAAGGTGACAGGCAAATGACGTTGAGACAGTTGGCCACACAGACTAAGGTGAGCACAACCACTGT
>JAAUXT010144870.1_pt1:0-7500 | contig 11386 bp, 14 predicted proteins | sample 7278171 | NCBI WGS metagenome assembly JAAUXT01 (sample SAMN14350112, study PRJNA611818) | marine sediment metagenome | isolation source: surface marine sediment (1.8m) | place: French Polynesia: Moorea | collected 2018-08 | reverse complement strand
TGGAAGACTGGTAAACAGGGAAAATAAGCCTCTTCGGCCCCGCATCTTGGAACTGCACGAGGTCCACGAGGTAAAACAGCGAAGTTCCGCACAAGTGACGAGCGCCTGGGGTGACCTACTGTGGATCCCAGGCACCGCCTGTGTGATGGCGTACCAGTTGCTGATGTGTGGAAGGGATGCGCAATTTTTAAAGCTTTTTTTGCCACAAGCGAGAAGAAGTCCAACGCGAACAGTTTAGTTTTCAACCGCAAAAAGCCATCACCGCCAAAGATGCGCCAAAAGACCCCCCAAATATTCCAACCGTTTCCTGGCACACGGCACGTGCAAGTTTTACAAACTCTACCTTTTTACAACCAATCCGAATTTTGGCGAAGGAAAGGCCTGCCATTCAAGTCGTGGTGTGTTGTATGCGATTTTGCAGTCCAAAACTTGTTCGTGCAAAAAGGTAGAGTTTGTCCTTGATATATGTAGTGATATCACAAACACACTGGTTGGTATCTCAGGAGAGACTGTCCCCAAGGGCAGGAACCTCCATATTTATTGACCTCTTTCCAATCATGCCATCTGGTGAGTGGTAGTTTTTACAGCTGGTATGTCACACCACACTCCTCCCCCACCAGGGGGCAGAGGGGTTCAACTATAATTTTTAATATTCTGAATATTTTTATAATAATTAGATAGAAAATACACATAATAGCACAATATCACTATTTTGCTGGCTTCAGCCTGCATCCCTCCCCCCATGGGGAGGGTCACGTGACTTTAAATTTCCCTTTTTTTGAAAGACATGGCAGCCTACCAGCCCTGAAATATCACATTTGAGGAAACAGAAATTTTGTCCTTCATCAGGCAAAACATAATTTGCAAAATTTGCGAAGAAGCTGCAAGACAAGGTAGAGCCAGGAATGACCCCCTGGTGATTCAGGCAGTCTGTGCCCACTTTAATTTGGGCCTGACTCCCCACGGGGTTTTCCAGGCACTGGTGGTTCGACTGGCCAACTCGTTTTGAGGTGAGTTAAGTGGTTTTCTGCTTCATGTCACCCCACAATACTCGTATTTCCGATTGACGGGACCAGTGAATGAAGGATCCTCTCACCAAAGCGTTGACAAGCATTGCTGCAGGAGTTTGAGGCCAACCAAACACAAAACAGCACAAAACTGAACACATGTAAAGACAGACCGCACTTTCGCGTTTATTCCTTCTTCGCTGCATGTTCGTTCCAACGTGCGCACGTGCATCCACGAGCAACCTGTGCACGTGAGCAGGATTCTACAACTTGGAACATCAAACAACATCAACTGCAACAAACCAGGCGTTGTATCACAGCAGATATTAGAAATTGCCAGTTTCCAATCAGAAAAAATAATCGAGGCATTTCTAAAACCCGTTTTGCTTTGAAATTCGACACAAAACAAGGTACCACAAGAACATAGTTGTTTTGCGTTCACCTTCCAAATAGCGCAAAGCCCACGCAATACCTACCTTCAAATCTGACTGACATCGCGCTCTAATACCAATTGAGTTCAACAAACAAACAAGAACTCACGAACGGAACGAAAACTGGTTCTCCAAAGACTTCCAGAGTCACCTTTCGTCCGTCACGAACGCAAATGAAACAGGAAACAAAAAGTTTTTGTTTGACAACGAAGACGAAGAAGGGAACTGAAGTGTTCGGATGAAACAGCAATGATCATTACAAAGCGAATGAAAATCCGTCACGCCTTTTCACACGCGGACCACAGGATCCGATCCGATGCGTCATGCACAGACGGACACCTTGTCAGCCCGCCAGGCTCACGACGACTCCTCATCGGGCCTCTCCATGAAGTACAGCTCACACTTGTCGAGCAAACAGCGCGCCAGGTGTTTGATTTCGTCGTACAGTTCCGGATCGTCGAGCAGCGCCTGTACCAGCCCCATCCCGCCCTCGGCCGCGAACATCCGGATGTAGCGCTGCGCTGCAAGTGCGAAACACGCGCTCAGCCGACGGAGGGTGTCACCACCTGGGGGGGGGGGGGTCACGAAAAATCTGTGGTCCAATTTCGCTCCGGATCGCCTCAAAAACTGAATGTGAACCAGCTACGGCGAAAATGGACGTGAGAAAAACTCGCTGCTTCACAGAAACAAGACAGGAAACTGTGGTGAACTCACGGTCCTTGATGATCATGTTGTAGACCTCCCACGTGGCCCAGTGCTGCGCCTCGGGGACGTCGAATGCTGCGAACAGGTTCAGCATCGGCACGAACGACCTGAGACGAGAACACGGGCGCCAGTCAATTTCGTTTGTTGCAGGTTGAGTCGGGTGCCTGAACATTTCGAATCAGAGGAACAACTCCAAACTAACATTTGAACTCGAGAAAATTGAAATAGCATTTTTTTCCTTCCAACCATTGTTTGCAAAATGTGAACAATCTGTGGGAAGTCTCTTGTGTGCGCGCTCGCACCTGTATCTGACGTTGCGTCGCGTCTCCAGGTCCCACGTGTTGACGGTTTCGCGCAGGCGCATGCGCACGGCGTCGCGCGTCGGGCTCTGTACGGTCCACAGCGCCGCGTCCTCCGCCACCAGGTGCGCGAGCACGCCCGCCGCGCTGTTCGAGATCATCAGACTCTCCGACGTCAGCTCGCTGCGCAAGAGAAAACGCATCGCCTCCAATCAGAATTTCCCATGGAACGGCGAATGGTCATGTTGATGTTGGGTCGATGCTAAACCTTGTCCAAAGTGAGAACAATTCGACACCAAGTGTGTTCAGCGTCAACTTGGGGACGAATGAGTCTTCCCGTTGAAATATGGTCGAGGGTTTTTGTTTGTTTGAACATATTCATTTTGTCTCGTTTGTTATCGATACAACCAACGAGCACACATGCCCCGCACACCCACACCATTTTAAAACAAGATTGATGGATTGCAGTGGCGACTTTGTAAAATTGTTTTTTTCTGAATAACTGGCACAACGAAATTAGCTGAATTTAGATGTGGGAAAAGATTCCTTTGATTTAATTTTTTGTATTCTATCGAGGGTGAAGAGTGCGCACTCACACGAGTTTGCTGAGGTACTTGTCGTTCACCATGAGTGCCGGCCGCAGACTCGGCACCTCGGCCACGTTACACTGCGAGAAAACAAACAGTAATTTCAGGTAACAATTGGTCTTCAGGGACACAACACACCAGCTTTGTCTTTCACGTTTCAGACAATCCTCAAACATTTGTCTCACCATCATGCCAACCATTTTCTTCGTGAGTGATTCTTCTTCCGGGTAAGCCTGTTGTACAGTACGAATGTTTAGTTTGATTCAAACACTCCAAATCCATGCTCTGACTTGAGGAAATCAAGTTCTACTGTCCACGAGTATCGCTGTGGCCGTGAGCGAACTTACGTAGCAGCAGTCAAGGAAAAGATCAATTCCGTCCGCAGCCAAGAACTTCTCGCAATTCGCTGGCGACATGTCTGCCAAAAAGAAAGAAGATATGTTCAATGCTGCGGTAACACACACGAGATGAAGGTCCAAGACAGAGGACACTTCTGAATTGATGATCAACCTGTGAGACTCCAGAGGATGCTCCACGAGCGCAGCATGATTTGGTCGTTGTCCCAGCCGGCCTGCACTCTTCGTCTGATGTTGTCCATCATGATCTGCGAATCATCAAAATTTGCTCACGTTCGACTCTCGCACACAACGAGAGTTGTGTTCGCGGAGTCACGTGATGTGCATCGCCAAACAAAATCCGCTCAACAGAGCAACTCACTCGGACGCCACCCAAACTGCCCATCAAGTCCTTGTTGCTGATCTCCACCTGACTGGACAGGCATTTGAGGATGCTCAGACAGTTCTGCTTGAGCTGCTCGTCGAGAGAGTGCTGCACAAACCACAGCATGAGCTTGACGATTCGTCGGTACGCGAACACCTGGGCAGAAAGAATTCTCCGTAACACGAAGATCGACTCAAGCAGCAAACGATGTCCAAATAGCACAACGTTCAAACACAGATGTTTTGCGAAAAACGCTCACCAAATCATCCGGAAGGTCGAAGTAGAAGAGTGCGTAACACCCCCTTTTCACAAGCTGCAGAAAAAAAACCCACAAGCTCAGACAACACAAATGTAAGTGGGCCGCTGTGGGTCACCATTTGTCGTTTCATGGCGTCGGTCTCACCGTCATGGCGGATTTGTTCTTCTCCATGGCGCTGAGCAGCCCGACGACGACGCGCTGTTTGACCAGCCAGCTGAAGTCTCGGTGCCGCTCCGTCTTCAGCGCCAACACGAGGCATGTGCTGCACGACACAACGCACAGCGTTCTCGTCAAGCCAGGCAGCCCGACTGAGCGAGGGCTCATCCCGGGCGAGGGAGATGGTGTTCAGATGTACGGACATTGTGTTTTGCAGCCTGGCCGGACGGAAGATTTGTTTTGGCAGAACAGCAAGTGACACTTACCAGCCGAGAGTTTGGATCTGCAGGTTGTCCGGATGTTTTTTCATCGCCAGCAACACCGCCTGCGAAGAGAAGTCGAAAGTAGATCTAGTCTTTGGGACAGTCTCAAGTTCAGGCAAAACGAGCCTGGGGAAACAAAGAGGAAAAGGGATCTCGCAGGACAACCGAAACTACAATCGTAACAAGTGGGAAACAAGTTTACTGACCTCCACGGCATTGTCGACATTTTTGATGGGCAGGTATCTCATCATGCTGAAGAGATGGCTGAGCGCGCGGGACAACATGATGGGTTTTTCCATGTAAACCCGAAGAGACAGGTAGACCTGCTCTTCTGATCCATTTCCAGTCACCTGAAGCACACAACACTGACTCTCAACATGGCACTGAACGGCTTGACAGTGAACGCTGCCAAACGGCTCCGCAAATCGATTTCTCGCACCTTCTCAGCCGGAATATTTTCGCGCTCACAAGCCTCGTGCGGACAATCCATGAGCCCCAGGAACTGGAACTGCCTCCCCTCCAACCCGGGGATGGCGCATCTCGCATTGCTGCAACAGGATTTGAACATCTGGGTGCACTGTTAGTTTGAAAATAGGTCTTTCAACGAACAAAAACAAAGTTGTGAAGTCATAAATTTGCAAAGTGAGAAACTCAGAAATAAATCACCTCTTCAACCTGCAGGTGTGAGGTGAGCCAGCCACCTCACTGTCGTCGGAATACTGCTTCTCCGTTTTGTGCGAATGACACGCGGGCGACAAAAATCCTGCCAGATTTGTACCCGCGATGTCCAACCAGTTCAAATACGGGAGACCACTGACTAAGTCTCGCAAATGGTTTTCGGGATTTCGGTACAACACCGGCCCATCCTTGGACTGTGACACATCCAGGGCCCTGCAAAAATAACCACGAAAATTGGCCTTTTTGTTCCAAAGAGCCTGTTCGTGTTCAAACGGAGTCTGAACAAGTGAACGTACGTAGTAAAAGCTCCACACAAAATGCGTACCTCAATTGCCTCAGTCTGCGCAGGACTTTGACGGCCCCACCCAGGTCCCTGATGGGCACGTCGTAGAGAACGAGCTGATTCAACTGCTGCATCTCCTCCAAATAAGACATCGTCTCCACCTTCACCTGACAACTGCTCAAGTCCAGATAGGTCAAGGTCGTTTTCATTTGCAGGATGCCACTGAGTAAATCTTCTGCGGTGGTGGTGAGGTCGTAAATCCCGTTAATGCTGAAAGCCTTCAGATTCGGACACTGGAAGAATTGTGTGTCCGACAGTCGTCTGTCCATCCCGTGTTTTATGATGTCTTCAGTGTTGACGAACAAACTCCAAGAGTTGCCAATGAAGAGTTTTCTCAACGTCTTCCCGTATTTGTTGATGCAAATCAAACTCTCACTGGTCAGAGATTGGGAACAATTGGAGATGTTCAGCTCCACGAGGCCGTGGGGCAGAAACCACCTCAGCGTTCGGTCTGTGATGGAGCAGTTGCTGACGTCAAGCCTCCGCAACTTCGTTTTCGAAGGATCCGCAAAGGCGTGCAGCAGAGACTCGTTCAGAATGTTCTTGTCCCTGCAGAGCTGGATCAGAATTTCACTCACTTCTGACGGCAGCTCGACTCCGTCCAGCGCCACGTACAGATCAGAGTTTCCGTTGAAGGAGCAGAAGGTGGCCAGGTTGGCGACGCAAAAGTCAGCGCAGAGGTTGAAGAGCGAGTCGGGACCTTCAGTGACGCCCTCGAGGCTGTCCGCAGGAGCAGCAGCCATGGCGGAAGCTCGTATGAACACCTGAAAGCAATGGTTGTGTCACTTGTGTCAAGACAGGTCTCGAGCTTCTGCAAGCAGGACTGACACGGTGGCAAAACTCATCGTTGTACGAGGTACACATCCCTTTCTTTGTTCGCGCTGCTTGGTGTGTGTGCCTGTTACATAATCATGCATAACGCAACCGTGAACGTTGTACTTGTAAGTTTTTGACCTCTTGAATCCCAAATTCCTTCCTCACACATCATCCTCAACCTGAACAAAACCAAAAGGACCCAAATGGCCTTATGTGAACCTCATCTTGACCAAGAAAGTGCTGTGCACAAGTTTTCCATCCTCAACGCCTGCACGCGATTTGTTCCAGTTGCTCATTGTTCCGGTCGCTCAAAAAGATAGACTTTGACCAACCTCAAACAAACCTAAATTCAAGCAAGACCTGTGTGTGCCAAAGTACGACGGCTGATTCGGAGTGATTCCCCAGCCCCGAGCCTGGGTCACGTGTCTGATCGTTTTTCTCATCGAGAGAAGACTTGTCGAGCAAGGTTCCACAATCAATGGGTATTTATTGGATGTTGAGTCTTGAACATCTTCCTGTGACTGCAGTCGTTTTCATAAAATTTGTCTCCTAGCTCTTTCACGGTGCTTGATAGATCTGGACCACTGAACACCCTGCATGCAGGATTTGGAATCCACATTCTTCACTTCGAGGAATGCAGAAATACCAGATCCATATTAAACTTCGTTTCATCGCTCCAAAGAACGAAATTTTCAAGAAAACCTACCTGAAATCAATTGCACATCAATCGGTTTGTTTTGTCCGGGGAAGCCCTTCTCTTTGCGATGACGTCACGGATTTCCTGAGGCGGATCTTGGGGGGTTGCAGAGAATGCGTGGCATCGCGGCCTGGATGTCCAATGTAGAGACACAAAATTGAACAATTTTGATTTCATACTTTCTTTCAGGGTCTTTCCAGTCAACAACAACTCAGAGTGGCCGACAAAAAATGTTCCAACACAAAACCTACCGAAATTTCGGTCGGGTGATTGTACAGTGTGGTGCGACCAGGGCCGGGGACAGGAGAACCACGACAGAACACTCACCTGAATCATTGCTGCGAGCATCCGCATGAGGGTCTCAAAGCCCTGATGGGGCCTTGGCCCCAAATTAAACAAGAAGCAGTGCTCAAGGCAACTGCTGTGCTAAGTCCATTGCGGGGTTGTTATTGTCGTCAATTCTTCCTTGTTCATCATTTCTTCCTTGTCCTCCATGTCTTCCACCCGTCATGCTGTCCACTGGCGGGGGTCTGCCTCTG
>JAAUXT010089796.1_pt1 | contig 11386 bp, 8 predicted proteins | sample 7278171 | NCBI WGS metagenome assembly JAAUXT01 (sample SAMN14350112, study PRJNA611818) | marine sediment metagenome | isolation source: surface marine sediment (1.8m) | place: French Polynesia: Moorea | collected 2018-08 | reverse complement strand
TCATACCTGACAATGCAACTTCCAAGTACAAGTCGATCCTGCTGTATATCACAGTCAATGCTTTGAAACATATATAATTGTTCTCGGCAGAACAGACTCTTACTCACACCACACTCAGTTCATGCTTTCCACTACTACCACCGTCCTTGCAAAACTGCGCCAAGTCAGCCATTTGGGGCAACTCGGTCAGTTGGCATTTTGAAATCGAATGCACCCATTTTGACGGGTTTCCTTTCTGAATGAACTGGACCGTGGTAATTCACCCTGAACATGAAGACTGATAAGATATACCCTCGCACTGGAGCACACATGTTCTTTCATTTTATGGGGCCGAGGTCCAGGGAGTGGGATCGGACCTTTCGAGAAAAGAACCCAAAGTTCAAAATTCAACCTTCGCTCCACAAAAAAGAAACGGACGAAGATCCAAGAAAGTACGTTTCATGGGGAACGAGGTACAACTAAATTTCTATTTCTGTTTTACCAGCATGAAGCAGGAAACTGTTGCCATGGTGACCTCCCCTCAGTCACGCCGCAGCAGGTAACGTGATCCTACATCATTCCCCTGCAGGTCAGTTTCACCTGCTGAATTTTCCTGCAACAGCTTCTGCAGGGATCACCTGGGAAACTGCAGGTAAAAATGCCAGGAGGCTTCCACACTTGAAAAGGCATTAGTACTTTGCCTCCACAGAAAATACAAAGCAATCCACGTGAAGTACAAAACACTTGTTGCAATCAAAGGTGTAGAGCAGATATATTTGCACTACAATTACATCAACACTGCCAAATACTTCACCATGCTGCTCATTGCTTGGATCCTCATGGTAAACCTGAGTGTTTGCAATTGTAAGGAGAAGAAACTGGACAAAACCAATTGGACAATACAATCCAGATACCATCATGGAGATTTTGAGCCTTGTGACACTCACAATTGTAGCAAACCCCCAACCCTGGACCATTGCAAGCTGACCTGGTTTGGGGATGGACCTCAGCATTGCTATGGCAACAAAGTGAGATATGTTTGTCATTGTGATGAGGATACTGGAGTAGAGGATGTCAAGGATGATGAAAAAGATGCTTACTTTGAGAGATGGAGAAGGAGAATAGCCTGGTGTCAGTCACATGGGGGCTGGTCCATCATAGAAGGTCATGAAAACAGGTGCAAACAAAAGCACTGTGATGACCCTTGGGTCAGAGACCATTCCACAGTGAATGTCACCAAACTCATCCCCGTCCATCCTGATCTTCAGACCCCAGACCTGAAAGGGAAATACTGTCCAGGCTCAACTGTACATCATATTTGCAATGAGTGTTATTCTGGTGGAGGACACTCAGAGTGCTCAGAGAGCTTTGAGCAGTATGTACGTGGAGGTGTTTGGTCCCAGGTCAAGGAGTGCAAGAAAATACCAGGATGCAAAACATGTAAGCCACAAGTTCAGCCAGTTCTGTTTTGTTTTGCCGTGTTTGCGCAGAGCAACCAGTATCAATGCAAAGCCATTTTTCTCTCTTCTTTTTCAGCCTGTGGAATACCATGGCACTTTGAGAGAATTGGAGAGAGGAAAATTCTCACTCCACATGGAGAAAATGCCTCCAAGAAATGCCCAGAATGCTCCACTGGTGGGGTCATGGAGTGTTCCGATGCAAAATGGATAGAAATAGTTCCCTGTCAAAGTAAGCTCCCTTTATGTTTCTGACTCATGCCATTTTGTCCACAATACAGCAAGAAGAAACGTGCCTTCTTTTGATTCCACACCACTTCTTTCACTCAGTATTTCCTCAGCTGGCTTGGTTTTTGTGCTCCAGTGAAAGAACTTGTGTTTCTCTTTTCCTGACAGTGATAATGTGTCCTCAGGCAGATGAGATAGAAAATGGCTACACCTACACAGATGACCCCTATGGACAGGTCATATGTGGGGATTCTGTCACCTACACCTGCAACTGGTGGACCTACCTGGAGGGACATGACACTGTGACCTGCACTGAAAATAGCACATATGATCATGGACCACCACAATGTATCACCAACAGTATGTAGCTGTCAACAAATGACCAATCTCAAAATGTGGTTGAGGGCAAGAACTCACAGTTTGGTGAGATGTGTGATTTTGATTTCAGCCTCAGGAATTGCTGTGAGCATAGCTGTTGGACTTGTCACTCTTTTTGTTTTCCTGGAACTGATGGGCATCAGGTATTCCCAAGGAAATATTCAGTCTTACTTGAAACATAATTCTGTATTTTTTTTCTCTTGTTTTGCTGCTTGAAAGATGCTGGTGTATGTTATGATGTGTTTGCCCTTTTTCAGCAACATCTGCAGGAAGATCGGGATTGTTGAACGCTTCACAAAGAAGAAGAAGGAAGAGGAGGAGAAGTTGGTGGAGGAAGACGAGGAGGAGGAGGAAGAGGAAGAGGAAGAAGAGGAAGAGGAGGTGGAAAAGGAGGAGGAGAAGGAGAAAGACGAAAAAGAAGGCACTGCAACAAACACCAACAAAGAGGATTAAGTTTTGTGAAACATTTTGAATGAGTCAGATTTCATTGTGGACTTCACAGAACCAAACCTGGCTTTGTCTGCTGAGAAATTCTCACAATTGTTCTGGTGACCAGCTCTTCTTTGCTTCAGAACAGTGTGACGCGCCTCCTGATCCACACAGTCAGTTCCATACAAGTTTTGTGACTGCAAAGTGCTGTTTGTCTGCATCAAACCTGGAAGATAAACCTGAAGTTTGTCTGTGTCTCGTCTCTTTGCAGGAGAATCTGTGGTGAGGCATTCGTTGTTGTTTTCATTCTGTGCAAAAACACAGAATCACTTTTGGTGGTGGTGTTATGTTTTCGCGTGTTCAGACAGCTAATGGGCCTATTCATGTTGCGTCCCAGAATATCTGGGTTTCCAAAAGCTGTTTTTTCTGAGGTTTTCTGGGTTTTGTAGCCACAAGCAGAAATGGAGCCAAAATGCAAAAGGAACAGCAGTGCGACCCAGAAAATCCCAGAAGCGTAATCCCAGAAATTCTGGGGCAAAAAAAATAACAACAGGCCCAATGATTTCCAACTTTGGACACGCATTGAGCACAAGGTGATGTACGCGGACTTCACACAACAATCTTTGTTTGAATAAGATTGTCATCCCAATCAGCTTGTTTCTTCGCGCAACACCAAGAAGACAGCAACATTCAAAGTTGTTCTGCAAAACCATGGACCTCCAGAATTCAAAATCAAAACATTGCTTTGTGTTGCAGTCTTCTCCCACACAATTCAGTTCCTGCACAGAAACACCACAACTCATCATGTTTGGAAAGCCCTGAAGCTCATGAGAAGCTCAGCTATTTTTGGACGGGGAGGGGTGCAGTGCAGTACGCACAGTCCTGGTATTTTTCTGAATCAATTGCAAAGCCAATGCTCAAAAAAAAGTTTCTCTCCGGAACTTGATTTGATTTGTTTCGTTCCAAAGCGTGCATGCCTTTGCGATGACCAGGGTGACTGAAAGAAAAGGGTGTCAAGCCCAAAGCAACCAAACCCTCAGAAACTTTCTCTCCTATTTCTCTACATTCGGGACACTGTGTTTTTTTGTCCACAAGAAAGTTCCACAAAAGAATAGTGGAAATGTTCCAGAAAGGTCATCAGAGCAAAAGAGTTGGTTTCGCAAAAGGCCAAATGTCTGTGGAACAAATCCCCAAGGGTTACTGTTGAAAAGAAAACAAAACAATATTTGCTTTGCCAAGTATTTTGTTTCCTTCCAATAAACACTGAGAGAGGGAGATGCAGAGAGAGGAAAGAAAGAGTGATAGAGATGGAGAGAGATAGAGTAGAAAAAGAGGAATGCAGAGGGAAAGAAGAAACAAGAACACATTGAAATATGGCAACAGAAAGGAAGACATAGAGATGACACCAATACTGAGACACAGAGAGAGGGAGAAGAGAGGGAGAGAGAGAGAAAGAGAGAGAGGAGTGAGAGAGGAGAGAGAGAGGGATGGAGAGAGAGGAGAGAGAGAGGCAGAGAGAGAGATATGGTGGTGTTGTGTGCAGTCAGCCCTGGATGGGCACACCATACACTTGCTGTTGCTTATGACACTGTGGTGTTGCAGCCTCAGGTTCTGGCTCGGCTGTGCCAGAGTGAGTAACACAATTTTTGAGACCTTGCATTTGTTCACTCCAGTAGAGAGCAGCTCTCCTGGCAGGGGCATCATGCTTGTGGCTTTTATGGACTAGTGCCAGGTGCTGTCCTGGGAAGCAGCTTTGGCTTTGCGCAGCTCCACTGAAGCAGTTCCTCCAGGTACTCAGCTCCTGGCTGAAAGCTGGAATGTACGCGTGGGAAGATGCGTCGTCTTCCACACGACAGTGGTGGCAAACCAGCAATCACAATTCTGACAGCAGATTGGACACTCCAGCTTGAGGAGCAGACTAAAGGAATTTGTCCCTGTCAAACCATGACTCGTCAAACTCACCAACAGACCTTGGTGATTGGATGCTGCTGTGGGCATGTGTCGTCGTCTTCCTCATTTCCATCCACATCTGAAGGACATCAACGTGACATTTTGGGATTCATTTTGACCCTGAGTGAAAACAGCCAAAAGCACATGAAGTCTTTGTTATGACAAAGACAACAGTTTCTTTCTTCAATCTTCAAATAGGAGGTCCGTTTCACATTTTCATCAACTGGAAGGTCCAGCTGTGCTTCAAAATGTCTTGTCCAGACTGAACTGCTTCCAGGCTCTTTGTTTTGGGAAAATTTCGGAGGAACAGAGGAATCAAAGCCAATATGAAGTCAAACAGCACAAGGAGCCTGTTTGTGGCTGTGTTTCTTTTGGCTCATCATAGTCCAGCCAAGTGTGCTGCAGGTCTGTAGCGAAAGAAAGGTCTGCTAGTGTTTTGCTTCCTTTCTGATCTGGTTGTTTTCATCCTGGTGATGGCAAAAGTATAAAACAAATGCGTTCTGCTTGGAAAATCAGGTCACAATAGACATTTGATTTTGTGATATTTCTTGGTACTGCAGAATCTTTTATGAAACAAGACAAATGTAGTGAGAAAAATGCTTTGACTAACATTGTCTCTTCGTTCTTGCGTTTGTAATTCCAATCAAGGTGAAAACCTGGCTTTGCACAAGCCAGCCTATCTCAGTGATACAAGGCTTGAAAACAATGCTCCAGTCAGGCTTGCAGTGGATGGCAATAGGGACCCCATCTTTGGGTCTTGTGCCAGCACCAAGGACTTTCATTCACCCTGGTTTGTGGTGGACCTGAGAAAGTCACACAAAATTTCCAAAGTGGTCATCACCAACAGAGGAGGCTGTTGTTGTATGTTTGCTTTTCTTAAAATTGAATATTTTTCTTTCATTTTTCAACTGGTCTGTAGGCCTGTAGTTTCAAATACATTATCTTGCCTTTTTGCAGCTAAAAGATTGCGCGACTTTACAATTGGAGTTGGGAGTACATTCGAAACAGACTGGCAGAATAAGCAGAGGACAGATTATGTCGCCAAAGTTTTCAGAAAATGCACCCATGTCATGGCACCCATGGGAGATGCAGAAACCAAAGCTTTTAGCTGTACTGAAGTTCTCAGTGGAAGATTTGTGGCAGTTTACATGAGAAAAAATGCCCGCTTGACACTGTGTGAGGTGGAAGTTTATGGACCAACTGGGTCATACATTGGTAAGTACAAGGACCAAACCAATTGGGCAGAATAAGACCATTGAAGTTGAGTGATCAGGGCTGCTTGGGTTTTCATTGGCACCTGAAGGCAAACAAATTCTTCAAAGGAAGACTTTACAGAAACTTTACAGTTGATGAAGTTGATGAGTTATTGTCAATGAAATGCAGTGAGCAAAGAAGTTGAGCACATTTTATTCTCAAGGCCTGTTTTTTTGTCATAATTTCTATGGTCTGTAACATTGTGACAGACATGGGTGCATTTTCGGAGGTGATACTGAGAAACCAGTGAACCCGCCTTTGCTGCAACAGGTGTGTTGAGGAGGAATTTGGAACTTGTGGAGTGATGTCTGCACATTTTGTTTCAGATCCTTCAGCTCAGAACAGCTCTGGAAGAACACCCTTGAAACACACCTTGGCCTATGAAGGTAACCACAGCCATGTGACCCCTATACCAGCCGAGGGCACAGAGATATGGACAGCATCAGGTACAGGTGAGTTTCAGCACTTCTACAATTTTTTTACCTTTGTGCAAAAGTGAGTTGTTTTGTATCCAAATCAAAATATTTCAAACAAATGAGAAGTGATTCAACTTCATGTTTCTGCAAATGAGTAGTTGAAGATTTTGAGTTCAGTTCTGGTGTTGCATCATGACCAGCTGTTGAGACCAAAAAACTCAAATTTTTGTAGAACTGGAAGCTAAACTGAAACTAGAGTGTCACATTCCACACAGGGTAACATGATAGGAAAAACCAATCAAATGTAGTGCCCCCTCGTCCCCAACTACATGCATTTCAGGTATCACACTTCACACAAAACTGTTTAGGAACAGCTCCAATAGGGCACCCACGCCCCTACCAAAAATGAACCTTGTTTTCTTACAATCCAAACTTTTGTTTTCAGGCACCAAGACATCAGCCAGTGGGAAAATGTCTCCAAATGTGTTCATCCTGGTCACTGCACTGATGCTGTCCTGCTTGCCCAGCTTTCAAAAATAATAAAAAAAATTGTTGTGAGGTATTTTTATGCGGGTGGCTTGTGATTCTTCATTTCCTGGTTGTCATCCCAGAATTTGAAAACAAAACTGATGCCACACAAATCAAATTGTTCTGGTGTTATTCTGATGTACACAATCTCTTCACTGCCTCAGTGCAATGTTACTTCACTTTGGGGTCATTTGATTCTATTTTTGCGTAAACCAATCAAAAACAATCAGAAAGTGAGCATCCTTGGCCATGTCTACACAGTCAACTTGCAAAGTCATTGCTTGAGGAAACCCTCAAGTTCAGTGGTTCATTGTATTTCTGAGCTGAATGAGAAATAAACTTTCCATCCAAGACTCTTTTGTGCCTTTGGGTGAGTTATGCAGTTCCTGTGCGACTAAGCATTTCTCTCTCACAAACAGAAGTTTGTTGGTTGATGCAGTCATTCAAAGCAATAACTATGCCTTGTTGGTAACCGCGATCTGGCACAAGCCACTCAAGGAGCAGGAGAAGTCTTGTCAAGACCAGAAAAAAGCTTTGCAAACTTCTTTGACAGATACTGCTGCGAGACTCGGTGCCAACTCTGCAAATGCAGTTGGTAGTGCCATTTCTGGACAAGAATATCTTTGGAAGTTTAGCACTTTGACAAATGAAGAGAATGAAGAACCACTGACCATTGCCTGCTGAAGAGGGCCCAGTGTTAGTGGCTCCAGGGTGTTGGGTTCTTGCATCATCTGAAATTATCGCAAGCTTGAAGGTGCATTCCAAAAATACAAAACTGAATACTGACATCTGAGTGTTGTGTTTGAGAACTTGTCATCCCTTTGCATTTTTGATGAAGTCCATTTCTGCACAAAAAATGGTATTTCATTTTGTGAGATCTTTCATGTATTTCTGATTCCACAAACATATTTTCTTTACTGCAAGCCAAACATGAAACGATGGAGGACCAATCCAACAGTCAAGAAACTCTTCAGAAAAATGCAGCTTCTCCTTCCAGGCCATGGCCAATATTCTTCTGGAAAAATGTACCCAGGCATTTTGCTGGTGCTGATCTGCCCAGCACTAATTGTTGGCTTCAACACATGTCACTGTTGGTAAGTTATTTTGTTTCTTTCTGAAGTTTTGTCACACACATCCTTCGATCCAGGAAGCAAAACAGCTGGTCTGAACTGTGTACAGATTGATGAGAGTTCAGTGAAATCTGTTGTCTCTGATCTGCAAAACCAAACCATTTCTTTGTTCTTGTCCCAATATTCCTGTCTTTTTGCAGAACAAATTGGAGGAGTCTGCCTCACCAGCAACAATCAGGCCACCTAAAGGTGCATTCAAACCCTGACTGAAAACAAATGAAACCTCCCTTCAAAGTTATTTGTCTTTGTTGCTTCAAACAAAGTCTTTGTTCAAATGTTGAAAATATCTCGTCTTCACACCAACAATAAAGTTGCACGCACTGCAGAACCAACTCTTGCACACCACGGCACTGTGCTGAGCCAGGAGTGGGACCCAGGAGGGGGGGCGGGGTGGGGTCATGCTCAGCCAGGAGCAGGAGCAGGAGCAGGAGGGGAGGTGGGGTGGGGTAGTGCTCAGCCACCCCCCCCCCCAAACCTGAAGACACAGGTGTCTGGCCATTTCAGTTTCCACCTGAACAACCAGGCATTCATCAGATTTTGAGGGTGGGGACGACATACTAGAATTGTATTGTGCAAGTACTGAGCGACATACACGTGTCTACCACATCAATGTGTGAATTGAAATGGCCAGACACCTGCGTCTGCAAACACCTATCACGCATAATTTTCACCGACTCTTCTGAGCCCCAGAATAACATGTTCACCTCTCTAATATTGCATCTCATAACACACACCCCAGCGCAAAGAGACTGATGCTTTTTGCTCAAACGCACAAGTGCATGAAAAGCCTGGCAGCCTGACACTGTTTGAACGACACATTGCAAACGTGACCAGGAAGCTTCTGAAGCAACTCGAGTGGAAAGACAAACACGACAGTCTCACCACTCCTATCGGCTAACGTGGCAGTCATTCATTCAGTTCACACACCAAATGAGGAAGATATGAACAAACCACCAAAAGTACCGTGGCTATTTTCTGCGCAGATTTGTTGGGAAGGAGAACAGGGAAGACGCATTGCGAACGCTGCCGAACACAAACTGAACACATTTGGACACAAGGATGGGTTGTGTTTGGTCGAGGAAGACGAACCACCCTTCAAGTGGGTCCGGCGTGTTTGAAGACAACATCGCGGACCCTGAGAATGTGAGGCTTAAGAGAGGAACCTCCGAACATGAAAACAGGAGTCATGTGACCAAACCACGTGGTACATCACGTGGTACAGAACACGGGGAAAGCAAGGCTGGAGCTGAACGTTGTGCTGTATGGAACACAGATTGGGAGAACAACATGAAGGGATTTGCACTTTTGTACAAATTCCTGGCAATAAGAGATGGCACTGAAAAGGACAGAATTTTGAATGTTGTTCTTGGAAAAGGCCTCCATGAAGTTGATAAATTCCTCCAAGAATTCCCCAAACTCAGAGGACAAAGTGCAAGAGAGGAAGCAGACAAAGGACCAGTGGCTGAACTGTTGGTTCTGGCTGTGAGAAACAACCAACCAGATTTGGTGAAGTTTCTGATTGAGGCAAAGGGAGCTGATGTCAACTGTGAGGCGGATCTGGCATCTGGATTCCGTCTCCCTGTTCAAGAAGCCATCAGTGGAATGAACCTTGATATGCTGAGGTATCTTATCAAAAAGGGAGCCCATGTGGGCCTGCAATCCCTGACACTTGAGGACTACTCACCACTGTCTGACACACTGCAAAATCAATGGCTGGAGGGAGCAGAGTTGTTGCTGGAACATGGAGCTGATCCCAATCCAGAAATGCTGACCAGCCACACACCACTGAGGGATGCTGTTGCCCAGCAATGGCTGGAGGGAACCCAGCTGTTGCTACAGTATGGAACTGATATGAACCAGAGTGTGGAAGGGCAGTCTCCTCCCTTGGAAACTGCTGTGGAAAAGAAATGGCTGGCAGGTATGAGGGTTCTCCTCCAGTATGGAGCTGACACCAACCAAACTGGGAGGAATGGTTTTCTCCCAATTGTAACAGTTATCAAAGCAAAATGGTCAGCAGGCCTTAGGGTGCTTCTGGAACATGGAGCAGATGTGAATGCAGTACAACATACACATTATGACCATCGAATTGGATATTACGCAAGAACACCATTGGTGGAGACCATTTTTCAGCAGTGGTTGGAAGGAGCAGCTCTGCTGCTGGATCATGGGGCAAAAGTGAATCTGACTGGTGAGTCTATCTCTGCCCCTCTTGTACAGGCTGTGAGGCAGAGATGGCTGGAGGTACTGGAGCTGATCCTAGATCATGGAACTTGTGAGGACTTAACTCTACCTCTTGTGGAAGCAGTGAGATACCAATGGTTGATGGGAGTGAAGCTGCTGCTGGGATATGGAGCTGATGTGAACTCAGTACCTCTGATGACAGCTGTGAGCCACAGGTGGCCCGAGGGCCTCAAACTGCTGCTTGAAAAAGGAGCTGATGTTAATTCACAGGTCCATGTTCCTGGTGAGAGGATCAAAATGCCTCCCATCTCAGTGGCTGCAGGGAAGTTTGACCTCAGCTGTATGGAACAGCTCCTTGAAGCTGGAGCAGATCCAAACGTGGGGGACAGTGATGGTTGGTCACCTCTGTTTGTTCTGGGGTACAGCTCAGTGAAAAGATCACATCACTTTCCAGGACAAGTGGAAGCTGCTGTCAAACTCTTGCTGGGTGCAGGGGCCAAAGTCAACTGTTCACAAGACACATTGGTTCTCAGTAAAAGTTTGAGAGAGACTGTGCCTTTGCTACTGTTTGCTGCTGGGGAAGAAAAAGTCCTTCTGGAGGATGGTATGGGTACACAAGAAAATCAGCTACCACCTCCAGACACAGAAGAAAAAGACCTGAGGAACCAGTGCAGAAAGGTCATCAGGACGCACCTGCTGACCCTGGATCCCCACACCAACCTGTTCCTGAGAATTCCTGAACTGGAATGGACAGAGGGGAGAGGAGGCCTGCCCAGGGTGCTCGTGTCCTACCTACTGTACCATCAGACCCTGGACATCGACTGGGAGGAGCTGGAGAAACTGGACAGTTGCGACTCTAATGAGAAATCTACCTGAGGAAGCTGGACACGTGCGAGTGAATGACGATTGAAATTACTCAAGACAATGATACGCGTTATCTTATCTATCATGGTACAATATCACCCGTCAGATATCATTTCATGCCTTGCTGCAAATCATTCGTCTTGATTTCAACGCTCCAAAATTTGGTCAAGCTTGTTTCACTCCACTGTAAATCAAGTTCTGAGAACAGGGGCCTCAGCAAAAAGTCCTTTTTTGTGGCCAATTTATGGTTATATTGCGAGGCGAACCTTTGCAACACGATTGAAAGAGTTTGCGAAAGAACCAGGAAAATCCTGCACACTAAAACGTACGGCTTCTGCCCAAATACCAACACGTCCCAGGCGTTTACTTTCCATATGGCGTTTTCCAACATGGCAAAAAAACAGAACAGCAGAAGGCTTGATCTCATGGAATGGTTCAGTGAGTGGTTTTCTTCCTCGCATCTCACAAGAAAGAAAAACTAGACTTTCAAGTAGACAATCAGCCGCGGGCAGCGTACATAGGCAGGACAGCACTTGTCCCAATCCACCAATGCCCCAGTCAACAATGTGTCCGAGATACTGCTAACCCGGAC
>JAAUXT010074535.1_pt1 | contig 11386 bp, 18 predicted proteins | sample 7278171 | NCBI WGS metagenome assembly JAAUXT01 (sample SAMN14350112, study PRJNA611818) | marine sediment metagenome | isolation source: surface marine sediment (1.8m) | place: French Polynesia: Moorea | collected 2018-08 | reverse complement strand
CGAGTTCAAGTTTTGAAGTTCAATTTTTGGCATGAAAACTTTTTATGTTTAGATTTGCATGTGCACAGCTTGAAATACAAGTTCTTGCCTTCCAATCTGTGTTGCTGCTTCGTCCCTGTGTCGACTGTGTCAGACGCCATCGCAAAAAAACGGAATATTAGAGGACAAACCTCGTACCCACAGGTTCCGCTGAGGACACTGCTCAGCACCACGTCCACCAATGTCAATGCAGAACCACTCTCACCGGTCAGACGAACCAGAGGTATCGGTCGTTTTGGGTTCAACCCGAGATTACCAGGCAACCCCCACAAAAGACCCGACACTCATCATGGATGCGAGGGACATTTTCAGAAGATGCTTGACCACTTCAGGTTGGACCTGAGACGTGCAGATCTACCTGCCCATGACAGGTCCCAACCGGGTACACCCAAAATGGCCTGACGCCCGTGCCTGGAAACACCCGTGTCTCGTCATCTCGTTGCACCAGAGAACATAGAACTCACGAGTTGTCCGGAGAAGGTGAACATGAGCCACTCGCCCGGTTTCTTGACGATCGTCTGCTTCAGAGCTGAGAGAGAGACACACCACGTGAAAACACAGTCGGAAGAAACAGAATTTGCCCCCCCCCCCAACACAAATTTACCCAACGCACAGGCAAGCTCCTTCCAGGTATCCGTTGTTTCATCAACCAAAAGGACAATTGGGTCCGGATCCTGAGGTCCGATCCAAACAACACACATGTATTGCACCCCGGCGCAAGTCAATGCAGGGCAGAGAGATAGAGCGAAGACACGACGCACCCGGCCCGACCTTGTGGATGCGCTTGCCGAACGCCGACATGGTGCCCGTGCTGTTGACCGGGCCCGTCGTGTTCCCCACCGCCCCGCTCCCGTCCACCGACGCGTTCGTCGCGGGCGCCGCGGGCACGACCGTCCCGGCCGGCAGGACGTTCCGCGCCTGAAACACGGCCACGCATGTGGGAACTGCGCATTGTTGCAGAAACCGTGAAACCAGTCGTTGTGTTGCCAGAAAAAGCTGACCAGTGTAGCGTTGACGACAGGAGTGCACGCGCAATGTCAGTCTACGTCACGTTTACTGGACAACGCGACCGACCTGCACGAAGTATGTGCCCTCCTTGGTGATGAGAGTCTGCCCGAGCTCATCGTCCGTCCACGCGAAGGCTGCGCGCACTGCGGGGCGAGGTCGGGACATGGAACAGCCAATCAGCATCAGTCAACAGGAGCGGTGGAGAATAGGAGGGGGAAACGTGCAAAATCTCAGTTTGGGCGAAACGTGGCACGCAGCACTGTCGGAAAGGCGTGCTGCATGAGAGCGACGATGGATGATGAATGATGACGCCGGAAGATGTGGGGAGTCACCTGTTTACGTGTGTGTTGGTGCACGTGTCAATGTGCGTGCGTGTGTGTGTACGTGTGTTTGTGTGCGTGTGTGTGGCGCAGTGTACGTGAGTGTTTGTACGTGTGTTTGTGTGTTTGTGTGCGTGTGTGTGTGGCAGTGTATGTGAGTGTTTGTACGAGTGTTTGTGTGTGTTTGTGTTTTTGTGTGTGTGTGTGTGGCGCAGTGTACCTGAGTGTTTGTACGTGTGTGTGTGTGTGTGTGTGGCGCAGTGTGCGTGTACTGACGCGGTTCGAGGTGGAAGGAGACGTGCAGGTCGTCGTCGATCTCGGGGATGTCTCCCTGCTGCCTGTCCCAGCCCCGGATCCCCGGCTCGATCCCTGCAGCAAGAGAAGCCACAATGTGGTCAGAATCAGTGGGACGCAGCCGTGAGGAAACGTGTGACGTTTGCTTCTGTTGTTGATCATTCCTTTTTTGTAAGCTTTGGGCAGAAAGCCGGACTCCTGCAAAATGCGGCCCCTGTTTTGCGAGTCTGAAGCCCTTCACGTTGGTCCTTGTGTTTGAGTTGCGCCCGTGGAATCAGCGTCTCTTTGAACGTGCGCGCCTCTGTGGCTCTGCAGCGTGCGTGAGGTGTGAGAATCCTTGAAGGTCAGTGTGTGTGTGTGTGTGTGTGTGTGTGTGTCTGTGTGTGAGTGACGCAGTGTGTGTGTGTGTGTGTTTGTGTGGACAGTGGGTGTGTGGTGCAGTGTGAATGTGTGTGGTACAGTGCAAGAGTCTAAGGATGTGGTTTGTGTGTGTGTGTGTGTGTGTGTGTGTCCGTGTGTGCGCGCGCACGCCGGAACTCACGCAGCGTCTGCTCGAGCGCGCGCACGCTCGTGCAGTGACGGAAGGGCTCGAGCACGTGGAACTTGAGACGCGACAGATAGTCCGGGTGCGGCAGGTTGTCGTACGAGATCGACTTGAGGATCATCTGGCCGCCCAGTCGACTGCAAAAAAACACGCGTCACTTCACGTTTCGGCAGCACAGTTCGCACCACATCCGCCTGAAGGCCCGTGACTCCAAGGGTAAATCGCTGCAGTTTTACCGCCTGTTAATTCATGCAGAATGTTACGGCCATAACACCCGTACAGAGACAGGAGACGTGTGTGCCATCCTGAGCCCTCAATTGGTACAACATGACTCCACCTGGGCACACGCGCAAAGAACTTGATCCGCTTCCCAACATCCTATTTGCTGGTGCGCCCGCATAAACATACCCACTTCCTGTACGCACGCGCATTGACGTACTCACTTCCTGTGTCCGAGCGCACTGACGTACCCACTTCCTGTGTCCGAGCGCACTGACATACCCACTTCCTGTACGCACGCGCATTGACGTACTCACTTCCTGTGTCCGAGCGCACTGACGTACCCACTTCCTGTGTCCGAGCGCACTGACATACCCACTTCCTGTGCGCACGCACTGACGTACTCACTTCCTGTGTGCGCGCGTACTGACGTACCCACTTCCTGGACAGACACGCGCTGATGTACCCACTTCCTGACATACCTGCTGAACAGTCGGTTGATGTGTTTCGGGTAGTGGAAGTAGGAGACGGTGTCGTTCTCGTAGTAACGGTAGTCTCGGTGCTCGAGCGCCACTAGCTCGTTCCCTGCCATGAAGGCCACGGCGAGTCCGTGCTTATACTCCACGGGGAAGTTGATCTCCGACACGCGCAGCGTCTGCAAGAGGCGGTGCCCGCTTTGACATCACTGCGAGTTTCGTGTGAAACGGCTGAGCTGAAATTCTCGCTTCGCTTGGGCCACACAAGTTTTTGTTTCCTTCCTGCTTGCTTGTGGCAGGAGTGATACGAAGTACAACTTTCCTGGCAGGCAAAACGAGGAGGAAGGAGAGGGGGTTGCGTCGGTGCTATCTTCATTATCTTTCACTCAAGCGTGATTGCAATTCAAGCACGGAATATGCTTCGCAGTTTGCGTGTGACGAGAAAGTTCTCGCTTTCTGCGGGACAAAAAGACGACTCTTTTCTCCCCCCCCCCCACCGGAAGCTGCGGATTCACACCGGAAGTTGCGCGTCACGCGTCGCACATGCGCACGCACCTCGATCACGTTGTCGATGGGCGTCTTGACGAAGCGTGCGTTGTCGCCTTGCTGCACCATGATGGAGATCTGACCGAAGTCGTCGATGTAGAGCCAGTTCCACAGGTCCTTGTTGAAGCCCGCGGGCTGCATCGGGCTGACTCTCGGGAGTCCTGCGGGAAACACCAGAGGGCGCGTCAAGGGGAAGTTCTCTCAACACAACGCGCTGGAAGGGATGCAGGTTTCCAACTGCAGAATTGCAGGGGAAGAACCGAGATTCACCCTGCTTCACATTGAACTCGTATCTGTGCACACGTCAGCCCGAAACTGGGCAAATGTGCGAGTGTCGAGTTGTGCACCACTCAATGGTCGTCAGAAAGCTGCGCGCATGCGCATGCGCACGCGTACGATTATACGTCATAGAGAACTTCACCTGGGCGTCCCATGTAGACGACGTACGGGTTGAAGCGCGGGTCTTCGAACGCGTCGAACGTCAGCAGCGTGAAAATGCCCTGCGACTTGCACGAAACCCACTGAAAACGTTGACGTCACACGAGCGTCCATTTACGTCTCGCGCAAAACGCACAATCGTGGAAATTTCACAACGCTTCGGCTCTCATGAGATGACACAGAAACGTTCCACGTCAACAAAGGCTGCTGTGAACGTGACGAACGCGACGTGAACGGCGCTCTCACCTGATGAACTTTGTCGCCCTTATCAGCCTTGTAGAGCAGCGTCCATGACGCGCCACCGTTCTCCGAGCCGTAGATCTACAACAAGAGCACACAGAGGCCTCGTTCTCACTGAACGCCTTACGTGGTTTGTCCCTGCGAGTCACGGGACACCGTGTTTCCATGTCAACCCAGCGTTGCAAGGCACAAGCTCGTGCAGGGACGCAAACCCGGGTCTGAAGCAGGCCAAAAGACTGAGAGGCAGGGCCCACCAACACAACCAGACCAGTCTGTAGGGGTGGAGCGCACGATCTGTTGAGACAGTGCCACAGTGTCGTGACTTAGACACAGTGGTCACTCACGTTTGGTGCGCATGCGCGTGCGTGCAGCACGCGAGAAGTACTCATGGCCTCGTCGCGTACACACGTGCCGTGTTCACAGGCCCCGTTACGCCCCTTGCGCCGTGCGCGTGCACGGTGTTGTCGTGTGTTGGTGGTACTCACGTTCCTGGCGCCGTGCGCGTGCATCACGTAGTATCCAGGCACGTAGGTGATGCGGGACGGGAACTCCTCATCAGGGTACTTGTAGCGTGTGAAGGCGTACGGGGGAAAGTTCACCCGCGTCTGCAACGTGCGAGACAGTGAGGCAGGATAAGTGATGTGTTTTGACGCAGCAGCGTTTGAACCCAATGTGAACCCAGGGTATGTTTGGTTCAGCGCAGCGAAAACTAGAAAGGCTGTTGCATGGCGGCAAAAAATCGTGCGTGCGCGTGTGGCCACGTGAGTGCGTGATTGTGTGTGCGTGTGTTTGTATGTGAGCGCACGCGACAGACCTGAGTGAGGTTGGTCCTCTCTTCCAGCGGAATGCTGACGAGGAAGGTGGTGGTGACGAACGAGTTGACGCGCGGAGGGTCGTCCCCGATCAGACCCAGCAGCACCTGAAAAGGGGAAATGAACAAACGTGAGCGCGCACACACACACACACACACACACACACACACACACACACACACACACACACACGACAGTGCTCAGCACTGTTTCACTACAAACTACCGAATGTTCTCAGTCAGAATATAATGACGTGCACCTGGTTCTTCACTTGTTCACTTGCACTTCACTTGTTCGTTATTGGGTTTTGTTTGTTGTGATTCCTCGAAAGAATCGACCAATGACCATTGACATGTTGTGGGGTCAAGCCCTGGAATAGTGTTGCGCCCCCAACCCACCCCAGCTCACCCCTACTTTGACGCTGGCAACAGGATCCACGCAAGGACACAAAGAATGACCCTTCAAAAGCCGAATGCTGCGTCACACGTTGCGTATGACGTGACGCCTGCAGTGCGAAACAGACGCAGCAGCCGGCGGCGCCGCGCGTCCCTCACCAGCAGCGTCCGGAGCTCGTCACGTGACTCGCCGCCGGCCGGCGCGCTTTTAAGCGCGTTGAACACCTGGTTGCGGTTCTCGTCCGTCAGGTTGAAGATGGCGCCATCTACCGTGTTGAGCGCGAAGCCCGGCTCGTCCTCCCCAGTCGGGGCCAGTGGCGCCTGCGTCGTGACGTCACTCAATCAGTCAGCCAATCAAGAAATTGGAAGTGGTACGCAATAAACAATCAGATATTGAGTGTCCACACTGACACTTGTGGTGCTCAAGCAAGGACGCCATCATCTGATCCAGGGTTCAGAGACGATGGGTTTTGATAAATCTATTTTTCGACAATTGTTCCCGTCTTCTCGATGGGCGTGGTCTGTATCAACAGTCAATGGGCCGCCGTGAGATGGCGCTCCGTGTGCCTCACCCCCGGCTGGATCCGCGCCAGCAGCGCCAGGTTGTGCGTGTGCTCGTTGTACAACGCGCCCAGGATTTCTCCCTGCACCAGTCCTGCGAAACAGCCGTCAAGCGTGAAGCCAATTCGGGTCAAATAGGCACAACTTCATCAACAGGAACTATTTTGGGGCTGTGTGACAGGCTCAGCAACGCTGAGTGTTCGGGACTATTTTGATGAGTCTGTTTGTCTGACAGACTGGCCTCCGTCTGCTGTTGGTTTACGAAGCGCATTTCCTTTTCATTTCGAACTGAAACCTGTGTTCACTTTGACCCAGTCATGAGATTCACACCGACTCAGATCCTGACTCACACTGACCCACCGGCTCACACTGACCCCCTGACTCACACTGACCCACACTGACCGATCTGTTGTTGGAGCCACCTGTCGTTGGGTAGCATCGGATCGACCCACGTGGTGAACGGGCTCCAGCTGTACAGCGTCGTCGTGAAGTCGTTATACGTCTGCAAACACGACCGCAGTGTGCGGTGACTCGCCATGTTGGACAACTGAGGCACGTGACACACGTGCCGTTCAGCCTTGGACAGGAACAAAACGCGCACGGCGAACCTGACGCCAGCGCGCAACTCCAGTGGGAACACGGAGAAGAGTCACGTGGCCTCACGACAGACAGACACGTGACCCCGGGATTTCCCTTGGTTTTCCGAAGCACTTATTTTCGGCTCAGGCGCACCACGCCAGAGAGACAGCAACCGAGCATTCAAAGCGCGAACAGATCAACAACAAAAGTGGGACTGGTCTTAGGGTGATACGAGGCTCAGTCATTAAATACGTGGAATTATCATGTGCAGCGCTCACTGCGATCGGCTCTCAATTGCTGTTTGTGGTCGGCACAGACTACACAAAATTGCACATGATAATTCCACACGTTCAATGACTGAGCCTCGTAGTACGCAAAGGGCGATTCACCGTTGGTCGCCATGTCAACAATACTCAAATATTTCAGGCAACTGCTCGTTCGACAACAAAGTGGAATCCGAAGGCAGAACGCAACAAACAGCTCACCGATCGGTAGGAGAACGTTATAAAATCCTCTGCAAGGAAATGCACTGCGTTTTCCAATTCAGCGGAACATTGTGTTGCGAGTGGTCACAACAAGCTGCACTTTCTGCACCAACAAGGCTACGCCAAGAAAGCCCACGGTTTTGCCACGCCAACTTAGCTGACAGGAAACTTGTAAACTTTGGCCAAATTCTGAAAATGGGCGAACATTTCCACCTGGGACCTGGTGCTTCTTCTTTGCTGCCCCACCCCCTTCTGGGTGCAGAAAACCGTGGGGCTTGCGCATTGGCACTGAACACGACTTTCCCGATATTTCACTGGGACAAGACGCCCACGAAACAGCGAACTCACCCCTGAGAAGCTCATGATGCCGCCACTGACAGACTGGTGTGTATCCGATGATGGTTGACTGAAAGCGCAAACCAGATTGTGAATTGCATTGTGAGACCAGTTGAACTTGTGGGTGCCTGAGAGAGAGAGAGAGAGAGAGAGAGAGAGAGAGAGAGATGGACAGACAGACACAGACAGACAGACAAAGACAGAGGGAGAGACAGACAGGACAGAGAGGCAGGCAGACAGACAGACAGAGATAAAGTCGAAATCACTGGTCAAACGAAATACGCAGTGATCCTTTGTGGAAACCAGACTGCAGTAGTGGAAACATGCACGACAAATCCAGCGCGAGACAGGTTTTCTGCTGTATCTAGCACGATGCTGGTCATTGATTTCGATTTTCCATTGTCTTGCCATGCGAGAACCTCTCCTCTCAGAACTGTCAAGTATCTCTTCAAACAATATTCAATTGACCTGCATTCAACTTGACCTACATAGAGTTCTTGCAACAATTTCCTTTTGTGTGACTTTTTCAAAATCTCAAGCAAAGACCACCATCATGCTAGATGATAGTTCTCACACTACTCTCGAGATGAGAGGAGGAGATATCAGAACTGTCGAGCTGCGCAGCAGCAAGACAAGTTCATCTCCTCTGTCCAGCGCGAGACAGGTTTACTGCTGTACTGACTCTGAGCAGTTCGTCCTCGACGAAGACGACGCGCGTCCAGTTGACAGGGAGCGGCATGTTGAACTGCACGGGGTGCGGGTCGGTGAGCACGTTGCTGAAGAAGAGGCCCTGGTCCGTCGCCAACACCAGGTAGCGGTTCATGAGCACCATGTCGATCAGCCGGATCATCGTGCAGTCTGACGCCAAAAAAATGATGACGTCACCATCGCGCGTTGCGCAATACCAACGTGTGGCTTCGGGATTTAGTAAAGACGCAAAGGATGACGCGCACAAGTGCACAGTGCAGGTTGAATGTCAGGCCGGGGTCACTGTCCGTCAAATGTTCTTGTTGATCTCAGTGAAAACGCTGACTCAGCATGTGTCGAGGACGCCACCAACAGGTTCATCCTGTGTTGACGATCATGTGACTGACTCACTTTCCCCACAGATGTCGGGCGCTTTGATCTTGTACCACGTCGAGGTGAGAGGCGCGAACCCTGCGTACGTCACGGCCAAGTAAATCGCTGCAACAGAAAATAGCATTCAGAAAATTGAGTCCACGAAAATTCCCGCAACGCACAGAAAAACAACGAAGGAAATTGTTCAAAGAGAGATCCAACAGAATTGCACGTTTTGACATAACACAGAAACTAGTCTTGGAGAAATCAAACCACAATGCATTGTGTGTGTGCGCGCGCGCGCGTGCGTGCGTGTGTGTGTGTACACGTTCGTACGTACGCCCGTGTGTGTTGGTGACTGAGGCAGACGTGTTTGTGGGCGTACATGTACGTATGTCATTGCACGCAGGCCGCTGTGTGTGTGTGTGTGTGTGTGTGTGTGTGTGTGTGTGTGTGTGTGTGTGTGTGTACATGTTCGTACGTGCACACGTGTATGTTGGTGCCTGAGGCAGACATGTTTGTGGGCGTACATACGTGTGTCATTGCGCGCAGGCCATTGTGTGTGTGTGTGTGTGTGTGTGTGTGTGTGTGTGCAAGTGAGCTCCTGCATGAGTTGGTTGATGTATGTTAGCGTACCTGAGGTGGTGTTGAAGCTCTGGAAGCCCTGCACCGCCACGTCGTTGGTGCACGTGCTCGTGCTGAGCAGCACCTTGGGGCTCAGGTCCGTCGCGTTCTGCTTCACGATGAGCACCCGCTCCCCGAGCTTCCACTGCAGGATCGGTTCTGCAACACGCGCCGCGGCGCAGAATTCCATTCACAGACATGAGAAAACTCATGGCGGGTGGGCGCAACCTCAACATCACAGGGGTGACGATCTATACCGCGAGTCTGTTCTGCGATAAACCACAGTCTAAGACCGAGACTGGAGGACGTTTCGTGTGCGACAATCAAACGTGCCGCCTCACGTCACGAAGTGCGGCCAAGTTTGCAACAGCAGCGTCAACAACAGATCTGGTGGATTATCCTGTCGCTTGTGTGTCACCGACCTGTTGAAGTGATTAATTCCCTGCACCAGACGCTCGGTCACGTGAGGCTCACAGCGCAGGGAACCAAGATTGCAATGAGCCGCTAAACCGCACACTGTCGCAGTGCGAAACAAGAAGCAGTGCTCAAGGCAACTGCAGTGCGAAGTCCTTTGCGACGTCTGTAATGTTGTCAATTCTTCCTTGTTTATCAATTCTTCCTTGTCCTCCTTATCTTCTACCAGTCATACTGTCCACAGGGGGGGGGGGGGAATCCTGCCTCCAATGGGGGGTCCTACCTCTAGTAGGGGGGTCTGGCAGGGGGAGGAGGGTCTTGCAGGGGGAGGGGGAAGGGGGTCTGGTAGGGGTGAGGGGAAAAGGGGGTCTGGCAGGGGGAGAGGGGGCTGGGGACATTTCAGTCCAGCTGCCATATACTGCACTACCACATGGTGCTTCGCCCTGAAGGGACTTCGCACAACAACCTCTTCTGAAAAATTGGGCTCCAGACATTTCAACCGCGTCGCAAAAGTCGACGTTTCCGAGCACATGAAGACCAAGTCTCGTGTCGCTGTACCTGAGAGAGTGTCGATGAGGATGAGGCACCCGTTGACCCTGTCCACTATCGACAGTTCGATATCGATCTTGACCTCCATCGACTCCTTCGGAAGCCAAGCTGAAAAACGAGTGTCACTTGTTCGTCGCTCTGAGCGACCCACAACTGAGACGTGCGGAAGAATGCTGGAGTCTGACTGGTGCAGGGAGGACGAAGTATGACAAAAGAAAACGTGTATTGTTGTTTGCGTTGTCTCGGAACAGCACCACGCCTGGACCCACCAGAGCCTCACCGATGTCGGGTATTTTCTGTTTCTTCCAACACAGCGTTGCTGTTCTCAACGTCAGAAAAAAAAATAGAGGTTCGAAAGTGTCTTTTCAGTCAGATGACCAGACGTTGAACAGCGCAGGGGCGCAAGTCAAACTGGTGGACGAAACCCAGCCGGTTTTACACCCGTTGCGTCCCTCTGTTGATTGGCAGGTGATTCATCCAATCAGCGAGCTGCACAGGGATGTGGCGGAGCGCAGGACAGACGGGGTCTTACCTGTTCTGAGCTGGAGCTGCTCCCGACTGACCGTGAACTGCCACCCCTTGCCAAACAAGGCCGTCAGGTTCTGAAGGATCAACGTTCTTCGTGAGATCAACTGACGTGCTTGACGAGTGGAATTCCATTTAAGAGTTTCAGCTTCCGCTGATTGAAAAGGACCGGACGTTGTTGCGCAAAGTTTCCATTGTCCCTGACCCAACATGCAACTCGGTGATTTCAAGGGAGGTGCAATCTGGTCAACTTCAGGACAGCTGGATCAGTCAACCCCTCAGACACTCACCTCCAAGGGTCCGAGGGGATACTCGAGGTGCCACGACCGATTACCGACCCAAAGCATCGGAAGCCGATTCGACTCGTTTACTTGCATCATCAGTTCGGTCGCAGGCGTGTTGTCCTTGAAGCGGAGCTGCACGAAGAACGTCTGAAACACACAAAACAAGAGGTTACAGCCGTGTTCAACTGACTTTTACACTAAGTTGCCCCTTTTTTTTTCAGTCACGTGGAAACAGTTCAGTCCACACATTCAAAGTGAAAGCCCCATTCCACCATCTCTGGTGGGTCGGATACCAGTCCAGATGAAGTCTGACCCCACCCCTTCCCCTATCCAGAATCTGCTCGAGTCACACGTTGACGACGGAAGTGTACGAGCGACCTTGTTGTCCATCGTGTCGAAGGCGAACTTGTGGTCCTGGTGTCCCGGCTGCGGGTCGAACAGGTAGAAGGCGTCCTCCATGTGCAACCGGTACTTCTTGTGTTCTGCAGAACAAATCCGAGATGTGCAGTACGACATGTGCAGGTACAGTCAACTGTAGTGATATCACAAACGATCAGTTGGGTATCTCAGGTGAGACTGACGCGGTGGCGCGAATCTCTATGTTTATTGTATGTACAGTGCTGCCACCTGTCAAGCGGT
>JAAUXT010141588.1_pt1 | contig 11387 bp, 14 predicted proteins | sample 7278171 | NCBI WGS metagenome assembly JAAUXT01 (sample SAMN14350112, study PRJNA611818) | marine sediment metagenome | isolation source: surface marine sediment (1.8m) | place: French Polynesia: Moorea | collected 2018-08 | reverse complement strand
CAAAGCAGACCGTTCAGGGTCAGAATGCCAGTGTTGTGCATAAGCAGCGATTTCCAGTGTCACAATGTAACCATCCAGGGCAGAAAGTGTACCGTTCCTATAAAGTGCAACGATGCATTCTGACACAAACGGGTGAGTTTTGACATGGGGTCAGAACCACCCATCAAGCATTTTGGCACGGACGACCATCGAGTGGAAAGTGCTGATAGGTAGTTTTGACTACCCTACCCTTCTGACACTCCGACATCGGTGTGTCCACACGATGAGGTGTCCCCGATACGAGTCCCCGAGCCTGAAGCAAGCCGAGCCCAAGAGGATTTTCCCCGCGTCAGGATTCTCTTCGTTTTTTCAACCACTTTGACAAGGGCAATTGCAAATCTTGCATGTGTGTATCTTGACTGGTAAAAAATTGTGGGATTGTGTATTGTCTTCTGAAAAAGCAGTAATTGGCGAATTTCTTGTCTTGCCCTGCAATTTTCACCACAGATACCCCATTGCACTCACCACTCAAACCACAAATACGTCATGTTCTGTTGGTTTTTGTTGGAGTATGACAGAGACTTAAAACTTCTCAGGATAACCGGAATGTTATTGAACAACAGGTGTGGTCACACAAAGGGCGGACCTGTGTTGTTCGAGTCCCTGAGTCGACTGACAGCGCACTGGCTCAATTTTGCTCTGAGTGTCTACAAGCTGAGTTCCACTCACTGGGTTGGAACAAAAACCTCAAGACAAAGATTTTAATGTTTTGACATCGTTCAAGGGGAAATCTCCCACTTCAACATGTTCACCGTTTGTTGCCAAAAAGTGCACCGTCTGGTGGAAAATTGGGGGTGGCTGCTCCGTCCCTCGAGGTTTTTTTTTGTCTCTTTCGTGGCTGAACAGGAAATTATCAGAGTTTCTTTGCTTGGACCACCACAAACACAAGGCCTTCCTGCACTTGAAGACTTCAAAAAATCCTTTGCCTTTTAGTGAAGCGTTTTCAGTTTTGGCGACTGTGGCAGCCACCAGGGTTTGAGCCACACCGACTGAAGGTTGCTTCACCCAAATCAGAAGCACTGAAGCTTTTCTTTTTGGTTTGATTCGCATGCAATGAGTTCCTCCAAAATTGCGGCTTTCTCTTCGTCTATTTTCTCGACTTGTTTCAGTCTACACAAACTCATGAGGTCTGCGGCCTCTTCGAGAACATGCGAGAGTCGTCGGACGGCACAAATTCAAACACTGGGAGTTGCTCACAGAGGAATCAATGCGTTATGAATCTTCCCACATGAGTCCGCTGTCTCCGCAGAATGTTATTCACCATCAAGCTGCAAAATTTACAAGGGACCAAAGCACAAAGGATGCAATCCACCCATCAGATCTTTAGCAAATCAGAAGAAAATTAATTTCCATCGAAGAATTCTGGGTGCTGATTTGTGTACGAGTCTAGCTTGTGGACAAATTTTTGCCACATTTACCCGTATTTGAGTCGCAACCAAGCAGAAGACGCACCCGCAATTGATGTCTGGCATTGAACTTCCATTGAAACACAGGTGAACTCATTCCCATGAAAAGACACACCGCTTCCTTTGATGCAAGAAGAAAACCACGGCAAGAAGATGCATAACAATAGTCATTTTCTTACGTGTAGGTGTGGTGAAATGTTTTTCTGCAAAACATTTCAAGCAGCTCCGGCCAAATGACCAAAAACAGAAAGTCAATTTTGACAGTGTACCTGGGAGGATATCGGGATTGACATTTCGATTGTCAAAGCTTCATTCCATCATCAGAGACCCTCACCTGTGGAAGAGGTTGCACAAGAGCCCTGGTACCCTGACTAAATGATTCAGCCGTCATGACAGTTTCTTCTATTGTGTTCTCTTCGTCCCTGAAGCAACATTCTCATTGTTAACATTCCAATTGCAAAATTTTGTTATTATTTTTGGAGCGCAAGGGTCAGAGGACAATTTGAGCTCCCGTTCCAAGGCCTCCGCTGGATGAGTGGCACATGTTCCACAAGAGTCTTCCCTCGAGAAAACATAAAATACACATGTCGAGCCAGCGTCATCAGAAAATTACTAATTGGAGACAACACACGTTTGTAAAATTTTGAGGGAGTCATATTCCCCAGGAATCATCACAGATACTTGTTTATTTTTCTGCAGGATCAATCCGTAAGTCTTCCCCTGTGGTGGTCGTGAGTCTCCTCATCCTGATCGTCGCCCTCGGCTTCAGCACGGTCGGCAACACCAAGCGCGACACCAAGACGGTGTACGGAGCCGTCCTTTACGTGACGGGTGGTGAGTCAGCAAATCTTCCGTGTTCTGGGACAGAAATAAAGAAGCCGTGTGCAACACAAAGTTCTGAAGGGGACTTTCTGCAAAAATATCTGCAAATTGCATTGATTCAAAGAGATGGCGGAGGCGCAAAGTGGCCTCTTACCAGACCATTGCCATTAGTCGACAGCAAAAGTACGTACACTTGTAGAAAAGCCATCCCAGCGGCAACGGCTTTCACTGTGATTCTCAGCAAAACCACTTGAGTTGGCAAAGGTCCGTGTCATTTGCCAGATGAACAGATTTTTTAACACGTGTTTCTTCCGCCTTTTTGCAGCTTTAACCCTGGCTATGGGAGTGATATTTTACATTTCTGCTGTCAATGACGAAGTTTCGCATCGAAAGAAGCCACCACCAAATGCCTCAAAAGAATCACAATTCCAGTACCATTACGGGTTTGTATTCTTGATGCGTCTTCTGAAGTAAGACAATCAAAGAACAAGTCCATTCGTTGTCTGCATGCCTGGTGTCTCTTGGCACTCCTGAAATTTCACGCTTTCAGATGTCTCACAAGTTTATTGTATGAGCTAACGAAACCACTGAAACATTGAACGTCTTGCAATAATTCTGACATCAATCTATCCAGAGAGAAAAACATTCTAGTATTTTCCTCTGCTTCGTCCTGCATGTGCAGGAACAACCAAAGCAACTCTCTGCAGCCATGACATGCAGACAGGCCTCGCCCGCACGTTTCTCTGTGTTCCCATGTACCACCTGGATTTGCTGGCTTCTTGTTGATTTTGGTTTGATCTTTGATGTCTCCGAGTCTGCCATTCTCCGTCTTGACCCTTCTGCTCGATCTGCCATCGCTACCTGCTGGTATCTCAGAGGGGCCGGAAAGATCGTCGTGCGTCTGGGATAATTCTGAAGGTACTGGGCTGCAGAAACATGTTTTGCATTCTGCTTTCAGGTGGGCATTTTTCTTCGCTGCAGCAGCATTCGTTTGTGCCCTGATGGCTGCTGTGGCCAACATCTCTCTTTACATCAAACGTCTTACTCATCTGGAAGATATGGCACTCATCATACCAGGACTTGAAAAGCGAGGCGGCTACGACTTTGGGTCAAAGACGGAGGAGTTGGAATCAGACGCTGTGAACGCTTTGAACAATGAACACAACATTGTGCTGTAGAAAGAAGTCCACGGTCCTCCTCGGTGGTTTCACCTGAATTGGGCGGGATGAGACAGTGAAACACGAAACAACTGCACGTACCTCAACAAAGAAAGTTAGGAATTTCAAAATGAGCGAAGTTGTTACGGGAACACGCAGGGGAGCTGGGAACATTTTTGACTCTGAACCTCTTTTACCATCCGGAGCTACAACGCCATCTGCGTGTATGACAGTGACACGAGAACTTACTCGTACACCCAGAAGAGATGACGGACCGTTGAGTCTGTGCACACGAACACCATCCCTGCCTCACAGAAGCGGATACAGGAAGAGTGAATTGTGTGGGACCGTGGAAGAAACACCATGCACAGATACAGAATGAGAAATGTGAGAACTACATGCGCTCTGAAGATTCGTGGCTGCATAAGCGTTTGATTCAGAATCCTGCACACGTTTCTGTGTTTGAGTGAAGGAGGATGAATCGTGCTTTGCAAGCCTTGTTCCACTGTTGACATACATGTACTCTTGGGGTGTTCTGAGCAGCGTCAGCAAGGATTTGCAAGAACACGTCATAAAAACATGCGTCTGAAAATACGACGTGTTTGCCACAGTTGCAGAATGACTGATGGTCCGTACAGGCGCACGTTTTACGAAGTGCTAAATGATGATGTTACCGTCCTCACTCCTACTTTTTACCGACAACTGAGCTGTTTGCTGAGTTTCCTCACCGTGAACTGGTTTACTCACACGGAGGACCAGAACGTTATCTGCCCTCACGCATCTTTCTGAGTTGTGAAGCATTTTTGCACAGGAAGTACGTCCAAAGCAAACGTGTGGAGACAGTCGCCTTCTACGACGACCCACGCACACGCAGACGACATCCGTGCAGACGTGAAGCTGCATCAGCAACTAACCACATCCAGATCATAAAAGTGACTCCAATGGAGCAATCGACTGCTGTTCATCTTCGAGAAAATGACTAATAAAATGACAAGTCATTTGGCAAGAAATTGCCAGCGACGCCAGCTGCCATTAATCTCTTGCAGATGACTTCACGTCGGGGTTACGCGCTGAAAGCATCATGGAATCTCAGTTCACACGCGGAATACTGGATGTCTCGTGTGAAAATGACCAACCAGACGTTGCGTGTTGAAGTGCGTGTTCCTTGGAAGTGAACTGCCTGTGATAGACCACAGACCTTTCTTCACAATGGAAAGAGGAGGGTCGCTTTTGTGTTTCTCCATTTCTCCCACCTATTTTGAAAAAAATTGCGTGCGTGCTGTTTTTGTTGATTTGGTGCGACCAAAAAGGGCTGCAAACAGTGCCCAATGCGACCTGAGACCCTCGAGGCAACAGTTCTGTTTCGGAATGTTCGTGTGTTCGACCATTGTGATACGTCAGGGTGTCGGTGGAAGTCTACATTTTTGGGTACGACACAAGGAGTCCTGTTGGCGGAGGTGAGCAGTGGTGTTTTCTGTACAGATTCAGTTGGTCCACACGTAAAAGCCGAAAACATGTTGCAGTGCAAAGGTACCAGACGCACTGTTCTGAGTGCCTGCCTTCGTTGCCTCAAGAAATGACCGGAAGCCAATAAAGGCCGCGGCATCCGCAGCTCGAGGTCGACTGCAGTGCTCACGGCGTACCGCGGGAGCTGGTCGTGTACACCACCAAATTAGATTATCCATTCTGTCGGCCGCGAGCTCCTAGGGACCTGATTTCCATTACACTTTGCCCGGACGGGTTAAAATATCATGCGCACTTAAACATTTCAACGACACAAGTGCGGGGTCCTTGATACCTTACGAGTTTTGAGAGAAAAAAAGGTGCACAGTTCAGATTTGTGTTTTTGCCGAGAAGACTGAACCCACAAAGGTGTCCTCAGAGGCCAGAATCACGCCCGTTTCAAATTGCAAGCAAGAACTCGTGGAAAACTCACAATGATCCAAACGTCAATTGCCTTCGTACTCAAGGTAAGTTACGAAGTTCGAAGTCAGCGCAGGTTTTTGTTTTTGTTGATAAAGGCTCTTGTGCCCTCCTGCAACTTGTGCTCAGCACAGCACATCGCCAAGAGTGGATTAAATGAGTTCTGTGAAATTTGTGTCAGTGGGGTCCAATTCGACCACCAAATGAGTTTACTCTGCCGAAGGAGAGGAGAGTTTGGTAATGGGTTCGACCTAATTTTGCATCCTAAAGGGATTGGTTGAGCACAAGAGATCATCTACTTGATTGCGAGAAAGCAAACAGTTCAACAACACCAATTAGAGTGGACATCAATCACTGACGGGCACCTGAAAACATCAACATCTTCATCCTTCAGCTGCACCACCAGACAGAAAAATAAGGTGCTTGTTTTGTTTGTTTTCGTGGACCGCAATTTGCTTTGGGAAAGCTGATTTACAAAGTGTTGTTCTGAGGGAAGCAGGAGTTCCTGTCTTTCGTCAGACCTCTGCTTTGGTGGTTGGGTCAGAGGTTTGCACTTCAAACGAATTCGCGAACAGCAAAATTTGGCGCCGCAAGCTTTTGTCAATTACGACGCATGCCATCTGACAGAAAGACAAGCTCCTGCAACCGCTCAATGGTCTCGTATGATGATAAAAAACAAGCACAGAGTTGCTGCTGCAAACCATCTTGGTTCAAGTCCCACGGCTTTGCGTGCAGATTTTCTTCAGGACACCAAAGACAGTTTGGTAGCAAATGATCACGTTCTGATGTGCAACGTTGCATCACCATGCATTTTTTTTTTCTCAAAACTGAACCGAAGCTGCAAAAGCGGCCCGGGAAAATCACAAATCTTCCCTCCAGTCACTGGTCAGTCTTGGTCTACACAAGATCTTCACAACACAAAAGGTGCAATTGATCAAAAGGACACCTTTGGTTGATCTGTAGCAACTTTGAGAAAGCCAAATACGTCAGAGTGTGCTTGAAGTTTTGAATGAAAGGTAAACATTTCACCGAGTTCATTCAATCTTTTCAAGACATCACAGGAAAAAATATGTCAGGAAAAGTTTTCTGATCCTTTTCTGTTTTTGGGAAACCAGAAATTGACCAAAATTACTCAATTTCAAGGAAACATCAACACTGCAGTCTCAGTTCAGAGGGTGGCGTGTGACCTTTCACACTTCAAATCACAAAAGGAAAAAGAAAAGTTTCACAAGAATTTTTTTTGAAAAAATTGACCAAAAAATGGAATTAACCAACCAAATTCTCAAGACAACAAAAAAGGTCTCTGTTTCTTGCTGTTTTGCAGGTTGCCTGTTTCTGTTATAGCAGATTGATGTATTTTTTATGTACCGTAAAATCCCGTGTATAAGACCCCTTCACGTATAAGCCAACCCCCCTTTTTCAGCCACAAAATCAGTACAAAGCTATTTTATTACATTTTCAGAAAATTTGTTCATATATACAAATTTTAGGTTTTTCTCAATTAAAATCTAGGAAATTCTGCTTCAAAATTATTTTTTTAAAAAACTTTTTATAATTCCAAGGTTTTTTGCTTCAACTTTTTCACCAAAAGTTATAAATGTACTCTTCTCAGGCAAATTTTTTCTATTTTATCCTTATTTAAATTTAATTTAATTTTAATGATTCCTTGACTGATCCCACTCTCCTTTCATGCTTCACTTTCTCATTTCTTTTTTTGACTTGTGATTTCTTGTATATAATATTGTTGATCAAAGATGTCAAAAGTCCAATCCTCACCTATAAGACCACCCCCCTTTTTTGGCATTAATTTTTGGCATCAAAAGGGGGTCTTATACGCGGGATTTTACGGTATTTGTGCAGAAAACAAGCAGTTTGGTGGAAACAAATCTGAGCATTCGGGAAAAGAAACAATGTGTCAAGAAGACGTGACAGTCGTCCGTCTTGAGGCCTTTTTCCGGAGGCGGCGCGTTCAGCTTGTGCGCCACGGGCGGTGCTGCGATCCCTCCTACGATTGCGTCGAGATTCGTGTGGAGGTTCATCGGCTCTTCTCCAAGGTCTTTTTTCTTCTGTTGTTCTCCCAACAAAAAGCTAAACCCAAACAAAATGGTACAGGCCTCTCTGAAACACAAATATAAAACACGGCCGGGTAAGAGCGTGTCCTCCCTTCGATCTGTTTGAAAACCAACCCAGAAAGAATTCCCCAAACGGCGTCCTGCCGCCGCTCAGGCTTCGGGGACCGTAATGTGATTTACTGCTTCACAGTGTCACCTCGTGAACCCCGATTATTTGTCACACTTCAAACGGCTTTCCTGCCTCAAAACAAAAGGCTGAAAAGGGGGTCATGCAACATCCCACAAAACAAACTTGTCGAGTGCATGCAGAGCCACTCAACTTCAGCAAGGTTCACATGTTTTGTCGCGCAAGTGTGAGGAAATTTGGAAACATCTTGATGTTTGCAGAAGTCGAGGACATTTGATTGGACAGGCATGCAAACATCTGTTTTCGTTTTTCTTTCGCTCGACAAGCATGCAGACAGCAGTCTCTGTGGAAACAAGAAGACGTCCTCAGAACAACGCTTGGTTTTGAATGGGGCCGTAATTGCAAAGTCAGAAGCGCCCCGATTAGATTTGTATTCAGACACATCCTCCGCTCAGGGAACAACAAGATTACTGGGTAAAGCTGTTTTCCTGTCGGTTTCAGCTCACATCGCAAAAACGCTGTAAACTGAAACGGAGGACGAACATGTGGTGCTCGGGCGACGAACCAGCATGCATACTAATATGCCCTCCAACATTTTTCTGCAAAAGCAATTCTAGCCAAAGCAGTCTGCATGTTCTCCCGCTGGAACAGGTCGAGACGGAACTCTGATCTGATATTTGTTCGGCCATTCCTGAATCTTCGTGGACCTTAACGTGGTCGCTCTTCCAACAGGCTCTGTGTTTTTGTCCTCCACAAAGAGAAAACAGATGTGGCAAATACGAGCTTCGCTTGTTTTTCGAGCCAAAGTGCCTTCGAGAGTTGGACACCCTGACTGCATGGTTACCGAGACCGTCAGGCAGATCAGATTCATCATAAACGCATGCACAGCAGCCATGGCAAACGGACGCGAATTTGCTTCAATGGAAACTGGGGATATTAGAAACACAGCTGAAGTGTGAAATTCTTGGTTGCAAAAGGCCTCGTGGACGGAGCTGGCACCTCACGTTCGTAACTGCTGTTACCAACAGAAGACCCCTGTTCATTCAATGTTTTCTGAATGTTGGTCCCCACATACGGGGTCAGGAGGGTCAGGATGCAGTCTTTTCCTGATGTTGCTTGAAGAAAATATTATTGTTTTCAAGGAAAAAGACTTCGTCAATAACTGCCACACCTGCCAATCTCGACTGAATTCTCTGCATTTCTGCACCCCCTCCGTTGGTTCTGGGAGTCACGTTTGCAATGTTCTACGTGCAAGGACATGACCTTTTTGTGGGAAATGGTGACTATTGTGCACTTCAGTCCTGCAGACAAAGTTTGCCTTTGTTGCCTTGCCTGAATTTTGTCACGCACAACCCCCTGTATGACCCAGAATCATAACTCTGATTTTTCAGCAGAGGCAAAGGCATACCAATCAGGTGGCACCAGGTAGAGGTGTTGGATAGACAGTGAAAGTTGGGGGGCTGTAGTCAGGCAGTGGAGGGTGGAGGCAGTGGGCAGGTGATGCAGGACAAAGTCTGGTGCTTGGACCAATTTGGCAAGCACTATCGCAAAAGATCGTGACGTGTGAGGTGGCTAGCATTCTCCATGTCATACGTTCCGGTTCGGAGCTGAAGTAAGACCACATCAAGAATAGAAAATAGACAGGTCTGTCACCCACAGCAAGGGTTTGGCTTGTCCTGTTGGGTGACACAGCGCACCTGACGGCACCATCCACCAGAGGGCCTCACGCATGAGGGGTTCGCATCTGCTTCTCGCGCAGTTTGGACGCTCGCGGCCAAGGCAACTCACGGGTACACACGGGTCACCCTTCAGTCCTCATCCCAACTTGGTACGAGCTTGACACGCAAAATTTGGAATCTTGCTTCTTTTGGCTCCTCCCATACCTCATCAATGTCGCGCTGTTTGGTGTTCTTGGAAGTAATTGTTCCGTGATGAAATCTACGCACAAGAGGCATTGTTGTCAAGAAACAAACTGAGCGTGGGAAAATATGTTTATTGATACACAGGAATGGAGAGCATGTGCCTGTCCAAATGTGGGCGAAACAGTAAGAAAAATAAGTGACTTTTGTCCTTCCTGGAGTCACAAAACATGCACAGTGTCTGTTCAACCTTGTACCTTTTCGCACAAACGAGGGGTAGCTTCTTCTTTTGGGGCGGGTCACCCTTCCTGGGACCCGCACAAACACCTCCTCTGCAGACTCGTTCGCCTTTTATGGTTCGTCATCACTTTCACTTCCATTTCTCTTCCTCGCAATGTCTCTCAAGTGCAGCCTGCTGCGCTTTTGCAGGACCAGGTAACGCTGCTTGTAAATTTTGACGTTCATGATGATGGCCACAAAGGAAGCAGCAAAACAAAGACTGACAAGGAAGATGGAATATCCGTACGAGTATTCAACGTCGAACTCGTCGTAATACCGGTGTTGTATGACGAGAGTCAATTGGACGTCATCAATAATGCAAGAACCAAACATCACCATCGCAAAAGCCAATGTCGCATCTGAAACAAAAAGTTTGCAAACATCAGTCAGATCCCTCTCGGGAGAGAGAATTTGTAAATTTGAAACTTCCGGCGGAATCTGTGGAAACAAGGGGTCACAGCCCATCGTCCAGCTGGCTCGAGCAGGGGCACGCACCTGCGCACGACGCAACGACCCATTTCTGCTCTTGTCTCGACTTACCTGAGGCGCTGTACAAGACGGTACCAACGATGCTCTTGCCTTGCAACCAGTTCTCCAAGGTGCTCGTCGCTAAGGACAAAGTCATCAGGCCCAGACCGACGCAGAGAATTATCACACTGTTTCTCTGCAGAACTGAAGATCACGGTTGTTCAGAAAGAATGAAATTCGATTCTTTGATTCCTTTCCTTCACTTTGGCTTCAGCCTGGCGAGAACACGCTTAAAAGAAATGGTGGGTCGTACTGTTCTGTGGTTTATGCAATTGTGGCTTTCCCACTGCAAATGTTGGGTCCAGGGGAAGGTTCCCCACAGGAGCCCAAGCCCTTCCCCACTTTCACGACAGCTGCAATTTCATGGCTCAACATTGGACAGCAAGGGACTTTCAGGAACAAACGGTTTTAGAGAGTTGTTGCAACTGATTTTGCTTGAAATCTTCGAGTCTCAGTTTTTTGTAGTTACCTGCAATTTCCACGGTTTTCGTGACGACGTCAGTGTTGAGAGGCGGGGTAAAGCCAAAGGAAACGCACTTTTCTGGTTGTGCAGATTCAGTGGACTCCATGTCCAGGAGCAAAGCTAAAAAGTTGAATTTTTCGTTCAACATTCTGGTGTTGCAGTGCTTGACTCGCATCCGAGGGCCTACTCACAATCTTTATACAAAGAAAATCATCACGTTCGCAATTTAGAAAGGGCTGCATGTGCGGTAAACTTTGAAAACTATTCTATGGTTGTGTGGTGAGCGACGACACTTGAGCAAAACATCCGGATCCACTCGTGTTCCCCATTGGAATAATTTGACAACACATTCACGAAATAAGGCCGACACTTGTGTCAATCTTAATAAAGATACATTCGTGTACAATTCGACAAAGCTACATGCCGATGAGATGGGAGGTTTTGTCTGAAGCTGAAAGTCTGAATGTCTGAACATAGAAATATCGTACGCTTTACCACATTTCTATCGGAGAATATTCCGAGGGTTAACATTTTCTTCTGACACAGTCTGTTTTCAAGATGGATGACAGGGGTGAGTTCTTTTCAAAATAAATCACATTTGTCTGAATTGCAGCTTTAATTTTGAGAAATATGAGCAGAATTCTGTGTAGGAGTGCTTTTAAATGTGTTCTGACTTGAAATTCAATCAAACCACTGCTCGTTTGCCTCTTTT
>JAAUXT010107740.1_pt1 | contig 11388 bp, 13 predicted proteins | sample 7278171 | NCBI WGS metagenome assembly JAAUXT01 (sample SAMN14350112, study PRJNA611818) | marine sediment metagenome | isolation source: surface marine sediment (1.8m) | place: French Polynesia: Moorea | collected 2018-08 | reverse complement strand
TGTCACCTTTTGTTTCGCCTTTTGTTCCAAGTGCTCGCACAAAAGAAATTGTGTCAAATGCCTTCATCATGTTCAGAAACATTTCTCGCCAGAAAAGAAGGCCCCCTCGTACATGTGAATTCAAGACAGTCGATCAAATCAAGACTTCCCGTTGGCGGCGGTCAAAACAGTCAGTTTGGGTCGAATCTACGTAACAACACCCATTTCAGCCCTTCACTCTCACCAACACGCACGTGTGCACGGCAACCTCAGCAGCTGGCTGCCTCGAGGTGGTTGCAAGTGCAGTGTAATGAGTTTTGTTGAAATGGTGAGGCAATGCAAGTTTGGCGGAGTGTGTCATGTGGATGTTCATTGTGTTTTGCAGGAAGGTCGTCCGGTGGGGGCGGAGGAGGAGCAGGGGGCGGCGGCGGTAGCGGGCTGCGGACCGTTTTCGTCGGAGGAATCCCCAAATCCATGACGCCGAGAGCCGTTGAGAAGAAGTTCCTGCAGTTTGGAGCCATCGATGGAGTGCGCATGCCTGGACCTGGCTCGTTCGCTTTCGTTCAGTACAAGGACGCCGACGGCGCAAGAATCGCAGTGAGGAAGGGGCACACTCTCTTCAACCGCTCTGACAATGTTACTGTGGAGTTTTCACACACGAAGGAAGGCCGTGGGGGGAAGAGAGCACCCGCACCTGCTAAACGGCCCCCCAAACGAAAGTCTGTGACGGCAAAAAAGGCAGCGGCCATCAAGAAGAAGGCGTTACGGGCGAGAAAGCGGAAAGCTGCGGCAGCGAGGGATGTGCGTGAGACTGATAGAGACCGATCTCCGCTCGTGTTACTGAGGCGGGGCCAAAGGTCTCCGTCGCTGATTGGTGGACGAAGCCCCGACGCGTCCAAGCGGAGAGGAGGCTCGTTTTCCCCGAGGTCTCCCTCCAGGTCCCCGGTGGGGAAGAGACGGCGAGGCTCGGCCCTCTCGGCGCCTCACACCCCGCCCAGTGACACGCAGAGCCTGAGTCCGCCGCCCGCACGGAAAAGCAGGTCTCCGATCAAGGCGAGAAAGCGCGGCGGCGGCGGTGGTCCCGTGTCGCCGAGACGTGATTGGTCGTCATCGGCCTCGCCCGGCGCATCGCCCGAACGCAGCTGGAGCAGGTCGGCGTCCTCGGGCGGAGGGAGCCGCAGCCCCGCTGGAGGGCGCGGCGACTACTGCAGCTACAGCGGGAGCCGCAGCCCCACTCCGGAACAACCCCTATCGGACAGATCCAGGTCAAGGTCACTGTCGCCCGTGTTCAAGCGGAAGAAGAAAGGACGACCCAGCACCCCGTCAGATCCCTCTCCACCTTTGTCCTACAGAAGCTCCATGACACCCAGATCAAATGCGGATGTGATGTCCCCAGCGCGCTCCAGGACCCTGTCACGATCGCCGAGCAGATCCAGGTCTCGTTCCATCTCCCCGCGAGGTCAGAAGAAGTGGCGACGGGACAGCAGATCACCCAGCGTCAGCCCCGAGCGTGATATAGACGGAGGTGGGGACGGGTCCCCGGGACCCAAGAGCCCGCTCAAGAAGCGCAAGCGGAACCGAGGAGTGAAGAAGAGCAGGAAGCGAGGTCCGAGGGCGGGGAGCATAGAGGCACCGCCCAGGAGAGACAGCGCCGGAGGCAGGGCTGCCTCGGGATCAGTCAAGAAAAAGAAGAAACAGGCCAAGGTCCAGAGGGTGAAAGTCAAAAACAGGCTGGGTCCGCCTGTCGGGTCCGGTCCCATGGGAGACATGGAAGGAGGAGCGAAGACGACCAAACCTGTCCCGCTACTCGACATCAAGGTGAAGCCAGCGATCCGCCCGCTCATGGAGCTGACGCCCATCCGCCGCCCACCGTCACCCCGCGACCGCGGGGGCAGGGGAGACCGCGGCGGGGCGGGGTCGCCTCCGCGCCCGCTGCTCTCCCGCTCCGCCCGCTCCATGTCCATGTCGCCGACGCCGTCTCCGCACCGCCAGCCCATCGACTCGTACCGCCGCTCCCCGTCGCCCAACTACTCGTACGGCGGCTACCGAGGCGGCCTCTACTATCGCCAGCAGGGGGCGGGTAGCGGCGGCAGCGGTGGTTACCGTGGCGACGCCCGCGGCGGGGACAGCAACGCCGCCGGGTACAAGGGAAGCGGCGCCTATGGAGGAGGCGGGAACTACGCCGACCCGTGGGACCGGGACCGGAACCGGATGTCACCACCTCCGCTCATGTCGTCTTCCGGTTACACGATGACGAACACCGGCTCGTATCGACGCTCCCCGCCACCCCGCCGCAGGTAAAGATCCCTTGGTGACTGTCGTTTTGGTGTGAGTTTTGTAAGCAATGCTGTTTTGTTTTGTGCACTAATTCATGCCGATTTCAGGTTTTCAAAATTGGGTGGTAAGCTGGTGACATTTGGGCAAAACTGACCTCGAAATTGTCTGGTATTCGTCTGTACTTGGTATGATGTACTTGTCGACGGAAATAACATGTATTTGTCTCCTTCAGATCAGGTAACGGGTGAACAAAATGGGTAAAAATTCAAGGGTTCACACCCCTTGAATGTGTGGCAAGCAGCGAAGTCACCCACCCGTGTATGGTGTAAAATGCGGCCCGTGCGCCCGTTTTGGCCCTCGAGGGGTTCCGCCATTTCAGTCGGTCAGTCCCACTGCGCCGTCCGTCTGTCTGCACTCAGCGTCTCTCCATGTGGCGCCACCTGCCCATGACGGCGTTGTGACGTCATTCAGCGGCCCATAACAGCGCTGTGACGTCATTCAGCTGCCTATGATGCCGTTGTGACGTCATTCAGCTGTCCGTGACGACGTAAAACAGCGTTTCCCTGTCCGATCTGCGAAACGCACCGGCGATTCTAGCCGCAGCGATCGTCTTGCCGTCATCTGTACCCCAAGCTGTAACAACCGCAGCAACAGCGTTGCGTCTCGAAGAGGCAGAAGGACATTACAACAACCCGGACACTGCTGTTGTTGCTGGAAACAACTCGTCAAATGTGCATTACATCGGAAAATAAGCAGCACAAGCCGCGCAAATCGAAAAATCCCCACCAGTCATCTGGAATATGTCTGGAGTGTGCTGTTGGTAAGATGAAAAGAACCCTGCGCCAGTCACCACCTCCACTGCTCCCCGTCCCCCCCCCCCCAAGGCCAGTGCAGAGGGAAAGTTTCCAAGAGGAGCAGGAAGGTTGCTCTCACTCCTGATCATGGAGGTTGTGCAGAAGCCTCGAGCTGTGGGTTTGTGTCATCACGGCTGTCGCCCACACATCGCCCTCGTGTCCAACGAGCCCACGTGTCCAGACTGGCCATGTGCTCCGCCCACGTGTCACCCACGTGTCACAGGCAGGAAACACGTGGTACCAGTTCCTCCAGGCTGCCCACCAGATGGCCCCATGCAGTTGATACGGCTGCCGACGCACACGCTACACAAAGCATCGTGTTGCGCCCCGAAGTGCCCTTTGCAGCCCCATGCCCCAGTTTCCGTGCCACTGTGACCCGCCCAAAACCCCAGGGCCCGACCCGTCCACCTCTAACACCATCTTGCGCCCTTTTCAGCTTCCGCCCGGGAGCCTCGTCGTTCAGCAGCCACCACGCCACGTCATGTTGGTCACAACCCTGTCGCACCCCCCGCCCAAGACCCTCCGTAGCGATTTGCGTTTTCAGGTTTTCTTGGCATTGGCAACACACCAACCTGTGTTTGGTCAGTTCTCCCTGCGCCTGTCAACAGTTTTGGATCCGTCGTTCCCCCCGTCTTCATTCACAACTGCACGGCGCAGCTCGGAGGCAGGCGTCCCTCGACCCAACTGCGGCACTAGTTCCTGGCTGTGAGACCACCACTTCAGCCCGACGGCAGCTCACAGCGTCCAGCAACATCCCACAGCACAGGAAACCGTCGTCAGACAGCACCATGGCTCAGCCTTGCCAACACCACCACAGCCGTCATCCACGTTGTCATGGCAACCACAAAGCATGTGCGCGTGTGCGTTTCCCGACAACGCACACGTCACGAAAAGCTCTTTTTGCAGCCGTCCACCCACCCACCTACTCACGCACCCGGCACTGCAGCCACCGCACCGCGGCAGCACCAACCGGAAGCTGAGTTTCGTCTTCCGCCCACCCACCCGCCGCAACGTGAAGCAGCAGCAGCAGCAGCGTTAAAATGCCTTCCAATTGCAGCCAAACTCAGCGACGCAGCAGTTCTCATCTCCCCCCCCCCCCCCAGGAATTGTGCCCCGCACAATGCCACCCACTCGCAGTCCAGTGCACAGACCACTGGCACAAACCTTGGGAGCCAAATGATGCAGCAGTAGCAGCTGATTCGGTGCACAAAGGTCATTTGGCTCCCAAAGCCGTTGGCGCCACACTCGGCTTTGCGAAAGCAAAATGGTATCTCTCTCCCAGTGTCTCGCATCCCAGTAAGTTACTGTACTTGAAGTATGGTGTGGCTCCATCTCTGGTGAACGTGGCCGTTTCTACGTTATCTTGACCTCATCTTGATCATCATTCAAAATTTTCCAACATTTGACGAAGAAACTTCCAAAATTCTGATTTTATTTCTTTGGTCTCATATCTGTTTGCAGTGAAACGAAAAGAAATTTGTGCGGTGTTCTAGTTTCTCTTCAGTTTTGGGTTCGGGTGTTGCCAATCTGTTTATCTGGGTTGTGCTTGGTTATGACGAGATCGGAGAACAAAATGAAAGCAAGAACGACCTGCATTGTGTGCTCGGAAATATGCACGAATAGTGACCTCGTCTTGGAGAAACTTGGTCGTAAACAGTGCAGATCGTCACAAGCATCACAACCTGCCCCGGCTCCAGCTCCGGCTCCGGAGGCAGCTTGACTCAGGACTGCGCGTCTCACTGTCTTCTCTGCCTCCCGCACAGGTCGCCGTCGCCCATGATGGGACGTCGCTACAGGGATCGCCAGGACAGGTCGCCCCCCATGAGGTGCGTGCTGCTCAACCTGTTATGTTCCGAATACGAGTACGGTACAACTAATCTAAAGGTCGTCCGTCAACTTCGATTGAAGGCGGCTCTTGGTGAACCTTTGGTGCAGGCGTGCAAATATGTTCACGTTGAAGACAGCCTCCAGAGACGAAATTTACCAGTTTCCAAATGAAGTATTTTCAATGTTGTAAAAGCTAAATTTTCAAGAGACCCGTGTATCTTCAGTGTGTGTGTGTGTGTGTGTGTGTGTGTGTGTGTGTGTGTGCGTGCGTGCGCGCGTGCGTGTGTGCGCGCGCAGTCTTGTTTTTGATCGAACTGCGCGTGACTCTGTAGATGCGCAGAGTCTGGTACCGGTAACTGACGGAATTGCGCATGTTTGTGCGCAGGTCTCCACGTCGCTCCCCGCGGGACGCGTCGCACCGCGGCGTCCCCAGCGTCGTGGGTCGAGGCGGCCGCGGTGGCGCCGCCGACGGGAAGAGAGGAGCGTCCAGGGACCGAGCCGACTCCAGGTAACACGTGTGTGGATGTGTGTGTTGGAGGGTGTGTGTGTGTGTGGGGGGGGGGGGGAAGACGGCGGTGGGGGCGGAAAGGGCGAACGTATGAGATGGTGTGTGGCGGAGGGGCCTGTGGGGGCGGTGTCGTGTGTGCTTGAGTGCACGCGCTTGTCTGTGTGTGTGTGTGCGTGTGAGTGAGTGCACAACTGTGTTTGCGAGGACGTGTCTGAGTAAAAACCCGTGTACCAGCGCAGGCAGCGTGTGGGCAAGTGGGTGGAAGAGAAGGTGCCTGTGGAAGGTGCGTGGTGTGTGTGTGTGTGTGTGTGTGTGTGTGTGTGTGTGTGCACTGTCTGACATGCGCCTCTTGTCTGTCTGCGCAGGGAGCGGTACGTGGAGCGCGTCCGCCGCGTGGACCGGGACCGAGGAGGGCGGGACGAGCGCAAGAGACGCGACACTGACCGCATCAACAAGGAGATCGTCGACAGACTGGTGGACCGGCACCACGAGGACCACGCGCCGCCGGGCAAGTCGCGCAGGTCAAGGTCGCCGCGCAGCCGCAGTCCCATACCCGACCGGAGGGTGGTGGACACCCGCAGTAAGAGCCCGCTGCCCCCCGCCAGCAAGAGAAGAAGGGACTCCCGGAGCAGATCCCCGCTCCCGCACAAGCGTAGCGATAGGCGGGCTACCCGCAGCCCCCTCCCTCCGCCACCCAAACGCCACAGTGACCGGTACAGGGACTCCCGTAGCCCCCTTCCCCCACTAGCCCCGAAACGCCAGAACGAGCGCTACAGAGACAGAGACAGCCGCACCCCACCGCCCAAGCGCCACGACTCGAGACACAGCAGGGACAGCCGCACCCCGCCTCCCCCGAAACGCGGCAGCCGTATGCGGGACCGGGAGAGCCGGTCGCCGCCACCGGCCCCGAAGCGTCACAGCGGCGGCGGGGCCGACTCGCGCCCCCGGGACAGCCGGAGCCCGATCAGCCGCGAGGAGCGGCAGACGCGCCGCGACCAGAAGCTCGGGCGCATCCTCGGGAGCCGCAGCCCGTCCTCCGCCGACAAGCGCGCCGGGAAGGGCGGAGGGGAGCGCCGCCGCAGCAGCCCCGCCAGGTGCGTCCGCGTCGTGCAAATTTACCGCGACCGCCGCGCGTCACGGTGATGATGACGGTTGTCAAGGCAACAGTGGACGGGGGCACGCAGTTTCTGACCTGTGTGAGAACTGCGCTTGGTTCACGAGTGTCACGTGGCATGAACGTCACGTGTTTTGATTCGTTCAGTATTGACGCTGTGCAGTTGCACAAACGTACTCGAAATCGCATGGTGTTTTGCACGAAAGAGGGTTTGAAAGAATGAGAGAGTTTTTTGTTCGATCCTTCGTGTGTTGACAGTTCGTTGATGCCAGGTTTTGAGGAGTTTCCTTTTTGTGCACCACGAAAGAAAATAGATGAACAGCAACGTTGTTGAGCGCCTTGGGTTTCATTGAAGTTGTTTCTGAATGGGGGCTTCTGTGCGAAACGGACACGTGGCCACTTCTGCCGTCGTGCCGTATCCTGAAGCCGTTTTCTCTTTGAACGGACAAAGGTACAGAAATCAGACTGCGCCTTTCTTTGTGTTCGTTGTGTTGCGGTTTTCTTGTTTCAAATTGTTTTGGGGTGAATATGGCAGCTTGTTTTGCGGTTTTCTTGTTTCCCATTGGAGAAAAATGGGCGGGTTGGCTCACCAGCACGTTTTTCGTTTTGCTTTGGTTCTTGACGACCAATCGTGAGTTTGATCGCTGGGCGTCGTGTTTTGTTGTGATGTTGGGCATTGTCAGAACAATGTTCTAAACTCTCACTTGTACTTTTCAGAAGGGGCTCCCCGCGACGGTGAACGCTGCACGACCTGCAATTGACAGTCCGCGCGTCGCATGGCAACCGTGATGACGTCATCGCCAGACGCGTCTTTTGATTGAATAATTTGCAATTTCGTACTGAATGAATCAAATGTCGTCACTTTTGTTGTCCTTTGGCAAGAACTTCTGTGGAGTTTGGGGGCGCAGAACTCCCCTCTCCATGATCGAATCTGGGACGAAAAGTGGTGAAATGTTTTGCGTCAGCTTCAAAATCGTGTGTTTGTATCTGTTTGCGGTGGAACCGACCGCACTGTGCGTGTGATCTTGTGCAAACAAGCACGTCGTGTTCGTCTCCCTGAGAAAGTGTCCAAAATTGGTACAAATAATACTCCTGTTTGTGAGTTTATGCTGCAGATTTTTGTTTCAAAGCCGTACGTAGCACTCAAAAAGTTTTGTGAACAGAACAGTGGCCGCTGAGCCCGAGGTGTGCAAGAAAACAACTTATTTTTGTGCAATCGTGTAATTTCCGTTGTGCGCCACCAGTCTATCTTGAACTTTACTGCAGCTTGACATCCTTCAGTTACAAGGTGCCTGCTCTCAAAAGAGTGGATAGCTTGTTTGAGGGCGGGGGGGGGGGGCTCAGATTTCCTTTGGGGAATTCAAAAGGAGGCAAACCTGTTTTTGATTTGGAGGGGGGGGGGGCAGTTCCTCGTTTCGGCTGGTAATTGTTTGGAAAATTATGTTGTGAGTGTGAGATCTGCTGCAAGTAAAACTTGAAGCGCCACAATTCGCGCGAGATTTTTTGTGCAATCAGCCAGTGAATGTTTCTGCAGCCGCGCTCACGTGTGCAGCGCGTTTGGATTGTTGTCTTGTACGAATTGTGATGTTTGCAACAGATGAATAAGTGAACAAGTGAAGTCTGTGCGTCAGGCTTGTTTCTCACTGCACGTGTCGTGTCGTGCGTTGTGTGTCGCGATTCAGTGACGCTGCGTCAACGACGTCGCGTCTCTGTGGAAACGCGACGCGCGACGCTCCCCGTGAGAACCTGATCTCAACGTTGATTGGCTGCAACTGTGTATGTGAATCCGACGTCCTTGCTTTCCTCCTTGTTCACACTGGTTCTGTGCCCGTCGGTTTTGGCTCCAAGGGCCAAAATCTTTTGTCATGGGTTCGCAGTGTGAACAGAACCATTGCAGTATATGTGAGGTATTTCACACAGAATTTGCACATGTTTTGCACACGGTTTTCATGGACACAGAACCATTGTGAAGAAGGCGTTGGAGACTGCAAACACTGAGTAGATATGCCGCAAGTTCAAACCGAAGCAATCGCTTCTTGTGAGGTGACGTCAACACAAAGCTGGCCAGTGTAGATCTGTCAACCAGAACACGGAATAAAGTCTGAATTTCACACACAACCATCAGTGGAATGATTCTGTTCGCGTTTCTCGCCGTCCGGACCACACTGACTGCGTCAAGCATTCTGTTACTGCACCAGGCAGCAGTCGCTGGGTCGACTGTGCCAAGACGTGAAGCGAAATAGATCTACGTGACTTACTGACCTTTTTGAACATGGCCGAACTTCAGACAATTCCAAGGACTTGAACCAAACAAAACGTCCACGTTGATTTGCGCGAATCTGCAACCGAAGATGACAGGCTTCTGCATTGAACAGTGGACAGCAGCCAGACTGCTTGTGGATCCAAATGAAAGCCGCGCTGAACTAGCATTGTGCGAACCTGTCTCCAGCCCAGGAGCTGAACACGAGATCCAGGTTTCCCGCTTTGCCCATTGAAGCCTGTGTTTACGTTTCGGCAACGACAACAGCACGGATTTCAATGCCAAACGGGAGGGAGTCTTGAGTGGCTGCTGATCGCATCTGAGAGTTTCACTGGTCCGCAGCTGTGGTTCAGGCCTCGTCCACACTGATGCATCATGCATGCATTGCGTTTGTGCACAGGTCCATTGATATAGTGCGCTACCACTTCCAACGGAGGGTCTGTTGTGAAAGGGCGGCCGGGGACGCATCGCTGTGAACCTGGCTTTTTCACACCATGCACTGCTGCGAAAAACAGCATCCCTACAGTTGGCTCCCAAACTCGATCACCAATTTGAATATTCAAAACGTGCAAAAAGAGAAAATCAAACAACTGTTTGGATCTACCTTTGGGGGTAAGCATTTTTTTCGGAGGGGAGGGGGTGCGAGGGGCTGGAATCCGTCTTTGAGATGTTGAAGATTCGGTTTCAGAGGAAACTTTCTCTGCAGAGTGGACGATGCCAAAGCAAACAGAGCCAGGTGCCGCCGATACCCGCCGATCCGAACGAATCTCAGATGACCACAAACTGACCACATCTTGACCCGACTTCAACTTGATATCGAGAACTTGGATCGCAGCTGCCCGGTCCAGACCTGCTTCACGCCGGGTGCGTGCGTCACACGCGGCGTCCTTTGCATCAATCAATGCGCACAACTTCACAAGCAACGATGCAGCACCAAAGTCGGAACGCGCGACGCATCACACCCAAAGACGCAGAATCCTGAAAAAAGATTCCATCTGCAACATACGACGCAGTCAACGACGCAGCGTTCGTTTGACGCACACAAGGGACGAACGCAGCGCGGGACGCATCCAAGGTAAATCGGGCCTCCCTCCCTCCCTCCCTCCCTCCCTCCCTCCCTCCCTCCCTCCGTGCTTCCAGTAACAGCTTCATCCAGCCCGGTCTTGTTTGGGTGGGTGGAGGCAGAGTGGTGGTCAGGTCTGGTCAAGCGGCTCCGGACAGCTGATTGAAAGGTCAGTCTGGGGAGCATGCAAATTCCGCATTAGGCTCCAGCTTCACTTTTCAATGGACACGAATGAATCTGGCAAATCAAGAGCTGCTGCCGGGTGGGGGGCTTTTTTGCGGCCAGAGGAAAAACGCGGCTCTTATTCAAAGAGACACTTTGTTGAGGGAACGTCGGTTGTGTTTCGGGAAAAGTTGAAATTTTTGTTGAGAAATTCGTCTGATTTTTGACTGGATTATTTTGAACCAGTGTGACACTGCTGTTGTCTGAAGGCTGCTGAGCCACACGATGTCAGTCATCGCGTTTTTGAGTGAACTCATCTCTTGTCGAAGAAATTGTCAGGATGGCCTCAAACAGTCGTCGAAAACAGAACGTTCACACAGGATTGGCTGCAACAAGCAGTGACCGCACTTGGAGATGATCGTACTGGACATTAACCCAACAGTGAGGCTGGGACGGAATGTACTGCCTCAGACGTGCAAATAGAAGACGGATCTATTTCTGCGTGTGCATGAAGACGATTTGACATAAACGCCACTTCATCAGCTGCCACTTTTGCCGCTTCAAAAGTGACGTCAAATGGGAACTTCAAGCAAGAGGTGAAATTTTACAGTGCTGGATGTGTGAAGCGTGCCGTCTTTGTCCGATTCAATGGACGGACGTTACATCGTGTAGTCGCACAAAGACAAAACGCGAGACGCCCATGGTGCAAAACAGGCTTGTGCGTAACGCCGCCAGTGTGTAACTTGTGTGAAGCAGGCTTGCGGGTGACACCTACAGTGTGAAGCAGCTTTGCGAGGGACGCGTTCAGTGTGAGGCATGTTTGTGTCGGGCGCAGTAACACCTCCAGCGTGACGCCGTCAGTGTGATGCCCACATTGTGACGCCACTGGAGTAACACCCACAGTGTCACACTGACCATTGTGACGCCAGCAGTGTGACGCCTTCAGTGTGATGCATCCAGTGTAACGCCTCCTGTCTTTTCTTGTGTTACATCACAAAGGCAACTCCTCCAGTATGACGCAACCAAGGCAACGCCTCTGGTGTGGTGCTTCCAGTGTGACGCCTGCAGCGTGACGCCTGCAGTGTGAGCGGCCCTGGGTGTGACGCCTGCAGTGTGAGCAGCCCTGCAGTGTGATGCCTGCAGTGTGAGCAGCCCTGCAGTGTGATGCCTACAGTGTGAGCAGCCCTGCAGTGTGATGCCTGCAGTGTGAGCAGCCCTGCAGTGTGACGCCTGCAGTGTGAGCAGCCCTGGGTGTGACGCCTGCAGTGTGAGCGGCCCTGGGTGTGACGCCTGCAGTGTGAGCGGCCCTGGGTGTGACGCCTGCAGCGTGAGCGGCCCTGGGTG
>JAAUXT010017777.1_pt1 | contig 11388 bp, 15 predicted proteins | sample 7278171 | NCBI WGS metagenome assembly JAAUXT01 (sample SAMN14350112, study PRJNA611818) | marine sediment metagenome | isolation source: surface marine sediment (1.8m) | place: French Polynesia: Moorea | collected 2018-08 | reverse complement strand
TGTGTGTGTGTGTGTGTGTGTGTGTGTGTGTGTGTGTGTGTGTGTGTGTGTGATCGTTCAGGCATTGTAGTCTCCGCGTTTTCAGTGGGTATATATGGGGCTGTCTCACGAAAATTGCAAATTTGCTTTCGGTTGTGTCGTTGTTCAAACCTCATTGTACACGATAGAGATGGTGTCGGTGTGTTCATTATGATAGATGGTCCATTGAAAATGTATGTGTCGTTGTGAGGTGACAACAGTATGATGTATCCATACATACCTCGTTATGCTTCTGGGTGACTTTGATGAGTGCAAAAAGGTCATGAAACATAAAAACCCACCCAACCGTATAACTATCAGCGATACACATAATTGGATGCTGAGAGGGTATGCAATGAGAGAGGGAAATAAATCTGTCACGGTGAATGGGGGTGGTACTACTGCAGTCTCTCGTTGTGGAAAGAAAGGACACCAATGAGTTTTCTGGTTGCTATGACAACAAAACCAGTTTGCATGTTCTCGTGAGACAGACCCATAAGCACTGCGTTGTTCCGTGGACCTGTACAGGTGTGCAACGAAGTCAGCGTCCATTACCTGAACGCAACGTCTGACGCATCACGTGTGAATCGAGCCTCACGCGCCACAGGCTTTTACTGCTGGAGGAAGCGCTCGGAGGCTGCTCGCTGTGATAGTGTGGTAAGTGCACGCAATCTGCATTGTCAGACCATGGCCTTCTTCGGAAACCTTGAAATGCCAGAAATTGGGTTGGTCCATTGAGGTGCAAATGTGCGAAGTCAAGGACCGGGAGTTATGGCTCCTGTGGTCCGGGGGCCTGTGGCCTCCAGTACCTCTGCAGCGATTTGTTCACTGCCGAACTGCGGACCGAGGGTGTAAAAGTGGAGTTTTGGCTGCCTGTACCCGACATACCTGTGTGTACCACGACAGGGACGGAGCAGCGCGAATCTCCCGCGCTTTGGGTTGCAGCTTGCGTTGCAACTTTGTGTGATCTGCGAAACTCAGATCGGCCTGTTGTGACCCGCGCAGCTACGTGACGCAAGACGCAGCTACGTGACGCAAGATGCAGCTACGTCACTCAAGACGCATCCGGCGTGCAGCCCGCCTAGCTGCGAGTGTTCGTGCCGACGCTGCCCGAACCCCGACACGTCGCTGCATATTTGATGCTGTTGGAGCGATGGCGGCGGAGCGACGAACGCAGCTCTGATGCTCTAATGCGTTAATATTGCAGTTCGGGGCCTCCGACCGAAAGCTAAACGGATCTATGGGAGCCTGAGACAGGTCTGGCCCTTTCGGCGAGATCAACTGATTTTTGACAACTTTTTGGACCACATTAGAGTTGGTCAGGGTGGCCCTGGGTCGCTCCTGAACGTGACACGTGTGACTCACCCGACAGGAGACCTTGATGGGTGACTTTTCTTTGGATCCAGTGCAATATCTTGAAGGTGGACCTCCGCCCCATCGGTGCAGTGATTCTGGACGCAGAACACGATCCAGGACTTGCCTGAGAAATCCCGGCCTGTTGCAGGCCTGCTTTGTTTTTCGTGGGCGGGGGCGGGGGGGAAGAGGATTCTGGGCCCCTGGTTCAACTGGATTCGCCCCTCAGATGAAGCAGAATGTGGTATCAAAGCGAGATGGGGGGGGCGGGGTTGGGCACAGATGTGCTGCAGCAGCAGCAATCCAGCCCCACCTGATCCACTGTCGTGCGACACAACGGATTCTGTGTCAGGCCCATGTGAATAGGGGTTTTCACGTTAGTGACGCGCGGTTGGGCAGCGTCAGAATTTTTGACGCGTGCGTCAAAATTCAACATGATGCCCAATGGAGTGTTTTGACGCGGGCGTCAATTTTTTGACGCGCGCGTCACCAACGTGAAAACCCTTATTCCCGCGGAGCGCCGCGCGTTGCCTTTCAAGACACCAATGAGGAGTTTAATGGATTGTGTGGCGTCCAAAAGTTGTGTGCTGTGGCCCAACAACAACAGGAAGTACGTGTGTTTCTTCTGAGAGTCGTGGTGCCCGTGCAAGAAGTGTTCGTCCAGCCTTTCACGGTGCTGCCTCGAGTTCCGAGATGTTTCCTACTGTTCCGTGGCCAAGAGAAAACTTGGAAAAACACGCGCCCACAGAAGCATGCGTTTCTCAGGCCAATTTGGTGTAAAATTCGCCTCCTTGATCACCTCTCGACAGAAGGAAGTTCATCATCTGAAGCTGACTGAGAAGAATATTTCTTTGAAATAAACTTGTGGGGAGCTGTAGAATTTACGTCCATGTTTCGTGAGTTCAGTGCCATGAGATGTCTTCCAAAGAGCCTGTTTTTGAATTTGGCGAGAGTGATAAGGTGTGTTCTGCTCACGTGCATCATCCGCAAGTGTCTCGACACAGAGCGATTCCTTCATCTCTCAACAGACGTCGAAACGCTGCAACCAGGAGCCTTGGCCTCAGGAGCCCTGCCACATTGAACTTCGAAAAATTTACATGTCTTTTGCCTCGTTTTGCGGCCCAGGTTTCATTCTTCCCACGACCTTCATAAATTTCCTGAAGCTCAAATTTATCTCAATCCGCCTCTGGTGACTCCAGACTCCTCCGGAAAGAATGGGGCTTTGATCCCCTGAAAAATCAGTTCCCTCCCAGTTTTGCAGCAATATATCTTCAAGGTGAGAGTTTGGACCCCCCAGTGTCAGAGCCCCCCCCCCCCGAACCTCATTCCTGGATCCACAAGAGCACAGATGTGTCAAAGAACGAAGGAGAGAGTGAGTGCGCTCACCTTTGGAATCTCGTGTTAAGGCAATGATGAGGAAAGCGACGGAGGCCACGAACAGGAGAAAACACAGCACCAGCAGGTACTTTTCCAGTTTAGTCCGTCTCTTTAGGCGTCCGGAACTCTCTCCACTGTAGTACACGCGCACTTCCTTCTGGGTGGTGGGGGGCGCCCCTCCCCCACCTCCTGAGGGGGACGGGCTTTTGCCGCCCCCTGAGCGTACACCCCCCTCGGGTGTGTAACTGTTGTGGTCCAGAACCATCTTATTCATTTCTATATCTCCGTTCGGTGTAGACCCGTTGTTGTAGTTGCTCGGCATATTCCAGTGTTTGGAGTGTTGGTTCAAGTGCAGTTTTCCAACGCACTTCTCTGCACTTTGGTGGTGCGTCGGATTTTTTGTGCGCAATACTCAAAACTGTACACAATCATCTCTTCCAAGTTTGGCCTTGAAAATTGGCCACAAAAGAATGGGAGAGGTTTTTCGGCTGCAGGTTACGTCTGGTCCGCAGGTCTGGTTCCCGTCCACTGCAGCAGCAGCAGGAGGAAGTGATCCAGGCTCGCGCTGCAGCTCTATCCCTGCAGCGCTCCTCCCTCCTCGCTGCCTGAGTCCCGCAGACGCAGCGTCGTTACGACGCAGCGAGGCGCTCAGCTACTGTGGCAGTGCACACGAGTACACGTGATATTCCGTGTCTTTTGTGGGAAAACTTCCATCCGGCTCGGAATCCATAGAAGAACCCGCGCCTTTCTGAGCGCCGTCGCTCACTTATCCGCTCGCGTTGTTAATTGCTAATGCAGATCCCCAAGGCACCGTATCCGAAAGTGTTTCCACAAATTAGGCGCTGATGTTTAATCCGCGTGCGCAAATTGGTTGCAATGGACGACGTTTTAATTGCAGCGTTTCTGATGGTGACGTGGTGCGGTGTGTCGGGACGCGCCGGGAGGTTCCGTCTTCTGCCTCCAGGGGGTCCGTTCCACTGCCTTCTACACTCGAACAATCTGCAAGAAACAAACACATGGTTGAGGAACGTAGCTCGACACGTTGACACGTTGATGCACCCAACGCCTGCTTCACACTGGACGCCTCACGCGTCACAGCTCTGTGCAAAGTCACTGCTGCATACGTCATGCTCTGGGGCTCTGACCAAGCCAACTGCAGAGTCAATGGTTTGTGTGCCCAACCCAACTGTAGTGTTGTACGAGCAGTGGGGAGATTTAGCCACACTAAAGCTGGTTGCGTCCTCACGCATCACACTCGATCAGGGCACGTACCACGGGCCACGTTGCACACCCGCTTGCTCTCCCGAATTTGCGATGCTTGCCATAATTTCTAGTCAGCACGCAAACAGTTCTAGACGGGTCCTTCCAATGTGCTACAAAAACTTGACCACAAAAACATCTGCCAAGGTTCTTTCCAGAGCAAATCAAGAAAAAGGGAACAAAAAATCGGCAAAGACATAGGTGCTGTGGTGTTTCAGGTGATCAACTCTCCTGACATCCAACCAAGACGAATCCAGATTCTGGATCCAGGTTTTCAAGATTCTCTGGTTTCTGAGTTCTCGACGGTCCGGCTCTGAGTGCGTCGCGAGGGAAGAGAACGGCGTCCGGAGCGAGGTGCGGCGGGGGAAGGAGGCGGGGCTGTGGCGGGGCGGCGCGAGCGAGCGGCGGGCCCGGGAAGCAGCAGCTCCAGCCCCGTTCCCAGCACTGAAGCTGTGGCCCCTGTGCAACGTAACGCACAACCATGACACCATGCAATGACCACAGAACACCGGAAGGTTCCAGGGTCAACTGTCGCTGAAAACGTCAGCATTTCTTGAATCAACTGTGAGTGTTCGACTCGCGTCAAAACAGCAGTGACAGCGACGTCACTTCACTTAGAGCTTCGCATCAAAGAAGAGACTTCACGCAAAGAGGCCCAAAGAACATCCAGAACAGAGGAATGTCCATTGAACAATGACCACAAGAGGCGGAAGTTGGGACAAAGACAGTGAATGCGGAAGCATGGAGTCATTGTCTCGACTTCAGGTGAGAACTTAGTTCTCAGAGAATCACCATGGAAGTTTGGCAACCCAAACTCAAACCCAGAATCACGATTCCGAGCTCAAGCTCAGCACTTGTCTTCTGACTCTTTGCCACTGTCGCCCAGGGCAGTCACACACGGGGCCCATTCTATTTGTCCCCGAAACGCGTTTTCGGGGAGTCACCGAAACGCACACCTGTTCTTTTTGCGTTTTCGGGGACACAGAATCTCCACATGTTCTGAGGCTCTGTGTTGGTGTTTTTGTTGATGTTTCCAGTCAATTAGTTATTGTTTTTTGCTGGAAAAAAAGCAGTTTCTGAATTTCTACTCACTTTGAATTTGCCGCTTTGAGGAACAGAAGCTGCCATTGGATGGTGGAGCTGCTTAGAGATGACCTTCACCTTGCGCGCCAACATGTCGTCTGCTGAAGAAGAGGTAAATTTTCAGTTTGTTGCAAGAAAGCGAAATTCCCTGTGTCAAAAGTCTTTATTTATGTTCAGAATGAGTGTTAACTGATTGCAGGAAGAAGTTTTCCAAATCGTGTTGAAAATTGATGATGTTAAAGTTGTTATCCTATGTCCATCATGTCATGTTGAAGAAATCTGCAAACTGAAGCAGAAGCAAGGTAGATCTACAGTGGTTCTGAGACATCATGTCAACTCTTGTCACGACAAGTTGGCAACAGTAATGGAACTGACAAGCTTGTGTTTTTGCAGATAGATTCTTCATGCAGTACATGGGCACATTTTACGCTCAGTCTGTTGCTGGAAAACTCATTGAAAAAGGGATGTGTTCAGTGGACAGCGAGGAGGTGTTGACAAATGTTGACCGTTTGCGTCGTGCAGAAGAAGCTGAAAACTGATCCATCGCAGCTGATGGCCTGTTGTCAATGCAGGCCACACCCAAAGCGAGCAAGAAACATGAGTATGTTGGTTGCAAAAATTTCTGGACCCTTGAATGTGAACCATGAGTGTCACAATGTTACCGTGCTGTGAGTGAAATTCCTCCAAAGCTGTCATGCCAGGCATGCCAATAATTCTGGACCCTTGCTTTTCAGGATCTGCAAATTCCACGGGGTATCAGCCACCTCCCAAACGCAGTGCACCGAAGCAACATGGCAAGAAAATTGTGGCCAACCTGACTGCTGTTTTGGATGCGGATCGTGATGACATCCTGGCAGAGAGTGGCCTGGAAGCAGGGCCGAGTACATCTGGAGGATCAGGTGACTGTCAATGCCTGCAACATGGAATTATATATGAGTACACGCAAGTTTTCACTTAACAAAGATGTTGTATGTTTGCAGGGACAGCACACTATTGGTCAGAAGCTGAGAACGAAACTCTTTGGTCATATGTGGAAAAATTCCATCTGCAGTTGTATCATGGGAAAGACAACATGACTCGACCGCAAGTTCTGGCGAAAATCACAACTCTTTTGAGTATGCATTTAGACATGTGGCCATGTATGATTGACATTTCTGCAACTGAAGCATGACTGACAATGCATCTATGTTTTTTCAGACACACATTTGGACATTTCTTTGAACAAGAAATAGGTGGATGATAAGCTCTATTATATTGAGAGATGTTTCAAAGCGTGTGAAAATGCATGTCACAGCAGAGCTGCAGACCAGTCTGATTGGCCTCTGGAGGAATGAATTGTACCGATCCTTGGTGCACAAAACAACTACCTGCAATTGAATTCAGGCATCAGTAAGTACATGTCACTAACAAGAAAGAAGACTTTGTTATTTTTTTACATTTGACAGGTTCACGCCCTGCCATCAAACCGGACACCATCAGTAGCTTTGGGCCCTCCAGAGACACAGAGGGCAAAGAAGGGGATCAGTCACCTGTCCCATCCCAAGATGCAGTTGTGCCTTCCAGCTTGAAGAAGTTATCTTCAAGAGTCACCCAATCGGACAGAGTGCTGACATACCTGAAGAAATCGGTGAGTACGTGCAGGTCATTCATGCACATGACAGCTTATGCCACATTGCATCTCTGGATGTCACACCTGTGTCCTTCTCAACCAGGATGAGGCTGCGAAAGAGATGCACAACGAAAATAAAGTCATGAAAAAACAACTGATTGGCTTACTCGCAAAGGTGAAAATCTCAATCCTTTACATCCAGTGATGTCTACTGTGCAATTTTATGTTGTCTTGTACAGTTGGTTTTTGTTTGTTCAGATGGTGGGTGCTTCTTGGGATGAATTGGAGGACATGGGCAAAGAATAAATGGGTGATTATCATGTTTGCTTGTGCGTACTTGCAATTGAGAAAATGGGAAGTGGACTGCACATTCAATGTATCACATCTGAGCATTACCTGTTTGCAGTTGCTCGCAATGCCCGGTGAAGTTCTGGTCACCGTGTGTGCTCACCTGGATCCACGCTCGATCTTCAATCTGGCCCGTGTACATCACTACTTCAGTGGGTTCATTGATGACAAGAAGATCTGGGAGCGTGTGCAAATGCACAGTGACTGGTCCTTCACAACTGATACTTTTTTCGCGATGTCTCAGTTTGGGAACAAAATTGAAAACCTGTCCTTGAAGCACAGTGCGTCAGTTCAACAGCTGCCTTCCCTCCCACAGGGTATCCTGTGCAGAATGCCCAACTTGTGAGTTTTGTCAGTGGAATCACCTGCTTTCACACAGGGGTACTTTGTACAACTACTCCCACACTTGCGCACGCTGCGGTTGCTGGATTGTCAAAATTTTGACATTGAAACTTTGGTGGAGGCTCTGCAGTGATTGAAGTGTTCAAAAACCTTGCTCAGCTTGGATTTGACAGGGGTGCCAAACATTGCCTCATTCAACATCTGGGAGATTTGTTCCCTCTGTCCAAACATCGAACAAGTTGTTTCGAAGGTTGTCATGGGTGACTTTGTTGTCGAACAATGTTTTCTGGACTGTCCCAATCTGAAGAAATTTGACTGTTTGCCTCTTTCGTGTACGACGCACAAGTGGAGGCAGCTTCGCACTTGTTATCCACAAATCACATTTGGAAAGCACATTGATGAATCTCTGTAAGAAACTTGTCTTTTATTTCTCTTGATGCCAGATGAACGAACATGTGTTGTTTGAAAAGGCAGTTTTACAGATGCACAAAAAACGTGCATCAAGACCAAACAGCTTGAAACGAACATAATTTGTTATCCCAGGCGGCAATGGGCTGGGTTCAAAAGTGACAGTCCCACACAATGTCAATGTTTCATCTGCTATTTCTTTTTCACTGCAAGAAGCATTACTGTTTTTCTGTACTCTTTCTCCAACATACCGAGTTGTCCTTGTGGACTCAGTTGAGTCACAAAAACTATCAGTTGTACCACTGGAACAAAGTTCTTGACACAAGTCGAAGAGACAGAGGCTAAGCAGTAAAGTTCTAGTTTGAGTTCACGTTCAGACATGTGAAAAGTCTTTGAAATGGAAATACATGTTGATAAACCTGACACATCTTCATAGTTGATTCATGAGTACACAAATCCACTTATCGGATGAAAACAGTTTTGACTTGTCACGCAACCGTCGCAAGAACTCAATTTCTGCGATAATCTTTCGCTTGCACTGCATCGATGGCGGTGACGATGCAGGGTTCGTTCTTGCTGCATCCCGCAAAGCAGAATACTCATCGACATACTTGGTTGCTGCTTGAAATGCAGAGTCCACATTCTGCTTGTAAGCAGAATACCCTTGAAGAACATCAGCATGGAGTGCAACCATGGCATGCTCATCGTTATCATCACAAAAGGGCAACTGTTGACGACCAATGACAGCGGCACAAGAATCATAGAACAACTGCTGCGAATTTTGCGCTCGGCACAAGGCTTGCTGACACTTGAGGGCAGCATTACCTGAAGCTTTCAATGAGCTGAATACCGTGCCTTCACAACATTTGTGCACCCCTTTTCCCTGTGTCGCAGCATCTTCGACACTCACAGCTTCAAACATGACGTACCCGGCTTCCGCGTAATGGAAGGTTGGATCCTTTGATGGTGGCAAATATGCACAAATGGAAGTTGTTGCCAGCGCAATTTCAATACAGTCAACCTCACATAGTACTGAAGAGTCATCCCATGAGTGGTCAACATCGCATTCTTTGCCACAGTTCAAGTTGAGCCTCTCCATCTCTTTGGCATCGTTCAACTCCCGCACCTTACACAACGTTAAAATTGCTGCAGTAGTGTCCTTCTTCTCACAGATGTTCCTTTTCAGCTCGATCGTCACTGCACATTCCATGTACTCATCGAAAGTAATGTTCTCCATCCTTGTCGTACTTTTTCGAATGTGGCCAAAGCCAGCAGAAAATGCGTAGTTTGTGAACCACTGGTATGGGGCACTTGATTGTTCCTTGATCCAAATCTTCCTTCAACTGTCCCAATCCTTTCGTGACAGCATCAACATACTTTATCCATCTTTTTTTCACTTCCTCACATGTTATGCCCAACTCACTTGCCATCGCCTCGTAGCAGTCTTTGATGAATTTTCCAGTGCCTTTGAAATTTTCTGAGAACTTGGAGTTCCGAACAGCTTCGTCATACAACACTGGGTATTTTTTCCACACGGCGGAGAACTTGACCATTTCATCATAACTGTCATGTTGTTTCAGTTTCTTTGTTGGAGGCTGAAAAAGTGAGGATGAACTGTGCAAGTTTATGTGCGACAAGCATTGAGGCATTCGTGGCTGACTGATTCACTGCAGTTTGCAAAGTATTTCGGCAAGCACACACACACGCACACATACACACACCCACTTGTCATTTCTGGATGATGAAGGTGCTCATGAACATTGCAGGATAAAAGATCATTCAGTAGCCTGTGGCACCCTTCCTTTCTGCATTGAGCGACGTTGTGCAGCATGAACAAATGCCTCCTCAAGTCATTTTGTGCGAAGAATGAATTTCTCCCACAGAAATTACAGGACAATTGTGTCCATTGTAATTTCACGCTGCACTTTTCCATCATATGCAACTCACTCAGCCACATAAACACGCCATACTTGTCAACCCAAATCTGCAATGACATCTAACCAGACAGTTCTGCCAAGTTTGAACAAAACTTGAGGTCGAAGTTTTAAACAGCTCGAGTGGGTGTTTAGATGGAAGTTGCCCACGCCCAAGCTTGAATTTTTTTTCTGAGGGAGGAGACCAGTAGAGCATTTGCATGCCAAGTTTGAACCAAATCGGTGCACAGCTTCCCTGTGTTTGGAAGGTGCGAAGGTTGTGTTGGAATACAACACAAAACACTGTACACAACTCGACATCAAAGTTTTAAACAGCTCGAGTGGGCATTTAGATGGAAGTCGCCCACACCCAAGCTTGAATTTTTTTTTCTGAGGGGGGAGACCAGTAGAGCATTTGCATGCCAAGTTTGAACCAAATCGGTGCACAGCTTCCCTGTGTTTGGAAGGTGCAAAGGTTGTTTGACATTTACCCGCAAGTCTCAGCCAAATGACATTTTAGCTTCACTTCTACCTGAAAACTTCAGCCATTTGACATTTACCCGCAATTCTCAGCCAAATGACATTTTAGCGTTTCCTTGTGTTCCACTTGTCATTGAAGTGTGTGTTTCACCTCAAACTTCACCCAGATTGATACCCCCCCCCCTATGCACACACCTGAATATCATCAGAGTCATGCTGTGACGCGCCTGTCCCTGCTGTCGTGGAAGCCTGGGGAGCTGCGTTTTCTTGTGTCGCCATCGTCAAGTGAAGAACAGAATCATCAGAATTACTTCTCTTGTCACAGAAGGGTCCAGAATTTTTATTGCAGTGACTTGCAGGCGAAAACAATGTTTTTGCAAGGGTCCGGATTTTTTTGAATACCCACACCACTGTCAAAAAGAACAGGCAACTCATGAACTTTGCAACATAAGTGTTCCTAACAGTCAACACTTGGCTCACAACGGCAAGGACAGCATGATGGCTTGTCGCTTGTCGATGCCTTCATCATCAAGGCCAAACTCGACGTCAATGTCATCCGGTACATCACGCCCATCATTGTCATCCTGTGCTTCATCGTCAATCAGATCTTTGTTGCGGATAGCAAAATTGTGCAGCACACAGCACGTCGCAATGATCTTTTTTGCCTTTTCAGGACTCTTGACATCCAGGAATTGAAGACTTCTGAATCTCCCTTTGAGTCTCCCAATTCCATGCTCTACAACACTGCGTATTGACGAGTGGACTCTGTTGTACATGCGCTGTCTTCTTGTCAATGACCCATCATCTCGAAATGGCTTGAGCAAGTAACTTTTGGTGGGATACGCTCCGTCTCCAAGCAAATGATACCTTGGAGAACTGACTATGTGTTCCACACGGCCTCCGTTTAGGACCCACAAATCAGACAAATGGAAAACGTGCGCATCATGTACTTTCCCAGGATGTTCCATGTCAATGGAACTGATTGTGAGATCATCCATGACAGTCAGCTGAAAAATGAAAACAATGTAAATTTTGGTTTTGGGGGGGGGGTGGTTTGTTGCACAAATTGTGACGTTTGCGTAACACCAACCAAAGGGTCCAGAATTTTTGTGCATACCTGCAGAAGCATTGTGTACATTTTCTTGCGGATGCTAAAGTAGTCCTCTGAGAACTGAGCACCCGGGGGTTTGGCAATGG
>JAAUXT010033720.1_pt1 | contig 11391 bp, 8 predicted proteins | sample 7278171 | NCBI WGS metagenome assembly JAAUXT01 (sample SAMN14350112, study PRJNA611818) | marine sediment metagenome | isolation source: surface marine sediment (1.8m) | place: French Polynesia: Moorea | collected 2018-08 | reverse complement strand
GATATTTCTACATCCACACCATATTTTTTCTATACTTCCAAATTTGAACTTTTTGACCTCAGAAATCCAAAAATTCAAATTTGACAAATTCTTTCCTCACACATTATCCCTAACCCAAAATAAACCAAAAGAGCCCAAAAGATCCCAAATCAATCCTCATCTTGACCATGAAACTGCTGTACACATACTTTTGGAAGATGCTGCCTACAGGTGCTTTGATTTGGCTTGTGCCAATTTGGCTCATTTGAGCCCAAATTGCGCAACCCACCTCAAATCACCCAAAAAGGACGTTTATCCAGGTGATGCAACAGTCGACACAAGGTTGAAGCACTTGCACATTTGGGTATCAACACAGATTGTCCAATCGACCTCAATGCGGGGATGTCGTTGTACTGAGATTACAGGCCTCCCGAACCAGAATTTTCAAGAATACAGCCCTGTCCAGTTCGTACGTCCAAGGAGCAATGGGACCAAGTATCCCGGGAGCTCCTTCTTGGTGAAATGCTTCACTCGCTGTTGCAGATTGAGACCTGCACAGCTGATGAAGGGATCGGTCCCGTCCCTGCTGCGGCAAATAGATACGCAAATGTTGCCTTCGAAACGGTGTAACGGTGTGGTGCCACAAGGAATTGGCCAAAGTATTCCACACTGTCCAACACGAGCCAATTTGAAAGAAATGAACAACCAGTTCCAGAGCATACAGGAACAGAGCAACGATTGTGTTAGGCACTGTCTCCGAGAGACACCGCCACCAAAAGATTGCCAATCCCAACTCTGAACCTTAGGCACCATTCAGCTCACCTCGAGACAACGCCGAACATTCTGGGGATGCCTGCAACATCGCAGATCTGTTGACAAAAAATTTCAAATCTCTCTTCGGTGCTCGGGACTGGCGGTCGGGCCTCGCGGTGGGAGAGTGTAGCGCTGAGGAGCAGGAAGCGGCGGACAGGCTTCATTACTCCAAGTCGTGCTCAGCATGAAAACTCCCAACGGACTCCACGCCCACACTGTCATTTCTGTCACAGCTGAGTCGAACTGACATCACACGTGGCGTTCACTGGGACGTTGTTTCCCACAGCGCATGAAAGCACCGACCTGAAGGTGGCTGATTCCGTTACGTAAGTTGCAAGAGGAATGTGTCTGCAGGTTGCGGAAATTTGAAAGGGAAGTTGACCCAGAGGCGAAGTCGCGTAATCAATCTTGCATCAAGGAGAGGAAAGAGATCACTTGTAGTCGCCTAGAGCCAGGAGCGGCGTCGACCACCAAACAATCGCGTCCAACATGCCCCAACCGGCAAACTCCATTTTCACATTTTGGTAAAGTGGGAGCCTCAAGTCCTTCTGAGTTTTGCTCCGCTGTCCTCAGTCTCAACCCAATTCAGGATTCCTCTTCAGACACCTGCCCGTGGCACAAACCATTACGAAGACACAACTTTCGACTCCACGAGACATTAGTAACCACGACCAGACCAGACCCGTGTTTGGAAACTCTTGGTATGTCTGTCTAAACGCCTACGTTTGATCTACCTACACTGCTTTTCATTGTCAACTTCTGATTGAAGATTCTGCAGAAGTTTCTTGGCCTCGAGGTTGTTTCAGCACGTGGTGTCTCAATCCCTCGGTGCTCCTTGAAACGCCACTCGGATGACTGATGGTCTTGTTTTGCACATTTTCCTTCACAGGGACGTGGGTGCCACCAGTCGACAGGTATGTAGATTGCACCCACGGATTCACGTTGGAAAGACCACACCCAATGCAGGGCGCCCACATTTCCTTGTCCCGAAACAAAACGATGCGCGAAGGACAAAACTACACGAAACACACATGCTGAAGTTCTTTAGAAGTTCGAGAGGAGTGCACGAGGCCTGTGTTCTGCAGGTTGAAGCTCCTGGATCCACGTCGCCTGCGTCACTTGGGAACTAATTGTGGGGGAGGGCTCTGGTTCCGAGCCGCACGCATGTCCCGTCAGATGAATCCGTTGGAAACAATGGAAGCAGCTTCGAAACCCCCTTGAGGCGCCCATTTCTTATGCTTCCCGCGTCGTTCGTATCTAATCGACACGGAGCGGAAGCTCGACAGCGAGTTTGAGCAGCATTTCGACGGCGCAATGCGTCACTCGATGCCATCTGCGTCCAAACTGCAGAGGAACTCAGGAGCGCACGTGTGATCCGCGGGCTGATGGGTCTGAAGTGAGAAGACGTCACGTGCCACATGACGCCGCCTGCAGGCTGTTCAAAAGTCACTAACGAATTGTATGCAAATAGGGGTTGTGTTTAATTCAAACCATGCGGTGGAGGAGAGCTGCTTTGAATCGAGTTCGCTGCGGGGACTGTCTTTTCCACTCTGAGAACCACTGAAGTAGTTTCAAGGTGCAGGATGGAAAGGAGTGTGCGGACACATCTTGGTGTTGTTCACTTTTCAGCAGAGGAGTCTTGCCGTCGAGCATAAACTCCGTGATGGCTCGTTTATTTGACGTCAGGTTTGTTCCAACTTCTATCGGTGTTCTCGCAAATGGACAAGTCGCATCAAAGAGAAAACAGAAAAAAAGATACAATTTGTCAGTGTGGTCCTTCCTCAAGTTCCTCTCTCTTGATTCAGCAGAGTGTTGTTGTGTCAGGGAAAAACAAGATGAAAGTTCGACCCGTTCGTCAAATTGTTCTCGTTGTGAGTGCACTTCAGGAGACAGGCTGTACTTTTCTGCCCCTCTCTTTGGACCAAGTCTCGCACAACCACATCCCAGACACGATGTCTCGCGGACGCAGCACAATTTGCACCTGCAACTTGTCGCGCCTGAGGAATCTAAAGTCACATGTACTCAAGCAGCGCACGGCGCCACCTCGTGCACCATCGGAACTTTGAAAACTTGGGACGCACACGCAGCGAGTTTTGAGAGTTGAGGGAGGCTGGGCGGAGTGTTGCAGGCTGAGTCCTGATGACGCGCGGCCGATAGGAACACGGCTCCGCCATTACCGCGCCGCAACCTCCGCACAGACCGGTGCAGCCGCGGCACATCCAGGGGAGCCGGGCGGGGGGAGTCGCCTGTGGGAGACAGAGGATTCCCGTGTCTTTGCTGGCAATTTCCTCCCATTTACGCCGTTCAATTGAAGCTGGAGCTCGAGTACAACCAACGACCTGTCTCCCGAGCAAACTCAGATTCTGTGTCCCCCAAAAACAAACAAACGAACGCCGCCCAACTTAGACTTCGTGTCTTCTGTGACACGCAAGGCTTGAAATGGAGGCCTCGAGTGGAGAAAACTGCAGGTTATAGCTGCTGCGGATTTCGGAGTGAAGTTCATTGGGTGTCGTTGTGTGGCAGATCCGAGGTCTCAAACTTGTAAGGAGTTGGGATTCTATCTACATCATGTTCCTCATCTTGCGGTGGTCCTGACCAATCCTCACCAAGCAGGGAAATGGAGATCAATCTGAATTTCTGTTCGCTTCAGCACAATTGAGGCAAACGTGGGGTTGATGGGTGAGGAAATCGAACACCACCTTGGTTCCTCACATGCTGCTGTTTCGCGCGGTTCACCCTGACATTCGCGTCTGTGACAAAACGTCGTACAGAGCCAAATTTGGAATCAGCCGATCCATACCATTCTCAGCATTGTCTTTGTGACAACGCCATCCTCACCGATTATCAATCGACACCCAAGGAATTTCTGTGCGAATGCGTCAGTGCGAAAATCGAATCCGACCAGTGATCCAGATTCAGACAAAGAGACTTGAAGAGACTTAGCCATCCTCACAAGACGTTGTACGTTGTTCTCTATCTGTTCACGTCCTGTCCGCGATGTCTTTCACCACACACAGAACTTGCTCAAATTTCCATTCGAATGACGCACGCTTTTCAGACTCATGGGACTGAAAACAACAAGCGTTGAAAGCGGAAACAAACACGCAGTGAAGCGTTGATGAGACCCTGGTCAGATATTTCAGCCCGCTCCAGTGTGTGCAGCGCTTATTTGCCGGGGAATCGTGTTTCTTGTTGCTGTCGTTAATTCCACCAAACAAGACTGTTTTCAACAATGGTTGGTAATTTCAGTGCGGTCTCGTGCCATCTCCGACGGCTTGTCGTTCAGGAAATTCTGCAGTTTCCCGCACTGTAACGCCAACATCGATAAAGAGCCACATTTCGGCTGAAATCAATGCACAGAGCAGGAAGAGGCCAAGAATTGACTTTGGGATTAGGCGGCTGCGGCGCTCGGGTCTTGGAAAATGACAGTACAAAAAATCAAGCAAGAAGTTGTGGCTCGATGATGAAGTCACTCGATGCGCGTGACGTCACAGCGCTGGAAGTTGGGCGCGTGAGTAGAGGCTCAAGTTGAGCTTTCAAACTGAGCGTTGTCAAGTTCTCACGATATTCAAATAAGCTCCAAACAAGAACCATGCCAGACTAGAGTGTCAGCGAAGAGAGGTTGGATGTAGGATCTGGTATTGGGAGCTGTTGATGTTGACCAATGACCAATGTGCACGTCTTTTGTGTGTGTTTTGCACAAAAGTGTTCATTGCAAGGTGGAAATGCGTTGGTCTTACTCTTCTAAAACCATTAAGAAACTCCTGGGAAGGTACCAGTAGTTTTCTTCAGCATTTCGTTCAACAGGCGAAGATCTCTCAGCATGCTCAGCCAACGACACAGGCATCACAAACTGACGGCAGTTCACGCCCGGATTGGAATTCTTCAAAGACCCCTTTGCTCAAACATCTTGGTCGTTCTTGACAAATTTGACTTCAGACGGAACCCAGATCTCCCCCCAGGACAGCTCCGTGTCCCACTTCCCACTGGCGGGTGTTAGTGCGGGATCTGGCGGCCCTCTGATCGCGCAATCCGACCCATCTGTATGGAAATGCGCCCGGAATCCCCCGGCATCCCCTAAACGGTGCTGTCCACCCAGCAGCTCACACACACACTCAAACATCACCACGACAAAGACATTTTCAGTTCTCTTTCGGACGAATCTCAGATTTGAAAGGACATCAGAAGTCATCAAATGTTATGTTTGTGGTCATTCTGTGTAGTTTTCGTCCATTTTGCCTTCTGAAAATCGTGCAAAACAGCCAACTTGTTTGCTCAGAAATGTCCTGTTCTGAGAGCGCATTGAGATCCTGCAATGTTAAATGTGTCAATGATTCGGGGGTTTCGACGGGGGCGAGGCTCACTGGGCTCCATGGGCTCAAGTGGTGAGGACAGGCAACGCTCGTGAATGTGTGCCCGATGGGAACGACCGAGGACTGTATACTCACAATTTGTCGAGCACGTAGCCACGCTCAGTGCATGTTCCTGCTTCTGAGCATTTTTGTAGTTCAGCCAACGGAGACGCTCCCAATGCGTTCGCACTCTCAACACAGAAGCTTTGATGCCCCAGACCTTTTTTGCAACAGAGGCAGAAGTCCAGACCGCAGTTCGACGAAGTGAAAGTGAAAGCCGTGGACCGAGCAAGATATGCGGTTGTGCTCGTATTTCACTATTTTCTGTTTGTTGTCTCGTTTCAGCAGCGAGAGAGCGTCTGCACAGCACCGCGACAGCACGTGGCGTTTAGAACTCGTAAGTTTTCCTTTTGATCTCCTTCACTTTGTCACTTTATGAAAAAAAATTCAACTTCGACGGCAACACGGAGAAGGAAACAACTGCGGAAACAAAACGACCTTGCCCCAAAGACATCTTTACTGTTTTGCCACGGTTGGCTCCCAGATGCAATGTTCACTCGAGACATTGACGCGAAGCGCAGTGCTCCAGCTGACACGATGCTCATCTGAACATTTCCCCCGAAGAAAGCTGTTTTCACGCAAGTCAATGCTATTCCATTTGAGGTTTTGAAATTATAAGGTTTAATCAAGACTTGTCACTCCCCACAGTCTCTCTATGCCCGCAATGGTCTGATGAACCTTGATGAGACGAGAGACTCGGAGGACCGAGGCGCAACACGGCCAGACAGGGGAGGGAAGTGTTTTGCAGGCTTGATAAATACCTTTTCAGTTGTCGAGGCATGGTCTGTGAACGAAGGAGCGGTTTGCAGTTTCTAGCATCCAATGGAGTCTGTAGCACAGTGTTCGACCTCTTCACTCGCTCACGTCTCTGAGTGCTCGCCTCGCTCCCCAGCTCTGATCCACACATCGAGTCATAAACACATTATGACCAAATATAATTTGGGGAGGGGAACATGATGGATTTCCTCAGTGAGTGAGGTCGGCTGTCTTGTGAGCAAAACCACAACAAGAGGACCGGCGCAGAATGATGTGTTACTCTCGGAAACAAGAGTCAAATCCAGACAAACATCCCTGGAAGCCCAATCCCCTGACCATGGACAAAGAAAGAACGGCACCTCATAAACATGCACCATTCGTCCCGCAAGCCTGCATCCAGACACTTTGGCTGTGTCCCTTCTGACTGGTCTTGAACCTCAACAGAAGCCGGATCCTGTTGATGTTGCAGTCACGTTCAACAGCGAAGAGGCTGAACAGTCACTGACGCACCTCACAACTGATGTCCAAGACAAGACTCCTCACAGGAAATCAGAATGAATCTCAGAGGCTTCAACGGCCTGCGTGAGGTGTGGTCTCAGGAAGTCTCCAGAAGTTATGAAGACATCCAGGGCTTCTTGGATGAGTCTTGACCAATTTGGTCAATGCCAGACCTTTCAATACACCTTTCAAGAAAAAAGAGCCCCGCCTGTTGTGTGAGGATCCAGCCCATGTATGTGTGGCACCAGCGACCACCACACACAGCTGACCTCCCCCTCGACGCCGTTCATTCAGGCCACGAAACATTCAAGACAGAAGCAAACCAGATGCCGGTTCATAGAACAAGCCTCAACACCTTGGTGGAGCCTGGACCACGTCCATGATGCATGGCAACAGTGAGAGATGCCACTGTTAATGGCTGTGGATGAAGTTATCAATGCTTAATGGGGGAGGAATGGGTGCGGCGTATGAATGTCTCGAAGCCCCACGGGCGGCGCATCACAACCATCACACTGCCTTACGCGCTTCACTCTCAACAAGTGGCCCGTTGTCTGGAGGTGAACAACTCTGGGCAGCACTTTCTTTGCCTCATCAGACCGGCAAATGCGTCTGGTCGTCCCACGGAGCGTCGGTGCCAGAGTATCAGGCCAAGGAGTGCGTGACACTTGGAAGATGCGGCTTGCTGTTTCGAGACCTGCATTGGACCATTTTATTCCCCGCAGATTCAGTGCACCAACGGACAAACTGTGGGGCGTCACCGAAGCTGGCTGGGTTTTATCCCTTCAAGCGTCGCAGAGACCCTAACCCAGCCTGAAGGACGTTTCTACACAAACGGAAGTCATCAAGGACTATTTTTGGCTTCCTGGGAGCCCTTGACCACCAGCTCTGTTTTGAGAGTGCCCTCTGAGCGAGTTTTTCTCATCACAAAACAATCAGCCGCTAAACCAGCGTTAATTGCAAGCAAAGTGCGAATATGTTTTCCCCGTCACCGGCCCGCAAATTGCGTGCACCGCGACACTGTCAACACGCTGTCACCGAGGAAGATCGGCTCCGAGCTGCTCCTCAGCGGGTTGAACCAAGTGTTGCTCCCGGATCTGATGGAAGGAGGACAAATCCCTCAAGGCAAGAGATCGTGACGTCATAGCGGAGCGGGTCCAGCAGATGCTGACTGTCTGGTTGTCGGATGTGTCGATACGAGTACAGCCGGAGAATCCGACACTCGTCTCCGTCCGAAACAGTCGGACTCAGTCAGACCCAGTGAATTTCAGTCGGTTTTCTACTGGAGCAAACGATGTCAGCTTCGTCGTCACACATTTTTTCTGACAGTGGTGTTGTGGGACATTTCAGCTTGTTGGTTAATGGTGTGGGAGGCAGAGGGGGATCTAAGTCAGCTCTCGCGGCTAAGTGCAAGAAATACAGTCCACGAGGGAAGCTTCTGCGACTGTGTACGATGAGAGCTCTGACAAAGAAATCTGACTCGGGTCACATGCATTTCTTGCTGGCCTTGGTCATTAGCACCAAGTCTGCTGGTCTGGACATTTGTGCAACAGTTAGTTGGTGCGTTATTGAAAGGGGCGACGACAGACAAACAGACGCACACATACACACACACACACACGTGTCACACAAATGCACCGGAAAACCATGCTTTTTAGGAAGCTTCTGCTTGGAGAAGTATGATTTGAACATCAGGTGCAATGCACAAATGAGTGTTTCGGAAACGACGTTCCCTGATTTATCGTTGGGAATCCCCGTTCTGTATTCAATCCGAGCCAGGAGACTTCCCGATTCGTCGCTGCACGAGATGTTCTCGTATCTTATTTCGGAAGAGCAGCCTTTGAGGTGTCAGTCGCAGCAATGATGTCCAACAGCCATGCAAAATCCAACAAGAGAGAGCAGTCAGACCAAGAAAGGTCTGCATGGGATTGTGTGTTGTCGAACAGACACGGTGGATCTGTGTGGAGACTTCCTGGGTCAAACCCTGACCTTGTCATTCCAAAACAATTCGTGTCTGTGCCTGACGTTCCAGCCCCAGGACTGTCTGGAACTTCTGGGACTGCTGACATGTGTCACGATCACCTCTCTGATCGCTGGTCTGCCGCCAATGTACGGTGGAACCGACGCACCCAACCCCAACCGTTCGCTGTGACTGGCCGTCCGTTGGACATTGTTGGAGTTTGGTGGTGTGGCGATCGGGTCTTGAAAGGAACAGGTCTCCGCGTGACGCAGTGTCGTGGGAGGCGAGCGAATCACCACGGAGCCGCCCAGCTGCACACAACGAGACGACGTCACTCTCAAACATACGCTGCTGCTCATAGGAGGGAGGCTCACGCATCACAAAGTGTGTTCACTTTTCCTGAACCAGGAACGCACAAACCCGACAGTCGCTTTTACGGCTTGGCGTATTTCAATCAAAGCCTGTCGTTGGCTCCTCGATGAAGTTCATGACCCTTGATCTGTGCCGAAAATGTCGCAATCTGGATAGTTCAAGTGAAATATTTCAAAGTCCTCAAAAGTCCATTTTTCAGAAGCTGGTTTGAAGAGTGCACAACCTCACGATGTGACTTTCATGCACTGACTTCTCGTACATCAAGCTGCGCCGTGTGGCATCGCTGGGTTCTTTCTCCAATAGATGGAAAACCACGTTGCGTCTGTGTGATTTAGTCGGAGAGACATTTGAGGGGTTCCAACCACGTTTCTCACAGACCTGACCAGATGCTGATTCCAAACTGATGATGGTTGGCCAAACGAAGACGAAACTGCAACCGAGGGACCAACCAACGTCGCTTTCATTTGGGATTTTCGCCTTTGTTTCTCACGTTGCACGAAAGGGAATCGACCACGACTTCAAGTCTCTCTTGTGCTGGTACGTGTTTTGGGGCCCAGACGTCCTATTGGCGACGCTGTTGCGTGAACCCCTGCGGAAAATGTTCTGTCCCATTGGAAACTCAGCACCAGTGAATCGAACACAAGCAACCAAGTTTCTTTGGGACCATTTGCTCTGCATGTGCCCGTGAAATGGAAGTAATAAAACGCACTGGCGTCGCGTACAGTGAAAAGAACCATGTGTTCGAACAGAGACTGAAACACTCGTATGACATCTGCACATGCAAGAATCTCGTGAAACTCTCACACGTGAACTATCTGCCGACATTGCAACGAGACACCATAAAGACTCGACAAATGTGTTTTGCGTGCAGTACAAAATGATTTGGTTCCTGTTTGATGTCTGTCCTGGATCCTGCGTCTCGAGCACCAACCCCGAACAGGTGCGTTCCCCATCACCCATCCCAAACGGGAAACAGTCGCACCTCATATCAGTGGTCAAGAACATTGCATTTTGTTGTGGGTTGGACACCTACGTCAGACGATTTTGCCGGGGTGGGGAGACGGATGCTTAGGTTCTTGCCACGTTTCACTCGACCCTTGTTTCAACTTCGCGTTGTGATAGATTTTCAAGCCGCCGATCCTTTTGGAGGTTGGATAAAAGGTAAACTCAAATCCGAATCTGTAGAGCACAACCTTGATTTCCCGTCGTGCTTATTTCACCACAACGAAACGGTTCACTCCGTGGGTGGTTGCTGAAGGACTGTTCTCCTCGCACTGGCATCGATTAACATGAATTGACCTGCATTTGTTCCTTTGAGTGGTGTCCGTCTCGGGTGTTCTGATGTCTCACACACTGGACTCTCCAAAGTCATCTGCTGTTTTCTCAGTTCTCCTTGCGAATCATCAGAAGCAGGTTCCTGAAGGCCGCAGAGAGGTTGGATGTGTTGGATTGTGTTCGCCGAGGCTGCAGCACCGTCCTTGATGCGGCACAAACAAACAAGGGGGCTTGAGACAGTCGAGGTGTGTCCTCACTGCAAGCCAACAAGTATTCTGGACGTGTTTCGTTGCAATGTCATTCCCTCCCATCTCCTCCGGTCGTGCTGACTGCAATGGGCGGTGCGAGAGCAGCGGCGCTGCAACGCAGGCGCTTCGGAGGCAGAACAGTCCAAACACGCTTATCAACGAGACACCGCTCTGATGTACACCACCGTTGCTGCTCTGGGTCACATCGTTATGACAAGTGTTGGAGGAGTACAAACTACAGGGCGGGGCCGCAGGCCGTAGTGGCGCGCTGCGGGACGAGAGACGGCCGGGCGCGCTGCGTGAGGTCAAGTGGCCCCGACTGAACCGGGCGCCCGCCTCCGCAAATGATGCAAACCTATGGGACTCGACTTGAGGAATAAGGGGTCGAACCTTCTCTGAATTGACTGACACCACGCTGAATCAAAGTGGGGAGAATTAGATTGTGCAAACACTGCAAGGCACATTTTCTCTTGTCCTGACCACACTTTATTTCATCCGCAGAAGTCGAACTGTCCAACGCCTATACTTCACGAAGCCTTCATGCAATGTTGTAATTCAGAGGGTCTGGTGACCAAACCACGAACACATGTAGCCACATGTATGTTCGCGCCCTTTTTGCACGGAGAGATAATTTACCCGTGCCTGAGAAGCTATATCCAGTTGATGCTCTCTTGATAAATGCATAAATGTAAAGACAGAGGCTGAGCTAATCCCCTGCGCTGCGCACAGCGAGATTCATTACGCGGAGACCTGCGCTCCGAAACAAGGCCTCGCTCTCCTCTGCACAATGAAGAGGTGGAAACCTATTCCTTGAGGTGAACATGTTTGCTTTGGGGTGACTGGTCTACCTTCGGCCAATCTACTGGTTTACTGTGACAATAGGTCAACTTCCTGACACCAGCTCCACACAAACATGGAACTCCTGGCAAATTCCTCGCTGACGGGCCCGTGGAGTATTTTGCGGATTGTCTGAAGGGGCGGCCACACAGAGCAACGCGTCAATAATTGACGCGCGTCAACCACGCGTCAACCACGCGTTAACGCTCGGGGTGGCCACACAGGGACGCGTTAATTTTTGACG
>JAAUXT010139502.1_pt1 | contig 11393 bp, 9 predicted proteins | sample 7278171 | NCBI WGS metagenome assembly JAAUXT01 (sample SAMN14350112, study PRJNA611818) | marine sediment metagenome | isolation source: surface marine sediment (1.8m) | place: French Polynesia: Moorea | collected 2018-08 | reverse complement strand
TTTTGTCCTCGTTTAATGGTCCATGTACCCCAACGCAAATGTTCTCCCCTGCGATTTGGCCCCCCCCCCCTCCAATTTGCCCCCCCCCCTGTCCTTCCCTCAAACACAAGGACAGAGGGTGTTCTCAGGTTTGGCTTGCCCTTGGTCTCACATCGGGGAGAAGGGATCATGAGTGACATGGTGGGCACGCGTGGTTGGTTGTGAAGCTTTTGATCGCGGTTCTTTTCTCTCTGCAAAATTCTCGACCTCAGCGCGGCATTTTGATTTGCCCAATCAAATTGTATTGTCTGACAGTCCAGCACGGGAGAAGATCACCTTGTCTGGGGCACAAGCGCACTCTCCAGACAAGAATTTCCCGTGACCCTCTTCCCCTCCCACACACACAAGGTTCTTCCTCAGCTGTTCTGCATTGTCTACATCTTCTTTGCGCACAATTGGACCAGTGTGGTCTGAGGTGGCCAAAGTCAGGCGCGTTGCTATCCGACAGGCGATCTTGTTTGTTGTCCCTGCAGCATCTTGCGCGCAAATTTTCCTGATGACCAACAAACAACAACAAGGAAATTTGAACAGTCACCATGAAGTACGAGCTGACACACGCATTCAGCCGGCTTGATTGTGCATTGCATGACAAACAAGTTGAGCTTCAGGTTCTGAGAGGAAATGTATTGATTCAAGCAGTTTGGCCTGAAGTGAACACACGGCTGGAAAAAGTCACATGAGTTGCTCAAACGTGGACAAGGTACTTCGACTGAAGCTGCTGAAACGAATTGGGCAGAGTCAGCCTGGAGTTTCAGTGAAACCGAAAAGTTGTGGGTTTGCGTCACAACTTCCAAGAAGACACAGCACAAGCGTACAAAAGGTGGACAACGCCATGGTCCTTGCAAAGGCGTGTGATTTTGGAGACATACAGAACTGACAATGTGAGTATTGTGACAAAAGTTTGCATCTTTGTCCAGGGGTGTTCAGTAATCCAGGATTTGGTCAAGAGAGTCAGAAAGAACCATTGGGGATGTCAAGTTGAGCAATTTTCCATGCAGCTGGGGAAGATTGCTCCTCTTGAGATGGCTCTTGGTTGCCGTTGCTTTGTTGAAGGGAGAAAAGCTCCAACTCTGAATCCGTCCCTGACATCCTCGAGAAGACGAGTCATTGTATGGTGCTTGATTTTTAAGCGTGTGGTCCCGTAGGGCCGAACCACGCGCATAGTGTAATCACCATCAGTCTGTATGTATGTGTGTGTGAGAATGTTGTGTTGGGGGGGGTGTAACTCAACATTGTGGAAAATGAGCCTGGACCATTTTTGGGACATTTTAAGCATTTTATTTTTTTTTTTTTTTTGGTATATTGAGTTACCCCCCCCCCCAAACTCAACATTGGAATTGGCTAAAATTGATTTTGGCAAATTTTTGGAACATTGAGTTGCCCCCTCCCTAAGTCAATGAAGCCTATAACTAAGTAGTGGTTGCCAGCACAATGTTCAAACTTACAAGGTGAAGTGGTCTTGTGGTCACCCATGTGCAAGAGCGATGAGTACTATACAAGTCACACAGTTTGGTGGCCATCTTGGATTCCACAGTAACTCCATGAAGCCCGTAATATGCTTATACTTGCCCATAGCACATTCAAATTTGCATGGTGAAGTGGTCTAGTGGTCCCCTACGTACAAGTGTGTTGGGTGCTATGTAGGTCATGCAGTTTGGCAGCCATCTTAGATTCCACAGAAACTCAACAAAGCCAAAAACTCACTTATGCTTGCCTGCAACACATTCAAACTCACATGGTGAAGTGATCTAGTGGTCCCCCATATGCAAGTGTGTCAGGCACTATGTAGGTTGTGCAGTTTAGTGGCCATCTTGGATTCTGTGGTAACTCAATGAAGCTCATAACTCGCTTATTCGGGATTTGGTTGACGGACTGCTTTGTTTTGGGGGGTCGTGGGCACCCGGACCCCACGGGCCCCATGGGTGTGACCCAACTTTCGTCGATTCGCTTCATTCGTGAATGAGCGTCTGTTTGACGTCAGGCTACATTGTTTCTGTGTTTGTTTGGTGTGACAAGGCGCGGGCTCATTGGGCACCCAAATTCTGGAAAGCCTTGGCCTGTGTGGCCATCTGCCACGGAGGTAATTGTTGTTTATTTGCTTTGAAAGTTTAACAGTTTAGCACAGGTGGGTTACAGCATTGGAAGACATACATGTGCTGGACGCAGAGCCATGGATAGCTTTGATCGTATACGACAGGGTTTCTTGCACAAAGGTAGGCGGAAAGTGTTTCGATTTTTGTACTCTGGTGTGTGTGTGTGTGTGTGTGTGTGTGTGTGTGTGTGTGTGGGTGGGTGTGTGTGTGTGTGTTGATTTCCAGAAACAATTGATTTTTGGTCGCTCTGAAATGGGGATAAATTGTACAAACCCAACCGTAAGGTATTTCGTCTCGTGAAATGCTAAATTGTCAGTGGCCGTGAACAAAATGAGCCACACAGGCTCTGAACAGGACTTACAGTTTCCATGTTTCAGTCGATCTGGAGATGCAAAACAACTTGTGAGCAACTGAGTTTTTGTGTACTTTTCCTTTGCAAATCGACTCATCATGAGGGCAAGTCTGAGGAGAGGCTGTACACGCTGCATTGTGCACACAAAACCAACAGATTTTATGCACCCTTGTTTGGAAGGCAGAGAAATGTCACCCCGATGAGGGAATACTTGTGTACATCTCCCAACAGAAACGAATGAAGTTTACCCCAGGTGGTAAAAAACGAGAACCAGAAGTGCAGGTTCTGTTTGGAGACTCAACGAATTGAGAATTTCGCCAACTGAACAACTTGCAGTTTTTTCTGGACCTGTGCATGGAACCCATTGATATCTCACATGTTCCTTTTCTGGACTGGGCAGTTGTAACGGAGTCGTCTGCAAAAAAAAAAATTGTTTGTTTTTCTGTGACAACATTTGATTCGTTTGTGTTGGAAAGAACTTGATCACCAGGTAAGTTTCGTCCTGTTGTGATCTGAGCACCTGCCGTTTTGCTTGGCTGACAATCCTTCACTTTGAGTGTCTCCGCAATATGATTGTTCGACCCAACATCTTGTGAAGCGAGGATCCTGGTGTTGCGCTCTTTGTCACTCAGGGCGCGTAACACCGTTAACAAAACTGATATTCCGTGCTCCTTCAACATGAGGGAGGTACGTACAGATCGGCCTTGCCTGCCTGAACTGACACGAATAACCAGCACCGTGCACCGAACAACAGGTCGAAACGTGCAACTCAAACAACTTTTTAGTTCGCGGATTGAACTGAAGACTGATTTTATTGTTTCCTGAAACGTAATTTGGATCTAATCACTGTGAAATGTAAGTGCTTCTTTCTTCGGCAACAGATCAACTTTACCTCGTACTTTGTTTTGTTTGGGAGATCAACTTGTTCCAGTGCACGAGTGTACTGCATGGAGAACATTTTTGTTCTCTTGCGTGAACATTCGTAAATTTGTCAAAAGGCTTGGGTCGTTCTTGAAGGTTGTCCAGTTTTCTGGCCAACGCTAACATTGTGACAAAAAAAAAACAATTCAAGGGAAAATGAACTTGATGCTTCATGCAAGGCGAAACTCAAGTGCATGAGCCGCGTGAGCAGATAAACTCAGGAAAAGTGTCCAGTACACAACAACCTGCTGAACCGGAAGTGCAGGGCCCATGGTCTGGAGGCCACAGTCCCGACCACAAAGAGCTCCAGCGCGAGGACTGGTGGTCCTCCCGTGCAGGGTCCTCACTCGGGACACCTTGTCGGACACGTGTGGCTCTCAACACGTTTTCCTGACGCGCCGTTGCCCGAGGTGGTTGTCTGTGTACTCAACACCTGTCAAAAAGTGACACCACGCGTGCAGTACTCGTATTCTTGCACGAATCAATTTATCTGCCGCTTCCTGTGGTTGCAGGTCACCTGAAGTCTTTGTATTTCGGGTGAAGCCAAAGCCGGTCTAGAGATTCAGATCAGCTTTGTTTCCGAATGTTTGTTCGCACAGCAAATTTTCGTCTGTGCGTGGTGTGTGTTTGCGTGTATGTATGTGTGTGCGTCCCTGTTGGTGTGTGTGCGTGTGTGGTGTGTGTGCGTGTGTTTCGTGGTTCAATGTCATAACTGTGGGCCTCTTCACAGAAGTGCGTTCGTCAAGGATTTCGGAATCTGGTCGCAGAGCCTGTCAACACCACAGACAAAGTGCGATGAACAACGGCTGTCCGAGGCCAAAGTTCACACCCTTTGCGTCAACAAAAACAAAAATGCACGCACTTGTGTGTGTTTTTCACAACAAGTCAAATATTTCATTTTTTTGGTGTGATTACCGGTATTTGAAAACGCACGAGCGCACGTCAAGTGCAAAACGCTCAAAAAGTTTGGTATTTTTGTGTGCAAATTTTGCAGCTTTTAATTGCCCGTCACAAATTGTTGTTTCGTGATCAATAGTCTCACACTTGGCTGATATCAACATATCAATTAAGCATGTTTTTTGCCTGGGGATACGAAGCATTTTATGAAACAAATGACATGTGATTGAGCACCATAAGCACCACAACTTTGTCGGATTCATATTTTCAGTCTCAAGAGTGTTTTATACCGCATGAGCCACCGAGGAAGCGTGTTTGCACAGGATGAGAGTTTCAGAGTCGTGTGTGTTCAGAAAACTAACCACCAGAGCTCTGCATATTCAAAAAACAAATATCAGAAAGTTGTACGCAAAGTTCACTTGTGTGCAATACGTCTCAATTGTCCACGAAACTGCCGTGTTGTGCACTGTTGGTTTCCCGGGCAATTGAGATCCGCAGTTGAAATCTCCCTGCAGGACAAGTTGAAGTGTGATTGTGTTTCCCAAGGCATGTCGCCTTCAGGGGGGGGGGACTGTCATTTTGCAATGATTTGTTCCGGTGAATGTCAGGTGCCTGCAGTTCTGATTCACTAGAACAACAGGCACGTTTCACGTTGCTGTGAAACACGAAATCCTTTCTGTTTTAAACCCTGAAAATTGGACCCAGCAGCGACCTGTGACAATCTCATGCACGCAGACACGCAGACGTTCAAGATCCACGGCGATTCATACCAAAATGAGGTTCTGAGGCGCAATGAACGCGCACGCAAGCCCCGCAGCCGAAAGTCGCTGTTGAATGACGCTCTTGGTGAACGTGTCACTGCAACACGTGCGATGCACCGACAACGGCGCAGACCAGTGGGCAGTCAGACTCATGTGCTCGTATTGCTGCAAACATGAGTTGTAAACACGACCAGCCACATGTGCGCGTGGACGCACAGTCATTAGCGCTCTTTTCAGATTTATTAAGAATGTCTGAAAGGTATGCAGACAATGCTCGAGCCTGTCTTTCCACTTTGTAACATTTGGTTTGTTACCTCAGAGAGCGTGTGCAACGCGGTATGGTCCGGATTCAATCAGTGTGCAGGTGACGTGCACACGATGGTCACAGTTCATCGGGCTCGATTTGACGATTGAAACTCAAAACTTGATGCGGAAGTGGATGTGAGACGATGAGGGTCAAGCTAAAAATCCCTCTCGACGACGGGAGGACAGTTGCCATGGAAACTTCATCTCTGCAGGAGTATGATCCCGGGGAGTGCGCTTGTCTCGTTACTGAGAGGTAGATAGACCCACACGTTTTATTGATTTCATGCAGTGAGATGTTGACTCGTGCATAAATTTGGAAGTTTTTTACGAGTATTTTCCATAAATCTGAGTTCTGCACTGCGTTCTCCTGCAGTTGATTGGTGTTATTGATCGCCTCTCGGGAACAGGGGTGTTGTTGGCTGCCATGAATCTGCAATGTAACCGATGAAAAATCACTTCAGCCTGAAGGAGTACTGCACGAATGCAGTAGAGCTCGGGCAGTAGTGCTGGAGAGTTGGCGTCACGGAGCGCACCCGGAGCTTGACCGTGTTGCATTGCTTGTGGAAAGACATCGACTGACCCTTGTCTGGTTGGGGCTCTGTTGTCCCAAATCCAGAATGAACCGTGGTCTGCAAGCGAATCCCTGCACGGGTGTCGGACATCAATCTTGAACAATCTGACTTGCTTTTGTGTATCCGCACGAAGGTGGAGTGAACAAATTTTGTTGTGGAAAAGGGGGCGTGCTGGACCCGCCTCTACCCTTCTGGTTTGACCATGAGACCTCTGCATCCTGTCCTTCGATCGGAATGACACCCAGTGTTCACGTGAATGTTTCTTTCTTATTTTTCGTCTTCAGAGCACCGAAGCTGTTCCACGGCCCGGGATGGTTGTCGTGCATAGCTGACCCGCTCCCCGCCGTCGCTGTCGTCGCTGCTGCAGCCGCGGGAGTCCGGCCCGCTCTGTCCGCCCGCCTAGTCCGCTCGGCTGACGCCGGTCAGGGCGCAGAGGAGGCGGCGCTGCTCGCCGCCGCGGAGGCCATGGCGGCGGCCGCGGCTTCCGGACCCAACGCGGACAAGGGCAGGAAGATCAGGGACGTGCGCGACTTGTTCGCAGGTATGAAAATGTATGGGTTGTTCTCGATTGTGTTTCCGGCTCCAAGTGACATCTCCAGTGTGACGGACAAATTCATGTGGACACCAAGCGTGCTGGTGGTAGGTCTCAGGTCAGGTGACGGCTCCCAGGTTGAGCGGAGGAAGGGGTCTAAACTTCTTGGAGCACCCTATTCAGCTTTGGAACTTGCCTTTTATGAGTAAGAAGTGGAATTGGTCAGACCACCACCACGTTGAAGTGCATTTGTTGTGTGACGGAATGGGTACGAGAGCGCAGCCGTTCCGTCTCGCGCTTGTGTCCAGACTGCATGTGGAGACCACCAACATCGTGTTTGTGTCTGTGTCAACAAAATCAGATGCATTCTTGCTTGTGCGAAGCACGTGTCCAGTCTGCTACTCTCACTTGATGCGTTTTGTCATTTACAGGTTCAGAATCCAGCGGCGGCCAGGTCAATTATAACAAACACCTCGGAGGCACAGCAGGTGGCGGCCGCTTGAAATCCAGTGCGAGCCCAGGTGTCCATTCCCAGGATTCCACCCGGAACCATGTCACGCAGGACACTCGGCCCAAAGTGCTGGCTGGGCAAAGCGGCAATGTTATTTTTGGTGACAAAAACGCACTGTTGAAGGATATCAAACACAAGAACGCGTCCACAGGTAAAAACAAGAGAGACGCCCCCAAGTCTCCGGTGTTGGTGGATGTTGATGTAGGATTTCATGAGCAGAATGTGGGCCAGGAAGTGCCGCGTGCAGAGAGAGGTTCCCCTGAGAGGAGGAGCCAAGGGGTCGCCGCAGCCTCGGCCTCAGCCGCCGCGACCATGCCCGTTCGCCCGCCCCGTCCCTCCAAGATGGCTGCGGCCAACAAGTCGGCTGCTCCAGTGAGAAAATCAAGGCCACCTGGTGCTTTGGCGTCGTCCAGCGAACCTGGCAGGAGTCACTCTAAGGACAGAGGGAGTGGGCACTATCAAGGGTCTGGGTCAAGAGACAAGTTGGACAGACGTTCCAGTTCCAAAGACAGGGGCAATACCCGGTCAAGGGACTCTGGCTCAAAGGACAAACCAAAGGATAAAGCAAACAGCCATCCTCCAAACAAAAAGGAGAAGGTGAATGGACATTCTGCTTCCAGTTCAAAAGACAAGGCGAGCAGCAGCACGCCTGCCCACATGACCAGCTCCCATTCAAAACCAAAGTCTTCCGCGCCGGACGAAAACTTCCACATCCAAGTGACCGTGGTGGGGCCGAAGGACAATGGCGCTCCAGGATCCATGAATCCTTACAATAACAACGAGGGGGAAATGAGAAGGACATCTGAGAACACGGTGTACGTGCAGTCCTCCAAACCGAGCACGTCCAAGGCTTCCGTTCTTGACAACTCCAGTTCCTCCGGAATCGGGTCGTCCATATCGGAGTCGTCGGAGACGGAGCAGTTCAAGACGAAACTGTTGATCAGCTCGAGCCCGCACGGGGGCGGAGCGGTCATCAGCCCCGCCCCGCACTACAGGAACGTCGTGTACTACGAGAGCAGTGCCGACGACCTGGACGACTCCGACTCCGATTTCTGCGACGAGATGACGATGGACTTCGACGAGGAAGAGGAGCAAGTGGAGAAACGACGACTCAAGCTTTATGAGGAGTACCAAGGGGAGGATTTCTCGAAATATCTCAAAGATGACGAGGACTTTCCGAAGAGAGTTCGCAAACAAAAGAAAAAGGTGAAGAAACGAGACAGAAAGACGACCAATGAGAGTCAGTTGAAAAAGACGGTGGCACCAACTATCTCACCCAGCAGTTCCCAGAAGCCCAGCAGCGCAGCGGAGAACCCGGGCAAGCGAAGCCTCAAGCTGAAGCTGGGGCAGATGCTCGCGCTGCCGGGGTTGCAGGACAAACTCCGGGGAGGAGGAGGAGGGTCACAGCCGGGCGTCTCGGGAATCCACGCTTTCAGCTACGCGGACTCCAAGATCGGAACTCTGTCCTCCGAGAGGGACATTGATGAGAACTTGCTCGCAAATTCACACCGACGCAGGAAGTCGTCGGGGTCCGGAAGCGCGTTGTTCCACGACGCTGGCGACGCCACCGACTTCGAACAGGTCGGGTCGCACTCGCACCGGTGGTGGACGAAAGACACGTTGTCAGCAAAAACCCTGGACAGCAACTCGGATATCATGCTGAAGGTGAAGAGGCACGACGCACTGCAGCACATGGACTTCGACCTCAACTCTTCGCTTTCAGCGGACTCCATCAATCCACTTATCCACAGGAACGGATACAAAACTGACGATGAGGACGACCGGAGACGCAGAGACTTCGAATCCTACCGCAAAAGCAACTTTCTCTACAACTCCAAAGGCCGCAAAAAAGGAAGCAAGCCCAACACGAGCTTGTTCAGAAAAATTTCACGGAGTTTCAAGAAAAGTCAGTTGAAAGACGCACCGGATAACATGGTAGAAAACCCATTGTCTTTGTCGGACACGGACGATGTCTACTTGTAGTTCAGCTGGACTTGTGTGGAAGACTTAGGATCAGACTCCAGCCAGTATTTTGTTGTGGAGTGCAATCTCAGTGTTGACACTGTCGTCTAGTGCTTGTTGTGAGTGAGGCAGCAGTGGAAGGTCCACAAATGCAAGACTCACAGCGTGCGTTTGTGATGAGCTTCAGGTTGCCCCGTTGCATCGTGACTCTTCGCAGGGAAAGGAGTTCCACACAAAACTTCCACCAAAGGCCAATTTGAAGTCTGACTATCTCGCGCACACAGGTGCTTCGCCTCGTCTTTCAAATCTAAATACGGGTTTTTGTTACACTCGTGCCCGCACCCAATTCAAAGTCGCCATGCGGACACAACTGCACGCATGCTCACGACATCAGAGCACGCACGGCTCAATATACATGCTCCAATGGATTTTTCAGTGTTTCGAAACAATCGAGTTTGAATTGCAGAGGACGAGTGAAAATCTGCCCATGAAGTGCGGACGACATCGTCTGGTGACGAAATTCGATGCTTTCGAATTTTTACCTGAAAACGAAGGACCAGGCCTATTTCTCGCGGCCGCAGATCTGCTGCACTTGTTCTATTCTGCACGTGTGTAAGGATTGAGGTTGTCTGATGTCTCCTGTCTGTCTCACGAACCAACCACAACTGTACATTTGCAACCAACCACCGCCACGCAACGTCGCGGTGTAACTCCGCGCTCTTTCGCGTTCCATGCCCCACCGGCAACACCTTCACTTCCGAGTTATACCGTAACACAAATAAAACAATGCGTCTGGTGGATCGATACCTCCACAGAATGGGTGTTTGTTCCTTTTGATTTGTTAGAGCAAGCCTGCGGGCAGGAAAGCAACAAACCGTGTTCCTGGAACACCCAACCCCTCGCAACACCTCAGCCAAGTCAACGTGTTCGGAATTTTATCCAGTGGAACCGGCAGTACCTTTCACCTTCAATTTGGTCAATTTCATGTCTGAAAAGACCATTTTCCAGCAAGACTCACAAAAGGGAGATGATGTTTTTCACTGGCGTTCCAGGCGGAGTTCCCGGGCCGCCCTCCTCCTGACTCACGAAACAAAAATGCGCTGTTCGGTGCAAACATTTTCGCAGTTTGTTGAAACTTTCAGTCAGTTCACCCACCCACAGTCGGGGGAGGGCGGTGGGAGTTCCGTTGAAGTCGCCGTTTGTGGCAGCAACGCGCAGAACATGTCCGGACATAAATTTGCAACAACGGTGAACAATCGCAAGTCTTTATTTGTAAATGTACACAGTGATCACTTGCAACAGAATCACTGAACTTGGATAAGTAACAAACAACCTCGACCACGATGAAGCGTCCCGTTGTCACCCATTTTATTCTTTTTGTGAGCTTACCGCTTGTAGTTTGGGCGCGCGTCGTACGTTCGAATCGTCACGTCCTGACGTCACATTTTGCGACGTTCCATTCCGACAAAAGCATCACACCAATTCACGACAAGCTGAACTCGAGCGGACCCAAGATTGAGGTGGACTCCGCGTGGCAAAATCGAATTTTCGGGTCCTGAGTGGGAAAGTCCAATGTCCCCTCCAGCTGCATCCGCTGGAGCAGAACGCGCAACACAGATGGAAAACTTTGCACAGTGCTTGACTGCATCCTCCACCGCTTTGAGACTTCATAACGAAGACGCGAAACAAGTTTTCGTCACGCTATCCGAGTACATGTACTTCCATTGCAATCACATGTCAGTACACGAAACTTACAGCTGAAACAACTTGATCAAGTGAAAATCAGCAAGTCACTGAAACCACACAACACACTTACACTGACTTCAAAAATATCACTTTTTATCACGAAGCTGAACAGAGCAGAAACAAGAACATCACCACGTTGAAGACGCGCGGTCTCCATTACCTCGCAAGCCTGTTGTTACAAAGATGTTCATCTCTGTAAGGAATAACGGAGATGCGCGTTACTTCTTGTAACGGTGACCCCTGGTCTCATGTACACTTGCAAAAAGCTTTTGCAACAGACGCGAGGAAAAGAGACCGCACGTCTGAAGAAAGCAAGCCAACACAAGTTCATCGACGTGTCCTCAAAATCTTGGCAACGTTTTGCGTGAACTCACGACAAAATGACTGAAATTCCAGGCGACAGAGAAACAAGTCAGCGTCTCAGCCTCACAAGAGACGCTCCAACGTCGCACACTGTTCGATTGCCACGCGGTTCGCCGAGCTGGTGTTCCAGGCGTGTGTCTGTTCCCTGTCTGACACCACGGGTGCATCCAGGATTTGGTCAAGGGCCCACAAGCCCCAACCTCAACTTTAACAAGTTCAACGTGTCACGCGAAGGAAACTTCTCGTTGGGAAAGTGGTTTTGTGGGGGGGGCGCGGCGCCCGGGCGGGGGGGGGCAGGGGGGCTGTGGGAGGCCCGGGCCTGGTGAAGCCGCGCGGCC